>OKRW01000054.1_pt1 | contig 101438 bp, 86 predicted proteins | sample 1601151 | NCBI WGS metagenome assembly OKRW01 (sample SAMEA3541471, study PRJEB24748) | human gut metagenome | biome: human gut; feature: human-associated habitat; material: faeces | place: China | collected 2012 | reverse complement strand
TGGAGGATCATCATCATGGCGTAGATCAGCAGAAGCTGCGATGTGAAAAACGGCAGGATCGTGAGCATCATCAGCGTATTGCGGTGGCGGGGCTTTGCGACCTTCGCCATGCCCCACGCCATCGGATAGCTGATAATGATGCACAGCACCGTGACGAGCAGCCCGATGCCCAGCGATTTGCCCATGAGCTTGGAGAAAATGTTGGTGGAGAACATTTTGACAAAGTTCTGCACCGTCCATCCGGGGAAGCCGTTTCCCATCATGTTGCCGTCCATGAAGCTGAACACGAGCAGCATGGAGAGCGGGATGATCGACAGGCACAAAAGCAGCAGCGACGACGGCCCCGCCCACAAACTACCGATCCGGAAGGAGCTTTTTGTTTCTTTGTTTTTCATAGAATCCGATCCCTCTTTATGGAGAGGGCGTGCTGCAAGGGCCTTGCAACACGCCCGGATGCGGTCGAAATCGTTTTCAGGCCGCCTTGACAGCGTTCCAGACGTCCAGCCACGCCGTCTGCTGCTCGGCGGTGAGCACCGGCTGCATGTACACGCGGGATGGGACCTCCAGCGCCCAGACGAGAGCCTTCTGCTCGTCGGTCAGCTTGGAATAGACCTTGTTGTTGACGGTGTTGTGCGCGTTGCCCTCCACGGTGGCGAAGTTGTACTGGAAATCCTCGCCGGTCATGAAGTCCAGCCACTTGCAGGCGAGATCGTAGTTCTTCGTATCCTTGATGATGCACCACATATCGACATAGCCGACCGTGCCCTCGTCGGGATAGACGTAGTTGCAGGGCGTGCCGGAGTTGAGAAGCTGCGTTGCGGTGCCGGCCCACATGTTGCCGATGACGATCTCCCCGGCGGTGTAGGGCGCGAGATAGTCGTCGTAAGACGCCCAGTAGGTGCGCACATTGGCCTTGAGCGCGGTGAGGTCGGCCTGGATAGCGTCCATATCCAGCGTGTCCGGCTGGGAGGGATCCATGCCGAGATGGATGGCGGAGGTCATAATGGCGGTGACATAGTCATCAAAGAACGCGACCTTTCCGGCATACTCGTCGGAGTACAGCACGTCCCAGGAGTGGATGTCGCCGGTGACCTTGTCGGGGTTGTAGCCGAGAGAAGTCGTGCCCCACGTCCAGGGCAGCGCGTACACCTCGCCGTTTTCGCCCGTGGCTTCCGGCAGATTCAGATAGGCTTCCATCAGATCATCGTAGCAGGGGATCTTCGCGGTATCGACCGGTTCGAGAAGCCCGGCTTCGCGGAAGATCTGGACATACACGGTGCTCGGCATCGCCACGTCAATGTTGCCGACGCCGCCGGTCAGGAGCATGGTGTTCAGCTCTTCGAGAGAGTTGAAGTACACAAATTCGACCTTGCAGTTGTAGAGCTCTTCAAAACGGGCCGCGCCAAACGGCTCGTCCGCGCCGTAGCCCTTCCAGTTGGCGACCACCAGCGTCGGGACCTCTTCCGGCGAAGTATTCCCGGCGGCCGGCGTTTCCGGCGCAGCGGTCGTGCCGCAGGCGGCGAGAAGCATCAGGCACAGGCACAGAATCAGCGATACGGAGAAAAACTTTTTCATGGTAACCTCCTCTTTCTTTTCAGGGCTCTTTCTTCCCCAGTTGTGCCCTTATCATAGCAACTGCCTGCGCTTTGGTATTTCTCTATTCTACTTGTTTTTCGATTTTCTCATATCCTTTTTGCAATAATGCATATTGCGTCGGCGTTACGCCGCTGTATTTTTTGAATATTGTGCAAAAATAACTCTGCGAATGGAAGCCCAGCCGCTCGCTGATCTCGAGAAGCGGCTGCGCGGTGTACTTCAAAAGGCGTTTGGCCTCGCGGATCTTCTGACGCTGGATATAGTTTGTGATCGTCTCGCCCTTGTCTTTGTGGAACACGGTGCTGAGATAGTTACAGCTCACGCCGGTATATGCGGCGAGATCGGAAACGGAGATCGCGCCGTAAATATGGTCGGCAATGTATTCGCAGCACATCTTTGCGATGAGAGAGCTTGTCTGCTCGCGGTTTTCGCGCACCTGCCCGGCCATATCCAGCAGCATCTGCAGCCGCAGCGCGTCCACATCCACGAGATGCGTCATCACCTCCATGCGCTGCGAATAGAACTCGCCAAGCGCATAGATTTTTTCCGCGCTCACGCCGCCTTCGATCGCCGCGCCGACGGCCATGCTGAGATAGTAGATGAACTGGTACTTGCTCTGGCGCAGCGGGTCCTTCCGGCTCAGCGCCAGAATGCGGCACGGGTCGGTGACGGCGATGAATTCCTTGAGCGCGTCCGGCTCGCCCTGCCGGATGAAGTCCTCGATGCTGTCCTTGTAGAGAAACGCCCCGCGGGAGAACGGCTGCACGACCTCGGATTCCAGCGCCGCGTCGGAGATCGCCGAGACGATGATGCTGCGGGAAATCTCCTCCGTGCCGCTCACAAGAGTCATGTTCGAGGTGTCGAGCGCCTTCTGATATATATAATAGTAGACGAGCTTCGGCAGCGCGCCGAACCGGTCCATGCTCATAACGGGGATGGACTGGTATTTTTTTACAAGCGCGTAGGTGTACTGCAGCGGAAGATCCTTTTCTCCGGCATACTGGATGATGCTCTCCTGTGTCACCTCCGAGGTCAGGATCGGCCCGATGATGTACGCCCCGGCGAGCTGCCCGCCGCTCAGCTCCGGCACGATGGCGAGACTCTCGTTGAGGTCGGTGGAGAACAAAATGGGATAGCGCACCTTTTCGCAGTGCGCGAACATCAGCGCGACGAGATCGGTGTCCGTCTGGAGAAAATCCTCCTCCCGCTTGAGGCGCGGGCAGGAGAAGATCATCTTCCGGTCCTGCGTAAAATACCGGACGGGGATCTGGGATACGTGGTTGACAAGGTCGCAGATCTCTCTGTATTCCTTCACGGCGGTACGTCCTTTCGTTTTCTGTATTCTATCGTAATTTAAAAATACTACGATTTTTTTGTTTCCGCAAGCACCGTTGTCCGCCGGGCGCATATCGTGCGCCGCTCCGGGGAAAAATGTTCCGTAAAAGTCATGCATTGGAGGCGGAAACTATGGAAACGGTCGTGATAGCACTCGAAGAGCTGGCGCATTATGCCGAGAGCACAGCGCGCACGATGCCCGTGACGGGCGTGGTGCCGCGCACCGTGGCGAAGGATCAGATCCGGCACGCGCTGCGCGCTCTGCGCGAAAAGCGCCGGCGGCTGGATGCGTCCGCGCCGGACGGCGGAGCGCGGTGGCTGCTCGACAATCTCTGGCTGTGCGAGCGGGAGGGAGCCTCCGCGCTCGCCGCGTTCCATGCCGCCGGGCGGCTTCGCACCACGTGCGAGGGGGCGCTCGTCCCCGCGCTCTGCCGGGTGCTGCTCGCCTCCGGCGGCGGGCGCGTGGACGAGGAAAGGATCGCCGTATTTCTGGAAGGCTTTCAGCGGAAAACGCCGCTCACCGGGCGCGAGCTGTCCCTTCTCGGCGCGTCGCTGCGCGCGGCGGTCCTCGTCCGGCTCGCGCAGCTCTACCGGGGCGATACGCCGTCCGGCGCGTCGGCCGCCGTATATTTCACAGCGCTGCGGCACATCGCCTCGCTCGATCTGGACGCGGTGCTGGAAGAGGCCGACGCCGTGGAGCACATCCTCCGGCGCGACCCGGCGGGGGTGTACCAGCGCATGGACGAGCGCAGCCGCCGGGACTACCGCGCGCGCGTCGAAACGCTTTCGCGGCGGAAAAATAAAAGCGAGGCGCGCGTCGCGGAGGAGGCGCTGCGCCTGGCCGAGCGCGCCGAGGGCGTCCGGCGGCGTCACATCGGCTACTGGCTCTATGAAAATCCCCTCGGCGCGGGCGTACCGCGGAGAGGCGGCGCGGCGTACATTCTCGCAAACGTCCTTTTCACGCTTGCGCTCTCCGCGGCGAGCGCGCTGTGGACAAAAAGCGTCCTCACGGGAGCGCTGGCGCTGCTGCCGGTCTCGGAAGTCGTGAAGGGACTTTTGGACCGCGCGCTGCTCCGCGCCGTGCCGCCGCGCCATCTGCCGCGCCTCTCTCTGAAAGACGGCGTCCCGCCCGAGGGAAAGACGGTCTGCGTGCTGTCGGTATTGCTCACGGGGGAGAAGGCCGCAGACGGCGCGCTCCGGCGGCTTGAGGAATTTCGCGCGGCCTCCCGCAGCTGCGGGGAAAATCTTCTCTTCGGCCTTTTGTGCGATCTGCCGGAGAGCGGCGAAACGCTTTCGCACGCCGACCGCGCTCTGCTCGATCGTGCCGCCGCGAAGACCGCGGCGCTTAACGCGCGCTGCGGCGGGGGCTTTTTTCTCTTTACCCGCGACCGGCTCTACAGCCATGACAGCGGAAAATTTGCCCCCTGGGAGCGTAAGCGCGGCGCGGTGCTGGAGCTTTGCCGTCTGCTCGCCGGGGAGAGCACGGCTCTTTGCGTTCGTGCCGGAGACGCGGCGAAGCTGCGATCCACACGCTATATCCTCACGCTCGACGCCGATACGCGCCTCGAGCCGGAGAGCGCCGGAGAGCTCATCGGCGCGGCGCTCCACCCGCTCAACCGCCCGGCGGTCGATCCCAAACGCGGGATCGTTTTTCGCGGCCACGGCGTGCTGCATCCGCGCATCGCCGTGTCGCTCGAGAGCGCGTACCGGAACGACTTCACGCGCCTCTTTGCCCCCACGGGCGGCGGCGATCCCTACGGCTCGGACGCCGGGGAGGTGTATATGGACGCCTTCCAAAGCGGCGGCTTCGCGGGGAAGGGGCTCATCCATGTGGGGGCATATCTCGCGTGTCTGGGGGAGCGCATTCCGGAAGGGCGCGTATTGAGCCACGACGCGCTTGAGGGGGCGTTTCTCCGCGGCGGGTATGTGAGCGACGTGGAGCTGACCGACGGCTTCCCCTCCGGTGCGGTGAGCTATTTTGCCCGCGCGCACCGCTGGATGCGCGGGGACGTGCAGAATCTGCCGTGGCTCTTCCGGCGGGGCAAAGCGCTCCCGCCCATCGAGCGCTGGCGGCTTTTCGATTCCCTCCGGCGCGCGCTGCTGCCGGTCGGCCTTTTCGCGGCGCTCGGCGCATGGTTTCTCTTTCCGAACGCCGTGACGCGCCTGCCCGCGCTCTGCGCGCTGCTCGTCCTCTTCCTGCCGGTGTTCCGGTACGGCCTTAGCGTCCTCTTCCGCGACGGGCGGGAGGTGCGCTTCAAAAGCGCCGCGCTGCACGGTCTCGGCGGCGAGTTGACGCGCGTTTTTGCGCGGGCGCTCTTTCTCGCGGCGGAGGCGTGGACGAGCGTTTCCGCGATCGTGCTCGCGCTCTGGCGGATGGGGGTCTCGCACCGGCGGCTGCTCCAGTGGCAGACCGCCGAGCAGAGCGAGCGCCGCAGCGCCGATCTCGCCGGAACGTTTGCCGCAATGTGGCCGGTCGTATATTTCTCCGGGCTGCTGCTCGCCTTTTCGCAGACGTTTGCCGGACGCGCCGCGGCGGTCTGCTGGATCTTTACGCCGCTCATCGCCCACCGGCTCAAAAGAGAGAAAAAGGAGAAGCCGCTCGACAGCGGGGAGCGGGAGTTTCTTCTGCGGCGCGCCGCGGAGATCTGGCGGTACTTCCGCGAAAACTGCACGGCGGCATCGCACCATCTGCCGCCGGACAACGTGCAGCTCTCGCCCCCGGCGTCGGGCGCGGACCGGACGAGCCCGACGAACATCGCCATGGCGCTCGCGGGTGCTCTCTCGGCGCTCGAGCTCGGCATCGCGTCGGAGACCGAGGCGCTCACGCTCTGCGGAAACATCCTCGATACGATCGGGCGTCTGCCCAAGTGGAAAGGCCATCTTTATAACTGGTACGATACGAAAACGCTCGCGCCGCTCGATCCGGCGTATGTTTCGACCGTGGACAGCGGCAATCTGGCCGCCGCGCTCACCGCCTGCGCCGCGGGCTTTACCGCGCACGGCGCGCCCGCTCTTGCAAAGCGGGCGGGAGAGATCGCCGCGGCGATGGATTTTCGCGCGCTCTACGATGAGAAACGGCGGCTTTTCCGCATCGGCCTTCTGCCCGGAGAGAGCGCTCCGGCGCAGAGCTGGTACGATCTTTTAGAGAGCGAAGAGCGCCTGACGGCGTATTTCACCGTCGCCTCCGGGCAGATCGAGCACCGCCACTGGCGGCAGCTCAGCCGCGCGCAGGTGGGCTATCGGAGGCGGCGCGGCATGGTAAGCTGGTCGGGCAGCCTTTTTGAATATCTGATGCCGGAGCTTTTCCTGCCGCTGTACCGCGGCTCACACCTCTGGGAGAGCGCCCGCTTTGCCGTATACGTCCAGCGGCGGCGCACGTTCGGCGCGAAAAGGCTCTGGGGCATTTCCGAGAGCGCCTTTTACGCCTTTGACGCCACGGACCATTACCGCTACAAGGCGCACGGCTGCACCCCGCTCGCACTCTGCCGCGATCGGGGCGATGAGAGCGTCGTCTCGCCCTACAGCAGCTATCTTGCACTCTGCACCGCGCCGCACGCGGCGGTGGAAAACCTCCGGCGCATGGCGGAGGCCGGACTCTCCGGCCCCTACGGGCTGTGGGAGGCGGTTGATTTCACGTCCTCGCGCACCGGCGGCGGGCCGGTCTGCGTCCGGTGCGTGATGGCGCACCATCTCGGCATGAGCCTTTGCGCGATCGCAAACGCGCTGTGCGGCGGCGTGCTGCGCCGGTGGTTTTTCAGCGACCCGGCCATGGCCGCCTACACGGGGCTTTTGCAGGAGAAGATCCCCGCCGGCGGAAAACTCCTCCGCCGCGTGCCGGGGAGCGCGGGAAGAGCGGAGCGCGCCGGGAACGCCGTGCCTCGGACCGGCGAGGGGGCGGATCCCTTCTTCCCGGACGGCGCGGCGCTCTCGAACGGCGCATACCGGCTGCTCGTGACGGCGAACGGTATGTCCCGCGCCTCGTGCGGCACGCTCATCCCGTACCGGAGCGCCCGCACGCCGTGGGAGGACGCGCCCGGCATCGCGCTCTGGGCCGAGAGCGGCGGCGTCCGGCAGCCGCTGCTGCCAAAGCCGGGGGAGAAGGGCGCACTGCGTCGGCGCTTCACCGCCGGGGAAGCGCTCCTCGCGGGACAGAGCGGGGATATTTTCTGGGAGATGCGCTGCACCGTTTCGCGCGCGTATCCGGGCGAGCTGCGGCGGCTGCGCCTGCGCTCCGGGAAGGCCGCGCCGGACGCGGTCATCTTCGGCTTTGAGCCGGTGCTGCTGGATACGCGGGACTATGCCGCGCACCCGGCGTTTGCCCGGCTGGGGCTTTGCACATCGGTGCGCTCCGGCGTGCTCATCGTGTACCGCGCGCCGCGGGGGAACCAGAGCGCGCAGTATCTTGCGCTCGCCTGCTCGGGGGAGGCGGGTTTTTCCTCCGACTTCCGGCAGTTTCCCGAGCGCGGCGGCGCGGGGGAGTTCCGGGAAAATACGGGCTGGCAGAATGAGCCGTATATCGCCGCGCGCCTGCCGCTTCCGGAAGGGAGCGCGTGCGAAATTGCGCTCGCGCTCTGTGTCGCCGGAGACGCGGACACCGCCGCGCGCGGCGCGCGGGATATGCTCCGGGAGAGCTCCGGTTTTGCCATGGCGGACGCGGCCGCCGCGGTCTGGGGTATGGAGAGCGGCGAGAGCGCCGCGGCCATGGAATATCTTCGCGCGCTCACCTTTCCGCAGCTCTGCGCCGAGGGGCGCGCCCTGCCGGGCGGGACGCGGGACGCGCTCTGGCGGCTCGGCATTTCCGGCGATCTCCCCGTCATGGTGTTCGACGGCGGGGAAAACGGCACGGAAGCCGCGCTCCGGGAGCTCCGGCGGCATGCGCTGCTCGGCGCGTGCGGCGTGGAGTACGATCTCGTGTTTCTCACCGCGTCGGCCGGGGATTACCGGAACGAGCAGCGCGCGGCGATCGAAACGGCGCTTGAGGCAATGCGCCTTTCCGAAACGCTCTCTCTGCCGGGCGGAGTGTACTTCGCCTTTCGCGGTGAGCGCGAGGCGCTTCTTGCTGCCGCTGCTCTTTTCGGCGACGCCGCAGGGACGTCCCTCCCGGCGGTGCGGGCGCGTGCTCTCCGCCTTCCCCCGGCGGCGGAGAAAGAGACCGGTACGCCGCCGGTATCCCATACCGACACCGGTGAAGTGAACTTTCAAACGCCGCCGCTGCCGCCGCGCGCATGGGCAAATATGCTCTATGGCGGCGGTCTCGGCTGCGCCGCGGCGGACTGCGGCCCGGCGGCGCTCTGGTACGAAAACGCCCGGGAGTGCCCCATCGTCCCGTGGTCGGGCGACGCGCTCGCCGCGGCGGGCGCGGAACGGCTGTGGATCGAAACGGAGCACGGCGCGGAGAGTCTCTTTTCGGATGGCGGCGCGTGCAAAGTAACGTTTGGCTTCGGCTATGCCCGCTGGGAGAGAACTGTTGGCGGGAACCGCATTTCGGTCACGGCGTTTATCGTACCGGATGCGCCGGTGCGCGTGCTCCTGCTCGAGAGCGGCGCGCCGTGCGAGGTCTCATATTTTGCGCCCGTGCAGCTTGCGCCGGAGAAAGAGGACGCGGCTTCCGCGTCCGTTTGGCGCGACGGGAGCGCACTTCGCGCGGAAAACCCGCGCTGCCCGTACAAGAATGTGCGCGTGACGCTGCGGTGCAGCGCGCCGTGGGTTTCGGCCGGAACGGACGCGCGCTTCCTCTGCGGCGAAGACTCCGGCGCTCTCCGCCGCGGCTTCCCGGCGCTGGCCGGGGCGTTCCGGCTGGAAAAAGAGGCGGTAATGCTGCTCGGCACGGCGGATATCCCTGCGCTGCTCGATATTGCGCGGGCCAGAGAAGCGCTGGCAAAGACAAAGGCGTGGTGGGCGCAGCGCGTGCGGGGCGAAAAGTATTCCGCCGCCATGCCGGAGAGCGTGCGCCGTCTCGCACCGTGGAGCGCGTATGCCGCGCTCTGCTGCCGCGTGCTGGGCAGAGGAAGCCTCTACCAGAGCGGCGGCGCGGTCGGCTTCCGGGATCAGCTGCAGGACCGCATCAACCTTCTGCCCGTCGACGCCGCGGGCGCGAGAGCGCACATCCTTGCGTGCTGCGCCCACCAGTACGCGGAGGGCGACGTGCAGCACTGGTACCATCCGACCGGCGGCGAGATCGACAAGGGCGTGCGCACCGACTGCAGCGACGATCTTCTCTGGCTGCCGTGGGCAGTGTGCGAATATGTGCGCGCGACCGCCGACGAGAGCCTCTGCGCGGAAACCGCGCCGTATCTTACTTCGCCGCCGCTCGCGCGAGGCGAGCACAGCCGGTACGAAACGCCGTCGCTCTCCGGCGAGACCGGCACGGTGCTCGACCACTGCCACCGCGCCGCGGCGCTCGTGCTCCGGCGCGGTATCGGAGAGCACCGCCTGCTGCGGATGGGCGGCGGCGACTGGAACGACGGCTTTGACGCCATGGGCGAGAGCGCGGAGAGTGTGTGGCTCACGTGGTTCGCCTCCGGTGTGTTCCACGATTTTTCCGCTCTGCTCACGAAACTTGGAGAATCGGGCGCGGATCGCTACGAGACCGCCGCGGCTGCGCTCGGCGCGGCGGCGAACGAGGCGTGGGACACCGATCAGTATCTGCGCGGGTATTATGCCGACGGCACGCCGCTCGGCGCGTCCGGCGCGGCGGCGTGCCGCATCGACTCCGTGGCGCAGAGCTTCGCCGCATTTTCGCCCTATGCCGACAGAGACCGTGTGCAGACGGCGCTTACCGCGGCGCTCGCCGGGCTCCGGGACAGGGAGAGACGGCTTATCCGCATCTACGCTCCGGCGTTTCTGCCGGAGGAGCGCGCGCCGGGGTATGTTTCGACCTACGGGCCGGGCTTTCGGGAAAACGGTGGGCAGTACACCCACGCGGCGGTGTGGCTCGCGCTGGCGCTGCATCGCGCCGGGCGGCGGGAGGAAGCGACCGCGCTCGCGGAGGACATGGCGCTCTCGCTCACCGCGCCGGAGTACGGCGCGGAGCCGTTCGTCCTTCCGGCGGATATCGCGTACGCGCCCGGAAAGGAAGGGCGCGCGGGGTGGAGCTGGTATACGGGCGCGGCAGGGTGGTATCTCCGACTGCTGCGTGAGCTGTACGGCACGGAGCCTTGAGGAAAAAATTCACATTTGCGCTATGAACGGGGGGAAAAACGTGCTATACTATCTTAGTATATTCAAAGGAAAAGAGGCGTGACCGTATGGAATACTTCCGCGAAGAGCTGTTCCCCTGCGTATCGCTGACGGCGGTGCAGACCGACAAATTCAAAACCGGCTGTATGACCGCCTATCTTCTCACACAGCTGCACCGCGAAACGGCGGCGGAAAACGCCGTGCTGCCGTATGTGCTGCGCCGCGGCACAAAGTCGCTGCCGGACATGCGCCGCATTTCCGAGCGGCTCGACGCGCTTTACGGCGCGGAGATCGAGCCATCGGTGCGGAAGCTCGGCGAGATCCAGGCCGTCGGCTTCTATGCGGGCTTTGCCGAGGATGCCTTTCTCCCCGGCGAGACGGATGTGCTCGGCGAGGTCGTATCCCTGCTCGGCGAGCTGTGGCTCTCCCCCGCGACGCGCGGCGGGCTGTTTCTGCCCGCATATGTCGATTCCGAGCGCGAACAGCTTGTTGAGCGCATCGAGCGCGTGAAAAACGACAAGCGCAGTTGGGCGTTCCAGCGCCTGCGGGAGAATATGTGCGCCTACGAGGACTACGCTACCGGCGCTTACGGCACGGCGGACGAGGCCGAGAGCATCCACTATGTGAAGCTCACGAAGCACTATAAGGAGCTTCTGGCCGTCTGCCCCATGGAGTTTTTCTACTGCGGCAGCCGTCCGGGAAAGGAAGTGGCGGCTATGCTGCGCGAGGCGTTCGCGCTGCTGCCGCGCGGCGAGATCGATCTCGATCTCGGCACCGACATCCGCATGAACGCCGTGGAGGAAAAGCCCCGGTACTTTACCGAGGAGGACGAAATTTCGCAGGGCGTGCTCGCCGTCGGTTTCCGGCTCGGCGAGTGCATGGATGATCCCGACCCGGCGAAGCTCGCCGTGTTCAACGCCGTGTACGGCGCGGGTGTTACCTCGAAGCTCTTTCAGAATGTCCGCGAAAAGCTCTCGCTCTGCTACTACGCCTTTTCGAGCACCGATACGCTCAAGGGCATCATGGCGGTGCTCTCCGGCATCGAGGTCGATAAGTACGACGAGACGCTCCGTGAGATCCTTGCCCAGCTTGACGCGGTGCGCGCGGGCGATATCTCGGAGGCCGAGCTCGCCGCGGCGCGGCGCAGCGTGGCGAACGATCTCCGCACCGGCGCGGACAGCCCGTACTATCTCGCGGACTTCTATCTGCGAGAGACCGTGCAGGGGACGGACGCCACGCCCGACGATATCGCGGCGCTCGCCGAGACCGTCACGGCGGAGGATGTTGCCGCCATCGCGCGCGGCGTGGAGCTGGACGCCGTATACTTTCTCTGCGGAGAGGAGGCCGAGACCGAATGAACAAGCACGAATATCCCAATCTCGGCGAAACGCTGTATGAGGAAGTTCTTCCGAACGGGCTTTCCGTTCTCGTCGCGGTCAAGCCGGACTTTCGCAAAAACGCGGCCTTTTTCGCCACGCGCTACGGCGGGGCGGACCGCCGCTTCAAGGTGAACGGCGAGTGGATCGATACGCCCGCGGGCGTAGCCCATTTCCTCGAGCACAAGATGTTTGATATGCCGGACGGACGCAACGTCCTTTCGGACTTTGCCGCGCTCGGCGCGAGCCCCAACGCCTTCACCGGCACCGGCCACACGGCGTATTATTTCACGGGTTCGGAAAACTTCATGGAAAATCTCCGGCTGCTGCTCACCTACGTTTCCACGCCGTACTATACCGAGGAGAGCGTCGCCAAGGAGCAGGGCATCATCGGCCAGGAGATCTGCATGGGCGAGGACAGCCCCGGCTATGCCGGATATTTCCAGCTTTTGAGCGCGCTCTACGACCACCACCCCATCCGCGAGAACATCGCCGGTTCCGTGGAGAGCATCGCGCAGATCACGCCCGAAACGCTCTACCACTGCCACAGCGTCTTTTACCATCCCTCAAACATGGTGCTCTGCTGCGTCGGCGATGTAGACCCCGAGGCGATCGCGGCGGCGGCGCGCGAGATACTGCCGGACACGCCCGGCGAGAAGCCGGAGCGCGACTACGGCGCGCCCGAAACGCTTCTGCCCGCCCGGATGCGCGCGGAGAAAACGATGAGCGTTTCCGCGCCGCAGTTTCTGCTCGGCGTGAAGCTGCCGTATCCCGCGTCCGGCGCGGCGAGAGCGCGGCAGAAGCTTCTTGCGGAGCTTGCCGGCGAGTGTCTGTTCGGCAAGGCCTCGGCCTTTTTCAACGATCTCTATGCCGGCGGACTTCTGAACGGCGACTGCACTGTTGAATACGATTCCTCCGCCGGGACAGCCATGCTGGTCCTCGGCGCGCAGGGCCGCGATCCGGACGCCGTGGCGGAGGCGGTGCACGCGGCCGTGTCCGGCGTTGCGCTGCGCGGACTGGATAAGGAAGCGCTCGAACGCTGCCGCCGCGCGAAGTACGGCCAGCTTCTCGGCTCGCTCGATTCCTTCGCTGACTATGCCGTCTCGCTCGCCGAGAGCAAGCTCGACGGCTGGGATGCGCCCGACGCGTTCGCCGTGCTTGAATCCATCACTCTCGCGGAGTGCGAGGCGTTCCTCTGCGAAAATCTCACGCGTGAGCGTCTGGCGCTCTCCGTGATCCGTCCCAACGCCTGATTTTCCCGCAGCGAAAGGAGTTTTTCCCATGCCCGAAGCATTTCCCGGCGCGATCATCACGTTTCCCATGCTCGGTGAGAGCTTTTCTCTCAACCCGAGCGGTACATACACGCTCTTCGGCCATACGTTTTACTGGTACGGCGCGATCATCGGTCTCGGCTTTATCCTCGCAGCGCTCTACTGCATGCGGCGCGCGCCGAAGGATTTCGGCATTTCCAAGGACACGCTGACCGACGTTGTGCTCATCGGCCTTCCCACGGCGATCGTCGGAGCGCGGTTGTATTACGTTTTCTGCCACTGGTCGAACTATGTCGGCGACAGCGTATGGCAGACGCTCTGGAACTGGTGCAAGATCTGGGAGGGCGGCACGGCCATCCCCGGCGGATTGCTGCTCGCCACGTTCTGCGTGTGGCTGTACGCGCGAAAAAAGAAGATCCCCTTCGGCGCGATCATGGACTGCGTCGTGCTCGGACTGCTCATCGGGCAGATCATCGGGCGCTGGTCCAACTTTATGAACCGCGAGTACATCGGCGAGGTGACGGACGTCTTCTGCCGCATGGGACTCACGACCGGCGGCACGACGTACTATGTCCACCCGCTGTTCCTGTATGAATCGCTCTGGAATCTCGTGGGCTTTATTTTCCTTGCCATATGGACGCGAAAGGGAAAACGGCAGTACGACGGTCAGGCGGCGCTTCTGTACTTTGTCTGGTACGGTCTCATCCGCTTCCTGCTCGAGCCGCTGCGCACCTCGCCCCTGCTCATTCCCGGCACGGCGCTGCGTGCCTCGCAGGTGATCGGCGGCGGCATGTGCCTCGTCGCGCTCGTGATCCTTGTTGTGCGGAGCCGGAGAGCGCACAGACCGGAGGATCTCTATGTGAACCGCGTCCGCGCGCAGAGCGCCGCGGCGGAAGAAAAGGAAAAAACACCGAACGGATCGGAGGATAAAACCGTCTGATAACCGGGAAATAAAATCTAAAAGGAGGAAACAGAATATGAACTTCAATTTCGATTCTCTTATGGACACCATTTCCAACCTGCGCGAGCGCGGCGCGGAATACGCCAACGTTGCCATGGACAAAACGAAAGACGCCGCCCGTCTCGCCAAGCTCACCGTTTCGCTGACGGGGGAGAAGGACGCGCTGAAGAAGGCGTACATTGAGCTCGGCAAAGCGTACTACGAAGAGCATCACAACGATGCCGAGGGCCTGTATGCGCAGCTCGTTGAGGAAGTGGATGCAGTCAACGCGCGCATCGAAGAGATGCAGGCGGAGATCGACGCGCTCAAGGGCTCGTTCCACGTGAGCGAGGACGCGAGCTTTGAGAACGTCGTCGCACAGGACGAGGACGACGGCGACGAGGACATTTCCGTGGAGATCACCATCGAGGAAGAACCCGAAGCGCCCGCTGCGGAGACTGTGGAAGAGCAGCCGGAAGAGCATACCAAATAGTAAAAACGCTTCCGGCGGCAGAGAATTTCTCTGCCGCCGGAAAACTTTTATTTTCGTGTTGACAAATGCGCTCGGATTTGCTATTATATCCCTCGCTGGATTTCCTGCTGGTATAGCTCAGCCGGTAGAGCAGCTGATTTGTAATCAGCAGGTCGGGGGTTCGAATCCGTCTACCAGCTCCACTTTTTCTCGGTGGGTCAAGTGCATATGGGGGTGTTCCCGAGTGGCCAAAGGGGACAGACTGTAAATCTGCTGGCAATGCCTACGGTGGTTCGAATCCACCCGCCCCCACCAAAAGCCCGCATCGCAAGATGCGGGCTTTTTCTAGTATTGTCCCGGCGGGGGATTCGGTCCGAGCGGGAGTGAATGGAGCGCCGGGGGCGCTCCAGAGCCGCGAGGCGGCCCGCGCCGCCGTGCGGGCGAATCCACCCGCCCCCACCAAGAAATAAACCCGCATCGTAAGATGCGGGTTTATTTCTTTCTATGGTTTTTTCGCGGCAAAGAGAATGTCGTCATCAGGAAAGAAGGATGCGGTCGTTATCGAGCGCGGCGCCCGTGCCGGATTTGAAGCGCTCGAGCAGATCGTTTACCTCCATATGAGCGCGCTCCGCCCCGCTGACATCCAGAACGATTTGGCCGCTATTCATCATCAGCGTCCGATTGCCGAGAGCGAGCGCGGCGCGCATATTATGCGTTACCATCAGGCATGTCAGCTTCTGCTCGGCCGCAATGCGCGTAGTCATGGCCAGAATTTTCTCTGCCGCACCCGGATCGAGCGCTGCCGTGTGCTCGTCGAGCAGAAGGAGCTTGGGCTTTGCTATCGTCGCCATCAGGAGCGTCAGCGCCTGGCGCTGACCGCCGGACAGAAGACCTACCGGCTGCCGCAGGCGGTCTTCCAGCCCCATATCCAGCTCGCGCAGCTGTTCGCGGAAATATTCGCGGTCACAACGGCGGATCTGCCCCAGCCAGCCGCCGCGTCCGGCGGCAAGCGCCAGATTTTCTTCGATCGTCATGCCCGGCGCGCTGCCGCGCATCGGATCCTGAAACAGACGGCCGATGACTTTGGAGCGCCGGTGCTCCGGCCAGAACGTTACGTTTTGGCCGTCGAGCAGGATCTCTCCGCTGTCCGTCAGAAAGTTTCCGCCGATCGCTCCGAACAGCGTGGACTTTCCGGCGCCGTTCGCGCCGATGATGGTGATAAAATCTCCGTCCGGCACGCTGAGCGACAGATCGTGCAGAGCGCATTTCTCATTAGCCGTTCCGGGATTGAAAGTTTTGGAAATACTCTTCAGCTCCAGCATGCGTCTCAGTCCGCCTTTCTCTGCATCCGGCGCCGGATGACCGGCAGCTGCGTTTTAAGGTAGGGAACGGAAATGGCGAGCACGACGATGACAGCCGAAACGAGCTTCAGCATGAATGCCGGCATATCCAGTCGCAGCGCAATGGTATAGACCAACCGGAAAATTATCGCGCCCGAAACCGCGCCCACCGCGCGCCGAAAGATCCCGCCGCGGCCGAGGACGGTGCTGCCGATCAGGAGCGAGGCCAGCGCAATGGTCACCATGCCCTGCCCAATGTTGATATCCGCCGCCTTTTGATACTGCGCGAGCAGGCAGCCGGACAAAGCCGTGAAACTGCCCGCAATGCACAGGCCGATCGTTGTGGTTATCGCCGGGTTGATGGACGATGAGCGCACCATGTCCGGGTTGTTGCCGGTCGCGCGGATCGCAAGCCCCATTCGGGTGCGGAGGAACAGCGTCAGAAACAGGACGATCAGCGCTGCCGCAGCGAGAGCGGTCAGGAGCTTATACTGCCCGGACAGCGGAGTGCCGGCCATCGCGGATTTCATCAGAGAGAACACCGTCTGCGTTTTGTTAAGACTCAGCAGCGACGCGCCGCCCATAATGGCAATGTTGATGGAATACAGCGCCGTATTTACGATGATGCCGGCCAACAGACTGTTGATGCCCATGCGCGTCTGCAAAACGGAAACGATCAGCCCGGACAGCAGCCCCGCGGCCATTGCCGCGAAAATCGCCAGTATCGGATGCCCGGCCATCGCAGTGACTGCGCCGGTCACCGCTCCCAGCGTGAAGCAGCCGTCCGTGGAAAGATCACAGACGTTCAGCATCGAATAGCTCAGATACAGCGCCAATACGGTCACGGAGCAGATCAGCCCCAGCTCCAGCGCCGTCTGTATGAGACCGAAAACACTCGATAGATCCATGGTGGTTTCCTCTTTCTGCTTTTTTGAAATTTGCCCGGAGCCGGTCGTATATCCGGCTCCGGGCGATCGGTTTGTTTTGCCGGATCCGGCTTCAGATCAGGATCACGAGAAGCTCTCTGCCGTCGTCAGCGTGGCGATCTTGGTGCAGTACGGCGCAAACGCCTGGGAGAGCGCGTCAAAGTCAAGACCCAGCCCGGCGCAGGTTTCCGTGTTGATGGTGGCGGTGCCGTTATCAAAGGTCCGTACCGGCGTGGAGGCCGGATCTGCACCGTTCAAAAGAATGTCCGCGATCATGTCCGCCGTCTCGCGGCCGAGGTTTGCGTAGTCCACACCATAACCGAGGAACGCGCCGTTGAGCGCAAAGGAGTCAGCGCCGGTATACTGCGGGATGCCCGCATCGATGAACGTCTCGTAAATGGCAAGCTCGGCTTTCATGATGGAGTTGTCGGTCGGGGTAAATACGGCGTCAACGCCGTCGGCAACCATGGCCTGCGCAGCCAGCATGACTTCGTCCGCCGTGCTGCCGGTGTGTTCAACGTATTCGATCCCGTTCTCGTCCAGATAGGCCTTGGCGCTGGCAATGGCAGCCGTCGAGGAATCCTGTCCCGCGTCATACAAAAGGCCGATTTTCGATGCATCCGGGTCAGCCGCGAAGATCAGTTTCATGACGGCGGCAGTATCCAGATAGTCCGATGTCCCGGTCACGTTGCTGCCCGGCGCATCCAGTGATTCCACAAGACCCGCGCCGATCGGGTCGGAAACAGCGGCGAAAACAACGGGCGTTTGGCTGTCCTCCGTGGCCGTCTGCATGCGCATGGCGACAGGCGTGGCAACGCCGACGAGAAGATCGGCGCCGCTGCTCTGGAAGTTTGCGATGATCTGCTCCATCACGGTGGCGTCCGCGTTGCAGTTATCATAGTCGACCACAAACTGCACGCCCTTCTCCGCGCTGATCTCCTCCAGCCGCGCCTGAATGTTTTCCACGATCTGATTCAGGGAGGCATCGTCTACATAGTTGCAGATGCCGATGCGGAAGGACTGCGGCTCCGCCGCCGGTCCGGAGGCACCGTCCGCAGTCTGTGCAGGCTGTGCATCGGACGAGGCGTCCGATACGGTTTGTCCGGCGCCGCAAGCCGTTGTCATCAGCAGCAGGGCGAAGACCAGGACGAGGACTGCAAGGTTTTTCAGGTTCAGGTTTTTCATGGTGATTTCCTCCATTTTTGGCATTTTGCCATGTTTTTTCGGGTGGCGGATGGAGGAGCCGCTGCCAACGGCTGAATTTGGAGTATAAAAAAACAGCCTCTTATCCCACTATGGGACAAGAGCTGTACTCCTGCGATACCACCCAAATTGACGCTTTCGCGTCCGCTCGCTCATGCGCACCATCATACGCATCCCGGTGGATAACGGGTGGGCACCCGTCGGTTCCTACTTGCATCCATACGAATGCGTTCAGACCGCCCTCAAAAGTCCATTCCCCTTACGCCGTTCCGCTGCACTCACACCATCGGCAGCTCTCTGAAGGCCCGGTTTTGCAAGGGTACTCTTCTTTCTCAAAGGTTTCGTTGGTATTTTCTTGTTGGCGTCATTATAGCCGCACTTCACGAACTAGTCAATTGTCAATTTAAATGAAAAAAGTGCGCCGTCGGGCTGCGATTTTCTGTATCCGGTTTGACGGCGGGGATCTGCTTGCTTTATTCCGCCGGCTTTGCTATATTGGATCCGGCGGTGAAAGAACTATGAAAAAGCTCCTCGGCTTCTTCCTCGCGGTCTTTATCCTGGTTTCTCCGGCGCTGGCGGCGGGCGGCAATACGGTCGTTTACATCACCCGCACCGGCGAGTGCTATCATACCGGCTCCTGCCGGTATCTCAAAAAAAGCAAGATCGAAATAACGCTTGCGGACGCCGTCGCGCGCGGCTACCGCGCCTGCAAGGTGTGTTGTCCGCCGAATCTGGACGGCGAGGAGCGGCAGGGGTATGCCTTCGCGGGGAGCGGACAGGCGGGCAGTACGCCGTCTCCGTCTCCGTCGGCTTCCCCGACGCCGACAGCCGCACCAACGCCTGCCCCCACTCCGACACCGGCTCCAACGCCGGCGCCGGAGCTTGCGGCCAGGGCGTCCGGCGCGGGAAGCGGGCTGTTCTGGGCCGCCGGCGGTGCGGCCGCTGCGGCGGGCGTCTACACGCTTTCCGGCGCTGTCAAACGCCGCTTCGGCAGGGCGGCGAAAAAGTAATAAAGAGCAATAAAATGGCCGGATGCAGACGCATCCGGCCATTTTTGTAAGCCAAAGGATTTTGCTTGGTCAGGCTTCAACGCCCTCCTGCCGCAGCAGCTCTTCCATCCGCGCTTCCAGCGCTTCGTCGGTGCGGAAGAGGCGGACGTATGCTTCAAAATCCGCGTTCAGCTCCGCCGGGGATCTCCCATATACCTGCTCCATGACGGCGGCGGGGTTCGGCTGGGCGTACATTTCCCTATACCGCTCTCTGCCGTACACGGTGAGCAGCCAGTCGGTGAAAGCGCCCGCGATGGGGTAGGTGAAGGCGCAGTTGTGCGCGAAGAAAACCTCCCGGTCCAGCAGCCTGTCCATCGGCAGATACTGCCCGGTCTTGAGATAATAGCCCGTCCAGTCCAGATTTTCGATACCCCACCACTTGCGGTCAAAGTACATGGCAAGCCCCTCCGTTACGGCAGGACAGATCGGACGGTTCCGGACAAAGCTGATGAGGTGCGCGTCCTCGTGGAAGCCGACGCACTGGACGGCGTCGTTATACACGGCATAGATGCGGCTCGGCAGGTCGGCAAAGCCGTTGCAGGGCTCGTCGTCGCCGCAGATGCGGCCTACCTCCTCCGGTGAATCGCAGAGGAAGTACTCGATCTTGAAGTCCGGCGTCAGGCCAAGCACGGCGCAGATGTGGGAGAAGCAGCCCTCCTGCAGCGCGGCGATCTTCTCAATATCGCGCTCCGCCGCCGTACCGGCGCCATAGTGAAAAATATAGTGTTCGGTCTCAAATGTCTGCATGGGTCACCTCCAGAACTGTAGTTAATCGTGGTGAACTTCTTACGGAAGCTCGGACGTGCAGTGCGGGCAGCGCGTGGCGTCGATGGCGATCTCACTCTTGCAGTAGGGGCAGACCTTCGTTTTCGGCGCTTCCTCCACGGGAGCTTCCTTCTTCCGGCCGAGCGCCATGATCTTCTTTACAAAAATAAAGATCACGAACGAAACGATCAGAAAATCGAGCACCTGCGAGAGGAACGAGCCGTACTTGAGCACCGCCGCGCCCGCGGCCTCCGCTTCGGCGAGGGTGGCGTAGGTGTTCCCGTCGAGCGGGAGAAAAAGATTGCTGAAGTCGATCCCGCCGGTCAGCACGCCGACGAGCGGCATGATGACGTCGTTGACGAGCGATGTGACGATCTTCCCGAACGCGCCGCCGACAATGACGCCGACCGCCATATCGACCACGTTCCCCTTTACGGCAAATTCCTTGAATTCCTTGAGCAACGTTTTCATAGTATCGCCTCCGCGATGCATGATAGCAGTCCGCCATTCCAAAGTCAATGAGTTAATTATGGCTAACTCAAGGAAGCCTGCGCTAATATTTTGCTGAAAAATGCAAATATTAACAGAAAATCTATTGACAATGCCGGAACATAAAGATAAAATGCGGGCGAAATCCCAAAAAGATAAGGAGGATACTTTCATGAATTGGGGTAAAGTTGGTCTTTTCGCGGGCGGTGTGCTGTTTGGCACGGCGGGCATCAAGATCCTCACCAGCCGCGACGCGAAGAAGGTCTATGCCTTCACGACCGCCGCGGCGCTGCGCGCCAAGGAAGCCGTCATGACAACCGCGACGAATATCCGCGAGGGCGCGGACGACATTCTCGCCGACGCGAAGGCGCTCAACGAGAAGTATGCCGCGGAGGACGCGCCCGAGACGATTGAGGACGCCGCGGAGTAATTCGCCATGAAATGCACGATCCTGCACGATACGGCGGGACGCATCCGTGTCCATCTGGAGCAGCCGCGCATGTCGCTGCTCCAAGCGGACATTCTGGAGGCGTATCTGCGAAATACTCCCGGCGTTGCCGATGTGACGGTCCACGACCGCACCGGCAACGCTACGATTCTTTATACCGGTCAGCGCGCGCCCATCGTCGCGGCGCTCGCCGCGTTTTCCTATGAGAAGTCGGCGGCGCTCGCGCCGGAGCACAGCGTCCGCGTGATCAACCGCGAGTACGAGGGAAAGCTCATTTTCCGCATCGTCCGCCGGTATACATTGAAGCTTATCCTGCCCGCGCCATTGCGCGCGATCCGTACCGTGATCCGCTCGCTCCGTTTCCTGCGCGACGGCATCCGCTGTCTACTGCACGGGAAGATCGAAGTGCCGGTGCTCGACGCGACAGCCATTGCCGTATCGATCCTGCGCGGAGACTTTGAAACGGCGGGTTCGGTCATCTTCCTGCTCGGCATCGGCGAGCTGCTCGACGAATGGACGCACAAAAAGTCCGTCGCCGACCTTGCCGGGACGATGGCGCTGCAGGTGGACAAGGTCTGGCTCGAAACGACGGACGGCAGCGTGGCCGTGCCGGTCGGCGACGTGCGCCCCGGCGACCGGATCATCGTCCGCACCGGCGGCATGATCCCGCTCGACGGCCATGTCGTCGCGGGGGAAGCGATGGTGAATCAGGCGTCCATCACCGGCGAGGGGCTGGCCGTGCGCCGCACGGCGGGCAGCTACGTCTATGCCGGGACGGTCGTGGAAGAGGGCGAATGCACGATCCGCGTCGATAAGAGCATGGGCTCGGGACGCTACGACCGCATCGTCCATATGATCGAGGAATCCGAAAAGCTCAAGTCCGACACCGAGGCGCAGGCCTCGCATCTGGCGGACAAGCTCGTGCCGTACAGTCTCGGCGCGACGGGGCTTGTCTGGCTGCTGACGCGCAACGTCAACCGCGCGCTCGCCGTGCTGATGGTCGATTTCTCGTGCGCGCTCAAGCTCTCCATGCCGATCGCGGTGCTCTCCGGCATGAAGGAAGCCGGCATCCATCACATCTCCGTCAAAGGAGGCCGCTTCATGGAGGCGGTGGCGCAGGCGGACACCATCGTCTTTGATAAGACCGGCACGCTGACCCATGCCGCTCCGCGCGTGGCGGCGGTCGTGCCGTTTGGCGGCAAGGAAGAAAACGACATGCTCGCGCTCGCTGCGTGTCTTGAAGAGCACTACCCGCACTCCATGGCCAAGGCCGTCGTGGCCGAGGCGGAAAACCGCCATATCTCCCATGAGGAACGCCATTCGAGCGTGAGCTATATCGTCGCGCACGGCATCGCAAGCAGCGTGGACGGCGAAAAGGTCATCATCGGCAGCCACCACTTCGTGTTTGAGGACGAGAAGTGCGTCATCCCCGCGGGGGAAGAGGAAAAGTTTGAATCGCTCCCGGCAGAGTATTCGCATCTCTATCTCGCCGCGGGCGGTGTGCTCGCGGCGGTCATCTGCATTGAGGACCCGCTGCGCGCGGAGGCTGCCGACGTCGTCCGCGGTCTGCGCTCTCTCGGCTTTACGAAGCTCGTTATGATGACCGGCGACAGCGACCGCACGGCGAAGTCCGTAGCGGCGGCGGTCGGCGTGGACGAGTACTACTCCGAGGTCCTTCCAGAGGATAAGGCCAACTTTATCCGCCGCGAGCACGAGGCCGGACGGCGCGTAATCATGCTCGGCGACGGCGTGAACGACTCCCCGGCGCTCTCCGAGGCGGACGCCGGCATCGCCATCCGCGACGGCGCGGCCATCGCCCGCGAGGTGGCGGACATCACCATCGGCGCGAACGACCTCTATTCGCTTTTGACACTGCGGCGGCTCAGCTGCGCGCTCATGGACCGGATCCACACGAATTACCGAAACATCATCGGCTTCAACTTTATGCTGATCTGTCTCGGCGTGGCGGGCATCCTGCCCCCGGCGACCTCGGCGCTGCTGCACAATGCGTATACGCTCACCGTGAGTCTCCGGAGCATGACGCGCCTGCTGCCTCCGGCGGAAATCGAATAAGCGCGAAAATCGGCTGTTTCGAAGAAAAACAGCCGATTTTTTACCTGTTCTGGCATGCAGACCAAAATGTCTTGCAAAGCGTGCGCTGTTCCTGCATAATACAAAGTAAATACAGGGAGACCCGCCCGAGAGACAGAAACAGGGAGGAACAAAACCATGAAGCATCGTATTCTTGCCGCCATGATCTGCGTCTGCGCTGCGCTGACGAGCCTCTGTGTTCCGGCGTTGGCCGACGATACGGAAGCGGAAACACCCGTACCCGTGGAAGCAACGCCCGCGCCGGCGGAAACAACGCCCGCGCCGGTGGAAGCAACGCCCGCGCCGGTGGAAGCAACGCCTGCGCCAATTGTGGAAGAGTCGGAGGAACAGCCGCTGGAAGCGGCGAACGTTCCAAGCGTTCGGGCGAACTGGAAAGATCCGAAGATCAACGGCACGTTTCTCGAAGTTGGTACCTACTATAAAAACGATCCGTCGGATAACCGCGGCTTTTCCGAAGCAACGGCGGATGATTACAATTTCTATTTTGACGGCACGACGCTGTTTTTGCGAAACGCCGATCTTAAGGGAACGGGGAAACAGCCGATGGGCTCCGCTTTACTCTCGGTCTTTATCCCGCTTGTTATAGATCTGACGGGAGAAAACCGCTTCAGCGTGAACACCTCATACTATCCGATCTCCGCTCAGGACATTACCATTCGCGGTAACGGTTCACTCACGTTGGTTGGCAATATAGCGTACATCACCAGACTGACGATGGAAAGCGGAACGTTCATCACCGACGATCTCCGGCCGTCAAGCACCTCTGTAGCGGGAAAAGGGCTTTATTTTAACGGCGGGTGCTTTACTGCCAATCAGCATTTTGGCGGCCAGATGGGGCTGTATATCGGCGCGGAGTTCTACCGCTGGAAAACAGATCTCAGCAGGGATTATATGCCGTCTATCTTTGAGACGTGTCCTTATCCGGACGGAAAGCCGCTGAGTCTCGTTCAGATGGACGATCCATTCCGCTCGAAGCTGCGCGTCAATCCCGCTACGAACGAGTGGGAGGTATCCTACGACGGCGGGACCACGTGGAAATCTCTCGGTGTGAAAGCCACCGGAGAGGACGGAAAGGACGGGCGGGACGGCCGGACGCCTTCCGTCGGTCCGAACGGCAACTGGTGGATCGGCAGTAGGGACACCGGCGTGAAAGCGGTCGGTACAGACGGACGGGACGGCGTCGACGGTAAGAATGGCGCGGACGGTCTGACGCCTGCCATCGGCGAGAATGGAAATTGGTGGATTGGCGATACCGACACCGGCGTAAAGGCCGGAGGTGCGGACGGCAAGGATGGCACGGACGGCTTGACGCCGACTATCGGCGAGAATGGAAACTGGTGGATCGGCGATACCGACACCGGCGTAAAAGCCGCCGCTGCGGACGGCGTCGACGGCAAGGATGGCGTTGACGGAAAAGACGGCACGGACGGCGCGCAGGGCGCGCCCGGCCTGACGCCCTCCATCGGTGGCAACGGCAACTGGTGGCTGGGCAATACGGACACCGGTGTGCGGGCCGCCGGAACGACCGGAGCCACGGGCGCTGCGGGTGCGACCGGAGCCACAGGCGCGACCGGCGCCGCCGGACGAAACGGCACGGACGGCAAAGACGGAAAAGACGGAAAAGACGGCGTCGGCATCCGGGAGGTATCGCTGAACGACTCCGGGGAGCTGATCGTTACGCTCACGGACGGAACGGAAACGAATCTTGGCAAGATCACGGGAGAGGACGGCGCGCCCGGCGTCGGCATTTCCTCCGTGCAGGTGGGGGAAAACGGCATGCTCACCGTGACGCTCTCGAACGGGGAGAGCGTGGAGGCGGGCGCGGTGTTCAGCGCGCAGGAGGGGAAAACGGTGAGAACCGTTTCCTATATCACCGCCGCGGCAGCGGCTCTGGCATTCCTCTGGCTCGCAGTGCTGACGACGCTTTTTGCCAAATCCCGCCGCACGGCAGTTCACAGATAAACCGATAAAATGTAAGAAAGACGGCTGCCGGTATAGCGCAGCCGTCTTTTTGCTGCGGATTCAGAAAAAAATGAAATCCGCTATTGACAGAAAGGCAGGGGAAACCTATAATCAAATTGTGATTGTAATCGGTTACAATAGCGTCGATTGGCAGGAGCCCGCGCCCTTGTTAATCGACCCTACAGGAGAGATAAATGAAGGCAACCATTAAGGATGTGGCGCGGTATGCCGGGGTATCCGTGGCGACCGTGTCCCGCTATCTGAATAAAAGCCCGCTGATCGCCGAGGCGTCTGTAGAGAAGGTGCGCGGCGCGATCGAGGCGCTGGATTATCAGCCCAGCATGATGGCTCGCGGGCTTCTGCACGGAAACAGCAAGACCGTGGCTCTCGCCGTGGATTACAGTGATTCCGAGACCTACGGCAACGACTACTTCCTGCGCATCCAGTACGGACTCGAGCATGAGCTGAGCAAAAACGGATATTACCTGATGATCTGCCATATCGGCGGTGCGGACGGCGCGCTGACGCTTCGCTCGCTCATCAACGAAAATAGGATCGACGGTCTCGTGCTGCTCAGCGCGCTTGCAAGGGAAGAGGTTATGAGCATTGTGAACGAGAGCCGGATCCCGTGCGTGATCGCCGGACGGAGCGACGATCCCGACGCAGTCTGGGTCGATATCGACAACATCTCCGCCGGAGAGCTTGCCGCGCAAAGGCTCCTGGAAACGAAGCCCGCGGCGGTCGGCTTTCTCGCAAACAGCTTCGATAAAACATTCGTTTCCGAGCGCTTTTCTGGCTACCGTCATGCGCTTGCCGCGGCTGGGATCGAAGAAAACCGCGCTCTTGTGAGCGATGGGCTGACGGACGCCGCGAGCATATCCGCCTTTGTCCGGCAGCATTTTTCCGACCTCTGCGATGCGTATGTCGTGTCTGACAGTACGATCGGATTCTACTTCCTGCGTGAGCTCTCCCGGCGCGGCGTCCGCGTTCCGGAAGAGGTACAGGTCATCGGTTTTGACGACAGCGTCCTTGCGGCGGCTGCAGACCCCGCGATGACGGTCGTTGAAATAGACGTAACAAATCTGGGAAAATCCGCAGCAAGGCTTCTCATTGCACAGCTTCAGGCAGAAGATCTGTGTCCGGGACAGAATCTTTTGCCTGCAAGGATCATCCATAGGGCTTCGACAAAATAACTGGGCTATATGCCGAGTTATTTTGTTGCCTCGAATTGTAACCGTTTACAATATGAGCTCCGCCGATCCGTGCGATCCGATACCTTGCTGCAAAAAACAAAAGGAGAATAACGTATGATGAAACGTCTGCTGACCATTGCGCTCGTTTTAACCATGGCTTTTTCCTTCGCAGCCTGCGGCAGTGCTCCCGCGAAGGGGGAGACGCCGACCGCCGCACCCGCGACGGAAGCTCCGGCAAAAACGCCGGCGGAGACGCCGGGTGAAGAGCCCGTAGAGATCACCTTCTGGCATTCCTACAGCGAGGGCGAGGAAAAGATCTTCACTGAAACGGTGCTTACCGCCTTTGCGGAAAAGTACCCCAACATCAAGGTAAATGCGATCCGTATGCCGTATGAGGGCATGGACGAGCAGCTCGTCACCGCGGTCAGCGGCGACGTTGCGCCCGACGTCATGCGCATGGATCTCACCTGGGTATCGCAGATGGCGAAGCTCGGCGCTCTTGAGTGTCTGAACGGCTACGATGGCTTCGGCGAGATCGCGGCGAACGCGCTCGAAGGCTCGCTGAACACCACGCTTTATAACGGCAAAAACTACGGTCTCCCGCTCAATGCGAACACCACGGTTGCCGTTTACAACAACGCCGTGCTCACGGAATACGGCTTTGACGCACCTCCGGCGACGATGGACGAGCTGCTCGCGGCGCGCGACAAAACCGACCCGGCGAACGACAAATACCTCTTCTGCGTTTCCGGTTCCTATAACTGGGCGATGCTGCCCTTTATCTGGACGCTCGGCGGCAGCGTCACCAATGACGCCTACACCAAAGCGTCCGGCTATCTAAACTCCGAGGCAACCGTAAAGGCGCTGGACACGATCGCCGGATGGTATAACGACAAGACCATCGGCCCCGCGATCCTTGGCGAGCAGCCGGACGGCTGGGGCGGCATTGAAGCAGGCAACTACACCATGTTCGTGGAAGGCCCCTGGTTTTTCAGCTCCGCAGATAAGATGGACACCTATACCCCGGCGCTCATCCCCGCTGTGGAGGGACGCAGCGTTTCCATTGTCGGCGGCGAGGACATCGTTATGACCGCCACCAGCTCCAAGAAGGATGCCGCGTGGACGTTCATCCGCTTCATGCTCGAGGATGAGCAGCAGGTGGCAATGGCGGCGGCAGGCATGATCCCTGTGACCGCAACGGCCATGGAGAAGGTCGACACATCCGCCAACCCCTATGTCGCCGTTTACATGGAACAACTCAAAACGGCGGAAGCGCGCATCCCCTGCTCAAGCTGGCCGACGATCGAAACGATTTTGAACACCGCATTTGAAAGCGTGCTCCGCGGCCAGATGACCTCGCAGGAGGCACTGGACGATGCCGCCGCGCAGATCGACGAGCTGCTTGCAGCCGAATAAGGCCGAATAGATAAGCAAGAAATATGTCCGCGGTTCGCCGGACAAGGTCCGGCGAACCGCGGCAGATCAGGGGAGAGTGATCCGATGGACCGCCGAATCGACCAGCTCCGCCGGAGAGGGCGGCAATGGGGGAAAGCCTTGCCGTTCATTCTTCCGGGCTTCGTGCTGATGGCACTTTTTATTCTCTATCCGCTGCTGCGCAACGTATGGATCAGCTTTACCGAGTTCAATGTCATCAAAAACGAAGTCGTGCGCTTTGTCGGTGTGCAGAACTATGTGGATGCAATGAAAGACCGGCACTATCTTACGGCGTTCCGCAATACGCTTCTTTATACGCTCGTCACGGTGCCGGGGCAGATGTTCCTCGGTCTCGTTCTTGCAAGTCTCATCAATTCCGTGCGCCGCGGACAGACGGCGTTTAAGGTCATATGCTATTTGCCGGTGATCACGTCGTGGGTCGTCGTGTCGCTCGTATTCAAGTATCTCTTCATGTCCGGCAGCGGCGGACTTGTAAACTACTTCCTGATGAAGCTGCACATCATCTCAAAGCCCGTGGCGTGGCTGCAGGGAGAGTGGACGGCCAATCTCGTGCTCTGGCTTTTCGGCATCTGGAAGGGTGTGGGCTGGGTCATGGTCATCTATCTCGCGGCGCTGCAGGGCGTGCCGACGTCCGTTTACGAGGCCGCAGAGATTGACGGCGCCGGGCGCGTCCGCCGCTTTTTCTCTATGACGCTGCCCATGGTGCGCAACACTACGAACTATCTTCTGACCGTACTTACGATCGGCGCGTTCGGCGCTTACATCCACGTTATGATGATCACCGAGGGCGCGCCTCTCGGCAGCACGAACGAACTGATGAACTATATGTACAACACCGCGTTTTCCACCTACAACATAGGCTCCGCGGCGGCGCAGTCGGTGCTCATGGGCGTGATCGTGCTGGTGCTGACGATGATCCAGCGCCGCGTGTCCAAAGACCAGATCAACTGAAAGGAGCCCCGGAATGAAAAAACTCGCCAAGCTCCCGACGTACATCGGACTCATTGTTTTCGCCGTGGCCGCGCTGATCCCATTTCAGTACATGCTTGCGACGGCCATGACGCCGCAGAGCTATTCCATGCCGTATCCGCCGATCCTGTTTCCCCAATCGGCCTACTTCGGCAACTTCGTTGAGGCGTGGAACGCCAACCATTTCAGTCGGTATTTTCTCAACAGCCTGCTCGTCGCCGCGGCAGCGACGGTGATCATCATGCTCGTATCCTCCGCCGGGGCATATGCGTTCGCGCGCATTTCCTTCCCCGGGCGGGAGTTCGTTTTCTATCTTTATCTTTTTACGATGATGGTGCCGACAGTCACGAACCTGATCCCGCAGTTCCTTTTGATGAAGGAACTGAAGCTGGTGGACAGCTATCTCGGCCTCCTTTTAATCTACATCGGGATCGGTGTGCCAAGCAATACGTTCTTTCTCCGCAATTTCTTTCTCAGCCTCCCACGGGAGATGGAGGAGGCCGTCATTGTGGACGGCGGAAATCATTGGCAGATCTACTGGAGGATCGTCCTGCCGCTTTCCAAGCCCGCGCTCGGAACGTTCGCCATTCTCGCGTATTCCAACGTGTGGGACGAGTTTCTCATCGCGCTCACAATGATCAAAACGCCCGACAAGCGCACGCTTCCCATCGCACTTAAGCTCTTTCAGGGGCAGAATCTGAATAACTGGGGGCTGATCTTCGCGGCGTCGCTCATTGCGGTGCTGCCGATCCTGCTCATTTACATCGTATTGCAGAAAAAGCTCATCCATGGCGGGGCCATGGACGGCATGGTAAAAGGATAAAGCTATGCGGCTCTTACACTATTCCATGGAGCATCGCGCGGACTACCCGTGGCAGTTCGTTACCGGGAACACCTGCACACTCCGCCTTCGCTGCAACGAGCCGGTACGGTCGATAAACGTTGTGTTCGGCGACCCGTTCTGGTTTTTGCATGGGGACAGACGGCGGCCCAACCTCCACACGCTGCCGGTCGAGGACAAAAAGACATTTTTGGGCGACACGTTCTATTCGGTCACGCTTGAAATGGAGACGCGAAAGCTCCGGTATCATTTCGAGATCGTTCTGGAAAACGGGGAAACGGTGTTTCTCTCCGAAACGGGGGTCACGGAGCCGCTTTCAGAAGAGTTCCTTCGAGCGTTTCAGGTGCCGTATGTGTACCCGGCGGAGCACTACGCCGCGCCCGCCTGGGCGCGCAATACCGTGTGGTATCAGATATTTCCCGACCGGTTCAGCCGGGACAATGAAAGCACGGAGGAGTTCGTCCCGACGCGAAAAAACCGCTTCGGCGGGACGCTCCGGGGGATCGAAAAGCATATCCCGTATCTCAAATCGCTCGGCGTGCAGGGCGTTTATTTGAATCCGATCTTTCAAAGCCCGTCCAATCACCGGTACGATACCACAAACTATGCGCGCATCGACCCCGAGCTCGGTACGGAAGAGAATTTTGCCTCGCTCGTGGGCGCACTGCACGAAAACGGTATGCGCGTCATGCTCGACGGCGTTTACAATCACGCTTCCTGGCAGCATCCGTTCTGGCAGGACGTTTTGAAAAACGGAGAGAAATCCGCATACTTTGACTGGTTCTGCGGTGTCAGCATGGAGGTGCTGCGCGGCAAAACATCAAAGGAGCTGACGGCGGACGTTATGCGCGGGGAAAAGCCCTTTGAGAGCTTTGCCTTCGCCGCGGATATGCCGAAGTGGAACACCGAAAACCCCGCGGTGCAGGATTATCTCATCGGAACCGCCGCGGAATGGACACGGAAATACGGTGTTGACGCTTGGCGGCTGGATGTGCCGGACGAGGTCAGCTTCCGTTTTCTGGAGCATTTCAAAAAGCGTATCCGCGAGACAAATCCGGAGGCATACATTATCGGTGAAATATGGCAGAAGAGTACGGCGTGGCTCCGCGCCGGGGTGTTTGACGGTGCGATGGACTATCCGCTGTATTTTGCAATCCGCGATTTTGCCATGAAGCGCACTGACGACGTGGAGACCTTCGCCGAAAGAATAAAGGATGTCTTTCTCTCCGCCCCGGACTGTGTCCGACCGAGACAGCTTGCGTTCTGCGGCAACCACGATATTCCGCGGCCGCTCACCGTCTGCGGCGGGGATACGGACCGGCTTGCGGCCGCGCTCTTTTTGCAGATGCTCCTCGGCGGCGCGGTGAGCATATATTATGGCGATGAGCTCGGTATGTCCGGCGGCGAGGATCCGGCAAACCGCGGCGCGATGGCGTGGGGAGAGCAGAGCGATGGGATAAAACCTCTGTACATTTCCATGATCCGCTTCAAAGAGGAGCATCGGGGAGAAATGAACGTCACGGAAATGCGCGTGCAGGACGGAGTTCTCCGTCTCACGTTCTCCGGTGGGGATTATATGGCGTTTATAGCAGAGCCCGGCGGGGAAAAATGCTTTGCCGTCCCGGACGGCATGCACCTTCGCTTCGGCAATGCACAGCTTTCACGAGGATATGCGCTCTTTGAAAGGAAATGAGGGAGGTTCTATGCAGTGGTGGAAGGAGCGGGTATTTTACCAGATCTACCCGCGCAGTTTTCAGGACTCCAACGGCGATGGCATCGGCGATATCCCCGGCATCCTTTCACGTCTCGACTATCTGAAGGAGCTGGGGATCGGCGCGGTGTGGCTTTGCCCCGTGTACGATTCTCCGAACGCCGATATGGGCTACGATATCCGCGATTACGGGAAGATCATGGCGGAAGTCGGCACGATGGAGGACTTTGACCAGCTGCTCGAAGAGATACACCGGCGCGACATTAAGCTCATCATGGATCTCGTGGTAAACCATACCTCCGATGAGCACACGTGGTTCATCGAATCCCGAAAGGGAAAGGAAAGCCCATACCGGGATTATTATCTCTGGCGCGACGGAAAAAATGGACGGGAGCCCAATAACTGGGCGAGCTTCTTTACACCGTCTGCGTGGAGCTTCGATGCGGAGAGCGGGCAGTGGTATCTGCATCTGTTCTCCGAAAAACAGCCCGATCTCAACTGGGAAAATCCGGAGCTGCGCCGCGAAATTTACGGCATGATCAACCGTTGGCTCGATAAGGGCGTCGACGGGTTCCGTATGGACGTGATCACCTGCCTTGCAAAAGACCCGATGCTTCCGGACGGCACGGGCAGACCCTATGCCTTCAGCCCGGAACACTTCGCCATGCAGCCGCGGCTCCACGAGCATCTCCGCGAGATGAGAAAGGCCTGCTTTGCAGACCGCGATTGTATGTGCGTCGGCGAGGCGACGTTCGCAACGGCGGAAAACGCCGCCTCCCTCGTCGGCGACGGGCAGGAGCTCGATATGATCTTCCAGTTTGACCTGATGGACGTGGACGGCGGTGAAAGCAAATGGGATCTCCAGGCGTTCGACCTTATAAAATTCAAGGAGATCGTTGCCCGATGGCAGAAGACGCTCGACTGGAACACGCTCTTCTGGGGCAACCATGACCAGCCGCGCGCCGTTTCGCGCTTCGGCTGTACGGAGAATGAAGAACTGCGCGTCCGGACCAGCAAGTGCCTTGCCGCGGCTATGTATCTGCTCCGCGGTACGCCGTTTATCTATCAGGGCGAGGAGCTGGGGATGACGAACTTCCCTTTCGAAAGAGAGGAGCAGCTGCGCGACGTGGAAAGTCTCAACCTACTGCACCAGAGCACGGATAAGGCGTGGGCATGGCACGGTATTCAGACGAAGGGACGGGACAACGCCCGCACACCGATGCTGTGGAGCGCAGGGGAAAACGCCGGGTTCAGCTCTGCCGAGCCGTGGATCGCCGTAAATCCCAATTACCCGGAGATCAACGCCGAAGCAGAGAGCCGGGACGAAAACTCCGTGCTCCATTTCTACAGAGGACTTATCCGCCTGCGGAATTCCGCCCCGGCGCTCCGCGGCGGCAGCTTCACCATGCTTTATCCGGAACATAAGCAGCTGTTCGCCTACAAGCGCAGCGGGGAGGGGGAAACGTATACGGTCGTCTGCAATCTAAGCCGCGCGAAATGCGCCGCACCCGAACTTTGCGGCGAGATCGTTCTCCAAAACTGTGAGTTTACCGATACGCTGCCGCCTTACGGCGCGGCAGTGATCCGGACGGTGAGCTGACCGGCACCGTCCCCGCTCTCGTTTGTTTCCTCCGCAGAGCGGTTTTTCCGGCAGAAAGGCCCTGCATCCGCGGATGCAGGGCCTTTTCCTTTGATTTTTCAGGGGGGTTACGCCATGATGCCAGCGGCCTGACCGGTGAGGTATACGACGGCGTATTTTGTGATCCAGCCGCCGATCACGACGCGGTACGTCATAATGATGACCGGCACGAGGAACGTCAGCACGCCGAGAAATTTCCACTTCACTTCGGATGCCTCTCCGCGTACGCGCTGACGGCGTTTTTACTGTATTATTTTTCCAGGTAATCGAGGCACGCTTTCACATCCGTGAAGCGCGCATAGTGCTCATTCAGCTCCCTGCCGGCAAAGCCCTTTTCCACCGCGCCGCGCAGCAGCTCGACTGCGGGTTCCCAATAGCTTTCCGCATCGAGAAACGCGCTCTTTTTCTGCATCCGCCCAAGGGATGAGAGCGTGATGACCTCGAAGATCTCCTCCATCGTGCCGATGCCGCCAGGCAGGGCGATGAAAGCGTCCGAGCGCTCTTCCATGATCGTTTTGCGCTCCGCCATCGTTTCCATGCGGATAAGCTCCGTGCAGTGCTCAAAGAGAATGCCGGGAGTGTTGAAAAAGTACGGCACGACGCCGATGATCTCCCCACCCATTTCGTAGGCCCCGCGCGCCGCGGCGCCCATCATGCCGTGGCCGCCTGCGCCGAACACGAGCGTATGCCCGCGCAACGCGAGCTCGCGGCCGAGCGCCGTGCCGAGAGCCATAAAGTTCTCGCCGATCTCATCGCGCGCCGCGCCGAATACACAGATATTCAATATCCCATCTCCTCCAGTTTTTTTCGGTAATACCGGAACGCCGTGGGCATGGCGAGCGCTTCACGCTCGGCTCGCGTCACCCAGACATAGCCCGGAAGCTTCTCCTTGCAGCGGACGATGTACCCGCGCATATGCCATTCTACATGGCTGAAAATGTGCACCGCCTCGCCGCAGGGCTCGCCGGTTTCCGGAGCGTCCGGCAAAAGGTCGTTCGGCAGCTCCCACATCGAGGCGAGAAGCCCCGTATCCGCACGCCGCTGCACGGCGCACGTATCGCCGCAGAGCAAAAGCAGCACCCGCCGGTTTTCGATCCGGCGCGGTTTTTTCTCCGGCAGCACGGGGTAGAGCGCTTCCTCACCGCAGCGGTGCGCCGCGCAGTACGCCGCGACCGGGCAGCGCACACAGCTTGGCGTGCCGACGGTGCACACCGTCTCGCCCAGCTCCATGAGCGCGCTCGTAAAAGCGCCGCATTCGCCCGTGGGATAGATATCCCGGAGCGCTTCGCGGAAGCGCTTTTTCACCTTGTCGCTGCCGATGCTCTCGCCGAAGCACTCCATGCGCGCGAGCACGCGCAGCACGTTTCCGTCCACCGCCGGCTCCGGCAGTCCGTAGGCGATCGAGGCGATCGCCCCGGCAGTATAGTCCCCGATGCCGGGCAGCGCGCGCAGCGCCGCGGCGTCCGGGGGAAATACGCCGCCGTAAGTCTCGCACACGGTTTTGGCGCATTTGTGGAGATTCCGTGCGCGGGAATAGTACCCCAGCCCCTCCCAGAGCTTGAGCACATCGTCAAGCTCCGCCGCGGCGAGCGCTTCCACGGTCGGGAACGCGCGCGTGAAACGGTTGAAGTATTCGCGCGCGGCCTCGATGCGCGTCTGCTGCAGCATGATCTCCGAGACCCACACGCGGTACGGCGTCGGCTCCTCCCGCCAGGGGAGAGGGCGCGCCTCTTTTTTGTACCAGTCCACCAGCGGACGGGAAAAGTTTTCCATAGGCCGATCCTTTCGTTTCTCCGGATATTATACGCGATGGACCGGGCCTTGACAACCTTGATTTACGCTCGCCGAGCGGCTATAATACAGATACATCCCATGCAAAGGAGATACAAACTATGGACTACCGGCGTTTTGAAAATACGATCGTTGCGCGCTTCGACCGCGGCGAGGAGATCACGGCGCAGCTTCGCGCGCTGTGCGAAAAGGAAAATATCCGTCTGGCGAGCGTTGAGGCGCTCGGCGCGACGGACGAGTTCACCGTCGGCGTGTACAACGTGGACGAGCATCAGTACCACGCGCTCACGTTCACCGGCGCGCACGAGATCGTGTCGCTGACCGGCACGGTGAACACGATGAACGGCGAATACTACAGCCATCTGCACATGAGTGCCGCGAACGAGTCCGGCGCGGTCGTCGGCGGGCATCTCAACGCCGCGCGCGTGAGCGCGACGTGCGAGATGGTCATCCGCGTGATCGACGGCGCGGTGGACCGCTTCAAGGACGATGTGACCGGGCTGAATCTTTTTAAGTTCTGATCCCATGACGGAAAAGCTGTTTTACACTGACGCGCATATGCGAAAATTCACCGCGCGCGTCCTATCGTGCGAAGGGCGCGGCGCTCTTTACGCCGTAACGCTCGACCGCACCGCCTTCTTCCCTGAGGGCGGCGGACAGGGCGGCGATACCGGCGCGCTCGGCGGCGTGCGCGTGACGGATACGCGCGAGGAAAAGGGCGGGATCGTCCATTTCTGCGACGCTCCGCTCGTCCCCGGCGCGGAAGTGACGGGCGAGCTTGACGGGGAAACGCGCTTCGCGCGCATGCAGATCCACTCGGCCGAGCATCTGGTGTCCGGCCATGCGCACACGCTCTGGGGCTGCGAGAACATCGGCTTCCACATGGACGAGCACGGCGCGACGATCGACTTTGACCGCGAGATCGACGCGGCGCAGCTTTTGCAGCTCGAGCGTCTTGCAAACGAGGACGTGTGGAAAAACCTTCCGATAAACATTCTCTGGCCAACGGAGGAAGAGCTTGCGGCGATGCCGTTCCGGCAGAAAAAGGCGCTCGCGATGCCGGTGCGCATCGTGGAGGTGCCGGGCGTGGATCTTTGCGCGTGCTGCGCGCCGCATGTGAGCTTCACCGGCGAGATCGGCCTCATCCGCTTGAAGGACCGGATGCGTCACCGCGGCGGCGTGCGCTTCACGATGCTCGCCGGGCGCGCGGCCTATGAGGACGCCGCGCTCTGCGCCGCCGAGACCGAAGCGCTCTCCCGTCTCTTTTCCGCGCCGCAGAACGCCCTTTGCGCCGCCGCCGAGCGCGTGCTCGGCGAGCTGGAAGCGGAGAAGTACGCCCGTGCCGCCGCGGAGCGGCGGTATGTCGAGGCGCGGCTCGCCGCAATGGAACCGTGCGAGGGAGATCTGCTCTTTTTTGAAGAGAGCCTTTCGCCCGCCGCGCTGCGCGCCCTTGCCGAGGGAGGAAAGACGCGCTGCACGGGCGTCTGCGCCGCGCTCTGCGCGGAGGACGGGGGATACCGGTACGTGATGGCGTCGGAAACGGTCGACCTTCGCGCCGCGGCGCGAAGCATCAACGCCGCGCTCTCCGGCCGGGGCGGCGGCGCGTCGGGCATGATCCAGGGGAGCCTTTTTGCTTCCCGTGAACAAATCGAGGAATACTTTCATGGCAAAATCGGATAAGGCAAACGAAAAAACGAACGTGATGCGCCTGCTCGATCAGGCGGGCATTGCGTATACGCCGCGTTATTACGACGCCTCGCTCGCCTCCGGCACGGAGGTGGCCGCCGCGCTCGGCCAGAGCGCGGAGTGCGTTTTCAAAACGCTTGTGGCGGAGGCGAATACCGGCGAACACTTCGTGTTCGTCATCCCCGCGCCGGAAACGCTCTCGCTCAAAAAGGCGGCGAAGGCGGCGGGCGTGAAGAGCATCGCCATGCTGCCGCAGAAAAAGCTGCTGCCGCTCACCGGCTATGTCCACGGCGGCTGCTCCCCGGTGGGGATGAAAAAACCGTTTCCCACATGGATCGACGAAACGGCGCTTTTGACGGACGCTTTTTTCTGCAGCGCCGGACGGCTCGGCGCGCAGATCGGGATCGATCCCGAAGCTCTGGCAGGCTATATCGGCGCGCAGTTCGCCGATCTCACCGAAGAATAAACAACAGAGAATAACAACATAAGGAGGCTCTTTTATGCATCCCGAAATGGAACGCATCCAGAACTGTCTCGCCGCGGTGCGGCGCCACACCGACTTTGTCCCGGAGGTCGCCGTCGTGCTCGGCTCCGGTCTCGGCGGCTTTGCCGACATGGTGAAGCAGACCGCCGTTGTGCCGTACAGTGAGATCCCCGGCTTCCCGGTGTCCACCGCCCCCGGCCACGCCGGACGGTTCGTGTTCGGCTATGTGGAGGAAACGCCCGTCGTCGTCATGCAGGGACGCGTGCACCTCTACGAGGGCTACACGCCGCACGACGTTGTGCTGCCCGTGCGTCTTATGAAGGCCATGGGCGCGAAGATCCTTTTCGTCACGAACGCCTCGGGCGGCATCCGCGGCGATCTCACCGCCGGAACGCTTATGAGCATCAGCGATCACATCAGCGCGCTCATCCCCAACCCGCTCATCGGCGCGAACATCGACGAGCTCGGCGTCCGCTTCCCGGATATGTCGAACGCCTACGATAAGGGCCTGCGCGCCATTCTGCGCGAAACGGCGAAGAAGGACGGCATCGATCTCAAGGAGGGCGTGTATATCCAGTTCACCGGCCCGAGCTACGAGTCGCCCGCCGATATCCGCGCCTCCCGCGCGATGGGCGCGGACGCCGTGGGCATGTCCACGGTCGTGGAGGTCATCGCGGCCAACCACGCCGGTATGCGCGTGTGCGGCGTTTCGTGCGTGGCAAATCTCGCCGCCGGTCTCTCCGACCGCCCGCTTGACGGCGACGAGGTCATTGAAGCGGCCAACGCCGCCGCGCCGAAGTTCAAAAAGCTCATGTGGGATTCCATCGCCGCCATGCATGCGGAGGAGAAGGCATGATCCGCTTTTATAACGGCAAGCTCCTTTCGCTCAGCGGCGGATTTGAGATCTCCGACTGGGAGGTCTGGGTCGAGGAAACGATGATCCTCTATGTCGGGCCTGCCATCGGCGCGCACCCGCCGTTTGAGCGCGAGATCGACCTCAAGGGCAACCTCCTGATGCCCGGCTTTAAGAACGCCCACGCGCACAGCGCGATGACGTTCCTGCGCTCCTACGCCGACGATCTGCCGCTGCAGAGCTGGCTTTTCGACAAGGTGTTCCCGCTGGAGGCAAAGCTCACGCCGGACGATATTTACGCTCTCACAAAGCTCGCCATTCTCGAATATCTCAAGGGCGGCATCACGAGCGCGTTCGACATGTACTATAAGCGCGACGCCTTCGCGCAGGCCGCCATCGACTGCGGCTTCCGCATGGTGCTCTGCGGCGCGCTCGCCGCGGGGGACGACTGGACGGTCGGCGAGATGGACACGATCAAGTTCAACAATCTCCACCCGCTCATCTCCTACATCCCCGGCATCCACGCCGAGTATACGGCCAATCTCGATCTGCTCATGTTTATGAAAATGCTCCTGGACGAGTACAAAATGCCGTTTTTCACCCACAATTCGGAGACGAAGCGCGAGGTGGAGGAATGCATCGAGCGCCACGGCCTCACGCCGACGCAGCTTTTCGAGGAGAACGGCCTCTTTGAGCACGGCGGCGGCGGGTTCCACTGTGTGTGGCTTGATGAGGCCGACATGGACATTTTTGCCCGCCGCGGTCTGTACGCCGTGACGTGCCCGGCCTCGAACGCAAAGCTCGCAAGCGGGATCGCGCCGGTGAGCGAATTTCTCCGCCGGAAGATCCCTCTTGCCATCGGCACGGACGGTCCGGCAAGCAACAACGCGCTCAACATGTTCCGCGAAATGTATCTCGCCGCGGTACTGCAGAAGCTCCGGGAGGAGGACGCCGCCTCGTGCGACGCGCGCGAAATTCTCCGCGCCGCGTGCTCCACGGGCGCGCGCGCCATGCGCATCGACGCCGACTGCATCGCCCCCGGCAAGCTCGCCGATCTCGTCGTGATCGACCTGCACCAGGCAAACATGCAGCCTGAGCACAACACCGTGAAAAACCTTGTTTACAGCGGCTCGAACTCGAACGTGCTCCTCACGATGGTAAACGGCAAGATCCTCTATGAGAACGGCGTTTACCACGTCGGCGAATCGCCGGAGGACATCGTCGCCCATGCCCGCGCCGCCACGGAGCGGATCATAAACAGCTGAAAACCGCATATGCAAAACCGCCGAAGGATTTTTCCTTCGGCGGTTTTGCGTATGGGCGGCGGTCAGACGACGCGGTTGGGCGCGTCCTTGCCGGCGAGAATAAGTGAGAGCTGGCGGAGCATGATCTCCACGGAATTGGCAAAGGCGTCTACGGTCGTGCCGGCAATGTGCGGCGTGAGCGTGACGTTGTCGAGCGTGAGCAGGGGAGAGTCCGGCAAGAGCGGCTCTTCGTCGAACACGTCGATCGCCGCGCCGCCGATGCGGTGGGCGCGCAGCGCCTCGACGAGCGCCGCCGTGTCCACGAGCCCCGCGCGGGCGCAGTTGACGAGAATGGCGTTCTTCTTCATCATGGCAAGCTCGTCCGCGCCGATGAGGGCGCTCTGCCCGGCCTCGTGGCGCATGTGGATGGTGATGAAGTCGGACTGCCGCAGCAGATCTTCCTTTGATACCGGCTCGCAGCCGCGCTTTTCGATCTCCTCGGGGGAGAGGAAAATATCGCAGCCGAGAATGCGGCAGCCGAAGCCCTTGAGCCGCGCGGCGACCATCGTGCCGATCTTGCCGACGCCGATGATGCCGACGGTGCAGCGGCACATATCGCGGTTCATCATGATATTCGGGAACATTTTGACCCATTTGCCCTGCACGAGCGCGCCGTGGGCGCGGGCAATGTTGCGCATTTCGCAGAGCATGAGCGCCACGACGAGATCGGCGACGGCAGTGGAGTTGCGCCCCTCGGCGTTGTATACGGCGATGCCGCGCTCGCGGCAGAGGCCGAGATTGACATTTTCCGTGCCGGTGCGCAGCACGCCGACGATCTTCACGTTCGGCGCGGCGTCGAGCACCGCACGGTTCACGGGCGCAACGTGCGTTACAAGGATCTCCGCCTCGCGCACGGCTTCCAGCATTTCCGCGCTCACAGGGCACGCCTCCGCGCCGCGAAGCTCGGCGGTACGCTCGCACGTCGTGAGGGACTTGATGTCCGTGAGCGTCTTTTCGGTATAGAGCGTCACGTCGCACCCGGGGAGCTTTTTCATGTACTGCATGAGCATTTCCGGCACACCGGCGTCACAGATGCATACGACTTTCATTCGATCGTCTCCTTTTCTTCCGCGCCGTATTTTTCGATCAGCGCGCGGATGGTTTTTGTGAGATACGCCTCTTCAAACGCGATGTTCCAGTGACGGCGAAGGATGAGCGCCGCGAGACGGTAGCGGTCGATCTCCTCCGCGGAAAGCGGCGAGAGCTTCTGGTACTCCTTGAAAAAGCCCTTCCCGATGGAGCCGCGGATGGCGGAAAAGAGGGCAATTTTTGCTTTGCTTGCCTCCGGGAACAGCTCGGCCTCCGAGAAGAAGAACTCCATGAGCGCTTCCTCCACGGCGCGATTGCCGCGCGCGGCGGTCATCCAGTCGATAATCTTGCACTCGCCGGACTTGTCCACGAGGACATTGCCGGTGTGAAAGTCGAGATGGAGCACCGTGTCGTCGTCCGGGAGAGAGCGGAGATATCCGGCGGCGCGCGATTTTTCCTCCGGTGTCAGAAACGCCATACAGTCCTCGCCGAGAATACCGAGACATACCTCGCGCACGTCATCAAGCTCGCGCGTGTGCGCCTTCTGCACGCGGACGTGACAGCGGGCAAGGTCTTTGCCGGCCTCAAAAAGATACGCCGGCTTTTTCCCCGGCATGTCGTTTTGCGAAACGCCGTCGATGCAGTCCATCACGAAGCCGAAGCGTCCGCCGCGCTCGACCATATCGTAGACCTGCATCCCCGTGCAGCCGAGAGATGCGGCAATCTTCGTGTTTTTGTATTCCTTTTCGGCATACTCCCTCGGATAGTCGGGGAAAAATAGCTTTAAGATCTTCCCGTCCTCCGTGCGGAATATCTCCGCCGACCGGCCCCGCGCAAAATGTTCTCCCATAGTCCGCCCTCCTATATTTTCGGCAGCGCCGCAGAATGCAGCGCTGCCGATTTTTATTCCGATTCCAGTATCCGCTTTGCGGCCTCTTCGGCGGCGACGGCGCGAGAGAGCGCCGTTTCAAGATCCGCTGCCACCGCAGTAAAGCCGTGATTTGCCATGATGCAGAGATCGTGAGAGCGCAGCACCTCGGACGCGCTCTCCGCGAGCTTCTTCGAGCCGCTCACGCCGTAGGCGGCGCAGGGGGCGACGATCTCCGGCGTGCGCAGACTCTCCCGGCACGCGGCGAACGTTTGCAGCGCCGCGGAGTGCGTGTGGATCACGGCGCGCACGTCGCCGCGCGCGGCATAGATGCGCCGGTGCATCTCCCGCTCGCTGGAAGGGCGCTGCCCGGCGGCAAAGCTGCCGTCGGCAATGCGGATCTCCACAATATCCTCCGGACGGATGCGGTCATAGTCCACGCCGGACGGCGTGATGAGAAAGCGATCGGCATCGATACGCGCCGAGACGTTCCCCCACGTCGCCTGAATGAGGCGGTTTTCCACGAGCTTTTTCCCGTAGACAATGACCGACTCGCGCAGCGCGAGATCGGAAACGTCCTGCGTTTCCGGCACGGCTTCTTCCCCCTGCGCCGCGGCGAGCGACGGACGGGAGTATTTTTTCGTATAGACTGCGTGCTCTATAAGGCAGAGCGGCGCGGCGAGCGGCTTCGGCGTCCCGATGCGAGGGGAGAGCCGCGCCGTCATGCACAGCTTTTCGAGCAGGATACACGCGGCGATGAGCTCGTTTTCAAACCGCGCCGTCACGACAAAGCCGCGGTTCGGAACGATGCACGCGGCATCGCCGCGCCGCGGCGCGCTTCTTACCGGCACGCGCACGCCGAACATCTGCGCGGCGTCGTCGGTCTCGGCGCAAAGCGCGTGAGGATCTTTGGCAAATTCGCGGGCGTACCGCCCGGCGGTCAAAACCGCCATGGGCGCGGAAACGGCGGAGAACAGCGCCGCTTCGACCGGCTCTCCGGCGGCGCTGCATACGGCGCCGGGCGCGGTCATCACGAGCGAATCAGCGTCCCAAAGCCCAAGCTCCATGAGCCGGGCGCGGACGGAGGCGAAGCGCTGCTGCGCGGACATCTGTGTCATGGTGATACCGCCTTTTTAAAATACAGCCAGATAGTGAAGGAGACTGTAAAGATTGAGCACGATGATGAGGATGCCGACGACGGCGAGCAGCGGGCGGACGGGGATCTTCTTGCAGATCCACGCCGCGAGGGGAGCTGCGCACACCCCGCCGATGATGAGACCGAGGATCGTCTGCCAGTAGGACGTAAAATCGCGGATGAGAACGACGAACGTGGTCGTCTCCGCGAGCGTTACGAGAAATTCGGCGGTATTCACCGTGCCGATCGTCTTTTTCACGTCGTGGCCGACGGCGAGCATCGTGGACGTCACGACCGGGCCCCAGCCTCCGCCGCCGGTGGCGTCAAGAAAGCCTCCGGCGAGACCGAGCGGGTAAATGCCCTTTCCGATGCGGCGCTCCTTCTGACTTTTCAGGAACGCTTTGCGCAGAATAACGACGCCCATGATGATGAGATAGGCGTCGATGAACGGCTCGAGCGCGTCGCCGGCACTCGAGAGGAACCACGCGCCCGCCACGCCGCCGATCACACCGGGGATGGCCAGATGGAAAAAGAGCGACTTATCCACGTTTTTGAGCTTGATATGGGAGAGACCGGACGCGAGCGTCGTCGGGACCTCCGCCACATGGACGACCGCGCTCGCAAGCGCGGAGGGAAGCCCCGCCACGGTTTTGAGAAACGTCCGGCAGCTCACGCCGTAGGCCATGCCGAGCGTGCCGTCGATGATCTGCGCGGCGAAGCCGATGACGATGAAAAGAAGAAATTTACCCCAGTTCACAGTGTGTCTCCGCCTTCCAGATAGTCAAAAATGGCATCGGTGAGCCGGCTGACGCATTCTTCTTCGCTGAGAACCTCGGTATCCAGCACAAGCTCGGCGTCGGTCGGCTCCTCATACGGAGAGTCTATGCCCGTGAACGAACGGATCTTTCCCTCGAGAGCTTTCTGATAGAGCTTTTTCGGGTCGCGCGCCTTGCAGGTCTCCAGACCGGCACGCACCCAGACTTCGAGAAAGCGCCCGTCGGCGATGCGGCGCGCCTCGGCGCGTCCGGCGGCGAACGGGGAGATGAACGTGCAGAGCGTCACGAGCCCCGCGTCGCGGAAGAGCCCTGCGACCTCGGCGGCGCGGCGGATGTTTTCGATCCGGTCGTCGTCCGAGAAGCCGAGATCGCCGCAGAGACCGCGGCGCAGCTTGTCGCCGTCGAGCATGTAGGCGGCAACGCCCTTTTCGCAGAGCCGCCGCTCGACCTCCTGCGCGATCGTCGTTTTGCCGGAGCCGGAAAGCCCGGTCATCCATACGACGAGCCCGCGCCGCCCGGTGAGCTGCTCGCGCTCGGCACCGGTCATGGCCTCGGCCGACCAGCGGATGTTGCGCTTATCGTAATCCTCGGAGAGCAGCGCCTCAGTGACGATGCCGCCGCCCGCGATCTCGTAATCGGCCACGATAACGAACCGGCGCGTGCCGTCGCAGCCGGAGTCGGCGGTGTCGAACGCCGTCGGGCGGTCGAGCCGGAGGATCACCTCGGCGACTTCGTTTTTCTGCACCTCGCTGCGCTCCAGACTGTCCAGCTCCGAGGCGTCTACGACGCGGAGAATGCTCTCGAGCCGCGCTTCCACCTTGGCAGTGCCGCACTTGAAGAAATAGCGCTTGCCGGGGCGCAGCGGCTCCTTGCCGAGCCAGAACACGTTCGCGCGCAGCCGCACGCCGACGAAGGGGGCTTCTTCGCTCTCCAAGCACGCGATCTCGCCGCGGCGGACGAAGATCTGCTCGGTCATCGTAAAGCCGGCGGCGTCCCCGGCGATGAACTTCTCCGGCGTGGGCGCGGAGAACACCTCGAGCGAGGCGACCGTCGTTTTCTTCCCGGAGGGGTAGAATACGATCTTATCGCCCGCGCGGAGACTTCCGGCCTCGAGCGTTCCGGCCACGATGCGGCGCTCGTCGCCGCCCTCGGTGAATTTGTAAACGCCCTGCACCGGCATGCGCAGCGGGCGGTTTTCCGGGCTCGGCACGGGGACGAAGGCGTCCATCTGCTCGAGCACCGTGGGGCCGAAGTACCACGGCGTGCGCTCGCTGCGGATGGCGATGTTGTCACCCTCCATGCCGCTCACGGGGATGAACGCCGCGGGCGAGATGTTGATTTTGGCGAGAAATTCGGTGAATTCCGTGACGATGGAGCGGTAGACCTCCTCGGAATAGCCGACGAGATCCATTTTGTTCACGAGCACCGCCACCTGGCGGATGCCGAGCATGGAGAGAAAGTACCCGTGACGGCGGGTGTTTTCCTCCACGCCGCGCGCGGCGTCGATCACCATGAGCGCGGCCTCGGCGCGGGAAGCGCCGGTGACCATGTTTTTGAGAAATTCAATGTGGCCGGGCGCGTCGATGATGATGTACCGGCGCTTGTCAGACTTGAAGAAGCAGCGCGCCGTGTCGATCGTGATGCCCTGATCCTGCTCGTTGTGCAGCGCGTCGAGCAGGAAAGCGTACTCGAACGGCTTCGAGTTGCGGCGGCAGTTTTCCCGTATGGATTCGAGCTTGCCCTTCGGCAGCGCTCCGGCGTCGGCGAGGAGACGGCCGATCACGGTGGATTTGCCGTGATCGACGTGGCCGACGGTGACGATATTCAAAAGCTCCTCGTTTTCCCAGACGTTTCTTGTTTCTTCCATTACATGTACCCTCCCCGGCGAAGCGTTTCGAGCCCGCCGCCGTCCTCGGCGTCCTGGGCGCGGCCGCTGCGCTCGGCAATGTTGGAAAGAGCGCCGGTGCGCAGCTCCTCAATGATCTCGTGAACGTTCCGGCTCTCGGACCGGATCGGCTTTGTGCACGGCGCGCAGCCGAGCGAGCGGTAGCGCGTGCCGTCGCCCTGGTTATAGTAGAGCGACACGGTGGGGATGTGTTCGCGCTCGATGTATTCCCAGACATTCAGCTCCGTCCAGTCAAGCAGGGGATGGATGCGCACATGCGTGCCGGGGGCAAAGTCGGTTTTAAACTGGTTCCAGAACTCGGGCGGCTGGTCGTCCAGATCCCAGTCGTTGTGCTTGTCGCGCGGGGAGAAATAGCGCTCCTTGCTGCGCGAGCCCTCTTCATCGGCGCGCGCGCCGACGATGACGCCGGTGTAGGCGTCGGTGTTCGTGTCGCGCTCGTATTTCCCGGTCTGAAGATTGAGCCGGTAGCGCGGCCAGGTGCCGCCGAGCGTGTGGGTGAGCGCCTCGGTTTTGAGCCGGCGGCAGCACTCGACGCGCGAGCACTTCCCGTCCGGGAACGTTTCGTGGTTTTCAAGCGCTTCGCGGTTCTCACCGTAGACCATGTAAAGACCGTACTCCATGGCGAGCTTGTCGCGGTACTCGATCATTTCGGGAATTTTATAATGTGTGTCGATGTGGACGAGCGGGAAGGGGACGTGGCCGTAAAACGCCTTGCGCGCGAGCCAGAGAAGGACCGTGGAGTCCTTGCCGATGCTCCAGAGCATGCAGAGATTGCCGAACGCGGCGTAGGCCTCGCGCAGAATGTGCACGCTTTTGCTTTCCAGTTTATCGAGATGATCTCTCATTCTTCCTCAACCTCCCGCATTTCGTAGCCGTAGTGTTCCATGTAGAAGCCCAGCTTCGCGTTGATCTTGCGCACGAGCCGGGGCGAAATGTCGAATTTATTCTTCTGGTATCCGCGCTGCGAATCGACATACGCCTGAAAGCGCGGCGCGGCCGCCTCAAAGCCGGAGAGCTCCAGACGCCGGTAAATATCCCGCAGCGTATCGACCGGGGCGCGGCAGAAATCGGTGTATGCGATGTCCACGTACCGGTTCTTCGGGAAAAAGCCCTCAAGCTCGAAAAGCTCGCGGTACATGCGCTCGAAAATATCGATGACCGTGTTCTCGATGAGCTCGTCGATGTTATCCGGCTCTTCGGTCAGCCGGAGCGAGTCCATCTCGGTGCGGAACATGTGGATCGTGGAGCGGACGGTCTTGTAGGGGTCGCGGTGGATGTTGATGAACCGCGCGTCCGGATACATGCCCCACAGCTCGCGGATGCGCGCGGTGTTGTCCGGGCTTTTGAGAATGAGCTGCTTGCTTTTTTTGATGTAGGTGAGCTTGCGGACGGCGTAATCGTAGCTGCGCTCCCATTTGCGCAGTTCCTCCACGGGAAGGTCGCTCACGAACGCGCCTTCGATGTACTTTTTATAATTTTCGGGGAACGCGATCATGTGGATGATCGAATACGGCGAGATCGTCAGCACGCCGAACGTCTCCTCCATCGGGAGATCGAGCGAGTACTGCACGTTATCCTGCGGGCGGCCGTTCCGGATGCCCTTTTCGATCGGCGGCTGGATGAGCCGGCCGAGCAGCAGCGAGTAGGGCAGGCCGATCGTGTTCACGGGATCGAACCAGCCGAACTGCTCGTCGCGCGAGAGGACGTTCTGCAGATACGTTGTGCCGCTGCGCCAGTGGCCGAGAATGAAGATCGGGTCCTTTTCGATCTTCGTTTCACGGATGCGCTTGCGGTAAATGAGCGATTCCGCCGCCGCCGCGGGCGCGAGCGCGAGCGCCGTTGCGGAAATGTACAGCGCCTGCGGCAGCCGGTCGCGGGCGATATGGAAGTGGTTCTCTTCCAGCAGATGCACCCAGTTGTCCAGCCGGCAGGTCAGAAGAAAGTGTCCGGGATTGATAGCTTTCACGGTGTTGCCTCGCTAACATATAAAAATCTGGATATTAACATAGCAGGGGAATGTGAACTTAACGTTAAACATTCCCCTGCTATGGAGTCTCTTTACATGAATTTTGCGGCCTTTGCCGGCAGCGAGACGCTGAAACGGCTGCCCTCTCCGGGACGGCTCTCCGCGGAGATCGTTCCGCCGTGCTGCTCCACGATGCGCTTGCAGAGCGTGAGACCCAGTCCGCAGCCGTCGGCGCGCCGGTCGGTGTCGCCCTGATAGAACTGCTCAAAAATGCGCGGAAGCGTTTCCGCGTCCATGCCGCAGCCGGTGTCCCACACCGTCACGGTGACGGTATCCGCTGCGGCGGCAAGACAGATGCCGATGCGCCCGCCGGGGGGCGTGAACTTCACGGCGTTTTCCAGCAGATTCACCCATACCTGATAGAGAAGCTCGCTGTCGCCGACGTAGTCGAGATCCGGAATGTCGGCGGAGACGGAGAGCCCGGCCTCCGTCCAGCGCGGCTCGAGCTGCAGTACGGCGCGCCGGAGCTGCTCGCCGAGCGGGAAGATCTCCGCCTTTCGATGGATCTCCCGGTGGTCGATGCGCGAGAGGCGCAGCATGTCATCGATGAGCCCGACGAGCCGGTCAGACTCCTGCGCGATGTACTGGCTGTACTCGCGCTCCTCGGTCTCGGAAAGACCGCCTTCGGCGAGAAGCTGGGCATAGCCGTTGAGAATGGAGAGCGGCGTTTTGAGCTGGTGGGATACGCTCGAAATGAAGTCTTTGCGCAGATATTCGTTGGAGCGGAGCTCCGCCGTCATAAGATTGAAGTTGCGCTCAAGCTCGCCGAATTCCTCCACGCGGTCGCGCTCCGGCACGGTGACGTCGTAATTGCCCCCGGCGATCTCGCGCGCGGCGCGGGAGAGCTCGCGGATGGGATTCGTCGTCGAGCGGGATGTGACCGTGATGAGCACCGCCACTGCCGCCACGGCGACGAGCAGAAGCAGTATGTCCTTGGCGGCGTAGCCGAAAACAAGATAGCGTATGTTGTCGCGCTGCTGGAAGATGATGCCGTTTCGCACGAGCGCGCCGAAGGTGAGAGAGAAAAGCGACGTGACGATCACGAGGATCAGCAGCAGGATCGTCAGCCGCGAGCGGACGCGCCTCATCGGATCACCGCCCGGTAGCCGAGACCGCGGACGGTCTGGATCTCAAAATCCGGCACGCCGGCGAGCTTTTCGCGCAGACGGCGGATGTGCGTGTCCACGGTGCGCGGGTCAGACTCGCTGTCGTACCCCCAGAGCTCGTCCATGAGCATCTGGCGCGTGAAGATCTTCGTGGGCGCGGCGAGCAGCGTTTGCAGCAGCGCAAACTCCCGCGGGCGCAGCTCATAGGAGAACCCCTCGCCGGTGACGAGCAGCGTGTCGGCGTGCAGCGTGCACCCGCCCACGGCGATCTCGCCGGAGTGCTGGATGCCGCAGCGGCGCAGCAGCGCCCCCACGCGCAGCAGCAGCTCCTCAAAATTCACGGGCTTTGTGAGATAGTCGTCCGCCCCGGCGTGAAAGCCGGTGCGCATATCGTCAAAGGAGTTCTTTACCGTTACCATCAGCACCGGCGTCGTGTCGCCCGCTTCGCGCAGCTCGCGGATGAGCCCGTAGCCGTCGAGCCGGGGCATCATCACGTCGGTGATGATGAGATGCGCGCGGCTGTGTTCCAAAAGATCGAGCGCCGCCTGCCCGTCGGCGGCCTCCGATACCTCATATCCGGCGCGGCGGAGATGGATGCCGATCAGCCGCCGAAGCCCGGCGTTGTCTTCAACGACGAGAATGTTCGTCATGCTTTGCCCTGCCTTTCGGGGAGAAGATACACTATAATAATAAAGCGCGAAAAAAACGCTGTCAAGCTCCGGCGCACGGCGGGAAAGTTCACAAAACATTAATAAAGAAATGGTTGCGTTATTTGACGAAACGTGGTAGTATATGAACCGAAAAGGGCGAACCAATAAAAATGTGTTTGTTATTAGAACATAATGGGGATTGTGTTCAATTACAAATGCTCTGGTGGAAACTTCGCAAGAAACCGCCTGTTTCATGTTTCTCTTTTTCTTCTTCTCTTTCTCCTCTTTTTTACAAAGGATAAGCCGTTGGATATCGGATCGATGTCCAGCGGCTTATTCTTTCATACGCAGCAACTTTCTCTCGCCAAACGAGAAATTATATTGTATAATAACCCGTTATCACACAGGAGGACAGACGATGGAAAGACCGTTTGCAAGCGTTACCGTCACGGAAAAGGCCGCGCGCGCTCTGCGCGGCGGGCATCCCTGGGTGTTCGCCGGGAAGGTGCTCACGAAAGAAAGCCCCTGCCCGGACGGGGAAATCGTGGACGTATATACCGAAAAGGGCCGCTGGCAGGGCGCGGGGTTTTATAACGGCCGCTCGCTCATCCGCGTGCGCATTCTCTCGCGCAACACGAACGACAAAATGGACGAGGCGTTTTTCCGCCGCCGCGTCCGGTATGCGCTCGCCTACCGGCAGCAGGTCATGGGCGAGGACTTTGCCGCCTGCCGCCTTATCTTCGGCGAGGCGGACGGCTTCCCCGGCTGGACGGTGGACCGCTACGGCGACGTGCTCGTGAGCGAGGTGCTCTCGCTCGGCGTCGAGCAGCGGCGCGCGATGCTCTATGCGCTGCTGCGCGAGGAGCTCGCGGCGCTCGGCGTGAACGTATCGTGCATCTACGAGCGCAACGAATCGCTCATCCGCGAAAAGGAGGGCATGACCTGCGGCAAGGGGCCGTATGCCGCGCCCGGTCTGGAGACAAACCCCTCCGGCCACGCGGAGATCTGCGAAAACGGCATCTATTTCGACGTGGACTACATAAACGGCCAGAAGACCGGCTATTTCCTCGACCAGAAATATAACCGCGCGGCGGCGGGGCGGCTGGCCCATGGGCGGCGCGTGCTCGACTGCTTCACGCACACCGGCGCATTCGCGCTCCACTGCGCGGCCGGCGGCGCGGAGAGCGTCACGGCGGTGGACGTGTCCGCGTCCGCACTCGAACAGGCGCGGCGCAACGCCGAGAGAAACGGGCTCGAAGGGCGCATGGAGTTCCGGCAGGCGGATGTGTTCGAGCTTCTCACGGAGCTCGGAAAGAGCGGCGAAAAGCCCTGGGATTATATCATCCTCGACCCGCCCGCCTTTACGAAAAGCGGCGCGACGGTAGAAAACGCGCGGCGCGGCTACCGGGAGATCAACCGCCGCGCCATGCAGATATTGCCGCGGGGCGGGTATCTGGCAACGTGCTCGTGCTCGCACTTTATGACCGACACGCTTTTCCGCGCCATGCTGGCAGACGCGGCGCGCGACGCGAGCGTACAGCTCCGCCAGATCGAGGCGCGGCAGCAGAGTCCCGACCACCCGATCCTCTGGGGCGTGCCGGAGACGGATTATCTGAAATTCTATCTCTTCCAGATCGTATAAACGCCGAGGGGTTGAAAACGGCGGAGAAATAGGGTAAAATCCAACTTGAATGACAGTTCTTTCTTTGAATGGAGCACGGCTATGGTTCCGGTGAAAAAGAAAACAAAGATCGCGATCCTCATCGCCTCGCTCGCAGTGTTCGCGCTGGTGCTGGCCGCGGCGCTGCTGCTCTCGCGCGGCGCGGGCAGCGACCGCGTGCAGAGCGGGGAGCACCCGCTGCGCATCAGCGAATATATGAGCGCGAACACGGCGTATCCGAACGCTGACGGGCGCATCTGTGACTGGATCGAGATACACAATACGTCCGATAAGCCCTTCAACGTTTCCGGCTACCGCCTTTCGGACGATGTGACGCAGGCCAAATACGCCTTCCCGGTCGGGACGGTGATCCCCGCGGACGGGTACATCGTCGTCTACTGCGACCCGGAGACATCCGGCGGGCTGTACGCGCCGTTTTCGCTGCGGCGGCTCGGCGGGGAAACGCTTCTGCTGATGAACAGCGCCAACACGGTGCTCGACGAGATCGAAACGCTCCGCTGCCGGAAGAATACGTCCATTGTGCGGGAGACCGACGGCAGCTTTACCGTCTCCGCCGCGCCGACGCCGGGCTATGCGAACACCGACGAGGGATACACCGCGTATCTGGCCGCCTCCGGACAGGGCACGGGCGCGCTGCGGCTGAGCGAGATCATGGCCGCGGAAACGCTCTTCACCGCGCCGAACGGCGCGCTCTGCGACTGGGTCGAGATCGAAAATACCGGCTCCGAGACCGCCGATCTCTCCGGCATGCACCTCACCGACAAGGCGGGCGAGGCGCGCTACACGTTCCCGGAGGGAACGCTGCTCGCGCCGGGCGCGTTCACGGTCGTCTGGTGCTCCGGCGACGGGACGGAGGGCACAGACTACGCCGCCATCCGCCTTGCCAAGGCCGGAGAGAGCGTCATTCTGACCGACGCCGACGGCAATGCGCTCGACCGCATCCAGACGCCGTTCCTCGCGGACGACACGGCGTATGCCCGCGTTTCGGGCGAGTGGTGCGTCACGAACCGGCCGACGCCGGGCTTTGCGAACACCGAAGAGGGCTACGCCGCCTTTGCCGCCTCGCGCGGCTTCGGGGACGTTGCGGTGCAGATCACCGAGGTCTGCCTCCGCAGCGAAGCCGGTCTGCGGGATGCCGACGGCGATTCGCCGGACTGGATCGAGCTTTACAACGCCGGAACGGAGAGCGTATCGCTCGGCGGCTGGTATCTCTCCGACGATCCGGAGGAGCCGGCACGCTGGCGGATCCCGGACATTACGCTCGCGCCGGGCGAGTATTGCATCATTTTCGCCTCCGGCAAAAACCGGACGCAGGGCGAGCTGCACACGGACTTTGCCCTCTCCGCGGGCGAGAGCGTGATTTTGACAACGCCGATCGGCAGCACCGCCGACCGTGTGGAGCTCACGCAGACCGAGCCGGACGCCTCACTCGCGCGCATCGGCTCCGACTGGCGCGAATGCGCTTCCCCCACGCCGGGGAAGGCCAACGGGTAAGGGGGGAGAGCCATGGCAGAGATCAAACGCCACGAGATCAAATACATCATCTCCCTGCGGGAGGCGGAGCTTTTGAAATATCGGCTGCGCGCCCTGCTCCGGCCCGACCCGCACGTCCGAGCCGACGGCAGCTACTTTATCCGCAGTCTCTATTTTGACGATACCGACTACCGCGCCTATCACGAGAAGATCGCGGGCGTGAAGGAACGCACCAAGTACCGCATCCGGTTTTACAACATGGACGATTCGCGCATCACGCTCGAAAAGAAGAGCAAGGACGGCGACTTCTCCGGCAAGGAATCGGTGCGTATCTCCCGCGAGCTTACGGAGGCGTTCCTTACCGGCGGCGAGGCGCTGCGCGATACCGAAGAGCTCGCACGAGAGCTTGCCCGGCTTCGGCAGAACGGCTGGAAGCCTGCGGTGCTGGTCGATTACGTCCGGTATCCGTTCGTCTATCCGACGGGCAACGTTCGCGTCACGATCGACACGGAGCTTCGCACCGCGCCGTTCAAAACCAACCTTTTCGATGACCGCACGCTCACTGTGCCGGTGCTCGATGAGGGCGAGGCGGTGCTGGAGGTCAAGTACGACGCGTTCCTCCCCGCGCCGGTCCGCGCGCTGCTCGAGGGCGTGACAAAGCAGCGCTGCGCCGTTTCCAAGTACACCAAATGCTTAGACATTCTGGAATAAAGAGGGGTAAAAACCAATGAGCATTTCCGATCTCATCAAAAACAAATTCGTTGAGGAATTCACCGCGATCTCCGTCGGCACGCTGCTCACGACGCTCCTGCTGAGCTTTGCACTGGGTCTGTTCGTGCTGGTGATCTACCGCGTGACCTTCGGCGGCGTCAGCTTCAGCAAGAGCTTTGCGCTCTCGCTCGTGATGCTCTCGATGGTCACGGCGCTCGCCATTTTGACGGTGCGCTCCAACGTCGTGCTCTCGCTCGGCATGGTCGGCGCGCTCTCCATCGTCCGCTTCCGCACGGCGATCAAGGACCCGATGGACACGGTGTTCATGTTCTGGAGCATCGTTATCGGCATCATCACCGGCGCGGGGTACATCACGGTTGCCATTCTCGCGGCGCTGCTGCTCGGCGCGCTGTTCCTGGCGCTCAATCTGCTCTCCGGGAAGCTGCACACCAACTCGTATCTTGTCGTTATGCGCTATACGCCGGAGGGGGAGAGCGCGGTGCGCTCCAAGCTCGGCACGCTCGGAAAATATAAGCTCAAGAGCCGCACGATGAATCTCGCCGAGACCGAGCTCGTCGTGGAGGCAAAGCTCAGCCAGAAGCAGATGGATTCGCTCGAAGCGCTGCTCGATAACGAAGGCGTTTCCGATGTCAACATCGTCAGCTACAACGGCAGCACCTTGCTTTGAGCTTCGCTCTCAAACGAACCCCACTTCGTTGAGGGGTTCGTTTGAAAAGGCTGCGGCTCGCCGCAGCGCACTCGCTTACGCTCGCACGTTTGCGAGCCGAGAGGAATTTTCTTCGACGTACACGCCGCCGGAGAAAATGATTGGGAACTCATTTGTGCCTGCGGGCATAAACTCTGCGAGGCATATTAGTTTTTCGATAAGGAGATAAGGACATGACACACGAATATACGACGCGGGGCACCTGCTCCCGCAAGATCCTCTTCGAGGTGGAAGACGGAAAGGTGCACAACGTGCAGTTCATCAGCGGCTGCAGCGGCAACACGCAGGGCGTTGCGAAGCTCTGCGAGGGCATGGATGTGAACGAAGTCATCGACCGGCTCGAGGGCATCCGCTGCGGCATGAAGCCGACGTCCTGCCCGGACCAGCTCGCGCAGGCGCTCAAGGCCGTGCGCGGCAACGGCGAATGACCTTTGCTTGATATCGATTCCAATAGAAAGCTGTGGGAGGCTCATCCGTGAAGGGATGGCTTCCCACAGCTTTTTGTGATCGCTTTTCTCCGGCGGACGTTTGGCAAAAGAGACCGTTTTCCGCGATCCGGCCGAATGCTTGCCGGCTGCTTTTTGCGGAGGCGCTCATTTCCGGCGATGCTTGGCCTCCTCGCTGACGAAGGCGTTCATCCTCTTTATATTCCGCTTCCAGAGAAGGTACTGGGAGATCCAGACAACAACAAAGATCGCCGTGAAGATCCCCGCATAGGAGAGGACACCGGCAAGCGAGTGTTTCATCCAGTTCGCAAAGTAGGCGACCGGCAGCATGATGATGCTGATGGTCAGAAAGTATATGCCGCTCTGCTTTGCAAGGCTCCAGGAATCAAGCTCCCAGATAACCGACGCCGCCGCAAAGCCTGCACCCACAACTGCGCACAGTACGGTCTGCAAAATGACCGCATTCAGCTCGTTTCCCATTGCGCCGATGAGCTCCGGCGTGACAGGATAAAAAGATCCGTCCCCAACGCAGGCAGAAATAATCAGCGTTATTACAAATCCAATGGCAATTCCTATGGGCAATCCGAACAGCCCGCGCCGTATAGTTTTCTTTTTCACTTTTACCGCCTCACAATCCCAATAGTTGTTTGATTTTTGAAACGTACCGCCTGGAAACATAAGAAACCGTTCCGTTTGCGAGAGAAACACAGATGGTTCCCGTAAAGCTCAGATCAAATCCCCGAACCTTTTTCAGATTGACGATCTCGCCGTTTGATATTCGCACGAAGGAACGGCCTGCAAGGCGCTGCTCCGCTTCATACAGCCGCATCCGGAGAAGATAGGGCCCGCCATCCGCTTCGGCATAAACCTTGCCGCCCGAGGCATACACCCGGTAAATCTGGTTGGGCTCAAGTATGCTTGCCCGCTCGTCCCGGAAGCCTGCCAGCATTTCGGACGGATCTTCCGAAAGCTTTTTCAGGATTTCGCTGATTTCCTCGGTCACCCTGCGTGTCATAACGACGATCTTCGGCTCGTCACAGCTCTCGTCGATTTGGATTTCGATCTTCATCCGATCCCCTTCCTTCCATGGCCATATAATAAGGGAGCGGAGAAAAAACGTCCACTATTTTGCGACAGACGGTCGAAATCGGCCGACAGGCGGCGGAGAAAAGCAGGCAGCGGTGCGGACGCAAAGGTCGTGCGCGATAACGGCGGATACAGAATCAAAAAACCGGAGAAGCGCGTAAAAGACACCCCCGCGGGAGCTCGCTTTGCAGCGAGCTCCCGCGGGGGTATTTGGAGAACTGGAAAAGGGGAGAGAAAAGAAGATCAGTACTCGTAGGGCTTGATGACCGGCTTGATCAAACCATCGCGTTTGACCGCAAAGTCCTCATAGACCTGGGCGATTTCGTTGAGGGTGTATTCCTTATTGAACAACGGCGTGGGATCCAGCTTTCCTTCGGAGATCAGCTGCACCAGATAAGCATCCTTGCAGGCGTCTACGCCGCCGGATTTCCAGGTGAGGTTCTTGCCATACATGCTGGGCAGGGGCAGAACCTGATCTTCCTCGTACATGGCGAGGAGGGAGATGACCGCATTGGGACGGGCGATCTTCCAGGCCAGCTGGAAGGTGCCGTCCTTACCGGCGGCCTCGATAACGGCGTCAGCGCCGCGGCCTTCGGTCAGCGCCTTGACGCGGGCCTCTACGTCCTCCTTTTTGGAGTTGATGAACACATCGGCCCAGCCATGATCCAGCGCGAACTGGCCGCGCTCGTCATGGCGGTCCACCGCGATGATACGGGCGGGCTTGAACAGCCGGGCGCTCATCATGGAAGTATAGCCGCAGGGGCCGCAGCCGAGAACCACCACGGTGTCCCCTTCCTTGATCTCAGCCAGCTCCGCACCAAAATAGCCGGAGGGCAGCACGCAGCTGACGGCAAGAACGTCTTTGTATGTCAGATTGTCGGGGATCAGCTCCAGACCGTTGTCGGCGATGGGAACGCGGACATACTCCGTCTGGCAGCCGTCGATCTTGTGGCCCAGATACCAGCCGCCCTCTACGCAGTTGTTAACATAGCCGCGTTCACAGAAAAAGCACTCGCCGCAGAAGGTCTCCACGTTGGCGACGACGCGGTCGCCCACCTTGATTTTCTTGCAGGCATCGCCCACGGCAACCACTTCACCGGCAAACTCATGACCCAGAATGATGTCCTTGTTGGCGGATGGCACGGCGCCCACCTTGATATGGAAGTCACTGGCGCAGATGGAGGACAGAGCGACCCTTACGATGGCGTCCCGGGGATCCTGAATGGTAGGAATGGGACGATCCTCCAGACGAAGATCGTTAACGTCTTTAAACACATAACCCTTCATGGTTTCAGCCATAGTAAATTACCGCCTTTCTAAAACTTTTCGATTTTTTTGCAGGGGCAAATTTTTTTCTCCGGGGCGGACAGGCGCCCCGGGCTGTGGTTGGATCCGACAGGGAATATCAGATTTCTTCGTAGGTCAGGTCTTCGTTGCCTGCCCACTTGTTGACCAGAGGCGAGAGCTTGTTCAGCACGGGACCCAAAACGGGGCCGACGCAGAACATACCCACCAACGTGGCCACATGGATGACGCCGCCCATGATCAGAGCGCCCACCACCATGATGGCGTCGAAGATCATACGCCACCACTTCAGCTTCATCTTCAGGGTCTTGGCCATGAACTGGTTGAAGCCGTCAGAGGGGCCTGCGCCGTAGCCGGCGGCCTGATAGCTGCCAAGGCCGACGCCCAGAGCCAGCGTGCCGGTGATGACCAGAATGACGCGGGTGACCATAGAGGGAGTGGGGCCGATGAGAGCGATGATCCAGGGCTCCATCATGGAGCAAAAGGTGCCCAGCGTGAAGGTGTACAGGACCGTGGCAACACCGATGCCCTTCCGGTACACGATCAGGATGACGACGAAGCAGAGGACGTTGAATACGTTCATGGCCATGCCAAAGTCGCCATGCACGAAGGGCAGCACCTTGCTGAGTCCCTGTACAAACGCTGTGACCGGGTCAGAACCCAGATTGGCCAGAACAAACGCTTCGGCGCCGTAGGCAGTGATGAAGACGCCGACCATAATGACAACGCAGCGGACAATGATACTTCTCAGAGTGTATTTGCCTTTACCCATGTTAGAATGCCTCCTTCTTTTTTGCGTTGCTTGAAACACATGGTTCTCCTGAAGTTGCGCGTGGTCTGTGCCGGCTGCCCGTTTTCCGAGCCGCCGGCCGCCTTGAATAACGGACTCGCTGTGCAGCAGGATGCGGAGATGTGCTTTGTTGTGCGCCCGAATATCGGGAAAGAAAGGGGGTGCGCTGCTGGGGGGTGGAAGCTTGTAATGATCCAGTCTCCGGAGGATATCGTCATATGCTCCGGGGCACTGCCTGCTGACGAGCCGCTTCCGCCATCCGGCAGGAAATGGCCGTGCAGATTTCCTTCCTACGCCGTTCTCCTTTCGGGTTTCTCAGCTGCTTATCTAGAATGGTCAGCTTCACTATAATCAGTAAGCCAGAAAGAAAATCTTTTGTCAAGATTGTATGAATAGAAAACCCTCCCCTCGGGTGAAGGTTACTCTGTCCTACCTCGCTTTCTTTGTAATAATCTGCTAGTTTCGCTCGGGGTCCTTTATGCATTCCTTCCAGACCGGAAGAAAAAACCGCGCCGACGCATTCCGGAGAGATGCGCCGACGCAGCGGTTTTTGGTATTTGTTTTTGGATATCGGAGAGACTCAGCCGGCAACGTAGAGCGGCATGTAGAGCGTCTGGCCGACGTAGTACGTGGCGAGATTGTCGCGGTTGTTCAGCCGCTGCAGGAAGGTGATGTTGTTCTCATAGCTCAGGCCGTAGGTGAGGCAGAGACCGTAGACCGTGTCGCCTGCGACGAGCTTGTGCGCCATGATCTTGTAATACGGACCGGAGGAGGGGTACGTGGTCGAGGGGATGAGGATGATGTTGCCGGGGAGCAGGTAGCTGTAGCTCACGCTCGGGTTCAGACGCTGGATCGCGGCGTCGTTCGCGGCGAAGTCCACTTTGTATTTATCGCAGATACTCATGACGGTGTCGCCGGCCTGGATCTTGTGCGGGATGATGAGATAGCTGAGCGTATCCTCGGCGGGGATGTTGGGCGTCGTAGTGGGCTTGGCGGAAGCGGCGGCTGTGGCGCTCGGCGCAGCGGAAGCCGTTGTGCCGGCAGACGCGCTCGGAGCAGGCGTCGCAGCCGGGGCGGCCGTCGTACCGGCAGAGGCGGCCGGCGCGGGCGTTGCGGCAGGCTTCACCGTTGTAGAGGCGGCGACATACTGCGGCATATAGAGAATGTTGCCGGGGAGCAGGTTATAATAGGCCGCGTTGGGGTTGAGCAGGGAGATCAGCTTGGAATAGGCGTAGTAATCCAGACCGTAGGAGGCGCAGAGCGCGTAGAGCGTGTCGCCGGAGACGATCTTGTGCGCCATGATCTTGTAGTAAGAACCGGAACCCGGGACCGTTTTCGTCGGAATGAGGATGACCTTTCCGGGCATCATATAGTTGTAGTTGGTGATGTTGTTGATCTTGCGGATCGTCGCATCGTTCGAGGAGAAGTCCACGCCGAGCGCGGCGCAGACGCCGGAAACGGTCTCGCCGTACTGCAGCGTGTGCTGCGCGAGATAATAGCTCACCGTGTCGCCGGTGGGAACGTTCGCCGTCGGGGCGGGCGTCGTGCCGGGCTTGGGCGTGGCGGTCGGCGCGGCAGAGGTGCCGGAGGTCGGCGCCGGAGTCGGCGTCGCGGCGCCGGCAGGCGTTACGTACAGAGGCAGAATGAACTGCTGGCCTGCCATGAACACATTGAGATTGTTGTTGAGCGCGGCGAGCAGCTTGTAGTTGGCGTTGTAGTCAATGCCGTAGCTCTGGCAGAGCGCGGCGGGCGTCTCCCCGGCGACGAGCGTGTGCGAGAGGAGAGAATAATACGACTCCGAAGTCGTAGCCGTCTTCGTCGGCAGCCAGAGGACCTTGCCGGGCATCATGTAGTTGTAGTTCGTGATGCCGTTGATCTTGCCGATCATGGCGAGGTTGGCGTTGAAGTCGATCTTTTTCGCTTCACACACACCGTAGATCGTGTCGCCCGCTTTGAGAGTATAGCTCGTAAGATAGCCCACGACCTTGTCGTCGGCGGCATTCGCCGTGCCGGTGAGACCGGTGAAGAGCGCTGCAACGAGACATACGGTCAGCAGCAGGGAAAGAAGGCGTTTTTTCATATCAGTTTTCTCCCTCCGTTGACCCCGCGCGGGGGTCGCGTAGTTTGGAAAATCGTTCGTATCGGTTTACCTATAATAATGACGCATGGACGGGGCGATCCGTTCACGCAAGAAGCGTGATCGGCGCGATGTCCTGCCAGACGATGCCGGTGCGGTTGCCGTCCTGATCAACGAGATCCTGCGAGATCTTGCCGGTATAAACCATTTCGCCGTTTTGCAGCGTGATGACATACTGCGCGTCGGCATCGCCGGTGATCCAGTCCGTGCCGGAGAAGGAAGCGCCCTCACCGGGGAAGAAGTCCTGCTCGGCAAGACTCATAAGCCGCATGTCGCCGGGGAACAGGCCCTGCGCCGGCTCGCTGATGCGGTGGGCGTGCCAGAGCGCGGTGATCTCGCCCTCGATGTACTCGACGATCGCCTTGTCGGTCGCGGTGTAGAGCAGGTACCGGCTGCCGCCGAGGGGGACAAACTCGGTGAACTCGGTCAGCTCGCCGTCAATGTACGCGCGGACGCGGATCGCGCCGGTCAGCCCGTCGCAGTCCCACTGGCATTTGCCCTCGCGCTGCACCTCCGTGCCGGAGGTCTTGTCCACATAGGTGTATGCTGCCTCGTAGCGTCCCGGCGCGGTCATCGTGAGCACGGCGTCGGGGAACGTTTCGCGGAGCGACGTCTGCGCTGCGTCCAGACTGTCGGCGCGCAGCTCGCGCCCGAGCGACGGATACGCCGTCGTGAACGGAACGTACACGAGCAGAAGGTAATCGGAGTTCATGTAGTAGCTGTCCGGATACGCGGCCTGGAGCCTGGCGTCGTGCGTGTCGAGCCGCTGCTGCACGGCGTTGAGCAGCGCGCCGTAGATCGCGGTGTACTGCGCGTAGGCATCGGCATAGGAAATGCCCTCCGCCGCGGCGGGGTTTTCGCTGTTCGGAGCGGTCTCCGTTTCGGCGCTTGCCGTCGGCTGCGGCGCTTCGGTCTTGCCGCAGGCGGCGAGAGAGAAGAGCAGCGCGCAGCAGAGAATCAGAGAAAGAATCTTTCGTTTCATGGAGTATCTCCCGGTATGTACCTTATAAATACAGATAGACCTGTTAACATAATATTATGCCACAAGACGGGAAAATTGCAAGCCCCCGCCGCAGCATTTTTCGCGGAAAAATCCGGCAGCGGAGGGAAATCGGGCGGAAAAAGCTTCCGCTCGTGAAAAAATCAGTTCACGTCCTCCTCCACGGACTCCGGAGCCAGCTCCAGAAGGTGGGGGTTGCGCAGGAAATATTTCAGGCATTTGAGAGCGCTGGCAAAGTAATAGCTGTCGGCGATGCGCTCGTCGCAGGCGATGCGCAGATCGACATAGTGCCGCTCGACGCCGGAGGCGGTGCCGTCCGCCTCGTTCACCTTGCGCCGCGCGCCGAACGAAACGGCGCAGGGCATGTTGCCGAAATCGGCAAGGTGCGGATCCGCGGGCGGGACGCCGAAGCTGCCGAGATCGAGCATCGTTACGCTGCCGTGGAACGGGCTGACATCCAGCCAGGTGCGCGGCAGCCAGTCAAAATAATCCATCAGACGGAAAATGCTCATCGCCATGCGCAGCAGAACGCGGGGGAAGCGCATGAGCGTGTTGGCGAGTTTTTCCGGGGCGCTCAGGGAAATGTCGGCGCGGACCTCGTCCGTGGCCTCGGTGAGCTTGCGGTAAACGTCGAACACCGTGTCGGTCGGCGCGAAGCAGACCTTGATGCTCGTCTCCGTCGCGGTGACGGAGGCGCTGCGCTTGACGGGGAGAACGACTTCAATGTCGTTGCGGGCATAGATGCGCCGTCCGGATACGAACCGGTTGATGCCCGGACGCATGGACACCGTGCGGACGTAAGCCGCGATGATCAGATGCAGAAAGCCGAGGTTCGCCCAGCCGCCGGCGCGCTTTTCCCGCAGCCATTTCTCCACGCCCGTGACTTCCACGCTGTCCGAGAGGAAGCAGGCGGCGTCGCTCCGGCGGCGGAGGATGTACGGCTGGATGCGGGCGTAGGCGGGAAGCGTATAGAGCTGGCGGCCCTCCCGCCGGTCGTTCATATGTCGGGTGTATCGCTCTGCCATGAAAGAGTCTCCTTTTATGGGTGCAGAATGGGGCTTTTTTGTGCCCGTTCGATGGGCACAATTTGTTTATTATATAATATTATATAGTTTCTTCTCGATTTTGCAAGCATAAAATGCAACTTGCCCAAACACGGCGGTCTTTATTTGGTTAAAACGGAAAAAATGCTGCTCACAAGACTTTTTGGGTGACAATTTAACAACATTATCACTTGAATTTGATGAAAAAAGAGTGTACATTTACGATGTCAGAAAATTTGGCTTTGACGGGAGGTGTTTCAAAAAATGGCACTGGAAGCAATTCTTGCCGTAGAGCAGGCGGAACAGGATGCGGCCCGAAAAAAGGCGGAAGCGGCGCAGAAAGCAAAGGAAATTGCCGCGAAAGCCGACAGAGAGGGGACCGCAGCTGTGAAGGAAGCCGCAGAAAGAGCTGCGGCAGAGCTCTGGACTCTCGCGAAGAGCGCAGAGGAAAAGAGCGCTGCGGAAAGTGAAAAGATCCGGGAAGCGGCGCGCGAGGAGATGGATTCTCTGCGCAGTCACGCGGAGGACCGTCTGGAAGAGGCGGCAGACCGGATCGTGGAAAGGATCGTGAACGGATAAATGAGCATTGTAGCCATGAAAAAGCTCCGGCTCATCGGCGTTCATTCCCAGAAGGAAGAACTGCTGCGTGAGCTGATGCTTCTCGGCTGCGTGGAGGTGTCGGATCCGGCCGGCCGGCCGGACCGGGAGGAGCTGGCGGCCTTCCGGCGTCCGGACGGCGGAAAGGTCTGGCAGAAGCGCTCGGAACAGACAACAATCGTCAACGCGCTGCGGCTGCTGGACAAGCACGCCCCTGCCAAAAAGGGTCTGCTTACGCCGAAGCCGGAGGTCGAATGCGCCAAGCTGCTCAACGAGAGCGCTCTGGACGCCGATCTCGCTCTGGCGGGAGAGATCCTCTCGCTGGATGCGGAGGCGCGCAGCCTTCTCACCCGCGCAAGCCGGGAACGCGCCTCGGCGGAGGCCATGACTCCGTGGACGGCGCTGAACGTCCCGCTTGAGCGCATGGAGACGCAAAGCTGCGAAATGCAGCTCGGCACACTTCCCGCCGCTGTCCCCATGGAGGAAGTAAACGCCGCGCTCTCGGAGCTGGAGGTCAGCTTTGATCTCGTTTCCGAGGACAAAACCAGCCGGTATGTATCGCTGCTCTTCCGCCGGGAGGATCGCGAAGCGATCGCCGCGGCGCTGCGGCCGCTCGGCTTTTCGGCCATTTCTCTGCCGGAGGGCACCGGAACGCCGGAGCAGGTTTATAACGCCGCGCTCCGCCGCAGCGAGGAGCTGACGGCACAGGCGGCCAAAAAGATCGAAGAGCTTGCCTCCTACGCGGCGCACCGCGACGCGCTGCAGCTCGGCGCGGACACGCTCTCGACGCGCATTGCGCGCGAAGAGACGGCCGAAAAGCTCCTGCAGTCGGACAGCACCTTCTATTTTGAAGGCTGGCTCACCGCGCCGGAGGAGAAAAAGCTCGGCGAGACTCTCTCAAAATACTGCTGCGCCTGGGAAACGGAGGAGCCCGATCCGGAGCACCCGGAGGAGGTCCCCATCCAGCTGCGCAATAACGCGCTGACCCGTCCGTACAACATCGTCACGGAGATGTATTCTCTCCCGGCGTACAACGGACTTGACCCCAACCCCTTTATCATGCCGTTTTTCGCGCTGTTCTTCGGCATCATGTTCGCGGATATGGCGTACGGCCTGATATTGCTGATCGCGGGACTGCTCTTCCTCTGGAAGGCAAAGCCGAAGGGAAGCATGAAAAACGCCGCGGGGCTGCTGATCGAATGCGGCATTTCCACATTCATCATAGGCTTCCTGACCGGCGGCTTCTTCGGCGACGTTGTCTCCGTCATCGGCGGTTGGTTCGGCAGGGACTGGTCGATCGTACCGCACCTCGGCACGATCCATATCGGCAGCATCGCGATCGATCTGCCGCTCAACCTGCTCGAGGGCAACAACCCGCTGTATGTCCTCATCGCGGCGATCTGCCTCGGCGCGATCCATCTGGCGCTCGGCACGGGCATCGGCATCTATCTCAAGCTCAAGGACGGCGAGTGGGCGGACGCTCTGCTCAACGATCTGTGCTGGTGGGTGATGATCGCGGGCATTCTCGTCATGGTGACCGGCGGAACGAAGATCGTTCTCATCGTCGGCATCGGCATGCTCGTGCTCGGACAGCTCATCACCGGCAAGGGCTTCGGAAAGATCACCGGCATTTTCGGCGCGGTATACAACGGCGCGACCGGGTATCTGGGCGATCTGCTCTCTTACTCGCGTCTGATGGCGCTGATGCTCGCCGGCAGCGTTATTGCGAGCGTATTCAACCAGCTCGGCTCGCTCGGCAACGCCAACGGCATGACCGTGGGCGGCACGATCCTCTTCGTGCTCGTGTTCTGCATCGGCCATGCGCTGAACTTTGCGCTGAACCTGATCGGCTGCTTCGTGCACACGCTGCGACTGCAGTTCCTCGAGTTCTTCGGCAAGTGGTACCGGGACGGCGGCAAGGCTTTCCGTCCTTTGAAAATTCAAACGAAATATGTAGATATCAAGGAGGAGTAAAACAATGATCACTGCATTCTTTGAGAGCTTCGGCGGTCTCGCCATCGGTTTCCTGGGGGCGTCCCTCGCGTGCGGTCTCTGCTGCGCCGGTTCTGCCAAGGGCTGCGGCCTTGCCGGTGAGGCCGGCACCGGCCTTCTCAGCGAAGATCCCTCTTACTTCGGCAAAGTCCTGATCCTTCAGGTCATCCCCGGCACCCAGGGTCTGTACGGCCTCGTCGTCTGGTTTTTTGCGCTGCTTCAGATGGGCGTGTTCGGCGGCAACGTCGATCCGACCAGCCTCACCGTCGTTGACGGTCTGCGCGTTGCGTGCGCGTGCCTCCCGATGGCGACCGGCGCCGCTATCTCCGCTCCGGCGCAGGGCCGCGTGGCCGCTACCGCCGTCAACCTGATGGCCAAGCGTCCGGACGACTGGGCGAAGGGCATCATCCTCTGCATCACGGTCGAGTTTTACGCCATCCTCTCGCTGCTCGCCTCCTTCCTGATGCTGCTGAACCTGCACCTCGGCGCCTGATCCGGAAAGGACCGGTATCGCCATGAACGGAATTGAAAAAATCACGGCCCGTATCACGGCAGAGGCGAACGAAGCCGCCGCCGCCGTGATCGCCGAGGCCGAAAAGACGGCGGGGGAGATCCGCGCCGCCTACCAGAAAAAAGCGGACGAGGCGTATGAAGCGCGCATGAACGAGGGCAATACCGAGGTCCGCCTCGGCGCCGAGCGCGTACAGCGCGCCGCGAAGCTCCAGAGCCGCAAGGATACGCTCGCGCTCAAGCAGAGCATTCTCGAGCGCGCCTACGGCAGAGCAAAGGAAAAGCTCCTCGCCCTGCCGGAGGAAAAATATACGGCGTTCCTCGCGTCTCAGGCGGGCCATGCCGCCGTCACCGGGCATGAACGCATCGTCATCAACAGCCAGGACCGCTCCATGGGCGAGGCGATCGTCCGCGGCGCGAACGCGATCCTGACCGAGCGGGGACTCCCCGCCGGGCTCACGCTCTCGGACGAGAGCGGCGACTTCTCCGGCGGTCTCAAGCTCCGCGAGGGCAGCGTGGAAGTCAACTGCACCGTTGACACGCTTCTTGCGCTGAGCCGGAACAGTCTGGATGCGGAGATCGCCGCCATCCTCTTTGACTGATCCGGTTGGAAGGCGGGAAGAAAATGGCAAACAAAAAAGTTTCGGACAAAGATTATCTGTTCATCTCCTCGATGCTCAAGGCACGGGAGAACCGCATGCTCCGCCGTGACCGGCTCGAGCAGATGCTCTCCTCCGGCAGCTTTGAGGAAGCCGCAAGGCTCCTCGCCGAGATCGGCTGGCCCGATCTTTCCGGCAAGGGCAGTGCGGCGGTGAGCGAGGCGCTGGCCAAGCGTCAGGCGGAGATCTATGCGGAGATCACCCGCTTCGTTCCGGAAAAGGAGCTGGTGGGCATCTTCCGGCTGAAGTACGACTACCACAACGCCAAAACCATCGTCAAGGGCGAGGGCGCGGGCGTTGACGCGGCGTATCTCCTCTCCGACGCCGGACAGGTCGAGCCGGAAAAGCTCGAAGCGGCGTTCCGCGAGGACAGCTTCCAGTTCATCCCCGGAAAGCTCGGCCCCGCCATGGCGGAGGCCAAGGGCATTCTTGCCCGCACCGGCAATCCGCAGCTGGCGGACTTCGCGCTCGACAAGGCGTACTATGAGGATCTTAAGGCGCTGGCCGACGCGGTGTCGAGCCCCTTCGTGAAGGGCTATGTCACGACGCTCATCGACAGCGCGAACCTCCGCGCCGCGGTGCGCTGCGTGCGCATGGGCAAGGACGCGGAGTTCCTCCGCGGCGCGCTTGTCGCGGGCGGCAATGTTCCGGTGCAGCGGCTCGTGCAGGCGGTGTTCTCCGGCGAGGGGATCGCCGCGGCGTTCGCCTCGACGCCGTTCCGTGACGCCGCCGCGCTCGGCGCGGCCGCGATCGAGGGCGGCACGATGACGGAGTTTGAGCGCGAGTGCGACAACGCCGTCAACCGCTACATGACCGGCGCGCATCTCAAGAGCTTCGGCCCCGAACAGGTCGTCGGCTATCTGACGGCGGAGGAGGGCGACACCATGGCGGTCCGCATGGTGCTCACCGGGCTTCTGGCCGGTATCGACCCGGAGCGACTGAAAGAAAGGCTGCGTGAGAGCTATGTATAAGATCGGCGTCATGGGCGGCAGAGAGACCGTTATGGGCTTTAAAGCGCTCGGGCTGGACGTGTTCCCCGCGGACAGCGCGGACGAGGCGCGGCACACTCTCCGCCGGATCACCTCCGGCGAGAGCGAATACGCCATCCTCTATCTGGAGGAGAACCTTGCCGCGGAGCTCTCGCATGAGATCGACCGCTTCAAGGACAGCCCCACCCCGGCAATCATCCTCATCCCCGGACGGGACGGGACGCTCGGCCTCGGCCAGAGCGCGCTGCGCTCGGCGGTGGAACGCGCCGTCGGCAGCAATATCCTGTAAGTTATTATAAAGACGACCCTTTTGCGCCGCATGCGGCGCGCCGGGCGGCGGCAGCGCCGCGCCGGAACCTTAACGGAAAGAAGGTAGAACATTGAGCGGAAAAGTGATTAAAGTATCCGGACCGCTGGTGGTGGCCGACGGTCTGGAGGACGCCAACGTATCGGACGTTGTCCGTGTCGGCGAACAGCACCTGATCGGCGAGATACTGAATATGACCGGAGGCAGCGCCTCCATTCAGGTCTACGAAGAGACCTCCGGCCTTGGCCCCGGCGCCGAGGTCGTGACGACCGGTATGCCGCTGAGCGTGGAGCTCGGGCCCGGCATGCTCGAAAACATCTATGACGGCATCCAGCGTCCCCTGCCGGAGATCCGCGATCTCACCGGCGAGACGATCGCCCGCGGCGTGAGCGTTCCGGCGCTCAACCGCAAGAAGATCTGGAACTTCGTCCCCGCGGCGAAGGAGGGCGATGAGCTTGTCGCCGGCGACGTGCTCGGCACCGTGCAGGAGACGACCGCCATCCTCCACAAGATCATGGTTCCCCCGACGATCAAGAAGGGCACCGTGAAGTGGATCCGCGGCGGCGAATTCACCGTCGAGGAAAAGATCGCCTGCCTGACGCTCGGCGACGGCAGCGAGATCGAGCTGGATATGATCCAGCGCTGGCCGGTGCGTATCCAGCGCCCGAACGCCGGCAAATTCACCCCCAGCCGTCCGCTGAACTCCGGACAGCGCATCATCGACACCATGTTCCCCGTCGCCAAGGGCGGCACGGCAGCCGTCCCCGGCCCGTTCGGCAGCGGCAAGACCGTCGTGCAGCACCAGCTTGCAAAGTGGTCGGATGTGGATATCGTCGTCTACATCGGCTGCGGCGAGCGCGGCAACGAGATGACCGACGTTCTCAACGAGTTCCCCGAGCTGAAAGACCCCCGCAGCGGCGAGCCGCTGATGAAGCGCACGGTGCTTATCGCGAACACCTCCGATATGCCCGTGGCCGCGCGTGAGGCTTCCATCTACACCGGCATCACCATCGCGGAGTACTTCCGCGACATGGGCTATGACGTCGCCGTTCTCGCCGACTCCACGTCCCGCTGGGCCGAGGCGCTGCGCGAAATGTCCGGCCGTCTGGAAGAGATGCCCGGCGAAGAGGGCTACCCCGCATATCTCGCCAGCCGTATCGCGCAGTTCTACGAGCGCGCCGGCTGTGTCACCTGCCTCGGCAGCGACAAGCGTCAGGGCAGCGTCACCGCCATCGGCGCCGTTTCGCCTCCGGGCGGCGACACGTCCGAGCCGGTCTCGCAGGCGACGATGCGTATCGTCAAGGTGTTCTGGGCGCTTGACAGCTCTCTGGCCTACGCCCGCCACTTCCCGGCGATCAACTGGCTGACGTCGTACTCGCTGTACACCGACTCGCTGCGCGAGTTCTACGATAAGGAATTCGGCGCGACGTATATGGCCAACCGCACGAAGGCCATGAGCATTCTGCAGGAAGAGGCAGAGCTTCAGGAGATCGTCCGTCTCGTCGGTCAGGACGCGCTCAGCCCCGCCGACCGCATGACGATGGAGACCGCGCGTATGATCCGCGAGGACTTCCTGCAGCAGAACGCCTTCATCACCGAGGACGCCTATTCCTCTTACGGCAAGCAGTACCGCCTGCTTGATCTCGTGCTGCAGTACGACGCGAAGTGCCGCGCCGCGCTCGGCAAGGGCGCTGAGCTCAACGGTCTCTTCAACATCGGCGCGCGCGAGGCCATCGGCCGCGCGAAAATGGCACCGCAGGAAGAATATGAGAAGGTTTACGACGGCATTCTCGACGAGATGCAGTCCGAGATCGACGAAGTTGTCCGGGGAGGTGAGGAGCAGTGATCCGCGAATATAAGACAATTAAGGAGATCGCCAGCCCTCTGATGATCGTGGAGCACGTCGATGGCGTCACCTACGACGAGCTGGCAGAGATCGAGCTGCCGAACGGCAGCGTCCGGCGCTGCAAGGTGCTCGAAGTGGAAGGCGACCGCGCGGTCGTGCAGCTCTTCGAGTCGGCGCAGGGCATCAACCTTGCCGAGAGCAAGGTCCGCTTCCTCGGCCATCCGCTCCAGCTCGGCGTGAGCGAGGATATGCTCGGCCGTGTCTTCAACGGCATGGGCGAGCCGATCGACGAAGGCCCGGCCATCATCGCCGAGGAGCACCGCGACATCAACGGTCTTCCCATGAACCCCGCCGCCCGCGCTTACCCCGCCGAGTTCATCCAGACCGGCGTTTCCACCATTGACGGATTGAACACCCTCGTCCGCGGCCAGAAGCTGCCCATCTTCTCCTGCTCCGGTCTGCCCCACGCGGCGCTCGCCGCGCAGATCGCGCGTCAGGCGAAGGTGCTCGGCGACGGTGAGAACTTTGCCGTCGTGTTCGCCGCCATCGGCATCACGTTCGAGGAATCCGAATACTTCATTCAGGAGTTCCGCCGCACCGGCGCCATCGACCGCACGGTCGTATTCTCCAACCTTGCGAACGACCCCGCCGTCGAGCGTATCGCCACGCCGCGTATGGCGCTGACCGCCGCGGAGTATCTGGCGTTTGAAAAGGACATGCACGTCCTCGTCATCCTCACGGATATCACGAACTACGCCGAAGCGCTGCGCGAGATCTCCGCCGCGAAGAAGGAAGTCCCCGGCCGCCGCGGTTATCCCGGCTATCTGTATACCGACCTTGCGACGATGTACGAGCGCGCCGGCCGCCGTGTGGGCCGCGCCGGCTCGATCACGATGATCCCCATCCTGACCATGCCGGAAGACGACAAGACCCACCCGATCCCCGACCTTACCGGCTATATCACCGAGGGCCAGATCATCCTCAGCCGCGATCTGTACCGCAAGGGCGTCGTTCCCCCGGTGGACGTGCTGCCGAGCCTCTCCCGACTCAAGGATAAGGGAATCGGCGAGGGCAAGACCCGCGCCGACCACGCCGGTACGATGAACCAGCTGTTCGCGGCCTACGCCCGCGGCAAGGAAGCCAAGGAGCTTATGACGATCCTGGGCGAAGCGGCGCTGAGCGACGACGACAAGCTCTACGCGAAGTTCGCCGAAGAGTTTGAAAAGCGCTATGTCTCCCAGGGCAATGAGACCAACCGCTCCATTGAAGAGACGCTCACCATCGGCTGGGAGCTGCTCTCCATCCTGCCCGAGCGCGAGCTCAAGCGCATCAAGCCGGAGTTCATTGCGAAGTATCTTCCCAAGAAGCAGCAGTAATGCGCTTCGCGGAAAGGAAGAGGTGATCCCATGGCAACCATAACACCGACCCGAATGGTGCTCAACCAGATGAAGGGCCGACTGAAAACCGCCTCCCGCGGCCATAAGCTGCTCAAGGACAAGCGCGATGAGCTGATGCGTCAGTTTATGGACGTTGTCCGCCGCAATAAGGAGCTGCGCACGAAGGTCGAGCGGGGACTGACCGAAGCGTTCGGCGCGCTGAGCGTGGCGAGCGCGGTCATGTCGCCGGAAATGCTCGAGCAGGCGCTGCTTTATCCGCGGCAGAGCGTGGCGCTCGATGTGAGCTTCAAGAACATCATGAGCGTCAATGTCCCGGTCTACGATTTCCAGACCAAAACCGCCGAGGAAGGGGACATCTTCCCCTACGGTCTCGCGCAGACCTCCGGCGAGCTGGACGACGCCATGACCGCTCTCTCGGGCGTGTTTGAGGACATGCTGGAGCTGGCGCAGGTCGAAAAAACGATGCAGCTTCTCGCGCAGGAGATCGAAAAGACGCGCCGCCGCGTGAACGCGCTCGAGTACGTCATGATCCCCGATCTGCAGAAGAACATCAAATACATCTCCATGAAGCTCGAGGAGAACGAAAACTCCACGAAGGTACGCCTCATGAAGGTGAAGGAAATGGTCTTGCAGGACGCGCACCATTACCAGTATTGATTATGCGAAAAGGCACTCTCGTAAGAGAGTGCCTTTTGCGCCGTGAAGGGGGGCATGAGTGTGTTTGAAGAGATCCGGGGCAGCGAGAGCTGGCTGTCTGTGGAAAAGATCGAAAAGGGCTGGTCGAGCGACGAAAAATACCATGTCCGGACGCAGGACGGGCGGTATCTGCAGCTGCGTATTTCCGCACCGGAGCGATATGCGGCGAAGAAAAAGGAATGCGAGATCATCGAAAAATTCTCATCTCTCGGTTTTCCGATATCCGAGCCGGTAGGGTTCGGGCGGTGCGCTGCGGGGACGTATATGCTGCTCACGTGGGTCGAGGGCGACGATCTGGAAAAGGTTCTGCCCACGCTGCCGAAGGAAGAGCAGTACCGTCTCGGACGCGAGGCGGGCGGCATCCTACGCAGGATCCATTTGCTGCCGCTGGACGCGGCGGATGTGCCGGAGGAGACAAAAAAGGAAAGGAAGCTCCGCCAGCTCGAACGCTACGAGGCGTCGGACGTGCGGATACCCGGCGACGAAGGCACCATCGCTTTCGTGCGGGAGAATATCGACGCGATATGGACGCAGCCGCCGGTATACCTGCACGGGGATTTCCATCCGGGAAATCTGGTGTACCGGAGGGACGGTTCGCTCGGCGTGATCGACTTCAACCGTTGGGAGGTTGGTGACCCGTACGAGGAATTCTATAAACTTGAATGCTTCGGTGTCGAGGCCAGCGCGGCGTACTGCGCGGGACAGATCGACGCTTATTTTGCCGGAAAACTTCTGGAAGGCGCTTGCCGTATACAGCGCCCACGCGGCGCTTTTCTCGATCGTCTGGGCGAAGCCGTTTGGTGCAAGGGATGTCTCCGAGATGAAAGCGCGCGCTGTGCGCATCATCCGCGACTACGATTTCTTCCGGACGCTCGTGCCAAAATGGTATTCCGGGATCACTTTCCGGTGAGAGAGCCCCACCATTCGAGCAGACGGAAGCGGAGGACATAGCCCTCGCCGTCTTCGGTGATGAGCTTTACGTCGTCATCGGAGAGCACGGCGGCTTCCTGCGCGGTCTCCACGCCCGATGTACAGAGCGGAGGATACACCACGCACCACCAGTTTCGCCCGCTGCCCGCGCCGAGCGTTATGCGAAGCGACGTATACACGCCTGCCGGGAGCGAGAAGGTTTCGTATTCCCGCGTGGGGTACGTTTCACGCCCGAGCTCCACGCGGGCGCTGCCGCCGCTTGCGGTCTCCGCGATACGCTGAAGCTCCCCCGACGCCGCGGCGATCACCGCCGCGGCATCCTGCGCGCCAGACGCGGCTTCCAGCCGCGGCGTGAGATACGCGAGCAGCGCATCCCGCACCTCGAGCTTCACACGCTGATCCTCCGCGCTGTCGGACGCGGCGATCACGTGCAGCCGCACGACCTTGTCCGCAAGCGCGCTCTGCCGCCCCTGCGCCCACACGCCGGTGAGCAGCGTTACGCACACCGCCGCGAGCAGCGCTGTTTCCCATGGCCGCAGCCTGTCGTTTTTATGCATAAAAAGAACCGCCCTTCTATGTAGGTTATACACATAGTATGGGCGGTTTTTGTGCTTTTTAAACCGATGCAGTCAGGGCTGCGGTGTTTCCGCGGGAGGTTCGGGCGTCGGCTCCGGCATGGAGAGGTCGATGTCCGTGATGATCTGGCAGGCGGGGAGAGCCTCCTGCAGCGAGCGCACCATATCAGCGGTGAGAGCCGGATTTCCGGTGATGTTCAGCGTGCGAAGCTGCGTGAGCGAGCGGAGCGCCGCAAGGGAGTTCAGGTCGTTATAGCTGAGATCGAGCTCCTCAAGCGCGGTGCAGCCGGAGAGCGCGGTGATGTCGCGCAGGGCGTTGTGGTCGAGAATGACCCGCCGCAGCGCCGTGTGGCCGGTCAGGGCGGAAAGATCATAAAGGTTATTGTAGCCCAATTGCAGCTCTTCCACGGAGAACAGCTCCGCGAGCGGCGCAAGGTCGGTGAGCGTGTTGCCGTAGGCGCTCAGCCGCCGCAGCTGGTGGAATTTCTCGATGCCAGAGAGCGTTGTGAGTCCCAGCGCGTCCACCGTCACATCGGAGGCGTCCGACGAGAAGGCCTGGTCGCCGAAAACGACGGTATAGTACTTCGGCTCATGGACGATCTGGCAGCTCGGCAGCGCCGATTGCAGCGCGTCGATGCCCTCGGCGGTGACGCCGTCGTTGTTTTCAAGCTTCAGGTACGAGAGCGAGCGCAGCGACGAGAGAAGCTCGTTATCAAGATCGCTCCGTCCCGTGGCGCTCAGATCAAGCGAGGTGAGCTTCGGCAGCAGGGCGAGCGTGGAGATATCGGCGATCGGGTTGTTCGAGAGATTGAGCTCACGCAGCTCCGAGCAGCCGGAGAGCGCGGAAATGTCCGTGATGCCGCGGCCCGAAAGGTCGAGCGATTCGACCGATTCGGTGAAGTCCAGCCCGCCGAGAGACACCGGACGCGAGCCCTTCACGACGCTGTCGCTGAATATGCGGCAGCCGGGCAGCGCTTTTTGCAGGTCTTCGAGCACATAGTCCGCGATCTCCACGCCCTGAATGGAGAGCGTCGTGAGCGCAGAGAGCGGCGAGAGGACGGAAAGGTCGGCGACCGGATTCCGGTCGAGATACAGCGTGCGAAGCTGCGAGAGCGAGGCGAGCGGCGAAGCGTCCGCCATGGCGTTGTCGGAGAGAATGAGCGTGCGCAGCTGCGTAAGTCCTGCAAGAAAATGCACGTCCGAAATATTGCAGTTCGTAAGCGAGAGCGTCGTGAGATTCCCGAGCGAGGCGATGGAGGCACAGTCCCCGGCAGAGAGCGTCTTTCCGGCAAGCTCAAAGCTGTCCGCCGCGGGATCGACATCCACTCCGGCGATGGTGAGACCGGCAGAGGCACTGGGGGCGGCGGTCACTTCGGGCGTCGGTGCCGCGTCCGCGTCGGATTTCCCGCCGGACGGACCCTGCAAAAGCAGAAACAGCAGCGCCAGCGCCAGCAGGACAAAGCCCGCGGCGGCGAGTATGTACTGTATTTTCTGTTTCTTTGTGATCGGATGCATGGCGTCCTCCCGGTACAGCAATATATCAAATCATAAGTATAGCCGTTTTGCCGCCGCTCGTCAATCGGCGGAAAAAAGTAAGCGGCTGCGTCTGATACTAAGACGCAGCCGCCCGAAAAAAGTTCCGCCTCAGGTCTCCGGCACATATTCGGCGGGATCAACGGTGCTGCCGCCGCGCCGCATGGCGAAGTGGAGATGCGCCTCCTCGCCGGATTCGGCGAGCGCCGTTGTGCCGACGGCGCCGACCGTGTCGCCGCAGGAAACCGTCTGCCCGACGCCGACGGCGGGGGAGACGTCGAGATTGGCGTACACGCTCACGACATCGTTCCCGTGGTCGATCTCCACAACGGTGCCGAGAAGATCGTCCTCATACACCGCCGTCACTGTGCCGCCGGATACGGCAAGCACCGGCTCGCCCGCGGCGCATGCGATGTCCCAGCCGCGGTGAACGCGCCAGTCGGCCATCGTGCGGTCATAGGAGAGCGCCTCCGCGCTGAAGCCGCGAAGCAGCACGCCGTTTACCGGACGGATGAACTGCGGAGCGCTCTCGTTCACCGATACCGGAACGTCCGGCATCTCCTCCTGCACGGCGGGGGCCTGCGCCTCCGGCACCTCCTCGCCCTCCGCGGCGGGCAGGACGCCCGTGCCGAGCGGGAGACGCTCGTCCTCCTCCGTGTTCATAACGGGGATGCTGCCCTGCGGCGGCGCGGTCTCCTGCGCCGAAGCCGTGATGTTCGTTTCCTTGACCGGATCGCGCTCTACATCAGCCCTGCTTCCGCGCCCAACCAGCCAGAACGAAGCCCCGACCAGTACGGCGCACAGAAGAAGGACTATGTAGAAGCCCTTCCCGGCAAAGAACGCATTCAGCTTTTTGCTGAAGCCTTTCTTTTCCTCCATGGTTAACCTCCTCGATTTGGGATTCGAGGGTATTTTTACCGGTACGAAAAGAATTTATACATGCCCTCCGCGTCGTTCACATTTTGTTTTCAGAAATAACACAGTCTGTTTAGGAAACTTCGGGGGATTTCCGGTAATATACAGACAGTCGGACGAAGCAAGACAGATGAATCCCTCCAATTATTTCTTTCCCTCTCATTTCTCCCCTTTCGGGCGATCCTCCAGCCCGCAGCCGTTCTCTCTCCCGGCTGCGAATCGGACGGCAAAAGCGGAACGGCGTTACGTCGTTCCGCTTTTTGCTGATTCAAACAAACCCCACTCCGTTGAGGGGTTTGTTTGAGGGGGGATAGCGGCTCGCCGCAGCGCACTCGCTTACGCTCGCACGTTTGCGAGCCGAGAAGTATTTTTTCCGATGCACATGTCATCGGAAAAAATGCTCTAAACTTTCTTTGCGCCTGCGGGCGCAAACTCTGCGAGGCTTTTTGCATATTCCAATAAACCGCTTCGGCGGCAAGAGCTGCTTCATGCACAGGACGCGTTATTCACAGTTTGTTTTCAGAAATAACACGGTCTGTTCAGGAAAACAGCGCGGATTTCCGGTAATATACAGACAGTCGGACGAAGCAAGACAGACAAAAACTCCAATTATTTCTTTCCCTCTCATTTCTCCCCTTTCTTGGGCGATCGTCCAGCCCGCAGCCGGTCCTCTCTCCCGGCGGCAAATCGGATGGCAAAAGCGGAACGGCGTTATACGTCGTTCCGCTTTTGGCGTTATGATAAGATCGTAAGAGTGCATTCCCCTTTTTGACCGGAGTCCCCGATGATAGACATTTTACTTGCATAAGAAAATCTGAACATATATAATTAACCCAGACACGGCGAATGGAAGATGGATGAAAATGTGTGTTTTTTACTGTCTGCATCGCCGTGTCATTTTAGTTTTATAGAACGGCACGAGTATTTGCTAACAATGCATTTATATACAAATGCTCATTTGACTGGCCCGTTGCAACAGGCAGTAGACAGTGGGTTGATACAAATATTTCCTTTGAATTAGTGGAGGTGATGTAGTGAGTAACTATGATATTAACAGCAATCCTGATTTGGCGAAACGTATGATAGATCAGTATAAAGCAAATGAAGAGCAGATGAGAAAAAATCCAGATAGTATATTGCTGAATTTCAAACAGGAACTACTGAATCTGGGGTTTGACTTTCAAGTTTTAAATCAGGCAGAAAGGTTACTACCAAAGCATAAAGATACAATTCTCCCAATTGTGATTAAATATTATAAAATGGCGAAATTGAGAAATGAAAAGCAATATCTGCTGGGGTGGTTTCACCATGCAGGATTAGAAGATGTGGTTCCTATGCTCTTGGAAGATTTCTACTCCAATAATTCTGATATTGACAAATGGGCTATCGGCGATCGGCTATATCAAATTCGTTCAAAAAAATATATCGATGACTATTTAAAAATAATATCTAATTCTTCGTATGGACAAGACAGACAAATGATCATTTTACTTGTTGGAAAATTAAAAGTGAAAGCAGCAATACCTATATTGATTAATTTACTGGAAGATGAAGGAGTAAGATTACAAGCGATTGCAGCTTTAGGTGATTTTAAGCAGGAAAATTTACGCCCATATTTTGAACGATTTCAAAATTCAACACACCCGGGTTGGCGAAAGTATGCTAAATCGGCCTTAAAAAAACTAAATGGCTAAATAAGTGGATCATGACAGACAGGCAGGTGTGGCTACTGCAGAAACGGTAGACCAGGTATTTGCGTGGATCCTGAGCGAAGTAGCAGATGCGGGATATCTTTCTCCGCGAGCCGTCTTTATAGACGGCACCCACATCGCATATACTGTTCCTTTTTGTTCTTCGCTTCAAAGAAGATTCATAAACGCGTTAGGGAAGAGAAAATGGAAAAAATAGTAAATCGACAGGAGGCAGAAGAATTTCTGCGGCCTCTTGTTGGACAGCCTTTGCGCTATGCATTAAAATCGCCGGATACGGAACTGTATGATTTCGGGTTCGGAAAACCGGTGGAGGTGACTCGCCTTGGCATACGAAGGAGAATCGGCACCTATTCGATACATGCTCTGTGCAGGTTCAAAATACTGTGGGAAAATAGTGAACGCGGAGCGGAGGAATACTGCGAAAATACACCCAGTGAAGATTTTTCCATAAAGATCAGTCACTTGATCGGTCGGGAAATAATGGAATTGGGGCTAAGCGAAAAGAACGATTTATGGCTGGACATGGGCGACTGCCACATCGTATGGACAACGTATGAAAACGGCGAAGAATCGTGGAGATTCCTTGCTGCCGACACGAATGTTCCCCATCTGGTCGCGTCCAATTCCTGGATGGAGCTAAATTAAATGGAGTTTTTATGAATTACAAAGACGGAATCCTCTTGTCATTGTCTGTTCAGGATGAACTTGAGAATTTTCCCGGGACATTAGAAGATCGAACGATTTTGCAAGCTCTTTTGGAAGAAATCAATAACACCCTGCATCTCGATTTGCATTATCTATCTGAGTTAGATCACTTTTACATAAGTGGTTCCGGCGAAATTGTCCGAAAGTACATTTTTCATTTTTCGTCTGAAACGATACGAGCCAGCCTACTGGATCAAATGGTTCGGGATCGTATTCCTGATTGTATTACAACGCTTTGTAACCTCTACCGCCATTTTCGAGAAACTGACGCGTCTACGCACCCTCCGTTTGCACACATCTATGTGCGATATGATAATGCATTTCCGAAACTGAGCCTTAAAAGGAAGATAAAAGAATTTGTTTCTCTTGCAGACGATCCGTTGGATTTTCTGGAGCTTCCTATTACCATGAGAAAAATTGCATCTTATCGAGCTCCCGAAATAGAAGCAGTCCTCCATCACTATCTTGAGGATTTCGTTTGCGAAAAGGATCGGACTCCAAAGGATTCTTTTCAATGCCGTGAACGCTGCTTTACTGCGATATATGGGATGCGGTATTATCCGAGCGACAAGAACCTTGCTTTTATAGCGGATTTGATAAAAAATCCGGATAGAGATGTTAAGAATGCTGCGGAGAATACCTATAACTATATGCTCAAGCAAATCAGCAGGTGCTAAGCGAAAAATGTAATTTTTATTGCAGTCTCTCATAGTCATGACACCGCTTTATAATTAGAGGCTTCCTTGGGGAGACGTTCCGATATGAAAAGAATACAGAATGAGCATATTATCTGCGCCGGTTTTGGCTTCTGCGCTTTGAATTCTGCCGTCGCCCGAAAGTCATTCGAGACGCAGTATGCGTTCGGATTATATGTAATTCGCTTGTTTTCTTAAAAAATATGAGAAAATTAATAGGAGAAGTAAAATGATAGCAAATTATTATCTTATGATCACGGAACTTTCCAAAATCCAGTTGACGCAGGATGACTATGGGGACAAGAAAAAAGTCAAACTGAGCAATCGCGCGGCCAAGACGCTGCAGGGCATCGAAAAAGAAATGCGAAAAGACCTGAGCCGCGACAAAACCCGAGGCGAATGCATCGACATTCTGGATCGCCTGCTCGACCATGAAGATGACCGCGTGAAGATCAACGCCGGAAATTTCTGCCTGCAGGAAGGCGTTCTTACGGGAAAAGCGTGGGCGGTGCTGAAAAGCGTTGCCGATCTGTCCGAGGATAAAACGCTTCGCTTTTCTGCCGCAATGGTGATGCAAAACCACGGCGGGGAAAACCCGTTTCCGGTCATTTGAATACCCCATGAAACAAAAACCAGCCTCGGCCTTAAGGCCGAGGCTGGTTTTATGCGGTTTTTGCTCGCTCAGCCGATGCCGAGCTCTTCGCGGATGTGGTTTTCCATGCGGATCAGCGCCTCGACCTCTTCCTTCGCGGCGTTGTCCAGCCGGTGCGGATCGGCGCTGCGGCAGTAGGTGGACATGGGGACGCCGACGAGCTGATGATAGTATTTGCAGCTCACCGGGTAGCAGGTGCGCTCGATCATGCCCGCGAGGGTCAGAAAATCGTTCGCGTGCTGCACCTTTTCGGGGTCGGTGTCCTTGTGCGTGACGCAGTACTTGTAAATGTCGGGGTGGAAGTTTGCCATGATGCCGCTGTAGCCGCCGGCGCCGTGGCAGTAGCTGTCGTACCACGACTGGCAGTTGGCGTTGAAGAGCTTCATGGGCGTGCCTTTGGCGGCTTCGAGCCGCCGGCGGATCAGCTCATAGTCGCAGCAGGTGTCCTTGATGAACACGAGACGGCCGCTGGGGGCGTAGTCGCGGATGAAGTCCAGCGTAAGGAGACGCTTCCACGGCATCGGGCATTCATAAATGCCGAACGAGATCTCGGGGAACGCGGCGAGCACGTCGTCCACGTTCTTCCGGAAGGCTTCCTCGCCCTCGTTTTTGATGTCCATCCGGTTGGACACGAGCACATACGCGCCGATGCCGGGGATCTTCATCATGTCCTCGATCTGGCGGTACTGCTCGGTGCGGCTGCATTTGGTGTTGCCGGAGGCGACGATCTGCAGCCGGCCCGCGGCGGCTTCCGATACGCAGCGCGCGATGTCCAGCTTTTCCTGCGCCGAAAGATAATGCATCTCGCTCGACTGGCAGACGGCGAAGACGCCGTCGCAGCCCTTTTCCACATACCAGTTCGTCAGCGCCTCGAGCGCTTTGAAGTCCGGCGTATTGTCCTCTTTCCACGGGGTGATCATTACCGGCCATACGCCTTCATGGATCGCAAAAGTCATGTTTGGACCTCCTTTTTATATCAGGCCATCATACCGGTGAGCTTTGGTAGGAACAGCACCACGTCGGGGATGTAGGTGATCACGGCGAGCACGATCAGCATGACGATGATCGGCCACCAGATCTCCCGAATGATATCCTTGAGCGGCGTGCCGGATATGCCCGAGGTGATGAACAGGCACATGCCGAACGGCGGCGTGGACAGACCGACCATCATGTTGAAGCAGATGATGAGGCCGAAATGGATGATGTTGATGCCCATCGCCTCCGCGACCGGCCATAGGATCGGGATCATGACAAGCTGGATGACCGAGGTATCGACCAGGCAGCCAAGGATCAGGATGATGATGTTGACGGCAAACAGGAAGACGTACTTGTTGGCCGTGACGCTGAGCAGCCAGTTGCCGAGGATCGTGCCGATCTGCTCTTTGGCAAAGATGAAGGAAATGGCCGAGGCGGCGCCGATCATGATGGAAACGGAGCCGGTACCCTTCATTGTGTCTACGAGGACCTGCTTGAGCGTCCTCCAGGACATGAGCCGGTAGATCAGGAAGGAGACGAGAAGCGCGTACAGTCCGGCGATGGCGCCGGCCTCGGTCGGGGTCATGATGCCGGTATAGATGCCGACGAGCAGGATGACCGGGGTGAGCATCGCCCAGATGGACTTCGTCAGATACAGGAGATAGTCACGCAGCTTCGGGGGCGCGGTGCGGGGGTAGTTTCTCTTTTTGGCGACGAAGTACACATAAACGCACAGCGCGACGGCGAGCAGCACACCGGGCACCATACCCGCCATGAACAAAGCGCCGACGGATGCGCCAGTGAGCATCGCGTAAACGACCATGGGGATGGACGGCGGGAAGATCGGGCCGATGGTGGCACTGGCCGCCGTGATGGCGCAGGAGAAGCCGTCATCGTAGCCCTCTTTGCGCATGGCGTCAATCTCAAGCTTGCCGAGACCGGAGGCGTCGGCGATGGCGGAGCCGGTCATGCCGGAGAAAACGAGAGAGGCGAGGACGTTGACGTGCGCCAGACCGCCGCGGAAGCGGCCGACGAGACCCATGCAGGTGCCGAAAACGTACTCGGTGATCTTACCGGCGTTCATTACGTTCGCGGCAAAGATAAACAATGGTACCGCGACGATGGTGCCGTTGGTAAATATCGCTTCGATGGTCTTCTGCGCCACGAGATGCAGGCTGCCGCCCGCGCCGGTGACGAGCGCGCCGAAGCCTACGCCCTTGATAAGACCTTCGGTCAGGAAGTACAGCGTACATGCGGCGATCATGCCCGCAGGGATCGGCATACGCAGCACGAATATGAGCACGAATGTGACCAAAAACACGATAAGAGGCAGATGCTCCAGCATTTACTTGTCCTCCTTTCCGGCGTCGTCCGTCTTGCTGACATCGTTCTTTCCGTCATCCGGAGCGGGGGCGCTTCCGCCGTGGCCGGAGCTGAAATCGATGCTTGTAAGATCTATGTTCTCCTGAGCGAGGGATTCTTCAATGGCGTGCTCCGCCTCGCTCTTGTCTTCGTTTTTCATTTTTTCGATATAGTACGCATTGCCGCAAAGGACCATGATGTACTCATATATCTCCACGAGCGCATACAGCATGAGGATCGCGATCATGACGACGTACGGGAAATACACGATCGTTTTGGGCCATTTGAGAATGGTGGTCACCTGATGGCGCGCCGCCAGACCCAGAACGTAATGGAGTGAGGGAAGAATGTTGCAGAATGCCGTGAACGCAATGACGATGTCACCAAGCATGGCAACGACGGCCTTGCCCTTGATGCTGAGCTTATCGTACAGAAGCGTGAATGTAACGTGTGCCTTCATGCGCTGCGCATAGCAGGCGCCGAGCAGAACGAGCCACAAAAAGCAGCTCTGCTCCACTTCGACCGCCCAGGCCTGCGGCTGGCGGAGAACATAGCGCATAAAGACCTGATAGCAGAAAATGATGAACAGCGCCGCGAGCGCAATGGACGGGATGTACTTCTCCACGCAGTCGCGGACAAAGCCGAACGCTTTTTTACCAGCCAATGCAGATCTCTCCTTTCGCGTGCGGAAATAAAAAACCCGGGGAGTCGGGTTGCCTCGGCTCCCCGGTTGGGGTCAAAGGGGTTACGCCATCGCCTGGATCTGCGCAAGGAGATCCTTATCCCAGGTGTCGGAGATGGGATCGGCGAGGTAGGTTTCGAGAACGTGGTCGGCGAACGCAGCGACGTCGGCCTCGTAGATCGTCAGACCCTGCTCACGCAGGAAGTCCTGAACTTCGCTCTCGGTCTTGATATTCTGCTCGTCGCAGGCGACGCGGGCGGCCTCAACGGCTTCCATGACCCAGCCCTTCTGGGTGTCGGTCAGCTTGTTCCAGGTGTTGAGGTTGATGGTCGGCCACACGGAGTCAACGAGGTGGTTGGTCAGGGAGATGGATTTCTGCACTTCGTAGAACTTGGCGGACTTGACGGTGGGCAGGGGATTGTCCTGGCCGTCAACGGTGCCGGTCTGGAGAGCGAGATACAGATCGTTGAAGCCAACGGCGGTCGGGTTCGCGCCCATGGCCTTGCCGAGGAACACCCACGCGTCGGAGTTCGGCATGCGAAGGTTGATGCCCTTGAGATCCTCGGGGGTCTTGATCTGCTTGTCCTGAGAGAGGGAGATCTGGCGGGTGCCGAGATAGAACGCGCCGAGCGGGAGGATGCCCTGCTCTTCGGCGACCTTCTGGAACATATCCTTGCCGATGTCGCCGTTGAGGACCTTGGTCATGTGGTCATAGCTCTGGAAAACGTAGCCGGCGGTGAACATGGAGATCCAGGGGGAGCCGTCGGTCAGCCAGGAAGCGGAGGAGTAGATCATGTCGACGTCGCCGTTCTTGAGCGCGTCGTGCTCGGTGTCCTGACCGTACAGCGTGCCGGAATCGTAGCACTCAACGGTCATGTTGCCGCCGGAGATGGACTCGAGGGTCTCCTTGAAGACCTTCTGAGCAGCGCCGTGGGCATCGGTGGGGACGGCAGCGATGGAGAAAATGAGGTTGACCGGCTCGCCGACGTCATCGGTCGGTTCTTCGACGGGCTCGGCCGTGGGGTCCTCGGCGGGAGCGGCGGTGGACTGCTCGGCCGGAGCGGCGGTCTGACCGCAGGCGCAGAGCGCAAGCAGCATGACGAGTGCGAGGAGCATGGCGATGAGTTTCTTCATTTCGTTTCCTCCTTTTGATTTGTACAGACGGTTTGTGTATGGCAGCCGCGGGTTTTTCCGCCCGCAGATGTGCCCGTTGGGGTGTCAGGCGTACAGCCTTTCCTTGATGCGCTGCGTGATACCCATCAGGATGTCGGCACATTCCATGACCTTCCGGTCGGTCATGACCTGCACCGCGCCGGAGGAGCTGATGCCGGCGACAAGAGCGCCTCTCGCGTTATAGACCGGCACGCCGACGCAGCGGACGTTCAGCTCGTGCTCGCAGTTGTCGATGGCGAAGCCGCGCTCGCGGGTGCTCTGCAGCTCCTGCAGGATCTTGTCCTTATCGGTGATCGTCTGCGGTGTGTGCGCGGGAACGATCTCGGGCAGGCGGGAGAGCCATTCCTCCGGCGGGAGATTGGCGAGGATCGCCTTGCCGATGCCCGTGGTACACAGCGGGGCGTGCTCGCCGCAGATCTCGCGGTACGGCAGCTCCTTCATCCGCGCGATCGGATGGGCGACATACAGATACAGAACGTCCGTTTCGTACGGGATGCCGAAGTAGACGACCTGCCCGGTGCGCTCGGCGGCCTCAAGCAGGAGATCGTACACCGCGTGCGGATAGCCGAGATGCTGGTTGATGATGAACGCGTGCTCGAGCAGCTTGTAGCCGAGCGTGTATTTCCGGTTGGGAAGCTGCTGCAGATAACCCATCTGGCAGTATGTCGATATGATGTTGTGCGCGTTGGACTTGCCGATCCCGAGCTTTTTGGAGATCTCGGTGACGCCGAGCTCCGGCTCGCTGACCGTGAAGCATTCCAGAACGCGGAGCGCTTTGGCAAGGGAACTGACGATCGGTTCGCTCATGATTTTCCTTCTGTCGGTTGAATTTTGCATTGTTCTCTGATAGAGAACAGGATTTCTGATTACGATACAATTATAGCGTCAGGCGAAAAAACATGCAATAAGTAAGTTGATTTTCTACAAAAATCACATGGGGAAATACGCGTTCCTGTGTACAATATCCAAAAAATCCGCGAGCTTGTTCCGTATGGCGCAATGATCGCCGCCGGCGCTTTCTGCACGCGGTTGCGCGGGATATTTTTATGAACTATAATGCAGAAAACGAAAGGGGTGTTTCCATGATATACGATACGTTGGAGCACGCGGGGCAGTACCGCAAACTGAGCGGAAATCTCGCAAAGGCGCTCGATTATCTCACTGGCACGGAGCTGGAAACGGTGGAGGCCGGACGTGTGGAGATCGACGGCGAGCGGGTGTTCGCGCTCTTCCAGAGCTATGAAACAAAGCCGGAAAACGACCGGCCCGAGGCGCACCGGAAGTATATCGACATCCAGTACCTCATCGAGGGCGAGGAGCTCATCGGCGTTGCGCCGCTCGCCTCGATGGAGCGGGTGGCCGAGGCTGCGCCGGAGCGCGACATATGGTTCTATGAAGGGGAAACGGCAAAGCTGCCGCTCAGCGGCGGGCGGTTTGCGATCCTCTTTCCGCAGGACGCGCACGCGCCGTGCATCGCCGCGGGCGAGTGCCGGCCGGTGCGGAAGGTCGTTGTCAAGGTCGCCGTTGAACCGGCGGAATGAACCGAAAAAACGATACGAAAAACCGGAGCCGATGCGCATATCGCATCGGCTCCGGTTTTACAATTTATTCGGTCACGGCGTCCATCGCCGCGGCGTACCACGCGCCGCCGTTCGGACAGACGAACGCCAGCTCGTAGGCGTTCTGCATGTTGTAGTTCTTCTGCTCCTGCCACGAGTTTGCGGTGAAGTCCGCCTTGTAGCGCACGGTGCAGACAAAGCAGTTCGCGCCGACGAACGAGAAGTCCGTGAAGGTGAGCTCGTCATAGCTCACGCTCGTCGCGGAGGCCCAGATCATCGCGTCGGTCGATTCCTGAATGTAGCGGTACAGGTCAGTCGTCCACATAATGCAGTCGAGCAGGCTGTAGTAGCGCCGCATGGAGGCGCGCGTTGCGGGGTTCATCTCGATCTCGTCGTTTTCCACATCCTCGCGCGTCAGGGCGAGATTGCCCTGGAACGACCGTGAGCTGTAATCGATGTATCGGTTGAAGAAGTACCGCACACGGTTTTCCACGGCGCTTTGCAGCGAGGCGTTGTTCGGATGGAAGAACATGAGCTGCCCGTTTTTTCCGACGAGCGGGGAGAGCGCCGTGCCGTCGGCGGCGGTGGCCTGCACGTCCGGCAGAGAGTAGAGACCGTCGAACGACCAGCGTACGGTGTCGAACGCCTGATCGCCGGTGTAGTTCTCGAGCCCGCGCAATATGCCGCGGTCGGAGCTTTCGGCGTCGTCAAGCGTGAGAACCGCGCCGCAGAGCGTTACCGTGACGTCCGACGGGGCGGTGATCGAAACGCTGTAGCGCGGCAGGGGAAGCGCGTAGCGCGTGACGCCGTCGCCCGCGTCCGCTTCGGGCGCGATCTCCGCGCCGGAGGCGTCCGTGACGGGGATCGAACCGTACATTTTCTCCACGCGGTAGCGCGTGAGAGCGGGGACAGCCGTGAAGCGGCTCTCGATCTCCGGCATATCCGGGAGCGCAAGACCCGTCTCGGCAATCTGCGCGTCCGTGAGCGGGATGCCGTTGATATATACCGCCTCACCCGCAAGCGCCGTGATCTCTACGGCGGTGCTGCGGAGATTGCCGAGCGCTTCGCACGGCGCGATATCGCCGACCTGCCAGAGATGCCTGCCGAAGCCGAGATCGCTGTCCGGCTTTTCGCTGAGGGACACGGTACACACGTCCACACCGCCGCAGCGGACAATGAATTTGGGCGCATCCGCGCGGCTCTCCGGCGCGCGGCGGTAGGAAAAGCTCTTCCCGGCGAGCAGAACGCTCTCGTACTCCTCATAGAGCGCCGCGGCGTCGTCAAATTCACCGGACTCGCTCTCGATCGAGGCTTTCACATAGCCGAGCCACGTTTCCGGCGCAGTGGTCTCCATGAGAGAGTCCATCACATGCTCCGGCAGCGCCTGCTCGTACACGCGCAGGTATTTATAAAACGCCGCGCACCCGAGCGAGGCGAACAGCAGCCACACCACGGCGTACAGGACAAGGAACCGCCGCCAGCGCCGCTTGGAGCGCTTTGCCGCGTCGTCCGGCACGGCGGACGGGACTTGCGTTTTCTTTTCTTCCATACTCAATCCCCCTCCGGCAGGACGATAAACGCCGTGGGAATATTGCGCGGTCCCGTGACGGAGGCGCAGTTGTTGATGATCTCGCCGTCGTACACCATGACGCTCGAGGAGCCGCCGTCAAGATTGCCGGCGTTCACCGCGCCGTATTCGAGCATGATGTCCGCCACGTCCTGCATCGTGGCGCCGAGGGTGTTGATCGAGCGGCCGTCGAGCACGAGCAGGAGAACGCTCCCGTCGGCGCACTGGCCGATGGCGGTGCGCGGGTTGACGCCGCCGCCGAGGTTTTTGGACTGCACCTCGCCGTTGATGATGAGCGAGGAGGCGAGCCCGTCGTGCGTGCGGAAGCTCACCGCGTCGGTGAGTCCCTGCGCGAGAGCCTCGTCCGCCGTCATGGTGCCGACGTGGAGGATGTGGTCGGCGTCAAAGCCGACGACGTTGTACCGCTCGCCCTCGCGCGCGGTGTGGAGCAGCGCTCCGCCGGAGATCACGAGCCCCTGCGGCACGCCGCCGTTGCCGCGGCCGTTTTCGTCGTTGAAGCCGCCCGCGTTCGTTCCGGCAACGCCGCTATACTTGGCCACAAGCTCCGTGAGCTGCAAGCCGGGGGTCTTCGCATTGAACTCCTCACTCGAAACGCCGAGAATGACGCGCGAAGGGTCGCGCACGATGAGCAGCTTGCCCTTGGCTGTGCCGTGTGTGATGGCGATGAGCTCCACGCCGTCGTCCGCCGTTTCCGTCCCGCGCTCCGCGGCGGGGGCGATGCGGATGAGAGAGGTGTTGACCGTTTCGGTCTCGTCGTTTTCGGTGCTCTCGCTCTTGAAGGCGTCTACCTCCTCCTGCGAGAGAAAGATGTTCGGGATCCACCGGATCGCGCTCGTTTCGCGCATGGAGCGGCAGAATTTCTCCGTTATGGTCGGGGAGGGACCCTTTTCCAGCACCCAGATCACGCCGAGAAGCGTGATAAGCAGCAGCGCGAGCGTAACAAGGAGAAACGCTCCCAGCCGTCCCAGCGGACGGGCGGTATTTTTTTTCGGTTTGCTTTGTTCGTTCGGCTGCATGAAGTCATTCCTTTCCGGAGAGGGTATTTCTATTGTATCCGCGAAGACGGACGATTGCAAGGGAGAGGCGAGAGAAAATCGTTAAGACTTTATAGAATGTTAAAGGGGAGGAGCAGAGCCCCTCCCCTACGGGGATAAGTCAAAAAGGTTTGCGGGGGCGGAGCTTTGCTCCGCCCGAGGGTGGTCTGTGGGGAATCAGGCACTCTCCGGTGCGGCGGCACCGGAGAAGAGCGCGGCCTCCGCGCTCTCATAGGCGATGTACCAGACGGCCTGGCCTTCCTCGAGACCGGAGACGATCTCGACCTTGTCGCCGTCCGATACGCCGGTCACGACCTCCACAGGGCCGGTCAGCTCGCCGGTCTTGGCGTCGTAGCCGGTGTATACGACCGTTTTGAAGCCCTGCTCCGCGAGCGCCTCGGCGGGGAGCCAGAGGACGTTTTCCGTCGTGCCGACGGTGAGCACCGCCATGGCGTTCATGCCGTCGAGCATGTTCTCCGCGCGCGGCATGGTGATGGTGACGGTGTACTTGCTGTTGCCGCCGTTATTTTTTCCGTTCGGGTCGATGGCGGTCACGGTGCCGGTGAAAGCGCGCCCCGGCAGCGCATCAACGGTGATCTCCGCCTCCTGCCCGGTGTGAACGGAGAGAATGTCCATTTCGTCCACCAGCATCTGCACGCTCACCGTGTCCATGGACGAGACACGCATCAGCTCCGTTTCGGTGCGGTCGTACATCTCAAAGGCGGGCGCTTCACCGCCGCCTCCGCCGCCGCCCCAAATGATCGAGTCGTCCGGAAATTCCGGCTCCTCCGGCTTCTGCGGGCGCACGACCCAGAGCAGCACACCGTTTTCGTCATACACAAGATAGACGAGATCGCCCTTGGCAAGCCGGTTGGGATTCGATGCGGCCCAGTCGGAGGCGTCCGCGTCCCAGTCGTAGACAGAAACGCCGTCAAAGCTCGTCACGGGGATGGACTCTGCACTCTCCGTATCCACAACGGGCTCCGCCGTGAGATCGACGTCTGCCGCGGCGGGCGCGGCGAGGAACGTCATGCTGCCGAACGTGACCTCGGAGAGAAGCGCCGGACGGACGGTGTATTCCTCCGGAACGCCCTCGGAGGGGCTGGCGAGCAGATCCGCCGTATAGGAGCCGGTATTCCGCATGACGCCGAGATGCGCCGTATCAAGATCAGACACGCGCCCGGCGGCAGACGCCGTGACAGTCCCGGTCTGGTAGAGCCGGAAGAGCTTGAGCATCGTGTCCTCATAGTCGCGGTGGAGCTGGGAGAGACGGCGGTATTCGCCCTCGGCGTCCACATCGCGCAGCGTGAGCACCGTCGCGCCCTGCGTGATCTGCCGTTCCACGGCGGTGTTGACCCCCGCGACCGTGCCCGCGGCGGCGGTCACGTTCCAGGCGCTGTGCGCATAGAGCGTGCCGGTGCCGACGGTCTCGCCGTCGAGCAGAATGTCCGCCTTCGCGCCGAGCACGGGGCCGTTATCCGTGAGCGTTACGGTGAGGGTATTGCCGCGGCGGATCTCGATGCGGCCCGCATATTCCGTGCCGTCCTCGCAGCGGACGGTGACGCTCTTGCCGGGCGTTGCGGCGGCGGACGCCGTTTCCGCGTCCACGGCCATGCGCCCGTCGAGCGAGACGACCATAAGAGCGCCGTGCTCGCGGATGACGGACTGCACGTCGTCGCCGGCATTGGCGTAGATCGCCTTGACGCGGCCCGCGGCGGGCGCGGCGAGATAGGCATTCGTCGCGCCGGAGGCCGCGGTGCGGACCTGGCCGGCGAGGTATTCGAGATTGTTCTGCACCGTGGCGATCGTGTTCATGACCGAGGTCTTGTCCACGGTGGCGAGCGCCTGCCCTTCGGCGACGACATCGCCGTTTGCCACGAGATATTCCGTGATCTCCACGCCGTGCGGCACGGTGATCTTCACGCCGTCCCCGCCGGAGAGCGTGCCCGCGCCCGCGACGGTGGAGTCGATGTTGCCGCGCTGCACGGCGACAGACTTCGCCGTGCCCGTGTTCTCCTCCTTCTGACCGGAGGAAAGCATCGCCGGAAGCGCCGCCATCAAAATGGCGACGGCCACGAGCACCGCGGCGATGATGATATTTTTTGTTCTTTTCCGTTTTGCTTCCATGTCAGCCTCCGTAATGCAGTGCGTCGATGGGCTTCATCTTCGCGGCCTTGTTTGCCGGATACAGCCCGAAGATCACGCCGATGGCAAAGCAGAAGATCGCCGCGAGCGCAACAACGCTGCCGCTGAGCGCAAACTGCATGCCGGCGTCCGCCGCGATGGTCGAGGCAAGCCGCAGGATGCACCACGAAAGAAAAATTCCGATGACGCACCCGAGCATGCAGAGAACGACCGCTTCCATCAGAAATTGCAGCAGTATGGTGCCGCGGTCCGCGCCGATGGCCTTGCGGATGCCGATCTCGCGCGTGCGCTCCGTGACGGTGACGAGCATGATGTTCATAATGCCGATGCCGCCGACGATGAGCGATATGCTTGCGATGCCGCCGAGCAGGATCTTGAGAATGTTCGTCACGGACCCCATCGCGTCCTCCATGACACTCATGGAATAGACGTAGAAGCTGTCGCCGTTGCCGAAAAAGTCATAGAGGAACTCGTTGACGGCAGCCTCGGCGTCGGCCATTTTCGTGCCCTCCGGCGCGGTGACGTAAAATTCGGAAATCGCGCTGCCGTTCTGGGGGTACTGCCGTGTGAAGGAGGTAAAGGGAATATAGACTCTGGGAACGCGGCTGCCGCCGTAGACGAGCGAGGTGCGCTCGCCGAGCACGCCGACGATCGTATAGCGCATGCCGTCGATGGAGAAATCCTCGCCCACACAGTCGGCATAGCCGACGATCTGCTCGGCGGCCTGCTTCGAGAGGACGCATACGCGGCTCGAGTTATCCACGTCCGTATTCTTGAGGAAACGGCCGTATTCGATCGTGAGACCGTTGATGTCGGCAAACGCCGGCATCGTGCCGTAAAGACGGATGCTGTCGCTTGAGGAGCCGGCCTTTCCCTTGGCCTCGCCGGTGTTGACCGGCGCGACGGCCTCGACATACTCGTTCTCCTGCGCCCATTTCCTGAGATCGTTTATGGTGAGCGAGCTTCCGACCTCCTGCCGCCAGACGTAGGCGTCCACATAGTTGCTGCCGAGGCTGGATACCTCGTCCGTCACGGTGTTCGTGGCGCCGTTAACAAGACTTACGAGCACAACGAGCGCCATGACGCCGATGATGATGCCGAGCATCGTGAGCGCGGCGCGCATCTTATTTGAGCCGATGCTGCGCAGCGCCATTTTAAAGGATGATATCATAGCTGCACCTCCGTGACGCGCCCGTCGAGAATGTGGATGCTGCGCTTGGCCTGACGGGCAATGTCGTTGTCGTGCGTGATGAGCACGACGGTGTTTCCCTGCTCGTGCAGCTCATGGAGAATGTCCATGATCTCGCGGCTGGTTTTGGAGTCAAGGTTGCCGGTCGGCTCGTCTGCGAGCAGGAGCGAGGGCTCCGTTACAAGCGCGCGGGCGATGGCCACGCGCTGCTGCTGGCCGCCGGAGAGCTCCGTCGGCAGGTGCTTGGCGCGGTTGGAGAGACCCACGCGCTCGAGCGCCGCGGCGACGCGTCTGGCTCGCTCCGCCGGCCTTACGCCGCGGTAGACGAGCGGAAGCTCCACGTTTTCCTCCGCGGAGAGCTTGGCGATCAGATTGAAGTTCTGAAAAATGAAGCCGATCTTCTGATTGCGGACGCGGGCGAGCTGCTTTTCGCTGTAGTCCTCGATGGGAATGCCGTCGAGCCGGTAGGTCCCGGCGTCCGCCACGTCCAGACAGCCGATGATGTTCATCAGCGTGGACTTGCCGCTGCCGGAGGGGCCGATGACGCTCACGAACTCCTTCGGGAAAATGTGCAGCGTCACATGGTCGAGCGCGTGGACGCGCTCCTCGCCGATCTGGTAGACCTTGGAAACGTCATGTAAATCGATCATAGCGTTATCCTTCCAGCGGCTCGCTGTCCGCGTAGGAGCCGTCGTCCTCGGCGATAGCGGCGTCGCCGCCGCTCGCGTCCTCGATCCACGCGTCGCCGCCGCTCGCGTTGCCGCCCGTGCCGTAATAATAGGCGTAGGGGTCGTAGGCCTCCTGATAGTACACGGTCTGTCCTTCGGTGAGGCCCTCGGTGATCTCCACCATGCCGCCTCCGGTAAGACCGGGAATGACCGCCGTTTCACCGCCGAGCGTGCCGGTGGCGGGGTCATACGTCGTATAGACGAACGAGCTGTCGCGCGTCTGGCGCAGCGCCTTTTCGGGGATGAGCAGAGCGTTATCCACGCCCTCAATGCGGATGAGCGCCTTGGCGGTCATGCCGGGGAGCATGCGGGGGTCTTTGTCGAGCGTGATCTCCACGCTGTAGCTCGTGATGCCGTAGCTGCTCTTTGCCGAGCGCTCCACCGCCGTTACAACGCCGGAGAACACCTCGTCGCCGATCGTGCTCACGGTGATCTGCGCCTTCTGCCCATTCTGCACGGAGAGGATATCCGCCTCGTCCACGCTCACGGTGAGCTTCATGCTCGTATCCGACGAGAGCGTGAGGAGCTTCGTTTCGCCGCTTGCCGCCGTGCTGCCGGAAGAGGACGAGCCGTCTCCGGAGGAATCCGAGCCGTCTGAGCCGGAGGAAGTGTAGGCATTCATCATGCCGCCATACACCATGCCTCCGCCGCCGGCGGAGGAGTCCGTTTTATCGGAGGAAGAGGTCGTTTTGTCGCTGTAGTCAATGGAGGAGACGGAGCCGTCAAACGGCGCTGTTACCGCTCCGGCGCTGTACATGCCGAGCAGCGCCATGAGATCCTCTTCCTTCTCACGGCGGTTCTTGAGGACGGATTCGTAGTTCGCGCTGTAGGCCGTGTCGCGCAGCGTGAAGAGGGAATTGCCCGCGTACACCTGCCGGTTCTCGGCGGTGTTTACCGCGGAGACAACGCCCGCGTAGCCGGTGATGCGCAGCGGGTTGTGGATATAGAGCGTGCCGCTGCCGACGGTATTGCCGTCCGCATCCTGCACGCTGGCCGCGGCATCGACCGCCGGGCCGTTGTCGGTGAGGAGGACGGTCGCCTTGCCGCTCTGGAGCTTGTCCACCGTGCCGGGGTACGTCTTTTCGTCCACGGTCACGCTGACCTTGTCGCCCGCGGCGAGAGAGCCGGCGTCGATATCCACGGCCATGTAGCCGTCAAGCGAGAGCACCGCGAGAGCGCCGTGCTCCATCATGCAGGCAGAGACGTCGTCATCCTTCTGCGCGTAGACGATCTTCACGCGGCCGTTCACGCCGGTCGTTATGTACGGCTGCACCGTTTCGCCGGTCGCGGCGCGCAGCTGCTCGTCGAGCTTGTTGAGCTCCGCCTGCACAGTGCTCATCGCGCCCATAACGGAGGAGAGCTCCACCGTGGCGAGCGCGTCGCCCTTCTTCACGGTCTCGCCCGCTTTGACGAGGATCTTTTCGAGCTTCACGCCCTTGGGCAGGACGATCTGCTGCGTGTCCGCGTCGGTGAGCATGCCCGAGCCGGAAACGGTCGTGCTGATGCTGCCGGTCGTGACGATCGCTTCGCTCACGGTCGGGGCCTTCATGCTGCCGACGGCCTCACGGACCTTTTTCTTTGCCGCGCGCACGCCGAAGAAAATGGCGAGCGCGAGCACCACAACGATCGACACCGTCACAATGATGCGGCGGCGTTTTTTGCGCTGCTTTTCGCGCTGGATCGAGGCGAACAGCGCCTGGTCCCGATCCCCGGACTGCTCCGGGGCGGACGTTACCTTCTTTTCATCCATACGTTTGGTCTCCTATCGTCCTTTGATTTTTCCGGATAGTAGCGTCGATTAACAAGAGCACGCACGTCGGACAGCCAGTCTTTTCGGTGCTTTTTGCCCTTTTCTCCTTGGCGGGCGAAAGCCCGCCTGCGTCCAAAAGAACAAAAATCCCTCGAAAATCCAAGGCTGTCCGATGCGAAGCAGTTCTGCTCCGGCAGAACCGCGTGTGCCCTTGTCAATCGACGCTATATTTCTAAGACGTAACAAAACCGGATTCGGTTCGGTTATGCCAGTGACAATATGGTAACAAACCCCGCTTTAAAAATAAAGCGAGGTTTGTTTAAGACTTTATTAAAATAGGAAAATCACTTCACGATGACGTTTTCCTTTCCGCATTGCTCTTCCAGCTCGGCGACGAACGCCGGGTGGATGAGGCACGGCGCGCCGAGGCGCTTTTTCGTATCCTCCATATAAAGAACGATCCTCTCGTTTCCGGGGAACATCGTGAGCAGGAGCTTTACCCGCCGGCAGAGCGGATGGTCCGCACTCGGGATGCGCACATAGAGCGTGCGCGGCTTCCCGTCCGGCTTCGCCGCCGGAGGAGCGGGAGAAACGGCGGTGCGACCCGGCACGTCCAGATCGGAGAGCGGGCGGATGGAGTCTACCATGACCTGCGGCTCCTTCTCGTCGCGCAGGGAGATCTTTCCGCGCACGAGCAGGGGCGCGGCGTCCTGCACATAGCTCCCGCCGGAATCGAGCGCGCGCTGGAACGCCAGAAGCTCCATCGAGCCGGTGTCGTCCTCGAGCTGGATATAGCTCATAAGGGAGTTGTTTCGCGTCGTGCGCGTTTTGTAGCTCGCCACGACGCCCGCGATCAAAACCTCCTGCCCGTCGCGGAAGCGCTGGGGATTCCCCTCGGCGAAGTCGTTCAAAATCGCGCCGATGGCGACCGCGCCGACGTCGCGCGCCCGGTCGCGGTAGTCGTCCATCGGGTGACCGGTGAGATAAAGCCCGGTCGTTTCGCGCTCCATCGTCATAAGCTCCTGCCGGGTGAATTCCGGCACGTCCGGCAGCGGAATGGTACGGACGCTCTCGCTTTCGGAGTCGTCGCCGCCCATGCCGAAAAGGTCGAGCTGTCCGGCAATGTTTTTGCGGCTGTCGGCGGTGACGCTGTCGATGATCGGCCCCGAGGCCGTGAGCAGCGCCCGGCGCTTGAAGCCGAGCGAATCGAACGCCCCGGCCTTGATGAGCGATTCCACGGCGCGGCGGTTCAGATCGCGCGGCACCATCCGGCGGCAGAACTCGTCGAGCGTGCGGAACGGCCCGCCGCTCTCGCGTTCGGCCTTGAGCTCTTCGATGAAGCCCCAGCCGATGCCCTTGATGGCGACGAGACCGAAACGGATGTTCTCGCCCGAGACGGTAAAGTCGGCGTCCGACTCGTTCACGTCCGGCGGCAGGAGCTTGATGCCCATGTCGCGGCACTCGGCGATATACTCGGCGACTTTCGTGCTGTTATCGAGCACGCTCGTGAGCAGCGCCGCCATATATTCGCGCGGGTGGTGGCATTTCATGTACGCCGTGCGGTAGGTGACGAAGGCGTACGAAACGGCATGCGCTTTGTTGAAGGCGTAGTTGGCAAAATCGACGATCTCGTCATAGATGCTGCCCGCGACGTCCTCCGGCACGCCGTTCGCAACGCAGCCGGGGATGTTCCGCGCCGGGTCGCCGTGGATGAAGGCGACGCGCTCGGCGTCGATGACGGCGTGCTTTTTCTTGCTCATTGCTCGGCGGATGACGTCCGCCTGGCCGAGCGAGTATCCGGCAAGCTCCCGGAACACCTGCTGCACCTGCTCCTGATAGACCATGCAGCCGTAGGTGACGCCGAGGATCGGCTCGAGCTTCGGGTGCTTGTAGCGGATCTTTTCCGGGTGCTGGCTGCACTCGAGAAATTTCGGGATGCTGTCCATCGGGCCGGGGCGGTAGAGTGCGATAACGGCGGTGATATCTTCGAGAGATTTCGGCCGCAGCGCGGCGCATACGCCCGTGATGCCCGCCGATTCAAGCTGGAATACGCCGGAGGTCTTGCCCGCGGCGAGCATGTCGAACACGGCCGGATCGTCCATCGGGATGGTGTCGATGGAGAAATCCGGTTCCCTGCGCCGGACGAGCTTGGCCGCGTCTTCGAGCACCGTGAGATTGCGAAGGCCGAGAAAGTCCATTTTCAGCAGCCCCAGCTCCTCGAGCGTCGTCATCGTATACTGCGTGACGGGGTTGCCGTCGTTCGTGGCGAGCGGAACATATTCGTACACCGGCCGGTGCGTGATGACAACGCCGGCGGCGTGGGTCGAGGCGTGGCGCGGCATGCCCTCGAGCGCGCGGGCGGTGTCGATGAGATTTTTGACCTTCTCGTCGCTCTCGTACATGTCCTTCAGAGGCTTGGAGAGCTTGAGCGCTTCGTCGAGCGTCATGTTGAGCGCACCCGGGCCGCTCGGCACCTGCTTGGCGACGGCGTCCGTTTCCGCGTAGCTGAGATTCAGCGCGCGGCCGACGTCGCGGATGGCCATGCGCGCGGCCATCGTGCCGAAGGTGACGATCTGCGCGACGTGGTCCGCGCCGTATTTGCGCGTAACGTAGTCGATGACCTCGCCGCGGCGGCGCACGCAGAAGTCCATATCGATATCGGGCATGCTCACACGCTCGGGGTTTAAGAACCGCTCGAAAAAGAGCGAATACCGGATCGGGTCCACGTCCGTGATGCCGAGCGTATAGGAGACCATGCTGCCCGCGGCGCTGCCGCGCCCCGGACCGACGGGGATGCCGTGGCTTTTCGCGTAGTGAACAAAGTCCCAGACGATGAGGAAGTAGTCCACAAACCCCATACGGTGGATCATGTCGAGCTCATACTGGAGCTGCGCTTTCATCTCGCTCGTGCCGGTCTCGCCGTAGCGCCGGACGTACCCTTCGCGGCAGAGGCGCGTGAGATAGGCAAAGCTGTCCGTTTCCCCCTCCGGGAGCTTATATTCCGGCAGGTGGTAGTGGCCGAACTCGAAATCGTAATGGCAGCGCGCGGCGATCTCCTCGGTGACGTCCGCGGCCTGCGGCTCTTCGGGGAAGAGCGCGCGCATCTCCTCCTCGCTTTTGAGATAAAGCTCGGGGGAGGAGAACTTCATCCGGTCGGGATCGTCCACGGTCTTGCCGGTCTGGATGCAGAGAAGGACGTCCTGATTTCGGGCGTCTTCCTTATTAATATAATGCGCGTCGTTCGTCACGACGAGCGGGATGCCCGTTTCGCGCGAGAGACGGCGCAGCCCGAGCGCGGCCTTGCGCTCGTCCGGGATGCCGTGATCCTGAATCTCCAGGAAAAAGTCCTCGCCGAACAGCCCGCGCAGCTCAAGCGCCTTTTTCTTTGCGCCCTCGTAATCGTCCGCGACGATGTGCCGGGAGAGATATCCCGCGAGACAGCCGGAAAGACAGATCAGCCCCTCGGCGTGCTCATGCAGCAGCGCCCAGTCGATGCGCGGCTTGATGTAAAACCCGTCCGTAAAGCCGCAGGAGACAAGATAGCAGAGATTCCGGTAGCCGACGTCGCTTTTGCACAGAAGGATGAGATGGGAATACTCGTTATCGATGCCGTGCTCACGGTCAAAGCGGGAGCGCGGCGCAACGTATACTTCGCAGCCGATGATCGGACGGATGCCCTCGGCGAGACACGCGCGGTAAAAAGAGACCGCGCCGTACATTACGCCGTGGTCCGTGACGGCGAGCGCCGTCTGTCCCAGCTCCTTGGCGCGGCGCGCGAGCTCCTTGACGCGGCAGGCGCCGTCCAGCAGGGAGTATTCCGTATGCACGTGCAGATGGACAAAGCCCATATCAGTCTCCTTTGTACTCTAATAGCTTCTTTAACCGGTGGCTCATGCAGCTTTTGGACACCGGGGGGCTGGCGAGCCGCGCAAGATCGGCAAGGCTCGACTCGGGGTTGGCGATGCGCAGCATGGCCGTTTCCTGCAAAATATCCGGGAGCGTGTCGAGCCCGTATTTCCGGTCCAGCTCGCGGATGGCGTCGAGCTGCTCCTGCGCGGCGAGGACGATCTTGTCGGCGTTCGCGCTGTCGCAGTTGACGCGGCGGTTGACGGCGTTGCGCATGTCCTTCTGCATTTTTGCCTGCATGATGCCCATTGCGGCGAGCGGCGCGCCGATCGTTGTGAGCACATCCTCAATGGCTTCGGACTGCTTGAAATACGTGATGTATCCGCCGCTGCGCACGGCGTCCTTGGGCGCAAAGCCCATTTCCAGCATGAGATTGAACGCTTCGCGGCTCACGCTCGGGTGGCTCGTGAGCAGTTCGAGATGGTAGCGCTTGTCCGGATCGGTCACGCTGCCGCCGGCGAGAAACGCCCCGCGGAAGAAGCTCTGCCGGCAGCAGTCGGTTTCGAGCATGCCGTAGTTGATGTGGTGGGAAACGGCGCTCTCCTGCCCGAAGACCTCCAGGATCGAGAGGATCTTTTCCGGCGCTGTGATGAGGAACGTGCGCTTGCCCGCCGCGCCCTCCGGCGGCACATGGTCGAACGAGAGCGAGAACGCGCGCCGGAAGAGCTTCGGCAGACGCTGGGCAAAGGCGTCGTTCGCCGTGATGATGCGGATCTCCCGCCGGCCGAACGTGTGGCAGTATAAAAGCACGCCGTAGGCCTCGGCCCTCGCGCAGCAGGTGCGGTTGAGCGGAACATGGCACAGCTCGTTTTTGGCTTCGGACGAAAAGGACATGGGAAAAACCCCTTTGTGTGTTTATCCGTAAATGCGGGTGGGGGAGGCTTCACGGTAAAGATCGCGCAGCGCTGCGGCGAGCGCGGCGGGATCGTGGCGAACGAGCGCCTTTTGCCAGAGCGCCACGGGCGCATACCGGACCGTGACGCCGAGCGCGGCGAGCGCTTCCTCGTCCGCCGTGATGGGAACGGCTCCTTCGCGGAGATATTCCTCCTGCGCTTCGGGCGGGATGGGAAGATCGTTTACAAGGGTATAGTCGAACAGTCCCTCGCCGCCATGGTCGAAGAGCGCGCGGACATGATCGACGGCGGTATACCCCGCGGTCTCACCGCTTTGCGTCATGAGATTCATAACATAGACCTTTACGGCGTCCGACTCGTGGATCGCCTCGCGGATGCCGGAGACGAGAAGGTTCGGAATGACGCTCGTATAAAGACTGCCGGGGCCGAGCACGATGAGATCGGCCTCCCGGATGGCGTCAAGACAGGCGGGCAGCGCCGCCGGATGCTCCGGCGAGAGATATGCCCGCACGATGCGTCGCGTGAGGTCTTTTTTGTATTCGGCGATCTGCGATTCGCCCGTGACGGTCACGCCGTCGTCAAAATCGGCGAGGAGCTGCACGTTCTCGTTCGTGACCGGCAGCACGCGCCCGGTGATGGCGAGCACCTCGCTCATGCGCGCGACGGCCTCGTCGAACGTGTCGCACATGCCGTTGAGCGCGGCGAGAAAGAGATTGCCGAAGCTCTGGCCGCGCAGCGCGCCGTCCTGAAACCGATAGGCGAGCAGGGCCTCCATCGTCGGCTCGGTGTTTGCAAGCGCCTGCAGACAGTTGCGGATGTCGCCGGGCGGGAGCATACCGAGCTCCTGCCGGAGCACGCCGCTGCCGCCACCGTTGTCCATCACGGTGACGATGGCGGTGATGGACGGTGAAATGCGCTTCAGGCCGCGCAGCATGGTGGAAAGTCCGGTGCCGCCGCCGATGGCGGCGATTTTCATATCCGGACGGCGGGAAATGCGTTTTTTCATTGTTCGTTTACCCTCGCAAGATCGCGGCAGACGAGCCGCGCGTTCTGCCCGCGCTCGAGCAGATGATCCGTGAGCGCGCGCGCCACGGAAATGCTCCGGTGCCGCCCGCCGGTGCAGCCGACGGCCACGGTGAGCGCCGGCTTGCCCTCTTCCCGGAAGCGCGGGAGCTGAAAATCGATAAACGCCGTGAGCAGGCGCATGTATTCTGCTGTGTCCGGCTGCTGCATGACAAAGTCGTACACCGGCTGGTCGAGCCCGGAGAGATCCTTCAGCTCTTCTATATAATAAGGGTTCGGCAGAAACCGCACGTCCAGCACGAGATCGGCATCGATGGGGATGCCGTATTTGTAGCCGAAGGCGACCACGTTGATCGGCAGCTTTGCCTCGCCGGTCTCGGTGAACAGACGGCAGAGCTTTTTGTGCAGCTGCGCGAGCGTGAGATTCTGCGTATTTATAATGTAGTCGGCACGGTCGCGCACCGGCTGCATGAGCGCGATCTCCTCCCGCAGCGCGGCCTGCACCGTTTTGCCCGGCTCCGCGAGCGGGTGGCGGCGGCGCGTTTCCTTGTAGCGGCGGACGAGCGTGCTCTCCGGCGCTTCGAGAAACAGGATGCGGAACGTGCAGTCGAGCGCGCGCAGCGAATCGAGCGCGCGGAAGAGCTGTTCAAAGCTCTCGTGCGCGCGCACGTCCGTGACGAGGGCGACTTTTGTAAAGCGCCCCTGCGAGGCGATGCAGAATTCCGCGAACGGCTGCAAAAGCGCCGAGGGCATGTTGTCTACGCAGTAATACCCCAGATCCTCCAGAAAGTGCGCGGCCTGCGTTTTGCCCGCGCCCGAAAGACCGGTGACGATCAGAAATTCCATAGTATAATATATCTTTCCCCGCAGTCTTTTTATTCGCGGATGATCTTGACCTCCGGCTCCAGCTCAATGCCGGAGACGCGGTATACCTCGTTTTGGATGTGTTCAATGAGCCGGAGCACATCGTCAAAGCTCGCTCCGCCGCGGTTGACGACGAAGCCCGCGTGCTTTTCGCTCACCTGCGCGCCACCGACGGCACAGCCCTTGAGACCGGCCTCGTCAATGAGCGCCGCGGCATATCCGCCCGCGGGACGCTTGAACGTGCTGCCGGCGGACGGCATGTCGAGCGGCTGCGAGCTTCTGCGCCGCTCGGCGAGCGAGCGCATCCGCTCACGGACGGCGTCGGGATTGTCCTCGTGCAGCGAAACTTCTGCGCCGAGAACGATGCAGCCGGTATCGGAAAAGCGGCTGTGCCGGTAAGAAAAACCGGCGTCGTCCGTCTCGCGGACGGAAAGGTCTTCGTCGAGATACGTTACGGAGGTGACGACGTCCTTCATCTCCCCGCCGTAGGCACCGGCGTTCATGGATACCGCGCCGCCGAGCGTGCCGGGGATGCCGTGAGCAAATTCCAGCCCGGCGAGCGAGCGCGCCGCGGCAAACGAGGCGAGACGCGAGAGCGTCACGCCGCTCTCGGCGCGGAGAGCCGTATCGCCGACCGGCTCGATGCGGGAAAACTCCTCGCCGAGCCGCAGCACGATGCGGTGCAGCGGCGCGTCGGTGACGAGAAGGTTTGTGCCGTTGCCGATGAGAAGCGGCTTTTCTCCGGCTTCGGCAAGCAGAGCGCAGACTGTCTCGACCTCCGAAACGGAGGACGGCAGCAGCATCGCGTCGCATGGGCCGCCGATGCGGAACGAGCAGTGGCGGCTCATCGGCTCGTTTTCGAGGATCGTGAGCTCCGGGCAGCGGGAGCGCGCTTCCCGGAGGAAGGAACGGAGTTCGGCGTTTCTCATCCCTCGTCCACCATCCGGTCGTGGCGCTCCACGAGCACCTGCGCGGCGTTGTAGCCCATTTTGCGCTCGCGGTTGTTCATTGCCGCAAGCTCGAGGATCGCCGCAAGATTTCGGCCCGGCCGCACCGGCACGACAAAGTACGGGATCTTAACGCCGAGGATCTCCGTGAAATGCGTCTCGTTGCCGAGCCGGTCGTAGACCTTGTTCTCGTCCCACGGCTCAAAATGCACGACAAGGTCGATGACCTGGTCAGGCTTCACCGCGCCGATGCCGAACATGTGCCGCGCGTCGATGAGACCGATGCCGCGGATCTCCATGAAATACCGGATCAGCTCCGGCGAGGAGCCGACGAGCGTGTCCGGCGCGGTGCGCTTGACCTCGATGGCGTCGTCCGCCACAAGACGGTGGCCGCGGCTCAGAAGCGCCATGGCGTTTTCGCTCTTGCCGACGCCGCTCTCGCCCGTGATCATCACGCCCTCGCCGTGGACCTCCATCAGCACGCCGTGCATCGTGGTGCGCGGGGCGAGCCAGCGGTTGAGACTCACGATGAGCTTTGCCATAAAATCGCTTGTGGAGTGCTCGGTGGTGAGCAGCGTCACCTGATGGCGCTGCGCCGAGGAGAGCATCTCGGGCGGGATATCCATGCCGTGCGCGACGATGCAGAAGCGGATCCCGGAGGAGATGAACCTCTCAATGCTGCGGCTGCGCGTCTCGGGACGCATATCCATTAAATAAGTGATCTCGAGCTTGCCGATGATCTGTACGCGTGTGGCGTCAAAGTAATCGTAAAACCCGGCGAGCGGCAGTCCGGGACGCGAGACCTCCCACGTGGTGATCTGCACGCGGTCATAGTCCACCGCGCGGTTGACGATGGCCAGATTGTGCTCGCGGACGATGGTATCCAGACTGACGGAATAGGACTGAGCCATGAGCGTTCCTCCGTATCAAGGTGATAGGTGATATAATATTATATTGTAATCAATTCCGTCCGATTTGGCAACAGCCGAGTAAAGAGAAGTTTTTTAAAAGAAAATGAAATTTCATCTTGCATTCGGCGGCGCGGTCTGCTATTATAAATAAGCTGTCCGCGGGAGACCGGTCGCCGGCACCCCGAAAGGGCAGCACATTTCTCGATGAGGAGGTGCAGCAAGTATGGCAAAGTGTGAATACTGCGAGAAGGATGTCGCTTTCGGCATCAAGGTCAGCCATTCCCACCGCCGCGCCAACCGCACTTGGAAGCCCAATGTGAAGCGCGTCAAGGCCATCGTCGACGGTACCCCGAAGCACGTTTATGCGTGCACCCGCTGCCTCCGCAGCGGCAAGGTCACGCGGGCCGTCTGAGATCGCTCTTTTTGAGAAAAAAGAGGGATTTCGAATGAGCCGCTCCCGTGAGAGATCGGGGGCGGCTCATTCGCCCGGCGAACCCCGCCAGACGCCAATTTCGAGGCTATCAAAAAACGAAAAAAGTTTTTTGAAAAAAATCGAAAAAAGGTGTTGACAACCGAAATCGAGTGTGTTATATTAGCTAAGCTGTCGCCGAGAGACAGGGCGAAAGAACCGAAAAAGTCTTGAGAATGGCAGCAAAAGTTGTGTACCTTGTAAATTGAACAAAGTAAGATAGCTTATGTTTGAATAAGCACCAGAAAGGGTTCTTTGTGAAACTCGAAAGAGTTTTGCATAAAATTTCTTTGAGAGCTAGATATAGCAATCAATAAAAGATTTCAAAGCCGGAAGGCATTGAGATAGAATTTATTGAGAGTTTGATCCTGGCTCAGGACGAACGCTGGCGGCGTGCCTAACACATGCAAGTCGAACGGAACTTCTTTAATTGACTTCTTCGGAATGATTTTGATTAAGTTTAGTGGCGGACGGGTGAGTAACGCGTGAGTAACCTGCCTCTAAGAGGGGAATAACATTCTGAAAAGAATGCTAATACCGCATAATATATATTTATCGCATGGTAGATATATCAAAGATTTATCGCTTAGAGATGGACTCGCGTCCGATTAGTTAGTTGGTGAGGTAACGGCTCACCAAGACTGCGATCGGTAGCCGGACTGAGAGGTTGAACGGCCACATTGGGACTGAGACACGGCCCAGACTCCTACGGGAGGCAGCAGTGGGGGATATTGCGCAATGGGGGAAACCCTGACGCAGCAACGCCGCGTGAAGGATGAAGGTCTTCGGATTGTAAACTTCTTTTATTAAGGACGAAGAAAGTGACGGTACTTAATGAATAAGCTCCGGCTAACTACGTGCCAGCAGCCGCGGTAATACGTAGGGAGCAAGCGTTGTCCGGATTTACTGGGTGTAAAGGGTGCGTAGGCGGCTTTGCAAGTCAGATGTGAAATCTATGGGCTCAACCCATAGCCTGCATTTGAAACTGCAGAGCTTGAGTGAAGTAGAGGCAGGCGGAATTCCCCGTGTAGCGGTGAAATGCGTAGAGATGGGGAGGAACACCAGTGGCGAAGGCGGCCTGCTGGGCTTTAACTGACGCTGAGGCACGAAAGCGTGGGTAGCAAACAGGATTAGATACCCTGGTAGTCCACGCTGTAAACGATGATTACTAGGTGTGGGGGGTCTGACCCCTTCCGTGCCGGAGTTAACACAATAAGTAATCCACCTGGGGAGTACGGCCGCAAGGTTGAAACTCAAAGGAATTGACGGGGGCCCGCACAAGCAG
>OKRW01000052.1_pt1 | contig 101723 bp, 94 predicted proteins | sample 1601151 | NCBI WGS metagenome assembly OKRW01 (sample SAMEA3541471, study PRJEB24748) | human gut metagenome | biome: human gut; feature: human-associated habitat; material: faeces | place: China | collected 2012 | reverse complement strand
GGACCTACCAACTGATTTTACCCGGAAAAAAGGCTGCTTGCTTTATCAATCCCTACACCGGAGAAATTACCGGCATAGACGATGGAAAAGGGTTCTTCATGAAGATAATGCGCCTTCACCGTTGGCTGTTGGACGAATATAAACGGGATGGAAGTTTCGCTTGGGGTAAAACTATTGTCGGATATTCAACCCTGGTACTGGCCATTATTATCATAAGTGGTCTTGTCATCTGGTATCCGAGAAACAAGAAAGCACTGAAAAACCGGCTCAAAATCAAAACAAAAGCCGGCTGGTTCCGCTTCCTGTACGATCTACATGTCTCCGGAGGTTTCTATGCAGCTTTACTTTTGCTTATCCTGGCATTGACTGGTCTAACCTGGTCGTTCGGTTGGTATCGTGACGCGTTCTATACCGCGTTCGGCATCAGCACAACATCTAAACAGACGCACGCTCCGACATCTGCCGTCCCCCAAAAAACAGCAGGCGAAAGAGGTTCGAAGAAACATCCCAAAACCGATTACACACAATGGTCCGAAGTCTTGGCCGATTTACAAAGCCGTTATCCGGAATATGAATCGATCTCCATCCAAGACGGATCAGCAACCGTTTCTACCGCTGCCTATGGAAATACAAGAGGAAGCGACCGTTATTCCTTTGACCCGGCTACCGGCAAGATCACTGAAATTCAATTATACAAGGACCTCCCTAAATCCGCCAAAATAAGAGGATGGATCTATTCCGTTCATGCCGGAACATGGGGAGGATTGACAACCCGGATATTAAGCTGTCTGGTTTCGCTCTTAGGGGCTGTCTTTGCCATAACCGGTTACTATTTCTGGATCAAGAAGAAACTCCGGAAGTCCAAACAAAGGTAAACAAGAACAAGCATGCTTCGCTTGCCGTAAAGCATAGCTTTGCAATAGCTAAAGCATAGGGTTACAAGGTCTAATGCATAGCATTATCCTCCCAAGGAATCCTTAGGGCCACAATCAAAAAGGGCTGCCCCGTGCGGGACAGCCCTTTCGTATATATCTATATGTTTTATTCCTTACTTACCGGAAGAGTAGTTCTTATTCAGCACTTCGAGAAATTCGGCAGTGATGTCGTATGCCGGATTAGATAACAAAATATTGTCACCCATTGTATTGCTGAAAATGATCTGATAACCTTTTGTCTGGTTGAAAGTCGTCAACTGGGCGACGATCGTATCGCGAAGCTGTCCATTCAGTTCCATCTGCTTGGCAGCCAACTCTTGTTCTTTCTTAGCCGCATAGTTCTGAAGTTCCTCCTGCTTTTTCTGCAAACGGTTTCCTTCCTGCTGCGCTCTTTCCGTAGTAAGGAAAGCATTGGCTTCATATTTACGTTGAAAATCATTTAATTCTGTCCGTAAGGCATTTGACCGCTGAGTCATATCTAAACGATAGTCTTCCTGCATCTTGAGAATACGTTCATTCAAATCTTTCGAATAGTTGTAATTCGATAAAAGAGAGTCTACATTTACATATGCTACAGGGAGCAGATTGGTAGAATCTCCCTCCGTTGTGAAAGCCGGAGCTACTGTGGATTCTTTTTTACTGGAAAACTGCATAACAAACAGGATTATGACAGCTACCGCGAGCACACCATTAATAACGTAGTTAATGTTCTTCATAAAGTGTAAATTAAATCTTTATTTTATTCTTCTATTTCTTTTATTTTATCATATAGATTCTTCCGCAAACTATCTCTCTTATGCTGGGTTTTAGCACAGCATATACCTTTCTCCCTTAGTGCCGCATTACCTTCAATGTGTGTATTCGGAAACTTCCCTCCCTTTTTGAAAATCACTTTTACACTGAGCAACACAACACAAATAACAAGAATTATGACAGTAATCAATAACGTTGTAAGCATTTTCTCTATATTTGTGGACGCAAATATAAGAGTTTAAGTGATTGGAAAGTATGTTTTTGATATTTAATTGTACTTTTTTTCATACAACCCCCTGTTTGCAGTGGTATTATTAACTATAGAGTAACATCTATAATACATTGTAACATTATGAAGATTACTGATTTAAAGCCTGAAATCGTCTGGAAGTTCTTCCACCAGGTAACACAAGTGCCCCGTCCTTCAAAGAAGGAGGGAAAAATGATCGAGTTTCTTGAATCATTCGCCAAACAGTATAAAATAGCGATCAAAAAAGATGCCGTAGGCAACATCCTGATGTCTAAACCGGCTACTCCCGGCAAAGAAAACCTGCCGACAGTCGTTTTGCAATCCCACATGGACATGGTCTGCGAAAAGAATAATGGAACCGCACATGATTTCGACCATGATCCGATCGAAACAATCGTCGACGGAAACTGGCTTCGCGCCAACGGTACGACTCTGGGTGCCGACAATGGCATCGGTGTAGCCGCCGAACTGGCGATCCTCGCGTCCGATGATATCGAGCACGGACCGATCGAATGCCTTTTCACCGTAGATGAAGAAACCGGGCTGACCGGAGCCAAAGCACTCGAAAAAGGATTCATGACAGGCGATATCCTGCTGAACCTCGACAGCGAAGACGAAGGTGAAATCTTTATGGGATGCGCAGGCGGCAAAGATACGCAAGCGGTGTTCCATTACGAACCGCGTGACACCAATCCGAACATGCAATACTTCAAAATCGAAGTGAAAGGCTTGAACGGCGGACATTCCGGTGGCGAAATACACAAAGGGTTGGGCAATGCCAACAAGATTCTGGTGCGCTACCTATACCTGTTGAAAAATCAAGCCGATTTCAACCTTTGCTTCATCCACGGCGGTAACCTCCGCAACGCTATCGCCCGCGAAGCGCAAGCGACCATCGGTCTGTATCCGGAAGAAAAGGAAGCAGCCCGTATTCTGCTGAACCATTTCACGGCAGATATCGAAAACGAACTGAAACATGTAGACCCGAACGTACAGATAACAATGGCATCGACCGACCGTCCGGACAAATACATCAGCGACTATGATGCCGAAAAACTGATTTTGGCTTTACATGCCTGCCCGCATGGCGTGATCGGCATGAGCCACGACATCGAAGGGCTGGTGGAAACCTCCACCAACCTGGCTTCTGTCAAGATGGGAGATGACAGCACAATCATTGTCGGCACAAGCCAGCGCAGCTCCATCGAGTCTTGCAAGAACATGATTGCCAACCAGGTCGCATCTGTTTTCAAGTTAGCCGGTGCACAGGTAACTCACGGCGACGGCTATCCGGGTTGGGCGCCTAACCCGGATTCAAAGATCCTGAAAGTGGCACAGGAGACCTATAAACGTTTGTTTAACAAAGATGCAAAAATAATGGCGATCCATGCAGGACTGGAATGCGGCTTGTTCCTAGAAAAATATCCGAATCTGGATATGATCTCATTCGGACCGACGCTTCGGGATGTCCATTCCCCCAACGAACGCATACAGATTGATACCGTTGGATTGTGGTGGTCTCACTTACTCGAACTATTAAAGAACATCCCTGCAAAATAAATCGATACATTTCTCGTTATAAAAGAGGATTAACATTCAACAGATGTTTTTCCTCTTTTTTTATGTTAATGCCCGAAAACTTATTTATAATAAATTTGTTTTCTTATTGACATTATATGGTAAATAACAGTTTACCTGGACTATTAATAATTAATGAAATGAAAAAATTAGCCGCTCCGTTACTCATATTATTCTTTATAGTGCTCAACCTGTTGTCGTGTGACGGGCTGGACGAAAACTATTCGAATAACCCCAACCATCGGCTGAGTTTCTCGGTTGACACACTTTCTTTCGATACGGTATTCACCACAATAGGCTCCGCAACCAAAGAGTTCATGATCTATAACCGCAATGACCAACCTTTGCTGATCAGCGAGATCATGCTGGCAAGCGGCGAAGAAACCGGTTTCCGCATCAATGTGGACGGGCGTAAAGGTGACCATTTCCAGAATGTAAGGATACAGGCGGACGACAGCTTGTATGTTTTTGTGGAAGTGACCGTCAATCCGAACGCATCCAACCAGCCGCTGCTGGTGGACGATTCCATCATCTTCACCACAAACGGAGTCAAACAGTCTGTCCGCCTCGAAGCATACGGGCAAAATGTAAACCTGTATAAAAACGGGCTTATCCTGACACAAGACACGCATTTTACAGCCGAACGGCCCTACCTTATATATGACAGTCTGGTTATTTCTCCCAACATCACGCTCAACATCGATCCGGGCGCTATCTTCTATATGCACGACACAGCGAAAGTCATTACATACGGGACATTGCTGGCCAAAGGGACACGCGAAAATCCGATTGTCTTCCGCGGAGACCGTCTGGATTTCATACTGAACGACATCCTGCCCTACGACCGGACACCATCACAATGGGGAGGGATTTTCTTCCGTCCGGAAAGCTACCATAACATTATGGACAATGTCATCGTGCGAAACGGAAAAACAGGACTGACATTCGAAAAGTCGTCACCGGACGAATCCAAACTGAAACTAAGCAATTCCCAAATCACGAATATGGGAGAGCACCTATTCTCTGCACGCAATTGCAAGATTGAAGTGACCAACACGGAATTGACCAATGCCGGAGGAGGTGTCGTGGTTCTGATTGGCGGGAACTACTGTTTCGTCCATTGTACGCTTGCCAATTTCATGACATTGGAAAAACGGACCACGCCTTGCCTCACGATGGCAAACAATGCGAATGAAGAGGCTTATCCGCTCAAAGCGACATTCGACAACTGCATCATCGACGGCAGTTTCGATGCTGGCAAAGAAGCATATAAAGGAGAACTCAATCTATCCGTCGATGGTGCGGCATCATTCGAATACCTGTTCAACCATTGCGTAATCAAAACGAATGGCAGCAACAATGACCACTTCAAAGAGGTATTGTTCACCAATACCAGTCCGTCCTACAGGTTAAAAGGCGGCGAAAAAAACAAATACCGTTTTGATTTCCGTCCGGATTCGCTGACGACCTTAGGAGTTGGGAAAGCCGATATCTTCGTCACGCAGCAATATCCGGTGGACCGCTACGGCATAAACCGCCTGACAAACGACGGTCCCGATATCGGAGCCTACGAATTCGTACCGAAAGAAGATGAAACAAAATAAAACGATATGGCCAGAACCTTAACTATGACGTTTTTTATCCTGACATTGTTTTCTTTGCCTTCACAAGGGCAAACAGACTTCCGCGTGATGAGCTACAACGTCGAGAACCTGTTCGACACGAAAGACGATCCGCTTACGGCGGACAATGATTTCCTCCCCTCCGGCAACCGCCACTGGACGTCCGGACGGTTTTACCATAAATTACAACAACTGGCAAAAGTCATCACGGCAGCAGGAGAATGGAGCACTCCGGCTTTGATCGGACTTTGTGAAGTCGAAAACGATTCCGTACTTGTCCGGCTTCTGGATTTCACCCCACTCCGCCGGCAACATTACCGCTATTGCATGACACACGGACAAGACACGCGAGGGATTAATGTAGCATTTCTTTACCAGCGGGACAAGTTCCGCTATCAGGGACACACGGAACATCCAGTCCGTTTTACCCGCAAGCAGCATAAACACACCCGTAATATCCTGCATGTATGGGGAGATGTAATGACCGGAGACCGGATCGATGTCTTTGTCTGCCATTTTCCCTCCCGTTACGGAGGAGAAAAAGAAAGCGAACCGGACCGTTTGGATGCCGCACGTACCCTGCGTACATTATGCGACTCGATCCACAACCTCCGTCCTGCCCCACACATCCTGATTATGGGAGATTTTAATGATACGCCGGACGACACGAGCATCCGGGAAATACTGGATGCCCATCCGATTCCAAATCCATGCCTGTCCGGTTCAGGTTCCATGCCTATGAAACCTCGGACGAATGCTTATCCATCTCTCCTTCTATACAACCTGTTTGCCAAGAACCGGTCAGTTCCTCCTGGAAGTCATAAGTATCAAGGGGAATGGAGCCAGTTAGATCAAATCATCCTGTCGTCCTCTCTCACCGACACCACCTCCCAGATACAGCTCATCCCAGGAAGCGCCCGCATCTTTTCACCGTCATTCCTGCTCATAAAAGATAAAACCTGGCGTGGCGAACGCCCTTTCCGCACCTACTATGGCTTCAAATACGAAGGTGGCTACAGCGACCATCTCCCTTTGATCGTCGACTTTCTACTATTGAAATAAATGATTACTTTTGCTTTTCTAAATACAGATAGAATATGTACAAACTATATATCGCCATACTGTTTTTTTTCATACAGACAATAAGCGCCCAACAACTCCGCCAGCCATTCGATTTCCCGATCTTGTTGAGCGGAAACTTCGGGGAGTTGCGCAACAATCATTTCCATTCCGGAATAGATTTTAAGACACAAGGAGTTGAAGGGAAGCCCATCCACGCCGTACAGGACGGATACGTATCACGTATATCCGTCAGTCCGTGGGGATACGGAAACGGTTTATACCTGACACATCCGGACGGAACGACAACCGTCTACGGTCATTTGCAACGATTCGCCCCTTCCATCGCCCGATATATCAAGACACAGCAATACGAACAGGAAAGCTTCAACGTGAACTTGTTTCTCGACCCGGACCAACTCCCGGTCAAAAAAGGAGAAATTGTCGCCTATAGCGGAAACACCGGAAGTTCGGGAGGCCCGCATCTCCACTTCGAAGTACGCGACACGGAAAGTGAAGAGGTACTCGATCCTATCGAATATTTCAAAGAGAAGATAACCGACACCCGCGCACCGAAAATACAGGGAATCCTGGTCTGCCCGCAACCAGGCAAAGGAGTGGTCAACGGCAGCAGCCGTAAACTGGAGCTAAAACCGGTCACGGCCAAAAACGGCAAACAAACCATCACCGGTAAGATCGAAGCTTGGGGAGAAATCGGGCTGGCGGTCAAAGCCTACGATTATATGGATAATACGACAAATATCTACGGAGTGAAGGATATTACCCTCCGCCAAGACAGCCAGATCATCTACCATAGCAACCTGAACCGCTTTGCTTTCGACGAGACCCGTTACTTGAACAGCTATGTCGATTATGAGGAATGGAAAGAGCGTCGCTCCTTTTATATGCGCAGCTTCGTAGAACCAGGTAACCGCCTCCGTTTTAACGAAAGCATCAACCGGGGAATCATCCATATAGAAGAAGAGAAAACGTATCATCTCACGTATACGCTCGCCGATGCATTCGGCAACACAACTCGCCTCTCCGTTTGGATAGAAGGGAAAGAACAGGAGATTCCGGAGATCGAGACCGAAGGTACAGAGCTGTTTCATTGGATGGCCGACAACCGGTTCGGAGCAAAAGGTATCCGGATGACGATCCCGAAAGGAAACCTGTACGACGATCTTTATTTCCGTTATTCGGTAAAAGAAGACAGCACGGCATTGGCAGACACGCACATCCTGCATAACCGCCCCGTTCCGCTTCACAGCTCGGCCCGGCTGTCCTTGCGTTTACGAGTCGACACGCTGGAAAACAAGCAGCAATATGGTATCATCCGCACTCAGAAAGGACGTCGATCCTGGATCGGCGGCACTTACCGGAACGGCTGGATCGACGGCACGATCAAAGAACTTGGCAATTATACGGTCGGGCAAGATCTCAAAGCACCGACGATCACCCCGTTGGGCGCCAACACATGGATCAGCAAGCAGGCATTCGTTTTCCGCCTGACCGATAACCTGAGCGGCGTGCAAACCTACCGGGGAGAAATAGACGGGCAGTACGTCCTGTTCGAAATGAACAGCAAATCGGTCATTACCTACAAGTTCGATAAAGAACGGCTCGAAAAAGGGAAACACACCCTCAAACTAACCGTTACGGATGCAGCCGGAAACCGGTCGGAATACAAGTATTCTTTTGTCTGGTAAATAAAAAGCCTGAATCTTGGAAATTATCAATTTATTTGTACCTTTGTTAATTTCAAAATCAGGATTTCTTTAAATTAAAAGCAAGACATATAGGTCATGGAAAACAAGGAACTGTTAGAAATGGTAAGAAGCAAGGCGCAAAGCTGGCTTACTAAAAGTTATGACGCTGAAACACGTGCACAGGTGCAGGCTCTATTAGACAACGAAGATCCGACGGAACTGATCGAATCATTCTACAAAGACCTGGAATTCGGCACAGGCGGTTTGAGAGGCATCATGGGAGTAGGTTCAAACCGTATGAACATCTACACGGTAGGAGCAGCCACACAAGGCTTATCCAACTATCTGAAAAAGGAATTTGCCGATCTGGACCAGATCAAAGTTGTCATCGGCCATGACTGCCGTAACAACAGCCGCAAATTTGCTGAAATCTCTGCCGACATTTTCTCAGCAAACGGCATCAAGGTTTATCTGTTCGAAGACCTTCGCCCGACCCCTGAAATGTCATATACCATCCGCAAGTTGGGATGCCAGAGCGGTATTATCCTGACAGCTTCGCACAACCCGAAAGAATATAACGGGTACAAGGCGTATTGGGACGATGGCGCCCAGATGATCGCTCCGCATGACAAGAATACGATTGCCGAAGTCAACAAAATCCGTAATGCCAGCGAAATCAAGTTCAAAGGCAATAAGGAACTGATCGAAATCATCGGCAAGGAAATCGATGAACAATATATCAACGACCTGACAAAGATTTCTTTGTCACCGGAATCCATCGCACGTCACCATGACATGAAGATCGTCTACACGCCGATCCACGGAACAGGCGTGACGGTTATCCCGCCGACACTGAAAGCATTCGGTTTCACGAATATCATCCATGTACCCGAACAGGACGTAGTAAGCGGCGACTTCCCTACCGTTGTTTCTCCTAATCCGGAAGAACCGGCGGCTTTGGCTCTGGCAGTTGAAAAGGCCAAGGAAACAGACGCCGAGCTGGTATTGGCTTCCGACCCGGATGCAGACCGAGTAGGTGCAGCCGTTAAGAACAACGAAGGCGAATGGGTATTGCTGAACGGTAACCAGACCGCTTTGATGTTCGTCTACTATCTCATCACCCGCTGGAAAGAACTCGGTAAGATCAACGGCAAGGAATATATTGTCAAGACAATCGTTACGACCGAACTGATCCGTACGATCGCCGAGAAGAACGGTGTCGAAGTGTATGACGTTTACACCGGCTTCAAATGGATCGCCGATGTCATGAAGAAGAACGAAGGAAAGAAGAACTATATCGGTGGCGGTGAAGAAAGCTACGGCTTCCTATGCGAAGATTTCGTTCGCGACAAAGATGCCGTTTCTGCTTGTGCCATTCTGGCTGAAATCGCAGCCTGGGCGAAAGACCAGGGTATCACGATGTACCAGTTATTACAGAACATCTACGTTCAGTATGGTTTCTCTAAAGAAAAAGGAATCTCCGTTGTAAAGAAAGGCAAGAGCGGCGCTGAAGAGATTGAAGCGATGATGAAACACTTCCGTGAAAACCCGTTGCAGGAAATCGCCGGTTCCAAAGTTACGTTATTCTACGACTACGCTTCCCTGAAAGGTAAAGACTATGTTGAAAACGAAACACTGACATTGGATATGCCGACAACCTCCAACGTCCTCCAATATTTCACAGAAGACGGAACGAAAGTATCTATCCGTCCTTCCGGCACGGAGCCGAAGATCAAGTTCTATTGCGAAGTCCATTCCAAAGTAAAGAGCCTCGACGAACTGCCGGCTGCCGAAAAAGCAGGAGCAGAAAAGATCGAAGCGATAAAGGCTTCGTTAGGAATCTGATCTCGGACAAACAATAACCGAATATAAAAAAGGAAGAGCGCCCGTTGTTTACGATAGCGCTCTTCTTTTTTATTTCAGATCTTTCGCCCCAAAACAAAGCGGCAACAGTGATTCGGCACTCTCTGCCACCACAACCTCTTTCGTTCCGCACAACAAGACCTTCATCGGCTTGCCATAGCGTTGTTCCGCCTCCAACAAAACCTGGCGGCATGCACCGCAAGGGGAAATGCTCTCGACCTGCCGGCCATTCGTGGCGGCTGCAATGGCAAGAGCGACAACAGGCATATCCGGATATTGATGACCGGCATGAAACAACGCCACCCGCTCCGCACACAGACCGGAAGGGTAAGCGGCATTCTCCTGATTACTGCCGGTTATGATCGTGCCGTCCTCCAGCAAAGCTGCCGCTCCGACATGAAACTTCGAATAAGGGGCATACGATTGTCCCGTCGCTTTTATGGCCGCCTCCATTAACCGCGACTCTTCTTCCGGTAGTTCGGCAAGAGAATAAATCCGGATTTTTGTCTCCAACTTGATTTCTTTCATGAAATAACACTCTAAATGATACAAGCAAAAATAAAGAAAATATAGAGAAAGCCCAAATACATTCGTGATAAACAATAGCCATGTTTCTATTGTCAAACAGCCCATTCATTAACCTTTTGCCTTTAGTCGAAAAGGCTTTCGCCCTTGGTCAAAAACACTTTCGACCAATGTCAAAAGCCTTTTCGACCAAGGGCGAAAGGTTAAAGAGCGGTAGTAATAGCTGTAAACTCCTATCTTTCATTTAAATATATAGTAGTGGAAACGAATCAGAGCGACATGGTCAACCTAAATCAGGACGAGATAATGGTGAAGGCAAAATCCTGAGGTGAAGGCAGTCCGGATGTTTACCTTAACCCTTGTACCCCATAACAATCAAAAGGTTTCAAGGACAGGTGAAGCCGAATCGGAAATCCGCATAATCCTTATTTATAAATAACATGGTGACCAATCATCATTTATGATCCATATCTGCCCAATTATAATGCGGCCTCCCACCCCACCCCCGCCACAAGACCATGACAATGATGTAAAACAAATTAATTATCTTTGCCGTTAAATATAATTACATACAACGAATCAGTCATGCGATTAACATTACGAATCCTTTCCCTGTTGTTGGTGCTGTCCGTTACCGGAACGGCACTCGGAGCCAGCCAACGGAAAGTGCCGGCATACGAAAAGTATATCAAACAATACAGCAGTTTAGCGATCCAGCATCAAAAAAAGTACCGTATCCCTGCAAGTATCACGCTTGCACAAGGGTTATTGGAGTCGGGAGCCGGGCGAAGCGAGCTGGCACGCAAATCGAACAACCACTTCGGCATCAAATGTCATTCCGACTGGAGGGGTGGGCGTGTCTATCACGACGATGACCTGCGCGGAGAATGTTTCCGCAAATATAAGAATCCGGAACAGTCTTACGAAGACCACGCCCGTTTTCTGGTCGACCGTCCCCGTTATGCCTCTCTGTTCAAACTGAAAATAACCGACTATAAAGGTTGGGCAAGAGGTTTGCAAAAATGCGGATACGCAACAGACCGAGCCTACGCCAACCGGCTGATCAAGCTGATCGAAGATTATGACCTGTACCGGTATGACACGGCAAAAGGCCGTAAAAAGTCAGACAAGCAACCGGCACACATCTCCCGCTATACAGTCTACCGTACAAACGGCCTGCTGTATGTCTATTCCAACGGCAAAGACAGCTTCGACGACATAGCCGCCAGTCTCGGCTTCCGGGTAAAAGACCTGAAGAAATACAACGAGGTGCCGGAAGATTTTCCGTTACAGAAAAATGACATCGTTTACCTGGAAAAGAAAAAGAAGAAAGCAGACAAGCCGAATTATGACCATGTCGTACAGGTAGGCGAATCCATGCACAGCATCGCACAGAAATACGGAATACAGATCAAGAGCTTATATAAGATGAATAAAAAGCACAAAGATTACATTCCGGAAGAAGGAGATGTGCTAAAACTTAGATAAGTAAGACAAAAAATAGTATCTTTGCAGACAAATTCACAAAAACAATGAGTGACCAACGTTATAATCTACGCGGTGTATCCGCTTCGAAAGAAGATGTTCACAACGCAATAAAGAACATCGACAAGGGAATCTTTCCCCAAGCATTCTGTAAGATCATTCCCGACATTCTGGGAGGCGATCCTGAATATTGCAACATCATGCATGCCGACGGAGCCGGAACCAAGTCATCTTTGGCTTATATGTACTGGAAAGAAACCGGAGACTTGTCCGTATGGAAAGGTATAGCGCAAGATGCTTTGATAATGAATATCGACGACCTGCTGTGCGTGGGCGCCGTAGACAACATATTGGTTTCCTCCACCATCGGACGCAACAAGCTGCTGATTCCGGGTGAAGTGATCTCCGCCATCATCAACGGGACTGACGAACTGCTGGCAGAACTTCGCGAAATGGGAGTCGGATGCTATGCTACAGGCGGCGAGACGGCCGATGTAGGCGACCTGGTCCGTACCATCATCGTCGACAGCACGGTTACCTGCCGCATGAAACGTGCCGACGTGATCGACAATGCGAACATCCGTCCGGGCGACGTGATCGTCGGGCTGGCTTCTTTCGGACAGGCCACTTACGAGAAAGAATATAACGGAGGCATGGGAAGCAACGGGCTGACCAGTGCGCGCCACGACGTTTTTGCCAAATACCTGGCAGAAAAATACCCGGAAAGCTTCGACAAGGCTGTCCCCGACGAACTGGTTTACAGCGGTGGCTTGAAGCTGACCGACCCTGTAGAGGGATCGCCGCTGAACGCAGGCAAGCTGGTGCTTTCTCCCACGCGGACCTATGCGCCGGTAGTCAAAAAACTATTGGATGCCTTGCGCCCAAATATCCATGGTATGGTACACTGCTCAGGCGGCGCACAGACCAAGGTAATGCACTTCATCGGAAACAATTGCCGTGTGGTCAAGGACAATATGTTCCCCGTTCCCCCACTGTTCAAGACGATCAAGGAACAGAGCGGTACGGCCTGGGACGAGATGTACAAAGTGTTCAATATGGGACATCGCCTGGAAGTCTACCTTTCTCCTGAGCATGCGGAAGAAGTGATTGCCATCAGCAAATCATTCAATATCGACGCACAAGTTGTCGGCCGTGTAGAAGAAAGCGACAAGAAGGAACTGATTATTAAAAGCGAGTTCGGTGAGTTCATATATGGCTGAGAATAACACGCTATTAGAGAAACTGGACGGATTGGTATCGCGCTTCGAAGAGGTATCGACACTCATCACGGACCCGAACGTCATCGCTGACCAGAAAAGATACGTCAAGCTCACGAAAGAATATAAGGAGCTGAACGAAATCATAAAAGCCCGCAAGGAATATATGCAATGTCTCAACGGCTTGGAAGAGGCCCGCCTGATGATGGCCGAAACCGATCCGGAGATGAGAGAAATAGCCCGCGAAGAAGCGACTGCCTGCGAAGCGCGCATTCCGGAACTGGAAGAGGAAATCAAGCTCCTCCTCGTGCCCGCCGACCCGCAGGACGACAAGAATGCCATTGTCGAAATACGTGGCGGAACGGGTGGCGACGAAGCCGCACTCTTTGCCGGAGACCTGTATCGCATGTACGTGAAGTATTGCGAGATGAAGGGCTGGAAAGTGGCCTTGTCCAGTTGTAGCGAGGGAGCGGCCGGCGGTTTCAAGGAAATCATCTTTACCGTGAGCGGAGAAAAGGTGTACGGGACCCTTAAATACGAATCGGGGGTACATCGCGTACAACGCGTGCCGGCTACCGAAACACAAGGACGCGTGCATACATCGGCAGCAACCGTTGCCGTCCTCCCCGAAGCAGACGAATTTGACGTGGAAATCAACGAAGGCGAAATCAAATGGGACACGTTCCGTTCGGGTGGAGCCGGAGGGCAGAACGTAAACAAGGTCGAGTCAGGCGTCCGCCTGCGCTATGTCTGGAAGAACCCGAATACAGGCGTAAGCGAAGAAATCCTGATCGAATGTACCGAAACGCGCGACCAGCCGAAGAACAAGGAACGCGCCCTCACGCGCCTGCGTTCGTTTATATATGACAAGGAACACCAGAAATATCTGGATGACATTGCTAACAAACGTAAGACGATGGTTTCCACCGGCGACCGCTCGGCGAAGATCCGTACCTACAATTATCCGCAGGGACGCATCACCGACCATCGCATCAACTACACGATTTATAATCTTTCAGCCTTTATGGATGGGGATATACAAGGATGCCTCGATCAACTGATCGTGGCCGAGAACGCTGAACGACTGAAAGAGTCTGAACTATAACATCATTTTTAGACTAATTTTTTACACGTAACAACATGAACAAGCAGCAATTATTCGAAAACATCAAGAAGAAGCAGTCCTTCCTTTGCGTGGGGCTCGATACAGATATAAAGAAGATCCCGCAGCATCTATTGTCAGAAGAAGATCCGATCTTCGCATTCAACAAAGCGATTATCGACGCGACAGCCGATTACTGCGTGGCTTATAAACCGAACCTGGCCTTCTATGAAAGTTTAGGCGTAAAAGGGATGCTGTCGTTCGAAAAGACTGTCGCTTACTTGCGTGAAAACTATCCCGACCAGTTTATCATTGCAGATGCAAAGCGCGGTGACATCGGAAACACTTCCGAAATGTATGCACGTTCTTTCTTTGACCATATCAAGGTGGATGCCGTAACGGTCGCTCCGTATATGGGTGAAGACAGCGTGAAACCGTTCCTGATCTATCAGGAAGCCTGGGTGATCCTGCTGGCACTGACCTCCAACAAAGGCTCGCACGATTTCCAGTTGACGGAAGATGCCAACGGCGAACGGCTGTTCGAAAAGGTATTGAAAAAGTCGCAGGATTGGGCTACGGACGAACAGATGATGTATGTGGTAGGCGCTACCCAGGGAAAAATGTTCCTGGATATCCGCAAACACGCTCCCAACCACTTCCTGCTGGTTCCGGGCGTAGGCGCACAGGGCGGAAGCCTCGCCGAAGTGGCTCAGTACGGCATGAACGACCAGTGCGGATTACTGGTAAACTCTTCCCGTGCTATCATATATGCAGACAAAACGGAGAATTTTGCCAACGCAGCGCGTGAAGCAGCCCAAGCCGTACAACGCGAAATGGCAGGATATCTGCATGATAAAGGAATTATTCCCTGTAAAGCATAGGCTATCCCAATAATTTTCACCATTTTTGCAAACTGCCTTGAAGCAAGTCCGGGCAGTTGCATTTGAAATACATATAATAAGATTAAGTAATGGAGTTTTCAGCCCAACAAATAGCGAGCGTTTTAGGTGGAACCGTCGAAGGCGATCCTGAAGTGAAAGTCAACAACTTCTCAAAGATAGAAGAAGGTAAACCGGGAACATTGACCTTTCTGGCAAACCCAAAATATGAACATTTTATCTACCAAACTGAAGCAAGCATTGTTTTAGTAAACAATGATTTCACTCCCGCCGAACCGGTAAAAGCCACATTGGTCAAGGTTGCCAATGCTTATGCTTCGCTCGCCATACTGTTGAATATGGCGGAACAGGCCAATGTCAAAAAAGCGGGTATAGACGCTACGGCGTTCATCGCCGGTTCGGCAACGGTCGGCGAAGGATGTTATGTCGGCAACTTCGCCTACATCGGCGAAGACGTGAAGATCGGCAAGAACAGCCGCATTTATCCGCACGCTTATATCGGCGACCATGTGACCATTGGCGATAACTGTACGGTCTATCCGCACGCGACCATCTACAACGGCTGCGTAATCGGCAACAACTGCATTCTGCATGCCGGGAGCGTGATCGGGTCGGATGGTTTCGGTTTCGCTCCAGAAGGCGATAACTACAAGAAGATCCCCCAGTTGGGTAATGTCGTACTGGAAGACGATGTCGAAATCGGGGCCAATACCACGATAGACCGTGCCGTTATGGACTCGACCATCATCCGTCGGGGTGTCAAACTGGACAATCTGGTACAAATTGCTCACAACGTGGAAGTCGGCGAAAACACGGTCATGGCAGCCCAGGTGGGCATTGCGGGTTCCGTAAAGATCGGCAGCCATTGCATGTTCGGAGGCCAAGCCGGGTTATCCGGACATATCCATGTGGCGGACCATGTGGTATTCGGTGCACAATGCGGCGTGATCAGCGATGTAAAAGAACCGGCAACCCTGTTAGGTGCTCCGGCTATCAACGCAAAGGCGTTTATGCGTTCCAGCGCAATCTTCAACCGCCTGCCGGATATGTACCGCCAGATGGGACAGATGCAACGTGAGATAGAACGACTTAAATTGGCTATTGACAATGCGCGCAATGGCCAATGAACAAATCATAAATTATAAATCATAAATCATATAGATCGTATGCAGAAACAGAAGACGCTTGCCACGAGTTTCTCTATGCAAGGAAAAGGGTTGCATACAGGCTTGGATATCCAGATTACTTTCCACCCTGCACCCGAAAATCATGGATACAAAATCAAACGTGTTGACCTGGAAGGAGAACCTGTAATCGATGCCGTTGCTGAAAACGTAGCCGGGACCCAGAGAGGAACCGTACTTTCCAAAAACGGAATCCAAGTAAGCACCATTGAACATGCGATGGCAGCTTTATATGCCTACGAAATAGATAACTGCCTGATAGAGGTGAATGCACCCGAATTTCCGATTCTCGACGGCAGTTCCCGTTTTTTCAGTGAAGAGATTCAGAAAGCCGGTGTCGTGGAACAAAACGCACCGAAAGATTACTATATCGTAAAGCATAAGATCGAAGTCAAGGATGAAGAAACTGGTTCTTCCCTCATTATCCTGCCGGACGACAAGTTTAGCGTCAATGTTTTGATTTCCTTCAATTCGTCTGTGCTTTCCAACCAGTTCGCCACGCTGAACGACCTGAGTGAATTCCCGACAGAATTGGCTGCTTCCCGCACATTCGTGTTTGTTCGCGAAGTAGAGATGCTGTTGCAGAATAACCTGATCAAAGGTGGTGACCTCGACAATGCGATCGTCATCTATGACCAGAAAGTATCGCAGGAGGTGCTCGACAATCTTGCCGACAAGCTGTCTATCCCGCATAAGGACGTACAAGACCTGGGCTACATCAACAATAAACCGCTGGTATTCGACAACGAGCCGGCACGCCACAAGCTGATCGATGTGATCGGTGACCTGGCATTGATCGGCAAACCGATCCGGGGTCGCGTAATCGCTACCCGTCCGGGACATAAGATCAACAACCAGTTGGCACGCATGATCCGCAAGGACATCAAACAGAACGAAGTTCAGGCTCCCGTCTATGATCCGAACAGCACTCCGGTTATGGATATCAACCGTATCCGCGAACTGCTCCCGCATCGTTATCCGTTCCTGTTGGTTGACAAGATCATCGAAATCGGCGGCAACTATATCGTGGGTGTGAAAAACATCACGAGCAACGAACCTTTCTTTACAGGTCATTTTCCCCAGGAACCGGTTATGCCGGGTGTACTGCAAGTTGAAGCGATGGCCCAGACCGGTGGATTGCTCGTTCTGAATTCGGTAGACGAACCGGAACGCTATTCCACTTATTTCATGAAGATCGACGGCGTTAAGTTCCGCCAAAAAGTCGTTCCGGGCGATACGCTGATCCTCCGTTTGGAGTTGCTGGCTCCCATCCGTCGTGGTATTTCAACCATGAAAGGATATGTATTCGTAGGCGATAAGCTCGTTAGCGAAGCCGAATTTATGGCACAAATCGTAAAGAATAAATAAATCAATGATTTATGATTTCAGATGTATGACTTATGGTAACGACATGATACGATAAACCATACATCCGAAATCATAAATAATAAATCATAAATCATTATGAACATATCCCCTTTAGCAGTCGTTCATCCCGAAGCTAAAATCGGTCAGAATACAACAGTCGACCCTTTCGCCGTAATCGAAAAAGATGTCGTGATCGGTGACAACTGTCGTATCTATTCGCACGCGACTATTTTAGACGGTGCCCGGATCGGCAATAATTGCCAGGTATTTCCCGGAGCCGTTATTGCCGGTATCCCTCAAGACCTGAAATTTAAAGGAGAAATTACAACTGCCGAAATCGGAAACAACACCATTCTCCGCGAATGCGTGACCGTCAATCGCGGAACAGCCTCCAAAGGCAAAACCGTTGTCGGCAACAATTGCCTGATTATGGCCTATTCCCATATTGCCCATGATTGCTTGCTGAAAGATAATATCATTATCGGCAATGCTTCACAGATAGCCGGAGAAGTAGAGATCGACGACTTCGCCATCGTTAGCGGTGGTAGCCTGGTTCACCAGTTCTCCCGTATATCCAAGCACGTCATGATACAAGGCGGTTCCCGGATCGGCAAAGATATTCCTCCTTATACCCTGATCGGACGTGATCCGATCGTGTACTGTGGTATCAATATCGTAGGATTACGCCGTCGCGGATTTACCAACAGCCAAGTATTCTTGATCCAAGATATCTACCGTACGCTTTATACACGCGGCCTCAACAATACGGAAGCCCTGAAAGCCATCGAAACCGAATACGAACCTAGTGAAGAACGGGATCTGATTCTGAACTTCATCAAATCATCCCAGCGCGGTATCGTCAGAGGTTCGATCGATGAATAAATAATATGCCAATTTGAAAATGTGCCAATGTACCAATGAAAGAATGAATTTTATGGGGTATATTGGCACATTATTTTATTGCCACATTGTTTTTTTTACTACTTTTGAACCAACAAAAAACTAATAACGACTATGGTATTTAGATTTTTAATTCTATCAGATGAAGTTGACGACTTCAAACGTGAGATCAAGATCGACTCAGAAGCAACATTTCTGGATTTGTACAATGCCATTATGGATTCTGTAGGGTATACAAAAGACCAGATGTGTTCTTTCTTCATCTGTGATGATGACTGGAGCAAGAATACGGAAATCACATTGGTTGAAATGGATACTTCTTCCGAAGTAGACAATTATATAATGGAAGATACACGTCTGGAAGAGCTTCTGGAAGACGAACACCAGAAGTTGCTTTTTGTCTTCGATTATATGACTGAACGCGCTTTCTTCATGGAACTCCGTGAAATCATCCCAGGCAAAGATCTGGACAAAGCCGTATGCAGCAAATCTATCGGCGAAGCACCTGTTCAGATCATGTCGTTCGACGAAATGGACGCCAAAACAGGTAACACCGAAATAGGTGAAGATTTCTACGGCGATTCCGAATACGATATCGACGAACTCGATAAAGAAGGTTTCGACGGGCTCGGCGACGGACCGATGGATAACCCATACGACGACGAGCGCTTTTGATTAATGAACTCTCTTGTCATATTATTGGGGCCGACAGGAGTCGGCAAGACAGAACTGAGTCTGCGTGTAGCAGAGCATTTCGGTTCTCCGATCATTTCTTCCGACTCCCGTCAGCTTTACAAAGACCTTCCGATAGGCACAGCCGCCCCTACGGTTGAACAGATGGCACGTGTACGCCATTATATGGTCGGCACATTGTCACTCACCGATTATTACAGCGCAAGCAGTTTCGAGGAAGATGTGATGTCTCTGCTCAGGGAACTCCACCAGACACATCCGACTGTCGTTATGACAGGTGGTAGCATGATGTATATCGATGCCGTCACAAAAGGGATCGACGATATCCCCACCGTCACCCCCGAAATCCGAACCGCCATCTACAAGCAATTTGAAGAAGAGGGTCTCTCCCCTATCCTTGCCGAGTTAAAGGAAACAGACCCTATACATTATAATGAAGTAGATAGAAACAACTACAAACGCGTAATCCATGCCGTTGAAATCTGCCGCATGACCGGCAAACCCTATTCCTCCTTCCGTACCAACACCCGAAAAGAACGGCCGTTCCGGATCATCCAGATAGGACTTACCCGCGACCGTGAAGAACTTTACGATCGCATCAACCGCCGCGTAGACCAAATGATGGCCGACGGCATGCTGGAAGAAGCACGCCGCGTTTATCCTTTCCGCAAATTGAACTCCCTCAACACTGTCGGCTACAAAGAGCTGTTCAAATACCTGGATGGCGAATGGACATTAGATTTCGCCATTGAAAAGATAAAACGCAACTCTCGTGTTTACGCTCGCAAACAAATGACCTGGTTCAAACGGGATACCGACATCCGATGGTTCCATCCGGATGAAAAGGAGGCGATACTGTGCTATTTAGACGCCACCCTCAACACCCGCTTGTGACACAGGACGTTTTTTACCCTATCACTAATCCCAAACTTCTCTATCACTGTCTCGTCCTGATTTGAAGTGATACTAAAATCTTATTTCTTAAACACAAGATAAACTGCCGCCACCAGAAACAGGAAAGCCAGCGCATGGTTCCACTTAAACGATTCGCCTTTGAAGGCAATCGAACTAAAACCGACAAAGACAACCAGCGTAATCACCTCCTGGATCACCTTCAATTGGATCAGGTTAAAAGGCCCGCCATTATCACGGAAACCCATCCGGTTTGCCGGGACTTGAAAACAATATTCAAAAAACGCTAAAAACCAGCTGAACAAGACAACACCGATCAACGGCAGATGCTCGAACCAACTGAACTGCTGCTTCATCTTCAAATGTCCGTACCAAGCACACGTCATAAAGATATTGGATGCGACCAATAACAGAATAGTATAAAATCCTTGCATGAGATGATTTATGATTTATGATTTATGATTTTAGGAAGATAGTCCTCCTGAATATTCGACATACTGCTCCAAAGGCTATAGCGCGCCTCAGGGTTGATCGCCTCTAGACGCGACAGTACCTCCTTCATATCCGAACGGCTGGAGCCGGATTCGTACGGGCAATTCTTGATCTGTTTCCGATATCCTCTCCACACAGCAATCCGGGTCAAATCTTTCTCCTCCACCAGACACATGGGGCGGATAATCTCCATATCGAACTTATCCATCTTTAGGCGCGGTGGCATCGTTCCGATCGCTCCCTGGTGGATCATGTTCATCAGAAGGGTTTCGAGAATATCGTCCTGATGATGCCCGAGGGCAATCTTGTTGCAACCATGCCTCTTTGCAATATCGAACAAGGCTTTCCGCCGCGTCCAAGAACAAAGGAAACAAGGAGACTTGCGGGTATCGGTCGAAGCGTCGAAGCTCGTCTCATGCACGAAAAAGGAAAGGCCGTGCTCATCTGCCCGGCTTTTCAGGTAGTCAATATCCGAACGATAAGGGATATTTGACATCACGATATGCGTCACGATCACCTCGAACCGAGGCCGGAATATCTTGGAACGGCGTCCGAGCAAGTCCACCAACGCCAACGAATCTTTTCCCCCCGACAATCCGATCAATATACGGTCACCATCCACAATCAGACCATATTCGAATATCGCCTTCTTGACTTTCTCTTCTACTTTACGAAACAGGAGTTCCTCTTCTGTCAACTTTGCCATACTTTATTAATTAAGAATTAAAAATTAAGAATAAAAAAATAAGGGTTTTGATTCTTGATTTTAATTCCTATTTTTGTAATCGGACACAAAAGTAATGATTTTAGATTTATGGATTATAAATCTAAAATCAAAATCATAAATCATAAATCAATGAATTGGTTATCTAATAAACTGTTTTACACAATAGGAATCACGTTACTCTGCGGCGGGCTGCACGCACAAAGTCTGGCTGAAGCAAAAAAATTATACAATGAAGGTAAGTACGCGGAAGCCAAACCTGCCTTTGAAAAGCTGGTCAAACAAGCGCCAAGCAATTCCTCCTATAATCATTGGTATGGTGTCTGCTGCTACGAGACCGGTGATCTGACCGGTGCGGAAAAGCATTTGAAAGTAGCTGTCAAACGCAAAGTACAAGAAGCATACCGTTATATGTCCGAAGTCTACTACAAGACCTATCGTTTCGACGAAGCCGGAGAAATGCTGGAAGAATATATCAACCTGCTGGCAAAGAAAAAGCAGGATCCGCAATCGTTCGAAACCAAGCTCGACTTGGCAAACAATGCACAACGCATGATGGAAAAGGTGGAAGATGTTCAGATCATAGATAGCTTGGTCGTGGACAAAGACGATTTCCTTTCCGCCTATATCCTAAGCGAAGAAAGCGGCACACTTGATTCCTACAAAGATTTTTTCCAGACAAACGAGCCAGTGAGCTCGACCGTCTACAAGAACCAGAAAGGCGACAAGATTTACTATGCTCATTCGACAGACGGCGACCGTTATTGCCTTTTTACCCAGTCCATGCTTATGGACGAATGGGGGGACGAGAAACAATTACCGATGAACATCAACAGCAATGACGATGACAACTACCCGTTCGTCCTTTCCGATGGCGCCACGATCTATTATTCTTCCAAAGGGAACGGTTCGATTGGCGGTTATGACCTCTTCGTCACCCGCTACAACATCAATTCCGACACTTATCTGGCTCCAGAGCAGTTGGGCATGCCGTTCAATTCGCCCTACAATGATTATATGATGGTCTTCGATGAAGTGAAAGGATTGGGATGGTTTGTATCCGATCGTTTCCAGCCGGAAGGAAAAGCCTGTGTCTATCTCTTCATCCCGAATCCAGAGCATAAACGGGTGGAGAGCGAAGACATAGAAGTGAAACGCGCCCGTGCAGCGATCACTGCTATCCGAGATTCCTGGAAAGAAAGTTCCGACTATGCCGACCTGATTCGTCTGTCGCACACAGAAATACCTTATGGAGAGAAAAAGATCGAAAAGGATTTTGAATTTATCATCGGTAATAATATTGTCTATTACAAACTGGATGACATCAATAGCCCCGAAGCTAAGGGCTACTACGAAAAGGTGGTTGCCTTGAACAAACAGATCAAAGAGCTGAATGAAAAACTCGACGGCCTGCGCGTCTCTTACGCCGAAGGCAACAAGGCCCGCAAAGAGCAACTGAAGCCAACCATCCTGCAAGCAGAAGAGCAACTGAACGCCTTGTTGGAACAGCCCGGCGAGTTGGAGAAGAAAGCTCGTAATGCCGAAATCAATTATCTGAAAAACAAACGATAAAACAAGGCTCTATGATATTCGAAATGCTTATTATCGCCTTCCTAATGGTTGTAGCCATTGTGCTTATCCTGCTGGAAATATTTATGTTACCGGGTATCACAGTTGCCGGTGTCGGAGGATTCCTTTTTGCTGCCGGCGGCCTGTTCTATGCCTATTCGGTCAGTACGCCGATCGGCAATGTAACATTGGCGGTATCATCGCTTGTGTTCGCGGCCTCTTTCATCTGGTTGTTGCGTTCCAAATCCTTCAACCGGGTGGCTTTGAAAACCGACATCGATTCCAAGCTGGTATCCAGCCGCGACTTGGGAATCGTGCCGGGCGACGAAGGGTTGACACTTTCACGCCTCGCCCCAATCGGGAAGGCCCGCATTAACGGGATCACCGTAGAAGCCAAATCGATGGACGAGCTGATTGATGAAAACACGCCGGTCGAGGTAATACGCGTCGATGGCTACAATGTAATCGTGAAAATTAAAAATTGAAAAATAAATCATAATTCATAAATCATAATTCTACTCACATGGAAATGACCTTTGTACCTCTCGCCCTTTTGGGAGCAGCGATATTGCTGCTGGTAATTTTCTTTTATTATGTGCCGTTCCTTCTGTGGATCTCGGCAAAAGTTTCAGGTGTCAACATCTCGCTGATACAGCTCTTCCTGATGCGTATCCGTAACGTGCCGCCTTATGTCATCACCCGCGCCATGATCGAAGCCCACAAAGCAGGTCTGAAAACGCTGACCCGTGACGAATTGGAAGCACACTACCTGGCAGGCGGACATGTCGAAAAGGTTGTCCATGCCCTCGTTTCCGCATCGAAAGCGAATATTGACCTCCCTTTCCAGATGGCAACCGCTATCGACCTGGCAGGACGTGATGTATTTGAAGCCGTGCAAATGTCGGTCAACCCGAAAGTCATCGACACACCTCCCGTTACAGCCGTTGCCAAAGACGGTATCCAGCTGATCGCCAAAGCACGTGTGACGGTTCGTGCCAACATCAAGCAATTAGTCGGAGGTGCCGGCGAAGAAACGATTCTGGCCCGTGTCGGCGAAGGCATCGTATCCTCTATCGGTTCGTCTGAAAATCATAAAAGCGTGCTGGAAAATCCGGATTCCATCTCCAAGCTGGTTCTCCGTAAAGGTCTGGATGCAGGGACTGCATTTGAAATCTTGTCCATCGACATCGCTGATATCGACATAGGCAAGAACATCGGAGCTTATCTGCAAATGGACCAGGCTCAAGCCGACAAGAATATCGCCCAAGCAAAAGCTGAAGAACGCCGTGCCATGGCCGTTGCCGTCGAACAGGAGATGAAAGCCAAAGCACAGGAAGCCCGTGCGAAGGTTATCGAAGCCGAAGCCGAAGTTCCCAAGGCCATGGCTGAAGCTTTCCGTAATGGCAATTTGGGTATCATGGACTATTATAAGATGAAGAATATCGAAGCAGATACCAGCATGCGTGAGGCAATCGCCAAACCGTCAAATGCACCTTCGAAACCATTAAAAGACTAACAAGGATTTATGATTTCAGATTTATGATTTATCATCAACACATAAATCATAAATCTGAAATCATAAACCTAAAATCATAAACCTGAAATCAAATGATCGCACCTTCCGAACTTATCATTAATCCCGATGGCAGTTGCTTTCACCTGCATCTGAAACCGGAACAGCTCGCCGACAAGATCATCATGGTCGGCGACCCCGATCGCGTAAACACCGTCGCTTCCTACTTCGATACGAAAGAATGTGAAGTGTCGAGCCGTGAATTCCATACCATCACCGGCACTTACAAAGGGAAGCGCATCACAACACTTTCACACGGCATCGGAACCGACAATATCGACATCGTCCTGAATGAACTGGACGCTTTGGCAAACATCGACTTTGCTTCTCGTACCATCAAACCGATATTTCGGCAACTGACAATGGTACGTGTCGGCACTTCAGGAGGATTGCAACCGTTTGTTCCTGTCGGGACCTATGTGGCAGCAGGAAAATCAATCGGGTTCGACGGAGTTCTGTATTTTTATGCCGGCTCCGAGAAAGTGCGCGACAAGGCTTTCGAATCAGAACTGATGAGACAATTGAAATGGAAGCTAAGCGGCATCCAGCCCTATGTCGTTTCCGCCGATCCATCCCTGGTCAAGCAGATCACACAAGACGATATTATCCGGGGAGTGACGATTGCAGCCAACGGCTTCTACGGTCCGCAAGGCCGCAAGCTCCGCTTGCCGCTCGCCGATCCGGAACTGAACCGTAAAATAGAAGCTTTCGAGTTCAACGATAGCCGGATTACCAACTTCGAAATGGAAAGTTCGTCTCTCGCCGGACTGTCCGCCTTGATGGGACATCGTGCCATGACCGTGTGCTGCATTATTGCCGGTCGGGTGGCCCAAGACATGAATACCGAATACAAAGGTTCCATGACCGGCCTGATCGAAACGGTATTGGACCGGATCTAAAAGAAAGCTATGCATTATAGTTGCTAACCCTATGGGTTACGCAGGTTAAAGCATAGGGTTAGCAACCACAACGCATAGGGTTACAAAAAGCCTTGCCCTTTCAAGACTTTCAGTAATACGTCGGAGAAATATTCATTGTTGGCCTTCGTATAACGTACATCCGTAAATACCTGGGCCAATGTTTTCTTATCATTCTCCCGTACAAATTGTTTATTTACTTCCAACTCTTCCTTATCGTGGTATAAGGCATCGATAGAAGCTGACGTATAATCCGTATAAACCTCCTGGTGAACCACCGCTCCGAGTGGCAAGCGTTCCACCTGTTCAGGCATTCCGTCGGGATAGCCGACCGTGACTGTCACGATAGGGACAACCAAGCGTGGAAGCGACAAGGCATCGATAATCTTATCTGCGTTATAAGCCGTCGTTCCCAAATAGCAGATTCCCAATCCTTTTTCCTCTGCTGCCGTACAGAAACTTTGGGCAAACAGCATCGCATCGATAGTCGAAGCGATAAAAGTCTGGAAATTATCGAAACCGGCCACTGCATCGCGCAGCTCCGCCCATTTTACAAAACGGTTAGCATCGGCACAGAAGGTGAGCACGACCGGAGCCGCCGTAATCATCGGCTGATTGAAATGGGCAGGAGCCAACTTTTCCTTATTTGCCTTATCGCGGGTAATGACCACACTATACAGTTGCATATTCCCCGTATTGGATGCACGGGCAGCAACCTCCAGCAATTCATTCAACAAAGCATCCGGAATGTCCTGAGTCGTATATTTACGGATCGTCCGTCTGTTTTTCATATTTTCCAACATAGCTTACATATTTAGTTGATGACAAAATCAATCAATAACAAAGACCGAGTGCCCAGACAGGTATTTTGTTTCCTACACTTTTAGGCTGTCCGTGTATAGCGGCAAACGCATTTTCCACATTCTTGATACGCTCATAATCCATCAACGGATCACCGATCATGAACGTGTACTTTTCATTCACACGATAATCTCCATTATGCAAAAGCTCCACAGTCCCGCAATTAGACATCTGATCGACGAAAAACGTCTCACCCACGTAAACCCGCTCCATCTCCCGGAAAAGACTTGCCATCAGATTCGTGTTCGCCAGGAAAGAGCGATACGAACGGGCCAGTGTGCCGTCTTCTTTTCTGACTTGTAGAATGCGGAGCACCCCTATCTCTTTTATATAACCCAATAACCGGTGTATATGTGTATTATCCGCCTCATATTTGGATGTCAAAGCCTGCATGCGGGGAAATTCCGGAGCTTCTTGGGCAAGTTGAATCAGCAATTGTTTCATCTTCCGGAACATGGCATTATTCATCTGTCGAATGGCGGGAAGGTCCACATCGATCGAATCTCGCACCAAATCCTGCAAACGGAAGTTGAAGGCATCCGGATCTTCCCAATAAAAAGGATAGCAACCATGTTCCAGATAATTCCGGAAAATGGGGACTATGTTTACTTCATCCATCACCTGTTGCGTCACTTCCGCATGGTTAAGCAAAAGTTCGTCCAATGGGACCGGTTTGAGATCTAGCGCACCTTCATAGGACAAATATTCACGGAACGACATGGTATGCAACGTATACCAATCGCCTTTCCCGTCAAAAGGCATCTCCGTCTTCTCTCCTTCAACCAGCAAAGGTGCAGCAAACACTATCTTCATATCAGGATAATCGTCGTGTAAACACTCTATCGCCTGTACCCAGCTACCATATCGATGGACATTATCTAGAAAAAGATGCCTGCCCCCCTCTTCATAAAATTGCCTGACCGTTTCGGACAACATGCACCGTTCCTGAAACCATATATTATCGAGAGGCAAATACAGGGCTTCATGAGAATCGCCATAAGCCAATTTGATACGCTGCAACAAAAGCGTTGTTTTTCCCACCCCTTTCGCTCCAAAGATACCGATCAGCCTCCTGTCCCACTTGACCTGTCGGGATAAGTAACGCTGGAAACCCAGATTTACGCCTTTAAGTAACTGCTCATGGTTTAACCAAAACATGTCCATAGTATAACTGATTTGACACAAAAATAATATATAAAAGCCAATCTACAAAACCAACAACTTACAGGAAGAATAGTTTTTTTCGTACCTTTGTCCCTATAAAAACCAATAAACAAATGGAAACGTCTAAAGTTTACTTTACCAATCTCCGTACGACCCCGTCCAGTAACTTGTTGGACAAGATGGAACGTCTCGTAAAACGTGCGGGCATAGCAAACATTGATTTCCAGAATCAGTTTGTAGCGATCAAGATCCACTTCGGCGAACCTGGTAACCTGGCCTTTATCCGGCCAAACTATGCAGCCCGGATGGCCACGTTGCTTCGCAACTTAGGGGCGAAGCCTTTCCTGACAGATTGCAACACCTTGTACTCTGGCCGTCGCGCCAATGCAGTAGACCATCTGGAAAGTGCTATGGAAAACGGTTTCAACCCCATTTCCGCCAAATGCGATGTGATTATCGCCGACGGCCTGAAAGGGACCGAATACCGTGAAATCGAAATCGACGGTGAATATTGTAAAGCTCCCAAAATCGGTTCCGCTATTGCCGATGCAGATATCATTATTTCTATGAACCACTTCAAAGGACACGAGCAGACCGGATTCGGCGGCGCTTTGAAGAACCTCGGCATGGGATGCGCCAGCGTAGGTGGAAAACTTGAACTTCACTCGGCATCGCAACCCAGAATCGACATCGAAAGTTGCAAGGGTTGCAATATATGCGTCAAGCATTGCCGCCACGATGCCATTCATTTGAATGCTTTCCATAAAGCAGAAATCGACTACGGAAAATGTGTCGGTTGTGGCCAGTGCGTAGCTCTTTGCCAATACGACGGAGCCGTCATGGGTGAAGGCGACACGTCTGAACGTTTAAACTACAAGATCGCCGAATATACCAAAGCTGTCTTGTCCGGCAAGCCGAATTTCCACATCAGCTTTATCATGAATGTCTCACCTGAATGTGATTGTTGGAACCACAATGATGCAGCGATTGTGCCAGATCTGGGCATCGCCGCTTCTTTTGATCCGGTCGCATTAGACAAGGCTTGTGCCGATATGGTGATCAAGGCCCCGATCCTGGAGACTGGTAACCGCCTTTCAGACGCTCCGCATCACGAACATCTGGAAGGTTGCGACAAATTCCACCTCATGCACCCCGACACGAACTGGCAAGCAGGACTGGAACATGCTGAAAAGATTGGTCTTGGAACACAGAAATATGAATTAATAACTGTATAGACTAATGGAAGATACTATCTGCGCCGTATCAACTGCCCCCGGAGCCGGGGGGATTGCCGTCATCCGCATCTCCGGACCGGAAGCAATCGCAATCTGCAACACGATATTCGTACCGCGTACAGCAGGAAAAGGCCTGCTGTCACAGAAAGCCTATACACTGCGTTACGGTAGTATCAGGCGTGATGAAGAGCTCATAGACGAGGTGCTGATCGCCCTTTTCCGCGCACCTCATTCTTTTACCGGCGAAGACACGGTAGAAATTACCTGCCACGGTTCCGTCTACATCCAGCAACAAATCATGCAACTTTTGATTGAAAGAGGTTGCCGCTCCGCCCTCCCCGGCGAATATACGCAACGTGCTTTCATGAACGGCAAGATGGACCTGAGCCAAGCCGAGGCGGTCGCTGACTTGATCGCCTCGACCTCAGCCGGTCAACACCGCTTGGCATTAAACCAGATGCGCGGTGGTTTCAGCCATGAATTAAAGAACTTGCGCGAACAACTTTTGCATATCACTTCTTTGATGGAACTGGAACTGGATTTCAGCGACCACGAGGAGTTGGAGTTCGCCGACCGTAGCGAACTCAGCACATTGGCGGCCCATATCGAAACAGTCATATCGCGTCTGGCCAACTCTTTCAGTGTAGGAAACGCGATCAAGAATGGCATTCCTGTAGCGATCATAGGTGAGACAAATGCCGGAAAATCGACTCTACTGAACGTCCTGCTGAATGAAGACAAAGCGATTGTCAGCGACATCCACGGTACAACCCGTGACGTCATCGAAGACACGATTAACATCGGAGGGATCACTTTCCGTTTCATCGACACCGCCGGCATCCGCGAAACGCACGATGCGATCGAAAGTATCGGTATCGAACGGACTTTCCAGAAGCTTGACCAAGCAGACATTGTCCTTTGGATGATAGATGCAGCCGATGCTTCTTTGCAGATCGCCCAATTATCCGAAAAGATACTACCTCGCTCGGAAGGTAAACAGCTGATCCTCGTTTTCAACAAAGCCGACCTGCTCACCGATCGCCAGTTTAAACCGACCGACCTTCCCGAAAACGTGCAATCGATCTTCATCTCGGCTAAGAAAAGAGAGCATATCGACAAGTTGCAGGATCTTCTGATCCAAGCTGCTCATATTCCCTCTTTGTCCTCAAACGACGTCATCGTCACTAATATCCGTCATTACGAAGCCCTAACCCACGCCCTCGAATCCATCCACCGTGTCCAGGAAGGTTTATCCGCCAATCTTTCCGGAGATTTCATCTCCCAAGACTTAAGAGAATGTATCTTCCACCTCTCAGATATCGTCGGAGAAGTCACTACAGACCAGGTATTAGGGAATATATTTGAGAGGTTTTGTATCGGTAAGTAGCTGATTATCAACAATATTACAATATATCGCTAACTGTCTGAAAGCCACCGTTTTGGTGGCTTTTTTCATTTTAACACTTTCCATTTGAAACTTGTTACAACCAGTTTTTAAGGGTAAATTTGGCTCAAATATCGTTCCTATCCCTAAATTTTGCGACCAAATGGCAATGGGAAAATGACATATATGGCACCTTATGCAAAAACTGCAAAAGTGATAAATGTGCGCCCGTTGACATGTTGGACACCTCGTGAAAATTCCTGCAAATACCTGAAAATTGCTGCAAAGGAAATGGACGATTTTAACATGCCAAAAAGATGAAGATATTAAAGAAATGTTTAACATGTGGAGCAGAGTTTATTGCATCCAAGATGTCAAATAAATACTGCTGTAGAGAGTGCGAACGTGACGCATCTCGCAAACGTGAAGCAAAACGTAAAAAAAGTGTCCGGGAAAGTGAAAAAGAAGCAGCTCTTGATAAAGAAAGAGATGCAGTTGCTTCACGACCATTTTTGACACCCTCAGATGTTGCCTTATTACTTGATATGAGTGTTAGCACTGTTTATAGATGTTTCTATTCCGGAATCATCAAGGCAGTGAGAATACGTAGAAAAACCCTTGTCCGTCGTGAGGATCTTGACAAATACTTTGAGGATGCAGGACCTTATAGAAAAAGAAGTTACAAGCGTAAGCAAGAACAAGAATACTATACCCTACAAGAGATTATGGATAAGTATAAAATTGGACGTAAAGCTGTATGGGGACGTTGTGACAGATTAGGCATCCCTAAAGTTTACGAAGGGCGTAATACTTTCTACAGTAAAAAGCTTATTGACGCAAATTTCTCTGAGCTTCTTGATGTCATAGACATTGATAACTATTACACATTGAGTCAAATCATGGAAATGTACAATATGACTCAGGGTGCGGCTCTTTGTTTTGTAAAATACCATGCGGTTCCCAGGGTAAAGAGAAATGGCAGGTCTTATTATTCTAAGGTTCATATAGATTGTATAAAACACAAGACCGATGAAATTGATCCTGACTGGTACTCTTATGAAGAAGCTATGCAAAAGTATGGCATAACTAAAGATCAGGTAAGTTATACTCTAAAGACCTATAGCATTAAGACTGAAAAGCGTGGAAAATTCACCATGATTTATCGGACGGATTTTGATAATATCATGCATCAACGTCTTCAAAATTCAACTCCACTAATAAAGTCAAATGGTGAAGAAAAGGTTGTTTTCACGGCAAAGCAACAGGAAAAAATCTGTCCAGCAACTCCTGAAGGATACTATTCTACTGATGAGGTAGCAGAGATGTTTAAAATATCAATAAAGCATGCTGGAGTTATAACAAGAGAGAACAACATACCTAAGATAGCACTGAAAGGATTTAATTTCTATGAGAAGGGATCCATTGACCTGTTATACAACAAAAAGAATAAGTATGCAGAAATCACAGACTGGATAACGCCAGAGGAAATGCGTACAACATTTAAAATGACAGCAGATGGTGTACGCTCTTTTATTCATAGACATAAGATTCCAGCAAAGGTTGAGTATGGTAGTACCTATTATTCCAAACAACACATAGAGGAAATAAAGAATGGATATTTTGTTGGTAGAGACAGGTATTATTCCGTAGAAGAAGCTACAAAGAAATATAATCTTACAAATTCACTTGTCTTCTATTACGTCAATCACTATAAGCTCACCAGAGTAAAGAAGCAGAAATTCATCTTTTTTAGAAAAGAAGAATTTGACCGGTTAATGGAAAAACGGTTCTCAGAAGATGATTTTATAGTAAATATTGATATATAGTGATATTTACTTTCAATTTACCGATGTCAGCAATATATCATTCGAGAATTTTGAGACATAAAACTATAAAAACAAATAATATGCAGTATTGTAAATCAGTAACTCTCCGTATGCGAGATAGACGAAATGGTACTAAATCATTATTTCTGGACTTTTGGCCAGGCTATAGAAATCCTGAAACAATGGAACTGATTCGTCGTCGTTCGCTTGGCATGTATATATATGCCAACCCCATTTCTACACAACAGAAAAAGTATAATGAAGCTATTCTGGCAAAAGCTGAAGCTATTCGGTGTAAGGTATTCATAGAGGTAATTAATGAGAAATATGACTTCTTTAACCAGGACCGTCTAAAGGAGGACTTTCTTGCATACTTCAAGAATATTGTCAACAGAAACTTTGCGAAGTGTGATGCAGCCTATAAACATTTCAGCAGGTTCTGCCACAACAAATGTACATTTGAAATGCTTGATACCGTATTCTGTAACAAGTATAAAGAATATCTCTTAGACACGAAAGTATCAGCAAGAGGCAAAGTCATGGTTAACAAGCCTATATCACGAAATACAGCTTCAGCATATTGGAATATCTTCAAACAAGTTTTAACTAAAGCCTATAGGGAAAGAAGACTTGTAGATAACATAGCATCCCTTTTGGATAATATTCCATGCACAATACCAGTCAAGCAAAGCCTTTCACTGGAGGAAGTCAGAAAACTATACAACTCAGAATGTTCAGTTCCAGTAGTAAGAAAAGCCGCTATATTTTCCTGTTTGAGTGGATTACGTATAAGTGATATACTCAATTTAAAATGGGAAAATATCCAAACATATGCAGATGGCGGACATTATCTTGATTTTAAATGTGTAAAGACTCAGCGTCAGACACAGGTTCCAATCGGTGATGATGCTTATGAACTAATTCAGCCACAAACAACAGATAAATATATTTTTTCAGGATTTAATCGTACTATGACATATAGAGTCATGCAAGATTGGATTAAGGAATGTGGAATAAAAAAACATATTACCTTTCATTGTTTCAGACATACTTACGCATCCTTACAGCTTGAACTTGGAACTGATATTTACACAGTACAACATCTCCTTAATCACAAGAATGTAAGTACCACTCAAATCTATGCTTCACATGCTGATCCGAAAACACGAGAAGCAGCTGATAGAATTAGGTTAACAAATGTAAAAATGGAAATGCAAGAAAATGAAAACATAAATGTTAATGCAGAAACCAAGAGAAAGAAAGAGAAAGGAAAATCAAAAAAGTGACAATAAATAGTAGCGTAAATCATTGAAACACTGAAACATAAATAATGTTTTCTAGAGAGATTTTATTAGTAACAACTAGTATCAATTAGTAAGTTTATCTATAAATTTGCAATAAAGTAATACGATAAAAACCAATTGCAATGACAAAAAAGATAAGAGAGAATTTACTGATACTTCTCATTTCAAACATTATTACCATTATTCTGTTTGTGACCGCTCCATATATTATCAGGGTGGTCACAAGCACTAATGCAACAGAAAATAATAACCTAATGTTATCCCCATTGCCGATTTTGTTATACCTCATTTTATTATCTTTATTAGTTTGTATAATAACTGTCCTGTACAGGTTACATACTGAGAAGCGCATAATCATTAATAATAACATCACTTCCCTACAACCTGCTACTTCAGAAAAGAATAAAGCAGAGATTATGCGTGAGATTTATAAAAATAAACAGGACCATTTGGAGGTTAACAGATATGAGGCAATCAAGGAGTATACATATACTGTTTTTTCACCATACATGACAGATGATTGTCTGGAAACCCTATGCCAGAACATTAAACTTTACGAGATTCCAGAATCGTGTATCAATTCTGTATTAACAAATGGTCAGTTAAACACACTCGACATCAGACATTATGCCTGGAATATAGGAGAACGGCTTGGTTGGAGTGGACAAACCAGAGCTACCTTCATCAAGCTCTGTTTTCCTAAAGAACTTAATGACGTTGAAATTGAAAGCATCAGGCGTACACTCAGACAAAAAGGGAAATGTAAAATAGAAATTGACATTCCTGATAAAGATAGTTACGAGTTTCATTATTAAAAGAATTATATATGCAAGAATACGTAGAAGATAATCCGATAACCTTTAATGACATACCAAGAGTTATGTCAGATATACTTAAAAAATGTGATCTACTTGAACAGTCCATAGAAATACTTCATGAAGAGATTCGTCAATCTAATCAAAAGTCTCCATCTGAACACATTCCAATGGATGTAAAAGAAGCCTGTGAATTTCTCAAAATAAAAAAATCGACAATGTACTGTTATATACAGAACGGACAAATTCCAGTCAACAAGAAAGGTAAGAAATACACATTTTTCAGGGATGATCTCATCAAATGAGTTGAGTCTGGTTGTAAAACTGAAAAGCCAATCAGTACAGCAGAAATCAATCAAATACTCAGCAAAAGATCAAGTCGAAGGAAATAGTAGAGAAATGCGAATTCATAAATAGCCCGCATTAAGGATTATCTAATGTAGGCTATTTTTTTTGCATATATCACTTAAAAGCACTTAGCAAAGTGATCAGTGATAATTACAATATAGTATATAAACAAATGATCATAGAATAGAATTAAATATTTATACACAAAAAAAATTAATTTATGAGTAAAAAGAATCAACACTCTTTGCTCTCTCTTTTTGTATTTACAATGTAACAATCATTTCACAAACCAAGAGATTGAGCTGTCCAAAGATGAGCTTTGGGACTTATTTAAAGTCAGTTACAAGCATTATCAAACTGAAGTAATTAATGATAGAAAAATTTACAATCGCTATGTAAATGACTTAATCAGTTATCATCTTCCTGTTTTCACATCTGATGAGGAAGCAATACGAAAACATTTCCAAAATCTTTTCTGTGTTTATGAATTACTGACCGACAGAAAAGATCTTGTTGAGAAGTACTTCACTAAATCTACATTCGAAAAGACAGACTTCTCTAAAATGCTTAATGAGTTTAACCATGTGGAAGTTATATTAAAGGACTCCAATGGACTTGCATCCTTTAACAGAAAGCAAATTAAACTTATCACAGATTTTGCCAATAGAAAGAATTTCTTCACTACCCCTGTTGACGAGAATACTATTGAAAAGTTCTTTAACTGTACATTAAAAAAGACTCTTATAGCCACAAACTTGCGCTATATACTTCAGCTGTTATATTCTCTTTCCCAACAAAAAATGATTCCATATAATTGGGTATCACTTGTAGTAAGAAATAAAATGTTAGCCCCACAGAAAAGTATGATACCATCAACTCGTGGAGCAATCAGTTCACGTCTTACAGAACTAAAGAATACTACTGCTACATTTCCTGAAGAAGAATATGTGAATATAGTAAAACAACTGAAAGAAATGTATTGAAGTGAAACAATGTAAAGCAATTGAAAGAAAAATCCCTGACACTCTCCCTGACATTTTAAACTGACAGGAGACATTCAAATTGCGAAAATAACAATAGGAGTATATTTACCCCAGAATCGATTCAGCTTTTGGGGTACTCCCTATTGTATAACATTAAATCATTAGAAAATGGGAACCAGTAACATTGAAATCAGCATCTTAAAAAAGAGATTAGAACTCTTGGAAATGAAAATAGGAGAACTTAATAGTATTAATCCAGAAATACTCAATGAACGTCTTGCAAAGATTGAGGAAAGATTATATGTGGTTAAAGAAATGTTGACCACTGAAGAAGCTTCAAAGTATTTGGGAATATCACAATCCCAGATATATAAACTCACTATGAATATGCAGATTCCACATTTTAAGCCCAAAGGGAAAACCATCTATTTCAATAGACAAGAACTCCTGAGATGGATGCGTAAGAATCATGTAGTGCCAGCAAAACAAAAAAAATGATAAATAGAATATTACAATGAAAAAGAAGAAACATAATAAAAAGGAGGTTTATACAGATGCTCAACTGACTGCTTTACTGAAAAAGTCAGAAGTTGTCATAAGTTCCTCAAAAAATGATAATAAAAAAGAACTATGTCATGATAAGAAGGAAAAACAGTAATGATAAGGAATGTTCAGTGGAAAGCTCTCTTGAAGTCGGAATGCTAAGCAAGAGTACATTCAACGACCAGGAATTAGACAACTACCTGAGACAAGGAGAAATAAAGGCATGTGAAAAGCCTCCTGTTCCACCACAGATTTTATGGGTTGGAGATTGTACCATAGCAACCTTTGGTAATTTCAGCGCATCCACCGGTAAAGCAAAGAGCAAGAAAACTTTTAATATTACAGCAATGGTTGCAGCAGCGGTAAACAATTCAACGGTTCTTAAATACCGGGCCAGTCTTCCTGATGGTAAACGCAAAATCCTCTATTTCGATACAGAACAAAGTAGGTTTCACTGCCACAATGTGATAGAACGCATCTACCGCCTTGCAGGATTGAGTCTGACAAAGGAAGATAAACGCATCAAGTTCTATGGGCTAAGGGAGTTCACTCCTACTCTCCGTATTGCCCTCATAGATTATGCCCTAAGAACATTTGAGGGTGTAGGATTGGTCATTATCGACGGCTTACGAGATCTCATGTATGACATTAACAATGCCAAAGAATCAACCGATGTGATGACTATGCTCATGGCCTGGACAAGCAAGTACAATCTTCACATCCATTGCGTGCTGCATCTTAACAAGAATGACAATAACACCAGAGGTCATATTGGTACCGAACTTGAAAACAAGGCTGAAACAGTTCTGATAATCAGCAAGAACAAACAGGATTCCAACATCAGTGAAGTCAGGCCTATGCACATGCGAGACAAGGAGTTTTCTTCATGGGCATTTCACATTGACGACAATTCTCTCCCCGTCTTGGATGACGGCTATCATATTACAGTAGTCAAACCCAAAGATAAGCCCTTGACATCTCTGCCAGATGACTTACATGCCAAAGTACTTCGCACTGTTTTTGAAGGTGAGAGTCCACAGAGGTATCTTGAACTGGTGAAAGCAATCAGTCAGGCTTACGCACAAGAAGGCTACAAGCGTGGGGACAATGCAGTTAAGGATATGCTTAAAATCTTCTGTGAGCGCAAACTGATTACCAAAGACAAAGACGGTTATCATTATCATCCTGCACTCCTGCCCCTAAAGTAAGTTTATGAGTTTAAGTTTAACAGGGTATATATATACTAAACTTATATAAGCCCAATTAGACATTATTGATATGCCATGACCATAGATGAAATAAAATCAGTCAGTATTGTACAGTTCCTTGAAACGGAAGGTTATCAGTATGCCTATATCCATCGAGGTAATTACTGGTATCTATCTCCTTTTAGAGCAGAATCGTCTCCATCTTTCAATGTCAGTCCTACAAAAAATCTTTGGAATGACTTTGGGGCCAGCTCAGGAGGAAACATTATAAATCTTGTTCAGAAGATGCACCCTTCATGGAATAATCATCAAGTACTTACTTATCTTGAACAACAGATTAAGAACCATAATCTCAAATATGCTGAAGATTATGAAGCGATGACCAAAGAACAACAAAGAAGAAATGCGTGGAATGAGAGCCATATAGCAGAAAAGGGTAATGAAAGAAAAAGTATTACTTTCATTGATCGTATTAGCAAGCTCAGTCATCCCAATTTGAAAAGATATATTTTACAAAGACGTGTTGACTTCGAGGTTGCTCAGGAGTTCTGTAAGGAAATACATTATCATATCAATGATAAACATTATTATGCCATAGCCTTTGAAAATGTAGATGGTGGTATGGAAATCAGAAACAAATACTGCAAACGCAGTATCGGAAAGAAAACAATATCCGTAATAAAGCCCAACGGTGAATCACATTCAGAATGCTGCATATTTGAAGGTTTCTTTGATATGCTCACGTATGCAAGTATCAGAAAATGGATGATGGATATACAACTTTGTGTTGAAAACGACTGTGATTATATTGTTCTTAATTCAATCAGTAATATTAAAACTGCACTTCCATATCTCCAGGTATATGATGTAGTACACTGTTATCTTGACAACGATGCTGCCGGTATAGCTACAACAAAGAAAATCAAAGACGAATATTCAAACAAGGTAATTGATGAATCTGTCAGATACCCAAATTTCAAAGATCTAAACGATGTCATCAATGGAATAGTATAGGAGTAACAAAAATAATAAGTCTGTTCTATTAGTTTAAGGAGGTTCCCCACAAGAGAGCCTCCTTTTTTTGTGATGTTTTTATTCTAATAGTATGATTTTTACCAGAATATCATACTTCTAAACAAATGTATGTTAATACTGAAATGCAAATCGGCATATTTTTATCGGAATACCATAAAACTCATTTCCTTTGTCATGTTACAGGAGCAAATTGGTTTTCAATTTTATCTTCTGAGTATAAAATATATTTATAATAACACATTAAAATCAGATTGAGAATGCCAGGATTTGTAATATTCGTATTGGTCCTCACCTTTGTTTATGTGGTTTACTTTTCAGTAATGATTACCCTTGACCTTCATAGTAAGAAAGACGAAAAGAAAACGGATGAAGAGACCATTGATGTCAGCAGCATGGATAATGAAGAAGTGCCGGTTTCCGTGGAAGAACATAATGATGGTCCTGAAGGTAGTGACATGACATACACAGAGCAAGTAACAGACGACGGCCTTCGGGTAGTTATTCCAACAGGCAATAAGCAGAGCAACAGTTCCCCTCCTGAAGAGGAAGAGTCTAAATCCACTCAACAGACTACTACAAGTGCAGAACTCAATAAAGAAAACGAAGAAAACATGGAAGAGATAGAGGCAGTTCCTCAATACAGTTTCTATCCTGATGAGTTCATGCAAAATCTCAACGACAAACACAACAAAAGAAAAATAGAGAAAAGGAATGCAATCGATAAACTGTAAAATCAAACAACTGTTTTTTATTGCCTGTTTCGGCTTCATGTTCCTCCAGCCTCAGTCGGCATTTGCTAAATGCGGTGGTGTTGACTACAGCTGGGGTGCTGACGCATTGAGTAATGCCCATGATTTTACGGTCACAATGATGCTCTATGTCGTATATCTTCTTTATGCTATTGCATCCATAGTAGCAATTATAGGAGCTTTACAAATCTATATCAAAATGAATACCGGTGAAGGAGATGTGACCAAATCAATAATGATGCTGGTTGGAGCTTGCCTGTTTATGATTGGAGCAACTATCATTTTCCCTGCATTCTTTGGCTATAATATTGTATAAAAGTAAAAAATAAATAACCAAGCAAGTAAGGATAACGTGTCTAATTTTTTAACTGTAAAACAACAAAAAAATGAAGAAAATCAAGAATTTAACCAAAAGGATTTTCAATGCTAAACGTATTGGAACACTGGCCATGTTGCTCTTTTGCGGAGTAGCTGCCACTTATGCTCAGAATGCTGCAGGAGACTACACTGCCGGAACAAATGCACTGACTACAGTTACGGAGGAAATCAATTTTGGGGTAAATCCAACTAAATATAATACTTGCATAAAATCATACTTATCGAACAATAACACCTCACACACAATGAATTACAGCGTAAAAGTGAATTATAATAATACTTAATCGGTTTGCATAAAGTTTGATTTCTATGGGAACATTTGTGGGAACCATATTATCTTTGCATTGAAAAAGGGTAATATTACCCCAGTTTTGAACATTCATAAATTTGTTTTTGAGATGAAGATTATACCGTATTTTCGCAAGAGTAATTCTGCCGTTTATGTAAGGTTGAGAGACGGAAAGGACGTTGATTACAAAATATCAACAAACTTGTATATTGACCCTATCCATTATGACGCATCCGTGCCTGGCTATTCAAAAGAAAGCAATGTGCCTCAAGAAGTGAAGGACAAGTTCAACAGACAACTCGCAGACATTCTTCTTTTGGTCGGCAAAGAATATCACACAGGCTGTACACTTGGCTTCCTGCACCATATTGTAGATAACTATTTCAATCCCGACAAGCAGGGAAAGGAGCATGAGGACATTGACAACACCAAGACTGGTTTCTTTGACAGAGCCGAGCAGTATTTGAGAGAGGTAAAGAATGGAGCGGAAAGCAAATGTGCTATCACATCCATATTCCGTAGACTTCACCGCTATGAGGCATGGCAAAAGGAAATGGAAGGTCGTAAGGACTTTGTTCTTCGTATCGAGAATTTTGGAGCGGACGAGTTAGAGCGCTTTATGAAGTATATCACTGAGGAATACACATACTTCGCCAACAATCCCGACTTCTTCAGCCGATTTGAGATTTACCGCAATACAATGAAGCCATCATCTGCCAATTCCGCCTTTAGTGGAGGAACAAGGTTAAAGGCGTTCTTGAACTGGTGTGTGAAGAAAGGCTACACCACTGACACCTCATTTCGAACGGTCAAGGTGGACAAGCATGTGTACGGCATCCCTTACTACCTCACCATTGAGGAACGTGACCAAGTGCTGCACAGAGACCTCTCAATCAGTCCACGTATCGAACTGGCAAGGGATATGTTTGTGTTCCACTGTCTTGTTGGTTGTCGTGTTGGCGATTTGTTCGCTTTGACAAGAGAGAATATCGTTGGGGATTTCTTGGAATACATACCGAGCAAGAACCTCAACAAAGGCAAGACAGAGGTAGTCCGTGTTCCCCTATGCGGCAAGGCTTTGAATATACTGGCTAAGTACGAGAAGTATAGTCCGAGAATATTCCCTTTGTTGGATGAGCATTTCTACAACTTGGCTATCCAGTTTGTTCTTGAACTCTCTGGTGTCAACCGCATGGTGCCTGTTCTCAATCCGATAACACGGCAAGAGGAAATGAAGCCTTTGTATGAGGTGGCTACAAGCCATGTCGCACGAAGAACCTTTATAGCGAACATTTACAAACATGTCAAAGACCAAGCGTTGGTGGCTTCGCTCACAGGACATGCTCCTAACAGCCGAGCATTCGCCCGATACCGCACCATTGACGATGACATGAAACGTGAAATTATCAACCTTATAAAGTGACGATTATGAACGTAACCGCTTTTATACGCAAGACATCAGCCAAAGACAAGGCTACAATATATTTCCGTGTCCGTGACGAGAAATGTGACATCAAGTGTGCGAGCGAACTGACCATCAATCCCAACCATTGGGATTCCAAGCGTCAGAGTTACAAACAGCGCATAGCTTTGGTAAAGGATAGCGAGAGACAGCAGCTTAATGATGCCATTCTTGACTTGAAGAGACTCATATCAAAAGAATACTATATAGGGGCAACCGCAGAATGGCTGAAACGTGTGATATTCGTCTTCCATCATCCCAATGCCTACAAGTTGAAAGACAACCAATGCCAGGAGACAAGGTTGTCGGTGCTTGTGGAGCAATACATTCAGGCAAAAGGCTTTGAGAAAAGACAGGCATCCGTAATACGTGCCAATATCGGGAAGATAGAACGCTTCGAACAATACCAGAAGACCGTGAAGAAACGCACCGACTATGTAATGGGCATTGACAATACTACAGCAGAAGATTTGGAAGACTTCTACCAGTTCTTGGTGCATGAGCATGAGTATGTCAAGTTATACCCATATCTGTACAGAAATGCGGCAAAGTCTGTGACGCAAGCCGTGCGTTCAGACAACACGCTGCACTCCAACTTCGCACGCCTGTGGACAGTCTTCATGTGGTGCATACATCGTGGCATCACCACCAACAATCCGTTTCTACAGTTTGAAATGCCAAAAGCCGTATATGGAACTCCTTGGTATATCAGCATAGAGGAGCGTGATTGTCTTTACGAACTTGACCTTTCGGACAATCCGCACTTGGCTACGTTCCGAGATATGTTCGTCTTCCAGTGCTTCCTCGGTTGCCGTTTCGGTGACCTGCTCAACCTCAAAAAGGAGAATGTCATAGACGGTGTGGTGGAGTATCTTCCGCAGAAGACCAAGAATCATGACGGAAGAACCGTCCGTGTTCCTCTTACAGAGAAAGCTCTCGCTATCTATGACAGATACAAAGACAGACCGACCCTTTCGCTGTTTCCACACTACAACGTGGCAGACTTCAACAAAGCTGTCCGTGCGGTCATGGAACTGGCACATCTTGACAGGAAAGTGCCGATACTCAACCCTCAGACCCGACAGAACGAGATGCGACCGATATACGAAGTTGCCACTTCCCATGCCGCCCGAAGAACTTTCATCGGAAATCTCTACAAGCAAGTGCAAGACCCGAATTTGATTTCCTCAATGTCTGGTCATGCCAATGGCAGCCGAGCTTTCGCCCGATACCGAACAATAGACGATGACATCAAGCGTGGGCTTGTTGACCTTATCGGTTGATGGTTCACGTATTCACACTACAATCAAAAGAAAGGAATAATATGGATTTATACTCAATGATACAGAATGGAGCACACTTCAAGGTAGAAGTGACCTCCGAGGATCTGGTCACATTTGCCGATCGACTTATAACAAAGTCGCAGGAGATAAAGGCAATGGAACTGGCAAACAATCCCGATGAGGAGAAATGGCTGACCGCAGAGGAAGCAGCCAAGATGTGCCGTGTATGCGCCACCACTTTATGGTCTTGGGCGAAGTCTGGCTATCTTGTCCCTGCCAAGATGGGACGGCAGCGTCTGTTTGCCTTGTCGGACATTCAGAAGATACTCAATGACAGAGCCAAGAAGTAACATTTGTAACACCACAGCACCAGTCAAGACATTCTCTGAGAGCCTTGCTTCTTTTCTTCCCTAAGTTCGCCATAGCTTCACCTTACGGCAAGGCTGTTGGCAAATCTATCTCTTGTAGGTCAGTCGAACCGCCAAGCGTATCTTTGATTATTGGGGATGTTGGGGAGCAAGTATAGGTTTAGTGTTCCACAAAACCACGGCTTACAAGCCAGGAGTGTCCGCACAGGTGCTTCAGACACGATAGGACAATGACATCCCCAACATCAACAGAACAGAAGAAAAGAGGCGGTCGTCCGAAACAGCCGAAAGGAACGCAGCGCACCCACCCAGTGAAGGTGTATTTTGACGATGCCAACTACCGAAAGTTGCTCCGCATACAGAGGAGAGACAACACTCCGCTGTCCACCTTGGTATATAATCTTGCTGTAAACGGCTATGTCAAAGAGCCGATTTCAAGGGAACTCACGAAGTACATCCGTGACCTTTCGGGCATGGCAAACAACTTGAACCAACTGGCACACCTCGGACACATTCACGGTGGCTTGGCTGTGGCAGTCGAGAACAAACGGCTGGCACAATCCATTAGTGAGATTATCATCAAGATCAACGAACAGTTATAGTCTATGATAGCAAAGATTAAGCAAGGTAATGGCTTTGGTGGATTGGTCTCATACGCCAACGACATCAAGAACAAGGACACGAACATCATCGCATCAGAAGGTGTTGACCTTTCTACCAACAGGTCGATTGTCGCCAGTTTCAACATTCAAGCCAAGGCTCGCCCGACACTCAAAGCGTATGTCGGGCATATTTCTCTGAGCTTTTCACCAGAGGATTACAGGCGAATGAGTGACGAACTGATAGCGGAAATATCAAAGAAGTATCTCCAGAGAATGGGGATAGTGAACACCCAGTTTGTCATCTTCCGTCACCATGACAAGGCGCACGACCATGTTCACATTGTGTACAACAGGGTGGATAATGACGGCAACGCAATCACTGGTGACAGCAACTTCAAGAAGTCAGCAGCCATCACCAAGGCACTTACAAGGGAATACGGCTTGACATTTGGCAAAGGCAAGAAGAATGTGAACCGTGAACGACTGAAAGGCAAGGATGCCGCCAAGTACAGAATGTATGACCTCATTACCGCAGCATTGAAAGACTGTCGTACTTGGAATAGCCTTAGACAGGCTCTTTCCAAGAAAGGTATAACTATGGACTTTATACACAGGGCGGACGGAAGTGTCAAAGGGATTTCTTTCTCTGATGGCAATGTCACATTCTCTGGCGGCAGGATAGACAGAAGTCTTACCTTGGGAAATATTCAAAAGGTACTGACTGATGAACGGAAAGCTGTCGGCGCTGTAGAGAATATCGGAAACGAAAGCTACACGGAAAACAAGGTGGCAAATGGCATGGATAATGCAAAGTCCTCGTCCTATTTCACATCGTCTTCTTCCCTAAATTCAGACAATGGGGAAAGCGTATCTATTGCAGACGAAGAAAGCACTCCAACTGCTAATGACACAGATGATAATACTTCTATTGGCATGTCTGATGTTGTAGGAGCGGTTGCAGAGTTAGTGCTTCAACCTTATGCAATTTCGTCAGTTGGCGGAGGTGGTGGTTCGTCACGTTCTGACGATGATGACAAGGATAAGAAAAAGTACAAACCAAGACGCAGATGATTATGGCAAACAAGAAACCTGTTCCTTTGAAGGACGAAGCGATAGACACTCTTGATGAATTGCAAGACAAATTGCAGACTTGCATAAATGCACTCAATTCGTTGTCAAGCAAAATCGGCTCGCAACCAACAGATAACATAGATGTGGGAAAATTCAAAGCTGATGTGGCATCCGCTGCAAAATCGGCTGTCGAAGACTTGTTGGATGGCAGACAGAAGCAACGTGAGGAAAAGGATAAGAAGGACAAAGAGAAATTTGGAATAACCCAAGATGAGTACATGGGGACTCTATCTGAAAGGTATGATATAGTCCTCTCCAGATGCGAGGGACTTCTAAACATTATAGAAAAAGAACGAGCTTTGGTTTTTTCTTTGAATGACAGGTATAAGAAATCTGATGATTGTATCAAGATTATTGGCAATACATTGGACTCTATCTGTGAAAAATTGGGGGTGCAAGCAAAAGTTGGCGTAACGCAGCCATCAATGCCCAAGACATTAAAGGAAGTTCCGTCATTTCTGCTATGCACCATTCCTTGGTATTGGATAAGGCGCATTTGGTATTCTCTCCATATTAGACAGTTAGCTCTTATACTCATGCTGTGTTCTTGGGCTTTGTCTATTGGATTGACTCTATTTTTGGCAAAGGACAATGCTGACTTGCAAAAAGACAAAAAGAAGAATATGCTTATACGCAAATTAGCCATTTCACAACCAAAAACTGCTGAATTTGTAAACTATGTGGATATGGTATATGCTGATGAAGCAGCCCATTCTAAAGAAATAAGCCAGTTATGGCAACAGTATTATATCAAGAAATAACGTAACTATGGATAATAAAATTATTGAACATTTGAGAGAAGAAGCAAAGGATGCACTCATTCATTGGGCTAAGACTGATAAAGGATATTTCATGATGAAAGATGCCTTGGAGAAATATTTTGAAGCCACAGGTGCCAATCGGTCTTGTGGCAACAGCAAGGAAACAATTCTATTGGGCAGACGCATTGCTGCCCAACGAATTGTGATTGATGCGATCCATTTACTCAACAAATATGAGTTGCATAAGATAGATAGCGAAATGCCTACCCTCATAGATGGAGCATTATTCAAGTCATCTATTTCACGATAATGGAACACCGTATATTATAGCCCGACTTTCAATCCTCGTAGCTTGAATTTGAATTCATCAAAAGCGTCACCATTTTGTACAGACACCTTTATGAAGCGATTGCCATTCGCTGTTGTCGGCAAAATTGTAACAGTCAACGTATTCCCATTTTGGGTAGCTGTTGCCCAATCTGACGTAATGGTAAAGTGTTTTTGGCCATCAATGACGGGTGTAAACTTCTTTTCTTCCCCTTTAGCTTCTTGTTCGGTGATACCATTTATCCAAAAGTCACTGTAATTTGTACATTGAAGCACAAATGTCCCTCCCTCAGGAGCTACATGGAAATATCCATCGCTTGATTTTTTTAATTCGGTTTTCCACTTCATTGGATCTACCTTTCCATCATCATCACTGCAAGATGATATGAAAAGCGGAAGAACCATTAAAATGAGTAACAATAACTTCTTTTTCATTGACCTTTTATTTTTGTTTATCTATTCTATAAATGCAAAAGTATACAGAATATTGCATCAACAAGGATGTTTTTTTGTGATAGTAGAGACATTTCCCCATAATGACTTGAATGGCAATACAGACAGGCTTCTTTATATTTGTCTAGCATTTGAGCTTTCATTTCCTCATTTTGGGAACAATTATTGTTTTTGTTGAGCAAAATGAAGTTGATATTCAGCATAATAGCTAAATCTTTGTTCAATCCTACCAAGATTGCACAATCTAACCGTCATCTTACCACAACGCAATCTTGCCTGCAATACCCAAATCAAGAGTGGCTGTTGCAATACCCAATGCTTGAAACACACGGCTCATGGTTGGTAATGTGATAACACTTGCACCTTTCTCCAACTTTGATATCTGAGCACGCTGCACACCGATACGCTCACCAAGCTGTTCTTGTGTGAGGTTTTGTGCCAATCGAGCCTTGCGTATGGCTTCGCCTACAATATAGGCGTTCACATCTTCTTTGAGTTTAGTTTCCATTGCTTCACGCTCTGGTGTTCCTCTTCTACCCCAAAGTTTATCTTTCATATTGTCTGCTGGTATCAATTTCATCTGTGCCATAATGCTATTTCTTTTTACTGTTAAAATACTCTTTTCTTATCTCTTCCGCTTTGGCAATCTCTTTTAATGGTGTCTTCTGAGTTTTCTTGATAATACCATGTGTGGCAATAACCAAAGTTTCTTCCTCAGTGTCCCAAAAGGAGAAAAGCCTGTAGCATATACCGTTGTAGAGAGTGCGGAACTCCCATATCTCGGTATTCTCCAGTTTCTTGAAGATGTCAACTTTCATCACTCCTTCCTCAACCTTGAAGATGTTGTAGTATATCTTCTGCTGAGCTTTGAATGGCTGCGTATCCAAAAAGGCTTGTGCTTCTTCTGTCAACACCACTTTTAGTTTATTGATGCCCATTTTGTTTTAAATTATGGTACAAAGATAATGATTTGTTTCCAAACAGCGATACAAAATTCGGTTTTTAATCTCTATCAGCCCCACTTTTAACACTCTCACTACTTGTTAGTATCAGATATGTAACTTGCTCACTCTTTTATTTCCCTAAATTTGATATTTCAAAAATAGGGAAGAGGAAAATGTGTCTGTGGAAAGTTACGGAGAAAGTGAACACTATCCGTAACATCTTACATTGTTATCAAACTTTACCCACCTTCTTACAAGTCACCCTGCGCTAATAAATATGTTAATCAAATCTTAATTCTATGTTAACAAGTCTTTACTGCCAAATCCCTTTTTTGAAGCCATTTCAATGCCGTTGAACACACCCTCTTTTAGCACATTCAAACTCCCCATAAAAATATGTTTTTTGGAACATTTTGGGAACATCATACTTGCCACTACATCTGTCATACACTGATAATCAAGTACTTAAACACAATCTTGTGTTATTCGGAAGAAATTGCAAAGTATGTTCCATACGTTGTGAAGCTTTGTTATGCCATAGCCGGTGTCGTTGCCGTTGTGGGTGCCATAAGCGTTTACATTGCAATGAACAATGAGGAGCAGGACGTCAAGAATATCTTAGTCCTACGAAATGCGCTTGAAAAAACAAGAAAGCAAATGAAAGCAAATGCGCTAAGTATCAATGCTTTAAGTGATAATTTAAATTTTCCGATATTTGCTGAACTCACTCTTAAAAAGACATAAAAGACTGTTTCTTGTTTCCGTTTTGTTTCTCGTTTCTCGGTTTGTTTTCTTATCTTTACATCAGTTTTCCGAAGTAAGGGAAGAGAAAGAAAAGCAAATGTCAGCATTGGAAACCATATCTGACACGAACTTTCAACAAGAGGGAGAAAGACCCTCCAAGCAGCAGAATACAAAAACAAAATAACACTTCATACATTATGGCAAGACCAAAGAAACAAGTAAAGCTGAAAGAGCCGATTAAAATTCGGTTGAAGTCGCTCGCAGATGGCAACAAGAGCATCTATCTTGACATCTACTATAAGGGAGTGAGAAAGTATGAATACCTCAAACTCTATCTCGTCCCCGAAATCAATCCAATCTGCAAGGAACAGAACAAGCAGATTATGGCGGTTGCAGAACGCATCAAGGCAGAGCGCATCAAAGCCCTTCATGGTCACGGCATACAGGACTGGGAGACAGTAAAACAAGGCTCGATGCTTCTTACCACATGGATAAAGAAGTATTGTGAAGGTGGTGTCGGCATCAAGAAGTCAACGCTCCATTGCCGTGTGGAAATGCTACACACCGTGGAGAAGTATCTTGACGAGACAAAAAAAGGCTTCATTTCGCTTGAAGAGGTCAATGCAGAGTTCTGCCGTGGATATGTGAAGTTCTTGCGTAACTTCCCAAATTCCCATATCAAGTATGGCGAGCCAAGACCTATCAGCGAGAATACGGCAAGCAGATACCTCGGAATGTTCTCTACCGCACTCAACAACGCTGTGCGACAAGGCATTATCCGCAACAACCCTATGAAGGAACTTGATGCACGTGAGCGCATTCAGCCCAAGGATGGCAAGAAAGAGTATCTGACCATTGAGGAACTTCGCACCCTCATGGCTACGGACAGTTATCGTCCAGAGGTCAAGGAGGCTTTCATCTTCGCCTGTTTTACAGGATTGCGATTAAGCGACATGTACCGTCTTGCGCCGATGCACATCTTCAAGACTGCTGACGGAAAGGGCGAGTACATTGATATGGAAATGCAAAAGACGGAGAAGCCAGTTATAATACCTCTCTCGGAAGAGGCTAAGCGGTGGTTGCCAAAGCCAAGAGGAAATGATATTCCTTTCTTTGATATACCGACCACACAGACCGTTATAGGCAGAGCTCTCCGCAAATGGGCAGAAGCGGCAGGGATAGAGAAGCATATCTCATTCCATCAGAGGAAACATCATACAATCTCTATCTAATTGAAAATTAAACAGTTATTTCTGTTTAATTAATATCAGGTAACGATTTAGAAACGAGCGAATTACAATATTCTGTTTTCTTTTGCCTCTGTCAAAGAACGATTCTTTCAATGCAAATATACACTTTACTTGTGACAAAAGCAATCTTTTTCTACATTTAATCGACTTACAGTCAGCCTTAAAGAGGGTATCTGGTCTCATTCCATCTTCTTCCTCAAAAATAACATAGCAGTCTAAATTGGTTTATGTATGGGATAGGTCTTGTTCATTCGATCCGGTAGACTACTATACATAAAAGTATAAAGGCGAGATACGACAAGGAGATGCCATGCTTTTGTGTAAGGGGAATCTCTCTTAGCTTATCGCAGACCATGTATAGCTAAGTGTTTTGAGAATAAACAGTCTGTAAAAAACGGAAAGACACCGATTATGGGCCGTATCACCATCAATGGAACCCAAGCCGGTTTCAGTTGTAAGAAAGAAGTGTCCCTCGCTTTGTGGGACGTCAAAACCAACCGGGCCAAAGGCAAGTCCGAGGAGGCCCGTACACTCAATCAGGAGCTTGACAATATCAAGGCGCAAATCACCAGGCACTACCAGTACATCTGCGACCACGACAGTTTTGTTACAGCCAAGAAAGTCTATAACCGCTATGTCGGCTTCTCAGAGGAATGCCACACCCTTATGAACCTTTTCAGGGAACAGCTGGAACCGTATAAAAAGAAAATCGGCATAGAGAAAGCCGAAAGCACCTACTGCGGTCTGGTTGCCGATTACAAGAGTCTCCTGCTTTTCATGAAAAGCAAGAAGAATGCAGAGGATATTGTCATCGAAGAACTTGAGAAATCATTCATCGAGGATTACTACAACTGGATGCTCGGTACATGCGCTTTGGCAAACTCCACTGTCTTCGGGCGTGTCAATACCTTGAAGTGGCTGATGTATATCGCGCAGGAAAAAGGCTGGATACGGGTTCATCCGTTCGCATCATTCGAGTGTATGCCCGAATACAAGAGGCGTTCTTTCCTTTCCGAAGAGGAACTGCAAAGGATAATCCATATAGAACCGAGATACAAACGCCAGCGTGCCATGCGCGACATGTTCCTGTTCATGTGCTTCACCGGTCTTTCCTATGTGGACTTGAAAGCCATAACATACGATAATATCCATACCGACTCCGACGGCGGTACATGGCTGATGGGCAACCGTATAAAAACGGGAGTGGCGTATGTCGTAAAATTATTGCCCATTGCTATCGAACTGATTGAAAAATATAGGGGTACGGATGAAAAGAAAGACTCCCCGAATGTGTCTTTCCGGTAGGTGAATACAATGCCATGCGGCTCAGTCTTGGAATCATAGGCAGGAAATGCAACTCCGGGGCGAGGTCACCCCGCACATCGGACGCCACGCATTTGCCGTTCTGGCCATACTCAAGGGGATGCTGCTGGAAACTCTTCAGAAAGTGTTTGGGCATAAGTCCATCACATACGTCCTGCGCATCCATTCACTTGTCCGGCGCAGGCGGGGCAATCTTTTTCTGGAAGTCGCCCATCTGTACGACCAGCGTGCTGACCAGCTTTCTCAACTCCTAATACGCGCTTGTTTCAATAATTGTCAGTTCCATACTAAAATTCTTTTTAAGATTCTGAATATGCGACAAAGTAACGCACATCCTATATCCTTTCCAAACAGATAATATCAGAGTCTTCCGTTGGCGTGCATTGGCGTATCCAACGTTAAAAGAGAAGGTCCTTCACCTGCATCCATGCGGCAACGGAACTTCCATTCCCTTACTTGTTTTCCATAAATTTATAGGATTAATTTCTGGTGCATGATATTAATAGTCATTATTCTGTCTGCTTTTTTTGCTTGCATAATTGCAGCTAACAGTTATCTATTCCAGAACGCATTGTTATGGAAAATGGCAAGCTGTTTTGTTGGTTTATGGATATTGTGTATGATAATTACCGTCTTCGTTTGTCGTAAACTTGAATGCTCTAATTAAAACAGTACGGTTGTCATGCTTTGTGTGTTTTATTATAAATATTATGAATTATTTGGAATTGATATGTAATATAGATAATTTTGCAGTCGGGAAATGGTTTCGGGAGGTTTACGCCTTCCGAATGAAAAGGGAACCCGGTGAAAATCCGGGACAGTACCCGCTGCTGTGAGTCCACAAAAACGGACATCGAACTTTTGCCACTGGTGTAATACCGGGAAGGCACGATGACCGGGACGAGTCAGAAGACCTGCCATGACCGGAATGAGATTTACACCTGCGGGATATACGGGTCGTAATCAAATAAGGAATAGCTCATCGGCCATTCAATATTTGAAGACAGACATATTCCCGTTCGTGTAAGTCCGCACGAACGGGAATTTTTTGTGTTTGTTAATAATATGTTTTACATTAAAATGAGTGACCTATGAAAAGAAAATTACGCTTTCTGGCAGGTGCCTGTCTATTTACCGCAACCGCCTTGTTCTCTGGCTGTAGTTCGGACGATGACTTTTTGATGGACCCGGTTGATTCCGGAACTTCGCAAACCCGTGCTGTGACAAATTCGGACGGTACTTTAACTATCACTTTCGATGATTTCGATCCCGGCATGTTAGCAGGACCTACCTCGGCCGGAGAAAATCTTTATTCGTACCAAGGGTATCCTCAAGTAACCACCATTTACGACAATACTCCGGAAGAATATCTCTTCCTTTCAATGTTTAATACTGTAGGTGGAAGCACAGAGTATTCCAGCGGCGGCATCGCACTTTCCAACTGGAACATCCGCTCCAATCAGTCGGGAAATACCGGAGACTGGTGGTATTCTTATCTAAACCAATGTTCTGTCTATAACACTGCGGTGGAAGCGGAAGGACAGAATAAGGAAGCCGGGCACAGCGGTTCCAATTTCGGTGTCGTTTACGGATATGTGGATGCTTACAATCAGGCATGGATGGCTAAACCAGAATTTTATTTCAATGTTCCCCGGAAATTGGTCGGCCTGTGGATCTGCAACACCTCATACACTTATGGTGTCATTACTTATGGTAATCAGTTCGGTTCTACGGGGGTAGCGACTCCTCTGAAAGAGATGAAAGGGTATTTCCAAGTGAATCTGGAATGTTATGATGCGAATGGCGGTCTGATCCGCACTTACAAACGTCTTTTAGCCGATTATCGTAACGGCCAACAACAGGTTGATCCTATCACGACATGGGATTATTGGGAAATCAATGCCGAAGGGGTGCAAAGTGTGAAATTCAACTTCGAGGGTTCGGATTCGGGAGCATACGGTTTGAATACTCCGGCTTATATCTGTATTGATGATATCACCATACAATAAAAAGAATACAAGGATATCCCTTCTGTCGGGGGTATCCCTGTTATTTTTCTAAAATCCACACATCATGCATCGTTTTCACTATTTTATTATTTCTGCCTGTATGCTGTTCACCTCCTGCAACAAGGATGAAGTCATTACCGAAGAAGTAGGAGGACAACCTATAATAGAACTTGACAGCGAGACCGGTATTTACACGGTCAAGGTCGATCACGAATTGACTATCGCCCCGACATACCAGAATGTTGAAGATGCTCTTTTTGCTTGGACGATAGACGGTACGCTGGTTTCTTCGGGTCCGTCTCTTCAACGTACATGGAATGAATGCGGGGATTTTTATGTCAAACTAAGAGTAGACAATGCGGAAGGCTATGCCGAAGAGGAACTGAAAGTAGAAGTGAAAGAACTCACCCCTCCGGTCATCTCACTGGCACTACCTTCGCAGGGGCTAAAAGTCGTCCGGAATACCGATTACACATTTACTCCCGATATTCAGCATTCGGATGTCGAAGGGTTCAAAATCGAATGGGTACGGGAAGGAAAAATCGTTTCCACCGAGAATACTTATACTTTCAATGAAAAAGAACTCGGTGTTTATACGGTGACAATCAACGCTTCCAATATAGATGGGACAACAACGAAAGACGTAAGCGTAGAGGTCGTGGAAACGATGCCCTACGTTGTCAAATTCCCGACCCCGTCTTACCTGCAAACATCCACGGACAGGTACACTTTTGCCGACCGTCCTGTTTTCCTGCGTCCGTTGTTGGAGTATTTCGACAATCCCCGTTTTGAGTGGAGTGTGGACGGTCAGGTCATGGAAGGAGAAGTGGAACGCATGTTCAAGTTCACGCCGTCCGCACCCGGAGAATACACCGTCTCCTGTACTGTGTCGGAAGACACACCGACGGAAAAAATAAGCAGGAATATCGACAAAGGGAAAACGGCTGTCACTGCCACCGTAAAAGTCGTTTGTGTGGACAAAAAGGAACAAGACGGCTTCCGGGCTTCGGGAAGTTCCAAGCTCTGGAATAAAGTCTATGAATATACCCCAGCTCCCGGCCAATTTATCAACGAGACGAGCACGATAGGCGGTATGACCGGCAACGAAACATCCCCTGAAGCGGCTGTCGCATGGGCAACACAGCGTTTGAAAGACAAACTGCACGTCTCTTTAGGTTCTTTCGGGGGTTATATCATCGTCGGCTTCGACCACAGTATTCCCAATTCGGGTAACCAATATGATTTCTGTGTTCAGGGGAACGCCTTTGACGGCAGTTCCGAACCGGGTATCGTATGGGTCATGCAAGATATAAACGGAAACGGATTGCCGGATGACGAGTGGTACGAACTGAAAGGATCTGAAGCAGGCAAGGAAGAAACAATACAGAATTTTGAAGTGACCTATTACCGTCCGGAAGGCAAAAAAATGGATGTCCAATGGATCAGTTCCGACGGTAGAAACGGCTGGGTAGACTATCTGTCCGCTTATCATACACAAGACTATTATTATCCGGCTTGGATTTCGGAAAACAGTTATACCCTGACAGGCACTTGTCTGGCCGCCCGCAACACCCAAGATTCTCAAACCGGTTATTGGGATAATCAGAGTTATGACTGGGGGTACGTGGATAATTTCGGAAACGACCAGATAGAAGGCGGCAGTACGGTGGATGGAAGCGGACAAAGGAACGGTTTCAAAATTTCCAATGCCATCCATGCCGATGGAACGGAAGCCAATCTGCAATATATTGACTTTATCAAAATACAATGCGGTGTTCTGGCCAAAAGCGGCTGGCTGGGCGAAGTTTCTACGGAGGTATTTTCTTTTGAGGATCTAACCAAATAATAAAAATTACAAGTATGAAAATTTATTTTCTTCCCATGCTCCTATCCTTGTTCTTTTTGGGAGCGTGTGACAAAAACGATGAAATTATACCTGAAGATGCAGATGAAAATTTCATCACATCGGTCGTGATGACCGTGGACGGGAAATCGTACACGGCCGACATTACGGACAATACAGTAACAATAACCGTTCCCTATACGGTATCGCTGAACAACGCCGAAGTGGAATTCAAGTACACAACTTCTGCAACAATCATACCTGATCCTGAAACGGTAACGGACTGGGATAACGAACGAACCTTCCGGGTGACATCCTATAACGGAGATGCCCGCGAATATACCTATAAGGTCGTGAAAAGCGAGATAGAATCTGACGGAGATGTGGAGTTGAAGACCACCGAGGAGGTAGCTTCTTTTGCCGCAACCAAAACAACCGTTGTCAAAGGGAACCTGATTATCGGCTCTGATGCGGAAGAGGCAGAAAAAATCACTGACATATCTGCATTGGCATCTTTGAAAGAGGTTACTGGCAACATTGTCATTCGTAACAGTTACAACGGTGCAGACTTGACAGGGTTGGATAATATCGTTTCTGCCGGAGGTTTACAGGTAGGTTCGACCGATGTCGCCTCGAAAGCTACGGAACTTCACATGATTTCCATGAAAGCATTGGAAACGCTCTCCGGAGACATATCGGTATATAACGACCAAGTGACGTATGTCCTATTCGAGAAACTGGCAACTATTGAAGGAAGCGTGATGTTCAATGCGTCGTCGTTACAGAGTTTTGAGTTTCCGGTTCTGACTACTGTAGGTCAGGATCTGAATCTTCAAGGACTCAATGAAGAGAACACAGCAGCCGGTTCGATTGCGTCTTTGGAAATACCGGAACTGACAAGTGTCGGAGGGGTCTTGTCCGTAAACAATCTTGCCAAGCTGACTTCCATGAGCTTCCTTAAGCTGAAAGAGACCGGTGGCCTTGATTTCCATACCGTCCCCGTGATGTTGGAAACCATCAACCTTCCGGAAATCGAAACAGTAAACGGAAGTATTATTATGGAAGCCAATATGGAAGCTCCTCCTACCGGTAGTTTTGTTCCCCAACGAAATGACGTGCTTCAGGCTTTCGGTGGAATGGACAAACTGACAACGATAAAGGGACAGATAAAGATAAAGAATTTCACGGCACTCAAACAACTTCCCGACTGGAGCAAGATCACCACACTTGGAAGCATCACGCTGGATTATCTTGAAGATGTGAGCGGAACACTGCTGTTGCCGAACGCCCGATTTGAAACCTTCGGAGAAACAGCGCCCCAGATTGAAATTATAAACAAGGTGCAGCTCTCCAAAATTGAAACAGCCGAAGATTTGTCAAATGTAAATTTTGTCATCACCAGTCTCACGAATAATAAGTTCCCTGAAATCACGTTCAAGAATATCAAAGACTTCACTTGTAAGCCAACCACCAACAATACCGATTATACCATATCGACAATTCAACATGTATATGGAAATCTAAATGTGACAGGCCAAATGCGAAGCAATGCCAAATTTCCCGACTTGGAAATCATAGATGGATATGGATATATCCAAATACCCATGTTTGCTTCAATCACAATGCCAGTCTTGAAAGAAGTGGGAGGACAGTTCTATTTATCTGGAAATTTTACCAGTTGTAACTTGCCCTTACTATCCAAAGTTTGTTGTTCAGCTTCTCCTGTATATTATAAAGAGGGAGAGGGTTCGTTAGCAATATCTTTACAAAGTAAATCGCTGGATATTCCGGAATTGCTTCACGTAGGAGGTGAAGGGTTGTTCGTTAATAAAGCAACAGGCATTACTTGTGATAAATTACAGACTATAGATGGTACGCTACAGATAAAAAGTGCGACTTCTCTTTCTCAGGAAACACTTTCCATGGAGAAGTTGGAGACCTTGCATGGGGTTGTTTTTGACGGTTTGACGAAATTTACCGACTACACTTTCTTCGGCAAGTTTATAGAAAACGGAATGATTACGGGGGAAAGTTGGAGCGTGACGAAATGTGGGTATAACCCAACCTTCCAAAATATGAAGGACAAACAATATACGCAGCAGGATTAAACCTTATACCTTAACCAGAGTACCCGTAATGATTCGGGTACTCTTTTTTATCCGAATGACAATGAGCAGAACAATACAACGGATTTGCCTTTTTCTTTTCTGCCTGCCAGTTTTCGGCAGTTGCATGAAATGGGATTACGGAGAGATGGAAGATTTCTCTGTATCGGCCTCTGGTCTTTTCATTACCAACGAGGGGAATTTCCAGTACAGCAATGCCACGCTTTCCTACTACGATCCCGCCACGTGCGAAGTGGAGAATGAAGTGTTTTACCGTGCCAACGGGTTCAAGTTGGGCGATGTGGCCCAGTCTATGGTTATCCGGGACGGTATAGGCTGGATCGTGGTGAACAACTCGCATGTGATTTTCGCCATCGACATCAATACTTTCAAGGAAGTGGGCCGTATCACAGGTTTCACCTCACCCCGGTATATCCATTTTCTGTCGGATGAGAAAGCCTATGTGACGCAGATATGGGACTACCGTATCTTCATCATCAACCCCAAGACATACGAGATTACCGGCTATATCGAATGTCCAGACATGGACATGGAATCGGGTTCCACCGAACAAATGGTACAATACGGCAAGTACGTCTATGTGAACTGCTGGTCGTACCAGAACCGCATCCTGAAAATCGACACGGAGACGGACAAGGTCGTGGACGAACTGACCATCGGCATACAACCTACTTCGCTGGTCATGGACAAATACAACAAGATGTGGACCATCACGGATGGCGGTTACGAGGGCAGCCCATACGGTTACGAGGCACCGTCTCTCTATCGTATAGACGCCGAGACTTTCACCGTAGAGAAACAGTTCAAGTTTAAGCTGGGCGACTGGCCTTCGGAAGTCCAGCTCAACGGTACACGGGATACACTTTACTGGATCAACAACGATATTTGGCGAATGCCGGTGGAAGCCGACCGTGTTCCCGTCCGGCCTTTTCTGGAGTTTCGGGACACCAAATACTACGGCCTTACGGTCAATCCCAACAACGGGGAGGTATATGTGGCCGACGCTATTGATTACCAGCAACAAGGTATCGTGTATCGCTATTCGCCGCAAGGCAAGCTGATCGATGAATTTTACGTGGGAATCATTCCGGGAGCTTTCTGCTGGAAATAACGAGGAAGGAGGACAAAAATGAAAAGACATCTTATTCTATTGTTCGTGGGGGTAAGCCTGCCCTTTCTGCTTGCCGCCCAGCAGAAAAATTCCGTCAGCATTACCAAAAGGGTACTACGTATTCCGGAGGTTACGGTGGTGGGCAAACGACCTATGAAGGATATAGGCGTGCAACGAACCCGTTTCGATTCCATCGCCATGAAAGAGAACATCGCCTTGTCTATGGCCGATGTGCTGACATTCAACTCATCCGTTTTTGTCAAGAACTACGGACGCGCCACGTTATCCACCGTGGCTTTCCGGGGTACCTCTCCCTCGCATACCCAAGTGACGTGGAATGGTATGCGCATTAACAACCCGATGCTGGGCATGACGGATTTTTCCACCATCCCTTCTTACTTTATCGATGATGCCTCGCTGCTGCACGGAACGTCATCGGTAAACGAAACGGGCGGCGGCTTGGGTGGTCTGGTCAGGCTCTCCACTTCTCCGGCCAACCATGAAGGGTTCGGGTTGCAGTACGTGCAGGGAGTGGGGTCGTTCAGCACGTTCGACGAGTTTCTCCGCCTGACCTACGGTGACAAACACTGGCAGTCCTCCACCCGTGTGGTGTATTCCTCTTCCCCCAACGACTACAAATACCGAAACCGGGACAAGAAGGAAAACATCTATGACGAGGACAAGAACATCATCGGTTCCTATTACCCGACGGAACGCAACCGCAGCGGGGCTTATAAGGATCTGCACGTCTTGCAGGAAATTTATTATAACACGGGCGAAGGCGACAAGTTCGGGCTAAACGCCTGGTATATCAATTCCAACCGGGAACTGGCGATGCTCAGCACGGATTACGGGAACGACATGGACTTCGAGAACCGCCAAAGGGAGCAGACGTTTCGCGGCGTCCTCTCGTGGGATCGCGTGCGGGAGAAATGGAAGGTCGGTGTAAAAGGCGGCTATATACACACATGGATGGCCTATGATTACAAGCGGGACAAGGGAAACGGCGAAATGGCTTCGATGACCCGCTCACGCAGTAAGATTAACACGTTCTACGGAAGTGCGGACGGGGATTATGCTCCTTCAGAGAAATGGCTGTTCACGGCCGGTGTTTCCGTACACCAGCATTTGGTGGAAAGCGCGGACAAAAATATCATCTCGCAGGAAGGTAACAAGGCTGTTGTCGGGTATGACAAGGGACGTGTCGAGTTTTCCGGTTCCGTTTCTGCGAAATGGCGGCCTGTCGATCGTTTTGCCGCCTCGCTTGTCCTTCGCGAGGATATGTTCGGTACGGAATGGGCCCCGGTTATCCCGGCTTTCTTCATCGACGGGGTACTGTCGAAAAAAGGCAATATCGTGGCGAAAGCATCCATCTCCCGGAACTACCGTTTTCCCACGCTGAACGACCTCTATTTTCTGCCGGGCGGTAATCCCGACCTGAAAAGCGAGCACGGCTTCACATACGACGTGGGGTTGTCGTTCTCGGTGGGGAAAGAAAATGTATATGCTTTGAGCGGTGGTATCAACTGGTTCGATTCGCACATCGACGACTGGATCATCTGGCTACCCACAACCAAGGGATTCTTCTCCCCCAGAAACCTCAAAAAGGTACATGCTTACGGGGCAGAGACCAACGCCCACCTTGATATAATGCTCGGAAAGGACTGGAAACTGGATATGAACGGAACTTTCTCGTGGACTCCCTCGATCAACGAGAGCGAACCGATGAGTCCGGCAGACCAATCCGTCGGCAAACAGTTGCCATACGTGCCGGAGTTTTCCGCAACGGTGACCGGACGTCTGTCATGGCGGACATGGAGCCTGCTTTACAAATGGTGTTATTACAGCCAGCGTTATACCATGTCGAGTAATGACTATACCCTGACGGGCTATCTGCCCCCTTACTTCATGAATAACGTGACACTGGAAAAACAGCTCTCTTTCCGATGGGCCGATCTGTCGCTAAAGGGCAGCATCAACAACCTGTTCGATGAAGAATACCTTTCCGTATTGTCCCGTCCCATGCCGGGCATCAATTTCGAGATATTCATCGGCATAACACCCAAGTTCGGAAAAAACAAAAATAGTAAACGATAATCTGCATCAATATGAACGCATTAAAGAATTTAAGCCTGATTTTGTTGCTTTCTCTGGCATTTACAGGCTGCCACAACAAAAGCTCAAAAATCAATGATTTCAACCTGCTGCTTTATGCTCCCGAATATGCCTCCGGCTTCGACATCAAAGGGGCGGACGGGAAGGAAAGCGTACTGATAACCGTCAGGAATCCCTGGCAGGGAGCGGACAGTGTAACCACATGGCTGTTTATCGTCCGCAACGGTGAAGAGGTTCCCGAAGGGTTTGCAGGACAGGTACTCAAAGGAGACGCCAAACGTATCGTGGCGATGTCTTCCACTCATATCGCCATGCTTGACGCAATCGGTGAAGTCCGGTGTATAACCGGCGTTTCGGGAATCGACTACATTTCCAACCCAGACATCCAAGCCCGCCGCGACAGTATTGGCGATGTCGGCTATGAAGGGAACATCAACTACGAGTTGCTGCTCTCGCTCGATCCCGACCTCGTTCTGCTCTATGGGGTGAACGGCGCAAGCGCAATGGAAAGCAAACTCGAAGAACTCGACATACCGTTCATGTATGTCGGCGATTATCTTGAAGAGTCGCCTCTCGGCAAGGCCGAATGGATGGTAGTGCTTTCAGAAGTCACAGGAAAACGTGAGAAGGGTGAAAAAGCCTTTGCCGCAATCCCGGTCAGATACAACGCCTTGAAAAAGAAAGTGGCCGACAGTACCCTCGGCACTCCTTCGGTTATGCTTAATGTTCCCTATGGCGACTCGTGGTTCATGCCTTCAACCCAAAGTTATGTAGCCCGCTTGATTACTGATGCGGGAGGCCGCTATATCTACCAGAAGAACACGGGAAACGCTTCTATCCCCATTGACTTAGAAGAAGCATATCTGCTCGCGTCGGATGCGGACATGTGGTTGAACGTGGGAATGGCGAACTCCCTTGACGACTTGAAGGCATCATGTCCGAAATTCACCGATACCCGATGTTTCAAAAATGGAGAGGTGTATAACAACAACGCCCGTACCAACACAGCCGGGGGTAACGACTATTACGAGTCTGCCGTCGTGAATCCTGACATCGTGCTCCGCGACCTCGTGAAGATATTCCATCCTGAACTGGTGCAGGAAGAGTGTGTGTATTACAAGCAACTGAAATAGATGCGTTCCCGTTCGACTATATTATTCTCCATATTGATTACGCTCACGGTCGGTCTTTTTTTACTGGACTTGGCCGTGGGAGCTGTCAACATTCCGATCCGCGATGTATGGGCAGCACTGACCGGGGGAAATTGTTCCCGTGCCACGGAAAAAATCGTACTCAACATACGCCTCATAAAAGCTATAGTGGCACTGTTGGCCGGGGCTGCCTTATCGGTCAGCGGTCTTCAGATGCAGACCCTCTTCCGTAATCCTCTTGCCGGTCCCTATGTCCTTGGCATCAGTTCCGGTGCAAGTCTCGGTGTGGCACTTGTGGTACTTGCCGGGATCGGTTCATCAATAGGCATTGCCGGAGCAGCGTGGGTGGGTGCGGCTGTCGTGTTGCTCGTGATAACTGCCGTCGGACAGCGAATAAAAGACATCATGGTAATCCTGATTCTGGGCATGATGTTCTCATCGGGCGTAGGTGCTGTCGTGCAGATATTGCAGTACCTCAGCAAAGAGGAATCGCTGAAAGCCTTTGTCATTTGGACGATGGGGGCTTTGGGTGACGTCACCTCCGGACAACTTCTGATTCTTGTTCCATCGGTGTTTGCCGGACTGCTGTTGGCTGTACTGACCATCAAACCGCTTAACCTCCTGCTGTTCGGAGAGGAATATGCCGTAACAATGGGACTGAATATTCGGCGTTCACGCAGCCTGTTGTTTCTCTCGACAACGCTGCTCGCCGGAACGATAACCGCTTTTTGCGGTCCGATAGGTTTCATAGGTCTCGCTATGCCTCATGTCACAAGAATGCTTTTCCAAAATAGCGATCATCATGTCCTTCTGCCCGGAACAATTCTTTCGGGAGCATCGATATTGCTTCTTTGCGACATCATTTCTAAAATATTCACCTTGCCGATCAACGCCATTACAGCTCTATTGGGAATCCCAATCGTCGTATGGGTGGTTTTACGCAACAAATCCATCACCGCATGATAGAATTACAGCATTTTTCCATAGGTTACAAAGAAAACTCGTTGCTCCACGAGGTAAATGCCACGATAAAAAAAGGTCAACTGACAGCCCTTATCGGAAGAAACGGGACAGGAAAATCGACGTTGCTCCGCGCCATAGCCGGTCTGAACCGGTGTTATTCCGGAAAAATCATTCTCGACGGGCACGACATCGCCTGCATGAAAACCGAAGATATGGCAAAAACGCTGGCTGTCGTCACGACCGAGCGCACGCGCATCGCCAACCTGCGGTGCAAGGATGTCGTAGCCATAGGCCGTGCTCCTTATACCAACTGGATAGGTAGGATGCAAGAAACAGATAAGGAGATAGTCATGCAATCGCTCATTTCGGTGGGAATGGAGGCTTATGCAAACCGCACGATGGATAAAATGTCGGATGGCGAATGCCAGCGTGTGATGATTGCTCGTGCATTGGCACAGGATACTCCTATCATTCTCCTTGATGAACCGACTTCCTTTCTTGACATGCCTAATCGCTACGAACTTGTGGCGTTGCTTCGTAGGCTTGTCCACGACGAGAAAAAATGTATCATGTTCTCGACACATGAACTTGACATCGCGTTGTCCATGTGCGATTCGATAGCATTGTTAGATACCCCGAATTTAAGTTGCTTGACCGCGTCTGAAATGCAGAAAAGCGGATACATTGACAGACTTTTCCAAAATGAAAACATCCGTTTCGACTCCTTATGCGGTACAATGATTTTGAAACAATGAGTATATACACTGTAGAAAATTTTACTTCAGACATCACTGTTGAAGGATACATCGCCGAATTCCGTGACGAACCACATTTTCTTGAACTTTGCAAACAATGTACCAATTACGGTAAAAGTTGGGGGTGTCCTCCATTTGATTTTGATACGGAATCGTTTCTCCGACAATACAAGTATGCACATCTTATGGCAACGAAGATAATCCCTGAAGACAAAGATATTCCGATTGAATATACACAAAAACTCATTTTACCGGAACGGATACGAATCGAGAGCGAATTATTGGATATGGAACGGAAATATGGAGGGCGTTCATTTGCCTATATAGGTAAATGTCTTCACTGCTCAGATAACGAGTGTACGCGTAACTGCGGCACACCATGCCGACACCCGGAAAAAGTGCGTCCGTCACTCGAAGCCTTCGGATTTGACATAGCCAAAACGCTTTCTGAACTTTTTAACATCGAACTTCTTTGGGGAAAGGATGGCAAATTACCTGAATATCTTGTTCTCGTAAGCGGATTTTTTCATAATGAATACGAACTTTGCAACATAGCATACTAATGATTCGGACATGAAATAAACAGACAAACTAACCACATTCGGTTCAATCTGTTTTGTGATTTCAAATGAATTATAGTTAGATATGTAAAAAGCGACGCTGGAGCTTGAAATAAGTAACGGTTTATCGGTGTATTCTCCGTTAAACCGTCCTGTTTTCGTTAAACGAAAACACAACTTGCTGTCCGCAGGAGCGGACCACATTTATCCAATAATTATTGTGTATTAGCCCATTGTATGGCTATTCTCCTGTGATTTACGAGGCATTTCCATCAGGTGTTTGCCGGCTGCTCTCCCCATAAAAGGGTGGATATCTCTCCATAATCATATGACTTACGTCCATAATTCGGGAATAAGGAGGCGAATATACGGGAAATCTGCCCTTTACATGCCCTATTGTCCATTAATGGATTGTTACTTCTACACATCTACAAATGGAGAGCGGCAGTGAGCCGTATATGGTTTATGGTTTTTCTGCATTATCTTCATTAATGGATTACTACTTCTACACTTCTGCAAATGGAGAATGTAGCCGTGTACACCTTATGGTCTTCCTTCATAATTCTCCATTAACGGATTAATACTTTTACACTCCCATAGACCGATAATTTAAGAATCCGTATCCGGACGGATGCGCGCTCTCACGCCTGCCCATAAGGATTAAAAAGGAACGGTGGACAAGGAAACGGAATCCCGCTCGCTTTTCCACACCACTACGGGCCTCTGATGTCGCCTCCGCATAGGAAGAACCGTCCGAACGGAACGGCATCTCCGTCCCCCCCGTCATGTGTATCATGACAATAACTGACTTTGGATGACTATAAGTGACAGGTGGTTTCATCCTGTTCTCTTCTTCCTTTATTTTGTATTCCGAGACAATACCAGTTGTGTAATTTAATAATTTAAGATTTTAAAATATGGATTCAGAAAAGGAAAAGAACCGGCTTTCCGATATCGTTCTCGAGAGGGTCGGACTCACGGGGAACCTTCTGTCAGCTCCCGTTTCCCCATCCCTGGAACCAGTGGTGGAGATACCAAGTCATGGAAGTCAGGTCCGGGCAGGGAAAGTGACAGGTCCGGAGGAATACAAGAGGAGGTTTCTGGTTCCCGCTCCCAGAGCCGCTGAGTGGAAGACCGCCTACATTGATGGGAGACTGCACCGCCGGATCGCCATGCTGGTCAGGGCCGCCGGCTGCGGCAGCATCTCCGGTTTTATCATCCGGTTGTTGGAACTCCATATGGAGGAACACAGGGAGGACATCGCCTCCCTGCTCGGTGAGGTCTACCGTCCCTGGGATGAGGACGGACAGCCGGGAGGAACACCTCGCCGATAAAACGTTGTCATTGTCCAAGAAGGCATATCATGACAGGAAAGAACGTAAAAGAGCGGATTGGTCTTGGCGGGATGGACGCGGACCGCATCCGTGAGATCATGGGGGAAGCGCCTGCCTGTCCCCGGAAGAGACGTGGAACGTCCGGTAACGACATTATACGTCCCGCAAGGAAAAATGGCCCCATGCAACCGTCCGTCTACGGGGAGGAATACCTGCATGGCATTGCGGGCGTGCAGCGTCGGTCGCTGCATATTCCCGCCGCCCTGCACCGGAAACTGTCCATCCTGGCGGGAGCCTCGAGAAATGGAACGGTCACGCTGGAGGGGTTCATCAACCACCTTGTCTCGCGGCATCTGGAAGAATACAGGGAAACGACGGACATGATTCTGGAGGAGTCCCTGCCCGGCCCGGTCATAAAGGCTCGTCCCCCATGACAGGGGATCTCCCCCGATGGGAGCATTATTTTTGTTTCTGAAACAATAGTGTTTAACTTTTAATGAAAAAGAAGTATGATGAAAAAAGAAAAAGAGTTGTTGGTTGCCATCGCCAGCCAGAAGGGTGGCGTGGGAAAATCCGTCTTTACGGTACTGCTGGCCAGTGTCCTGCATTACCGCAAAGACGTGCGTGTGGCGGTTGTGGACTGTGACTCCCCGCAGCACAGCATCGCCCTGATGCGTGAGAGGGACATGGAGAATGTCATGAAAAATGACGACCTGAAGGTGAACCTGTACCGGCAGTACGAAAGAATCCGTAAGCCTGCCTATCCGGTCATCAAAAGCGACCCGGAAAAGGGGGTGGAAGACCTGCGGCGTTATATGGACGAAAAAGGGGAGACTTTCGATATCGTGCTCTTCGACCTTCCCGGAACGCTCCGCAGCGAGGGGGTGGTTCATACCGTTGCCGCGATGGACTATATCTTTGTCCCGCTCAAGGCGGACAATATCGTCATGCAGAGTTCCCTGCAGTTTACCAAGGTGCTGGAAGAGGAGCTGATCGCCAAGGGGAACTGCAACTTGAAAGGAATCCGGCTGTTCTGGAACATGGTGGATAGAAGGGGACGGAAGAATTTGTATGATGCCTGGAACCGGGTCATCCACAGGATGGGGCTGCGGCTGCTGTCCTCACACATTCCGAACACCCTCCGCTACAACAAGGAGGCGGACCCTGTCTGTAAGGGTGTCTTTCGTTCCACGCTGTTTCCACCCGATCCCCGTCAGGAGAAAGACTCCGGCCTTCCTGAACTGGTGGAGGAGATATGCCATGCCATCGGTCTGGAGGAATCCGATACCGAGCGGTAGCGGATGATAGGATACAGACACCTTGAATAAGGGCTTTTAGCCTAAGATAAAGTAAGATAATTGCATGATAATAAGTTTTTTACAGATGTGACTTCTCCTATAAAAGCATTACCTTAGTAGTGTAATGTGCGCCAAGAGGTCACACAAGTAATTGTTCAGCATCGTGTCTGAACCTATTGTTCCATCAATAGTAGCCTGAAGAGGCGTACGTGACTGGCAACGGTCGGGTGCGAAGCCCTCTTGACAACGACGTTCCAACCTAAGCATCATAGGCGAAGAATGTCAAAGCTGACTGATATGAGTAACCTAAGTGAATCGCCGTACCATCGTGACTATGAATTAGCTCACGGATATTTATGGGCCATTCCAAAAGGCAAGCAGTCAGGATAGTACGCTGTTACATCGTGCTACACGGATGTCGCACTGCTGGTGGATAGGCGGAGTCTAAGTCGGTCGTCAGTTATTTGTGCGAAACTTGGTAAGCCCGTATCTCTCCCGTCAGCCAATAACCGATGGGTGGCCAATTGTAAGAGCGGCCGAATGAGGTGCGGGTAAAGGATTGTGGAGAAAGCGAATGCCATGGTGTAATGCCCTGGATAAAGGTTTCAACGTCACCCTACGCGAAAGCGGGCAGACTTCCACAGGGTAATTCTTTGTGAAACGAATTGTAGAACTTCAAGTATAAAGAAACAGCAAAGGAACAAGGCGCAAGCCGAGTGTGCATCTTCAGCCGGACGCAAAACCGTGTGGAAAGGAATAGACTTCGCACGATGCGAACGTAAGGTATCAATCGTTCACTGACTGCTATGTTCGGTATTAATGCAGACTGAATCCTTAATCATTTATCCAAACTCTTGAAATATCAAAGCCTGATTTAAGTGCAGATAACTGATAGAGTTTGGATAAATGGAAAGTTTGAATAAAATACATTATTATCAATTTCTACAGATATTTTTCCTTGCGCTCACACCCCACTGCATATTTGAGAAAACAGAATGATTTAACATACTATTTTTCATATCCAATCTTTTTTAATACTCCCCATGATAATACTCACTATAAAAAGTCCAATCGAATAATTTTACGCGGTGATAAATGAAATTAATAGAAAGCGATTACCTTTGAAGAAAAAGTCTGTAATTTGGTCAAGAGAAAAGTACAATAGGTCAAAACATGGATATTATAATTCGCTTTATTTGCACTACCATTTTAAATCTAATTGTATTAATCCTTATTATAAACTTTAATATCTGCACTATGAAGAGAAAAGTACTATTAAGCACATTGTTTCTAATACTACATTTCACTGTAGCATTAGCACAGCAAGTAACTATTTCAGGGCAAGTGTTGGATGAGAAGAGTGAACCTCTTATCGGTGCCACGATAAATATCGAAGGTACCACCAATGCAGTAATCACCGATTTAGAAGGAAAGTTCACGATAAAAGTACTTCCTTCTGAAAAACTGGTCATCAGTTATCTGGGATATAAGCCCAAAACTATCACTATCGGAAAGAACCGAAGATTTGATATCATTCTAGACCCTTCAGTCACAGAGATGGATGAGGTGGTTGTTGTAGGCTATGGTAGCCAGCGAAAAAGTGATATTGCAACCGCCGTTGCTTCTGTGAATATAAAAGATATTGTAAACAGTAGTTCTACGCAGACGTTGCAAGCACTACAAGGCAAAATCAGCGGAGTACAGATTATCCCCACAGACGGTTCATTGTCAAGCGGAATGACTTTCAGAATCAGAGGTGTCAACTCCGTCACAGGAGGAACCCAGCCTCTCTTCGTCATTGATGGTGTACCAATGCCTACTCAACAGATCACCAATGAAGATACCGAAACGGTAAACAATCCTCTGCTGGGACTGAATCCAAATGATATTGAATCCAATTTGAATTATTGGAATCCTCGTCCTATCAAAAAGGATAATCCATATTTGACCGTCCAAAGGAAGCTCTCTCCACAGACTGTGGAGGATTTCGCCAATAGACTGTTCATCTACCAGGTAGGAAAAAACAATCATATCGGCTTTCCATTCCGCAAACCCTCCCAGATGGAAATCCTTAACTTTGAAATGAGGAACTATTTTGCAGAGACCAATACCAATTATAAAGCCTTTGCCACGGGTGGTGACAAGGCACAAAGCTGTTGGATGGCCAATTTTGTTCCTTTTGACAAGGTTACAGACATATATCTCTTTGAATCCGCTATTGACGCAATGAGTTTCTACGAAATAAACCATTATACTAAAGAAACCACATGCGCATTCATAAGCACGGGGGGATATGTCACCAAATCCCAAATAGAGAATATAAGCCGTATATTCCCATCTGATAAGGTAAAGTGGAATTGTTGCTATGACAATGATGCCAGCGGTAATGGTTTTGACATCACCACAGCATATTATCTCAAAGGTGAGGAATGTAAAGCTTTTGCAAGGACCAACACTGGAGACACATATAAGACCATCTATTTAAGTTTCCCGGATGGAAACACACAGACCTTCAAAGAAGATGCATTTTCCTCCGGCGAGTATCTTAAACAACATGGTATAGACAATGTAAATATCATCAAACCTTCACGGTACAAAGATTGGAATGAGCTTCTTGTCTATTACAAAAGATTTGATTTGAACCTGGGTCCAGGAATGAAATTCATCCCGGCTATCGAAAAGACCATATCCCAACTGAATCTAAGAGGATATGAACAATTGGCCAATAGTATCAGTTCTTCCACAAAAGAACTGGTGGATTCTCTGCTTGAGCAAGCCAATTACTGCATTTCCGCACCTCTTGCCGAGAGCGGCGCTTATACTCTTATGGTAGACTGTAATATCTTCATGGGGCTGGACACGATGGTACCGGTACCAAGCAACTTATATGTTATAGAAAAGTGCACGCAAAAAAAGATATCGGCACATGCCATAAATGAATTTCTTAAAAAAGAATATATAAACATTTTTAGAGACATGAGTTCATCTGATTTCAAAAATTTTCTAGAGAAAGACATCCTAACTTATACAAAGGGTGCTGTAGAAAAGAATTTTGAGAAAGTGATATTGACTTTCGGATGGAGCCTTAAACCTTCAATTCTAAAAAAAAAGAGTTTTGACTTAGAACATGGTATATAGCATAACAATACAGCATGATACCATAATAGTAGCTGTTTCAAGCAGACATGTTGTCACAATTCCTGCCAGGTTTAATGGAATGATTCTCGGGCTTTGGAACTTGATACAGATTTTCGTTGCCTACTGTAATGAGAATCCGAATTGGGTGAGTAATGTCCGGTCACTGTGGGGTGACCGATTCAAATAGGGACAGGTATGGAACGGATGCCTATTCATGCCCCTATTATAGCTGACACATGGACTTTTATACATTCTTGCACTTTTTAAGTGGGTAAAAAAGTACTATTTGTATTTTATACAAAAAATTGTTTGCTTAATGAAATGGAACATACATTGCCAATGATATTTAATACCTATATATAGGTATTAGATGCGTTTTTATACCCAAAAAATGGTATTTTTATAATCTTTTGTAATATCTAATTTTGCGTCCTAAAATAGATCTTTTATCGAAGAGAGATACAGTTTCCTTATATTTGAACTGGGGCTTCTGTAAAGTGCGATAAATATGAGGCTGGAACGGAGCTATCAGAAGAATTTTGGAGAAAATCCGTTTTTTAACTTAGTTAGATCTATCAATGAAAATATAAGTATTTATCTGCGTTGTATTAAGATATAGCATATCAGAACTACAACCATCCCGTTTTTTATTTAGATTTGCAGTTTGCTTTTAATCACTCAAGATCCGTATTACTATGTATGGAACTTAAATAAAGTACTAATATATATTGGATTTTCCTAAATATAATGCAGTTGCTATATTGTTAGACAACAGACGGTTGAGGTCTGTGAGATTATGCAACGGCACCAACAAAAACAACATGTATTTTTAATAATTTTAGTTTTGTTACACACAATGGTTTGTTTTAATTTAAAATTTACATATAATTTTGCATTATTAATAAATATGATGTTACTTATGAAAAAAGGTATTTTGGGGTGTAATATTATATACTTGTTTATACTTGTTTATACTTATTTGCATAGGAATTGCCCTCCCTATCAAATCGCAAAACAATTACAAAGTAAAACTTACAGGCACTGTTTATGAGTACGACCACAACAACAAGCGTTTGCCTTTAGAATTTGCAGCTGTGTCTATTCCTGAAATTGCACTAGGGACAACCTCTGATGAAAATGGTAGATACATACTGGAAAACGTACCTACTGGTAAAATTCGTATGCAAATTCAATATTTGGGCAAAGTCTCCATTGACACCTTAATAAATGTAAATAAGGATTTGGTTCTTAATTTTACAATGAGGAATGAGGATTTTAAGTTGAAAGAAGTTACAGTAACTGCAACCAACAGCCGTTCAGGCAAATCCACATCTTCTCACATTTCCCGCTCTGCTATGGACCATATGCAAGCGACCAGTTTATATGATGTAATGTCATTGATGCCAGGTGGAATTTCACAGAATCAAGATATGAGTTCGGCACAACAGATTAACATCCGTCAAGTTTCCAGTTCCAGTGGTCCGGAAGCTCCGATGAATGCTATGGGCACCGCAATAATTCGTGATGGTGCCCCCATCTCAAATAATGCTAATCTATCTGCGATGAGCCCTACGGTATTAAGTGGTACGGAAACACCCGCTTCATTGGCCGGAGGTGCCTCGCCGGCTGGTGGAACCGATGTTCGTAGTATTTCTACTGAAAATATAGAGTCTATACAAATCGTTCGTGGTATCCCTTCTGTTGAATATGGTGATCTGACCTCAGGAGCAGTAATTATTAATACAAAAGCTGGTCGTGAGCCGCTACGTGTCAAAGCAAAAGCCAATCCCAATATCTATCAGGTGTCTATGGGAACCGGTTTTGAACTTGGAAAAAAGAAAGGCGCTTTAAATGTAAGTGCAGATTATGCTTATAATACGAATAATCCAATATCCAGTTACCAGCACTATCAGCGTGCCACAACAAAGTTGCTCTATTCAAATACTTTCTTTAATAATAAGTTACGTACCAATTCCAGCTTTGATTTTATTTATGGTAAGGATCAACGTGAACGTAATCCTGATGATGAACAAACTAAAACAGCTTCGGAAGGCCGCGATATAGGTTTTACTTTGAATACCAATGGTACATGGAATATAAATAAGGGCTGGTTAAAAACACTACGCTATGTATTGTCAGGTACGTATATGGATAAAGACAGTTATTATGAAACCGTATACAGTTCTGCTACATCTCCTTATTCCATGACCACTACAAACGGTGCGGTACTTAGTAACTTTGCAGGTCAGCATATCTATGATGCCAATGGTAATCAAATTACTAATTTTGGACCGGAAGACATAAATCATTATGCTGTTTATCTACCAAGCAGCTATTTGGGACACTATGAGATCGATAGTCGTGAAGTTAATTTGTTTGCTAAAGTGACGAGTTCTCTATTCAAGGCGAGCGGTCATGTAAACAACCGCATCTTGATTGGTGCGGATTTCCGGAGTGACGGTAACGTTGGTAAAGGAAAAACTTATGACCCAAGTACTCCTCCTTATCGTAGTCAATACGGTCATAATTCATCTTTCCGTCCACGTAACTATAAGGATATTCCTTTCATTAACCAATTTGGTGCATATGTGGAAGATAATTTCAAATGGTCCATAAGCGGTACGCATGATTTGAACATTCAGGCTGGTGTGCGTTATGATCATACCTCAGTAGTAGGAGGCATTTTCTCGCCACGTGTAAATGCATCCATTGATTTGATTCCGAATCTATTAAGTCTTCAGGGAGGTTACGGTATTGCTGCAAAGATGCCTTCTCTTCTCTATTTATATCCAGAAAATGCATATTTTGAATATATCAATATAAATGAGCTTACCAATGAAAATATTCCGGAAAGCCAGCGCTTGTTTATGACTACCACAGAAGTTCGGCAAGTAGATAACTCAGATTTGAAGATTGCCCAAAATCATAAAGCAGAAGTCGGTTTTAATTTACGAGTGGGTAAAACCAATCTGAATGTAATAGCTTATAAGGAGCGTCTGAAGGATGGTTATGTAATGAGCCAAACCTTCAACACCTTCAATACATTTATCTACAATGAATACCAGCGCACAGAAAACGGGATAGAGCTTAGTAGTAGCCTACCGGTATTGTCTACTTATGCAAAACCAACTAATAATTTAAATATAGAAACTAAAGGTTTAGAATTTGATTTGAATATCGGACGTATTGATGCTATCCGTACGGCCTTCCAAATAAATGGCTCATGGATGCGTACTAAGAGTTGGCGTCAGGGTTATAGCTTCTATGACAATAGCGAAGATGCTGCTTCAGCCCGTAAACCGGTGGCCATTTATTCTCAAGAAGGCAATGCAAGTTACAAACAACAATTTGTAACGACTTTACGTGCCACTCACAATATCCCGCGTATCGGTTTTGTTGTTACGATGACAGCACAAGCTATTTGGCAGCAGTCTAATTGGAATACATTTGGAAACGATTCTATACCTGTGGGCTATTTAGCATTGGAAGATGCGTCTGTAAATATGTTTCCCAAGGGGAAATATACCACTACCCAGCAAGTAAAGGATGCAGGATATGGATATATGTTGAATAATGTAAGTCATAATAATGCTATAAAAGAATCATACAGTCCTTATTTTTGTTTTAACTTGAATGTAACTAAAGAAATTAGCAATATGCTACGTGTTTCTTTCTTTGCCAACAATATGTTCAGAAGTTATCCGCGCAGAGAATCCAAACGTAATCCGGGTTCATATATTCAATTGAATAACCGATTTTTCTTTGGGCTGGAATTATCACTCACTTTATAATGTTTAGGAAGTTATGAAAAAATATTTAATATATTTGTTTACATTGGCAAGTACCCTTTTGATAGGATGCGATTCGTTCAGGGACATGTCTGGCACAGCAGAAGTGAATCCTATCACAGTGGATGTATATTTGGATATTACCGTTGAAAATATATCCACACTGAAAGATCTGACTGTAAAGTTCGACAATTACGATGAAGATTTACATTATGTAAAAGAAGTAACTGATAATAGTGTGAAAGTTGACGGAATTATCCCCGGAATTTATTCGGTAACAGTATCCGGTACAGCGATCGATACAGAAAACAATGAATACTACATCAATGGCAATTCTGTAAATGCGGCATTATTTAAGCATGGTAGCGCATTGAATATTGAAGTACAAGGGCTTAAAGTGAGCCCATTAATATTCAAGGAGATTTATTATTGCGGTAGCCGTCCGGAAAAAGGAGGAGTCTATTTCCGAGACCAGTTCTATGAGATATACAATAACTCTGCTGACATTTTGTATTTGGACGGTATTTATTTCGCAAATTTAACTCCGGGTACAGCTACCACTAAATTACCTATTTGGCCGGAAGCGGACGGTAATAATTATGCATATGGAGAACGTGTGTGGAAATTTCCAGGAAATGGAACCGAATATCCGTTAGCGCCAGGTGAATCTTGCATCATTTCTCAATTTGCCGCTAACCATCAGTTGGACATCTATAACCCTCAAAGTCCTATAGACGGCAGTAGTTCTGAGTTTGAGTTTAATATGAATAATCCAAACTTCCCTGACCAGGCAGCTTATGATATGCAACATGTTTTCTACCAAGGAAAAGCAGAGATGGGAAGTATACCACAATATTTGACATCCGTATTCGGAGGTGCTTATGTGATTTTTCGTGTTCCTGAAGGAGAAGCTTGGGATCCGGTCAACGATGAAAATATGAAGACAACAGATCTTAGCAAACCGAACAGCAATGTTTATTATGCAAAAATACCTATTAAATATGTATTGGATGCTGTTGAAGCAGTAAACAATGAGTCAAAGATGAATGCAAAACGTGTCCCCGGTGTACTTGATGCAGGTATTACTTGGGTAGGAGCTACTTATTGCGGTTTAGGTATTGCTCGCAAATTGTCCACAGACGAAGAAGGTAATCCTATTATTCGCGAAGAAACAGGTACATATATATATCAGGATACAAACAACAGTACGGATGACTTTGAACGTGGCGTTGTTCCTGTAATGCGTCGTAATGGAGCAAAAATGCCTTCATGGAATCACACATTGTAATAATTAACTAAAAAGACAGAACAATGAAAAAACAATATATGAACTATATGAAAAGCTGCCTGCTGGTAATGATAGCCTGCCTTGTAAGTATGGTGGGAGCGGCACAGGGCTTCTCTCCCGCCGCTATGGAACAATTGAAAACAAGACGACTATGGTCTCATTCACAGAATGCTGCCGGTATGCCATTCGATGATATTCAGAATTATTCGAATGTTATATTGGGATATGACTTACAGGACGGAAACTATTGCCGTCCGCAAGAGGGGCAGAAAGAGGCTATCGTAGGTGTATCCAGTGAAGGCTTTATCAATCTGAAAAATGCATATGTGTGGGGAGCATTTAATTTTGCACAAAAAAATCTGACAGATGCCGGATATAACGCCTCCATTGCCGATCCATTCAGGGGAATGCCTTACTATGTCGCAGACCAGCACTTAAGCAAATGGAGAAATCAATATTACGATCTGAAGTTTCGTGCAGCTACTCCTTTACTTGGTAATCATTGGGCATTGGGGTTGGAAGGTAATTATGTAGCTACATTAGCTGCCAAACAGCGCGACCCGCGTGTGGATACCCGTTTTTATACGCTGGGACTGACGCCGGGGATTACTTACAAGTTGAATAATTCACACAAGTTTGGTGCAAGTTTCAAGTATAGTTCTATCAAGGAAGACTCAAGAATGAGTAATGTCAACTCTTATGTGGATCAGGACTATTATATATTATACGGTTTGGGAACAGCCATAAAAGGAATAGGCAGCGGTGTAACCAGCAATTATATTGGAGACCGTTTCGGTGGAGCTCTCCAGTACAACTTCAGTATGCCCTCTTTCAATTTACTGCTTGAGGGCAGTTACGATGTAAAAGCGGAAACTGTTCAGCAGAGCTATACGACTCCTAAAAAAATAGCCGGTGTAAAAGATAAAACTGCTCATGTTTCTTTAACGATGATTCAGGAAGGAAAGGACTATACCAATTATATGAGAACCACATATACAAATCGTAACATCGATGGTATTCAGTATATTTCTCAACGCGATAACTCTGAATCACAAAGTGGCTGGGTGGAATTATATAATAACATCCGTTCTACGTACAAGGCACAAACCGCTTCTCTTAATTATGCATTAAGCAGAAACCGCGGGAATGAATATAGTTGGAAAGCAGAATTAAATGTGAATTATACCAAGCAAGACGATGAATATTTAATGCCTAATTCTGTACAGAATGCAGAAAATTTATCTTTAGGCTTAGGTGGCAAAAAAAATTTTGTTTTAGGCAATAGTTTGAATCGCAGGCTTTTAATAGATGTTCATGTTGCGTATAACAATAATCTGGGAGGTGAATATGTATATGGTGGCAGCCATGCAGACTATCCAACTGTAACCGAATTACAACAAGGGCTGACTAATTATTATACCTGTGATTACTATCGTATTGGCGGGTCGATAACGTATTCGCAACAAGTCAGAGAAAACAGACGTATGAACTTATTTGCAAAAGTTGTATTCGATCGTGTAAATACCTCTGACTATGATTATGATGGGCGTACTCATTTATCGATAAGTTTAGGATGTAATTTTTAATGCTACATAACGAAATCTATATTACAAAACATGCGTAAATTAATAACTGGAAGTTTGATGCTCTGCAGCATATTATCTCTGCGGGCACAGACATTTGTTAAACCGGCTGTGAAAGTAAAGGACACCTCTTTTGCTGTAATTACAGATAAAGGGACATTTCAGGCTTGTGAAGCCGAGCTTAAAGCCTATCAGGAGATTCTAGGAATGGAAGGGTTGCCTACGTTCATCGTATACAATGAATGGAATAAACCGGAAGATGTAAAGAAAGTTATTGTTAAGCTCTACAAAAAGGATAAATTGGAAGGAGTGGTATTTGTCGGTGATATCCCTATTCCAATGCTCCGCAAAGCCCAGCATATGACTTCCGCTTTTAAAATGGATGAGAAAAACAATGACTGGAGAGATTCTTCAGTGCCCAGCGACCGTTTCTACGATGATTTCGACCTACAATTCGATTTTTTGAAACAGGACAGTGTCGAAAATAATTTCTTCTATTATAATTTGGCTATAAAATCTCCACAGCAAATTCGGTGTGACATATATTCTGCACGTGTCAAAGCTGTTGATAACGGCGAAGAACCGCATGCGCAAATCAGCCGCTATTTTAAAAAAGTGGTGGCTGAGCACCAGATAAACAATAAATTAGACCAATTCTTCTCCTATACAGGTGATGGCTCTTACTCTAACTCATTGACTGCATGGACACCGGAAACCTTTACTATTCGCGAACAAATGCCGGGCGTATTCGATAAAGAGGGACGGGCCCGTTTCATCCGTTATAATTTCAGCGATTATCCCAAGGACGATGTCATTAATATGCTGAAACGCACAGATCTGGACTTGTCTATTTTTCATGAGCATGGTATGCCCGAACGTCAATATCTTTCCGGTAGTCCCGCTACTAATAGGTGGAATGCTCATGTAGATGCAATGAAGTACTATTATCGTGGTTTAGCGCGTAGAAAGCAAAACAACAAAAAGTCTTTCGACGAAATGCTGGATATGATGAAAAACACATACGGTTTGGACACTACTTGGATTGCAGGCTATGATGATCCCAAAGTAATTGCAGAAGATTCTTTACTAGACCTGCGCACCGGTATTATCCTGTCGGAAGTTACAGAGTTTAAGCCTAATAGCCGTATGGTAATTTTCGATGCATGCTATAATGGTGATTTCCGGGAAAAAGATTACATTGCCGGACGTTATATCATGTCGGAAGGAAAATGCGTAACTACTTTTGCCAATTCAGTCAATGTACTGCAAGATAAAATGGCAAACGAGATGCTCGGCCTGTTAGGTATGGGAGCACGAGTGGGGCAATGGGCTAAATTGACGAATATTCTCGAATCGCACATTACCGGTGACCCTACTCTACGTTTTCAATCTATCAATGAGGTAGATGCCAATGCTTTGTTCAAAGAACCATATAGCGAGTCCCGCATGTTGGAGTTATTACAGTCGCCCTATGCCGACATACAGAATTTTGCTTTGCACAACCTTTATCGCAATGACTATCCGGGTATTTCTGATTTATTAAGAAAAACTTTTGAAACTTCCTCGTTCATGATGGTACGTTTCACCTGCTTGGCATTGCTTGAGAAGATTAGTGACAAAAACTTCCGGGAAGTCTTACACTTGGCCATTACGGATTCCTATGAATTTATTCGTCGCACCTCTGTTCGTATGATGCAACATGTGGGACTGAACGAGTATGTTTATCCGCAAATCAAAGCCTATGTAGAAGACAACCTATCCGAGCGTGTGGCATTTAATGTGAGTTTGGGGCTTCAAGTCTTTGATCAGGCAGCCGTACAGGCGGCAATTGATAAAGTAATGGCTGAGACCTATGTGTTGCAAGACAAGGAGGAGATGCGTAAGGTTTTGGAGAATGCCAATAATAGTCGTAGCATGCAAAAAGAGTTATTAAGCAAAGAAACTTCCGAACGTTGGCGCATCCTTTATTGCAATTCTCTGAAAAATCATATGGCACATGCCTGTGTAGACGGCCTCTTGGCTTTACTTACCGACTCCAGTGAAAGTGAAAAGCTAAAAACCTGTTTATTGGAGGCTTTTGCTTGGTTCACTCATTCTTATCGGAAGCCTGACATCCTTCGGGTATGCGATCAACTGAGAAAAGATAAGAGCTTATCCGAGAACCTTCGTGAAGAAGCCGACCGTACATATTACAGACTTAAAAATTAATTGGCCATGATTAAAAAAATAATATATCTGGCATTTCTTTTGCCATTGGCAGGAAATGCACAAACAACAGTCATAAAGCCATTGGTCAAACAACCTACCGCTTTTGCTATCATAACAGATAACCAAACTTATGCAAATACCAAAGATGCCATGCATCAGTACAAAACTGCGGTTGAAGATGATGGTTTGGCAACTTATCTGATCAGCGGTGACTGGCAAAATCCAGATCAAGTCAAACAGATAATCATCAAAACATATCAAGAATGCCCTTCATTGGAAGGTCTGGTTTTAATCGGCGATGTGCCTGTCGCATTGGTACGTAATGCGCAACACATGACTACTGCATTCAAAATGAATGAGAAAGCCTTTCCTTGGGATCAGTCTTCCGTACCTACCGACCGCTTTTATGATGATCTGAACTTAAAGTTTGAGTTCATCAGGCAAGACTCAGTAAATCATCAGCATTTCTACTACAAATTGACAGAAGACAGTCCCCAGCGGCTAAATCCTACTTTCTATTCAGCTCGTATCAAGTATCCGGAAAAAAAGGAAGGGGATAAATATGCGGCCATTGCCTCATATCTGAAGAAAGCTGCTGCTGCCAAGGCAGATAAGCATAATCAATTAGATCGGGTATTCTCATTCAATGGTGCTTCTTACAATTCCGATTGCCTGATTGTATGGATGGATGACGAAAAAGCTTATATGGAGAACTTTCCATTAGCTTTTGGTCGTCAAATGGGATTCAAACATTGGAACTTCCGAATGAAACACCCTATGAAATATAAGTTATTCAGCGAATTGCAACGAAAGGACCTTGACTTATTTATGTTTCATGAACATGGAATGCCAACAGGGCAGCTTATTAATGATGAATTGGCATGCACTGATTTCAATAATCGTTATAAAATGTTGAAGAGTACACTTTATAATGCAGTCATGTCCCATGTTGGAAAACGTGACAAAGACACCTTACGTATTCAGATGCAGGAAAAACGACAAGTGAATGAGGTGTTTTTTAAAGACCTGGACAATCCTAAGTTCTGGGAAGCAGACTCTCTTCACTACGCTGATGAACGTATCGTAACGGAAGATTTAATGAAGAGAAATCTTTCCACTAATCCGAAGATGATAATGTTTGATGCGTGCTACAACGGTTCTTTTCACGAAAACGACTATATAGCAGGACAATATATCTTTAATGACGGTCAGACATTAGTAGCACAAGGAAATACCCGTAACGTATTGCAAGACCGCTGGACTATTGAAATGATTGGTTTGTTGTCCCATGGTGTACGAGCCGGGCAATACAATAAGCTAATCGTATCACTTGAAGGTCATTTGTTTGGTGATCCCACTTTCCGTTTTGCTCCTATCGAAGCCAATACTTTAAGTACCGATATAACAATACACAAAGATGACAAAGCCTATTGGAAGAATTTGTTAAACAGCCCATACGCTGATGTACAAAGTTTGGCCATGCGTATGCTGGCTGACGCCGATACCCAAAAGGAATTATCTCCGTTGCTCCTGAAGAAGTACCGGGAAAGTGGCTTCAATACGGTTCGTATGGAAGCTATCAAGTTGTTGAGCCGTTATCAGGACGACAACTTCATCGAAGCATTACGCGAAGGTTTGAACGATACTTATGAAATGGTAGCTCGCCAAAGTGCCATTTATGCTGGATTTGTAGGTGACGATTCCTTATTGCCCGCTATTGTGGAAGCATTGGTCGAACATAATGAACGCTTACGCGTACAAATGAGTGCCAACAAGGCTTTAAGCCTTTATCCGAAAGAGAAAGTAGAAAAGACAATAGAAGACTTTTATGCAAAAGTTGACCGTTTGAATGAAAACGAAGAGAAAAAACGATTACTAAGAAGCCTGGAAAGAATGTTTGTACAAGAGGCAAAAGTCCATCAGACCTTGATGGATGTAGCTGCACCGGAAGCAAAACGTATCAGTGCAATCCGCAATGTGCGTAACTATACATTCCATTTCCACGTGGATGATTATTTGAATGTAATTCGTGATGCCGGTAATCCACAGGAAGTACGTGTAGTAATGGCCGAAGCATTAGGTTGGTTTACTAATTCTGTACAACGGCCACACATTCTTGAAGAAATAAAGAAGATGCAACAAACAGCCAATCTTCCGGAAGATTTAAAAGCAGAGCTTGAACAGACAATCAAAAGATTAAGTTTATAAATATGAATAAATACATCCTTTTGGCAATTACCGCTTTGTGCTTACAGGATATGCAGGCGCAAACAGTTGTACATCCTAGTATAAAAACAAAGACTACTTTTGCAATTGTAGTCGATCAGAAAAGTTATGATGAAGCGAAAAGTGAAATTGATGCTTATCGTACCAGTATAGAAAAAGAAGGTTTAGGTACTTACTTGCTAATTGATGATTGGAAAAGGCCCGAACCTATTCGTGAGCAACTTGTCAAATTGCATGAGAATGAGAAAACGCCTTTGGAGGGTTGCGTATTTATAGGTGACATCCCTATTCCAATGATTCGTGATGCACATCATCTATCTTCGGCTTTCAAAAGGTCTCCCAAAGCCAATTGGCAGAAATCAAGCGTTCCTTCCGACCGTTATTATGATGACTTCGGATTAAAATTTGATTATATTAAACAAGACAGTTTGATACCTGACTATCATTATATGACATTGCGTGCTGATTCTAAACAGTATATTTCACCGGATATTTATTCGGCCCGTATCCGTCCATTACATTTAGAAGGTGAGAACCGTTATCAGATGCTACGCGATTACTTAAAAAAGGCAGTTGCCGAAAAAGCAAAGCAAAATGCATTTGACCAACTGACTATGGCCCGTGGCCATGGTTACAATTCTGAAGATCCTTTGGCATGGAGCGGTGAGCAAATAGCCTTACGTGAGCAATTGCCGCAAATATTCAAATCGGGTAATACAGTGAAGTTCTATGATTTTAACATGCGCTATCCGATGAAACCATTATACTTGAACGAGATTCAGCGCGAAGGATTAGATGTCATGCTATTCCATCACCACGGTGGCCCCACCATGCAGTATATCAATGGCTATGAAAATGGTTCCGGTATTAATTTGAGTATTGAGAATGCCAAAATATTCTTGCGAAGCAAAGTGCCTTCATACGCCAAGAAACATGGGCGTGAAGCTGCTATCAAAGAATATGCCAAGCAGTATGGGGTGCCTGAAAGTTGGTGTGCGGAAGCTTTCGATGAGGAGAAAATAAAATCGGATTCCATTGTAAACCGTAATATGGATATCTATACTGAAGATATTCGTCTTTTGACTCCTAATGCGCGTTTTATATTGTTCGATGCTTGTTTCAACGGTTCTTTCCATTTGGATGACAACATTGTAGGCTCTTATATATTCAATAAGGGTAAGACCATTGCTACTATGGGATGTACGGTTAACACCATTCAAGATAAATGGCCGGATGAATTTCTCGGCTTGTTAGCTGCCGGTATGCGCATCGGGCAGTTCACTCGTTTTACCTGCTTCTTGGAAAATCATCTGATCGGTGACCCGACTTTTCACTTCACCAATAATGCCGGGCTGGATATGGACATCAACCAAGCTTTAGTTGCGCAGGAAGGAAATGTTACATTCTGGAAAAAACAGCTGAATTCCCCTATGGCTGACATGCAGGCAATGGCGCTCCGTCAATTGTCAATGGCAAATTATAGTGGTCTCGTTGAGTTGCTGAAGAAAAGTTACCACGAATCGAACTATTTCGTTGTGCGGTTGGAAGCATTACGCCTATTAGCTTTGAACTATCCGACAGAGGTTGCCGATGTATTGCAGACAGCCATGAACGACAGTTATGAACTGATCCGTCGTTATGCGGTGGAATACGTTGAAAAGAATTGCAATCCGGAATTGTTGCCGGCATGGATAGAAAGCTATTTATTACGCGGACATGAAAACCGCCATCGTTTCAGAATTTTTAGTGCTATCAACACGTTCGACCATGATATGGCTTTGAATGAATTGAAGAAACAGGCTGCCGATTGGTCTTTCTACGATTCTTCCTATGTGAATGAATTGTTAGAATACCTTCCTCGCCAAAAGAAAGGACTTGAAAGAGATTTTGCACTTATTGACAGTCCGGAAAGTACTACCAAACAGATACAAAGCGAAATAAGTAGGTTCCGAAATAAACCTATTGCTAAAGCTATTGAGCCATTACTGAACATTATAAAAAATGAAAGCCAAGAAGAAGAACTTCGCATATTGGCTGCTGAAACATTAGGCTGGTATAATTTATACTATAATAAAGCAGATATAATCAAAGAACTTAACACATTTAGAACTTCCAATCAAAAGCTAATGAACGAAGTTACCAAAACAATTAATAGGCTGAAAAGTCAAAATAGGTAGAATCATCCAAACGATGAGATAGACCGGATCCAAAGGGCGGTTCTGCCATTCCTGAGCAGCCTGGTTGACTTTGTTCGTGATGATGGAAATAGCTGATGTGGACAGTTCTATCTCATAGATTTCACGCATCTCCTCTTCTATGTCTGACACGCTCATTCCTTTGGCATATAGGGAGATAACAAGTTTTTCTTTAATATTATCGACACTATACAGGGACATTCAGTAAATGTCTATAGTATAACTCCTCAACCAGTTCCAGACACCAATCATTAAAACAGGGATATTCCTAAAATAATAAAATTTAAGGCAACTAATTCATTGCGAGTTAGTTGCCTTTTTTGTATCTTTAAGCATTCCCCCCAAAAAACGGTTTGACGGCCAAAACGGGGGTAATCTAAAATAAAAACACATGGTAAAGATACAAAAAATCTCAGAAATCGAACCTCGTTTAGGTTTTACCGAGTTCGATATGCTAAAAAAATATCGTCAAAGTTTTGCAACGAGTGAATTAGGTCGCCTCCATGCTCTGTTTCCTTTCTCGGAACTGGCCCGACAAATGCATTTGAAGTCCTCTGCTTTGGGTCGTAAAAGTTATTTTTCTCCCGAAGGTAAAATAGCCTTGATGGTCTTGAAGTCCTATACCAACTTTTCCGATGCACAACTGATTGAGCATTTAAACGGTAATATTCATTACCAGTTGTTTTGTGGTGTTCAGATTGATCCGCTTCATCCACTAACCAATCCTAAAATCGTTAGTGCAATTCGTCAGGAACTAGCGCATCGCCTTGACGTTGAGCCCCTCCAGCTCATTCTTGCCGAGCATTGGAAACCTTATCTTGAGAACCTTCATGTCTGTATGACCGATGCCACCTGTTATGAAAGTCATCTGCGTTTCCCTACTGATACCAAACTCTTATGGGAAGGTATTGTATGGCTTCATCGTCATCTGTGCAAACATTGCCAGACCTTGCACATACAACGTCCCCGTAACAAGTATCTTGATGTACGCCGTGCCTATCTTGCTTATAGCAAACTGCGTAAACGCAGGAAATCACAGACTCGTATGATTACACGAAGGTTACTTCAGTTATTGGAAAATTCAATACTGCCAACAGATAATCCAAATGATCGCCTGTCATAATATAACAGGCATTGTTCATTACATAATTGTTGGCATCATATGCAAAAGCCATTTGGTTTCCGATTATTTTCCATACAATTTTTGGCTTAGAAAAATCCTCCCAATAACTGATGCTATCTTGTGTTTCAAACCACTCGTTACTAGTTTTCTTTCGGGCTTTTATTTTTTTGCCATTAACAATATGAGTTTCTCCTGTTTGTTCTAAACGCTCTATGCCAATTGACAGAAGATAATTTTTCACCGCAGGATAACTTTCTATATCATAATGCCGCGAAGGAAATGTGGCTATAATCCACAAGTCCGCCCATTCATATTCATATCTCTTGATATCCCTGCCACGAAGAATCGGTCGTATAAGTTCAGCCGTCCGAACACGTTCATCTTCTGTTTGACAATTCGCTAGTATCTCATCACGCTTTTCGGTAGAAATGATAAAAGCATCATTGAAACCAGTTTTTATCCCATAGTTGATTTGGATGTTCCAATCCTTCAAGGGTATTCCCACAGACTCAATCTTCTGCTTGATGCTCTGTTCAATGGGAGACAATATCACCCATGGGATAGAATCTGCAAAGTTACACTTCACGCCTTGTTGCTGCACGAAATCGCTCAAATTATTCAAGCCATTCGAATCTTGTACCAAACAAGCTTGTGTGTTAAAAATATTTGCTGCTTTTTGAGATAAAAGAATATTTGCTTCTACCGTTATTGCATCGAATATTTTTATACCTGCAAAATCTACCAACATAATAGGATTGGTCTTGCTTGCGAAATAACCTCGCAAGGCTTCACCATACCCTGCACGCATCCATTTATTAGACGTGATATAGCAAAGAAAACCATTGGGAGTAAGCAGGTTCATACCCAACTCATAGAAGAGGCAGTAAATATCACCAGTGCGTGCATAAGTTATGTAACCCATGCATTCTAATACATCGGCACTCTTACCCATAGATTGTAACTGAATGTAAGGTGGATTGCCAATGATACAGTCAAATCCCAAGAAGTTGCCTTCGGCATCGAGTACTTCTGGAAACTCTATACGCCATTCGAATGCACCAAGATAAATTTTGTTGGAGCGTATTTCCTCAAATATATTTTCTAAAGTCGCAATTTCTTTCTTTAAATCGGCAATGCGCTTGTCCGACGCTTTCTTTTCCTTTTTTGTCGGTTCAAACAGTTGAGGCGCTTGTAAGTTTGCCAACTCAGAGCGGCGTTTGTTCAATCTAACCAATCGTGCATCCCGGCGGTTGATCTCTGTTTTCAGTTTCGACTTGATTTCTGTTATAAACGTTTCCAAATCCTGCTTTTCGCTTTTACTTTGGGCATTTTTATATTTAGCTACAGCCTCCTTATATTGGCTGATGCTGATACTAGACTCTCGCAGTACGGTCTGAATACTGTCTGTCAAAGCGAATCGGTGAAGCAAAGAATTTCCACATTTGATGTTAATGTCGATATTTGGTAAGGTTTCTAAATAAGTGTAATTACTTTCAGCCGTATAGTAAGCATTCTTCAACAATTCAATCCACAGTCGTAGGCGGCAAATCTTCACAGAGTTGGGGTTAATATCAACGCCAAATAAACAGTTCTCAATGATTTGACGCTTCTCCTTGAAAAGAGTTTCCTGCATGCGGCGACTTTCCGCATTGAGTGGGTTGTAAGCAAATAAATTACCTTCGGTATCGGTAACAATCAGCTCGTCATTTTCAATGGCAAGTTGATAGTCCGCTTTGCGGATACGCTTACCGGTAGCATCTACCAAAATACCTAATTCGTATTTCAAGAGTATCAGTTCATTGAGAGCAGACACAAGAAAGTGACCCGAACCAACAGCTGGATCACACAGTCGCAAACTGTTAATTAGTTCATTAGCTTCGACTATATTGTCAATATGGTTGTATAGTTCTATACGGGTGGTACAATTCCAGCCATAATAACCATTAAACTTTTGCAACACGGTCTTGGTGATTGCTTCACGGCACATGAACATAGTGATAAAGCCTGGAGTGAATACTGAACCATCCTTGTGACCATTTATTTTCTCGAATATAAGCCCTAAAACAGAAGCATTGATGAGTGTTTTAGCCTCTTCTTGCACTTCTTCACTGCCTTCGCTCGCAAAGTTATAAGCGTCGAGAAAAGCAAACAAATATTGCAGGGTGGGTAATGCGTTGACTTGTAGATTGCGTTTTTTATTTCGTAATACGCTACTCGCCAAGACAGGAAGTACCGTACGTTGTGAAAGGCTGTTTATCTTAATTGTTTTACTTTCCAAATCTGTCACCTCGAAAAGAGAACTGTTAAGATAGGGAACGTAAGCAAAATCACGCATAATGGAGTGTGTGCGGCTGCCCATGTCACGTGCAAGCACTTGGAAAAAGAGTGTGTTGAGATCATCATAGTCATGAATCTTAGTTATTGAAAGAAATTTATAGATTGCATCTCCATTGTGGTATTTCAACATCTGAGCCTCCAACAGTTTCAAGAAAAGGATACGATTCATCCAAGTAATACACAATTCCATTGCAACATTGAATAACCGTTCCTCATAATCATTCCCATACAAACGACCATTTATGTGACGCAAACAATCTTCTGCATCCAGTTGGTTAATAGTATTCTCTAGTAATGAAGCCTCGTCACGCCGTTCCACAGCTTTGCGTACAATCACGGTTTTATTATTCTCTTTGCGTTCCTCAATACCAATAATGTGTAGCAGCTCAGTGTAGAATCCACGGTTGAGCGAATTGCTGTCATTTTGGAACGATAGCTTCAAAAGATGTGTATCGCTGAATATCTTATAAAGTTCGATAAGTTTGCGTGAAGCGCTACTGTCTGTTCTATCAAGCAGGTGTTGATAGTCTTGTAAGTTGAAGTAAGTGTATTCAAGGCTATCTTTCACCTCCTCAATATAGGTTGTTGCAATTTCAGTATAGAAGAAATCGGTTTTGTTACTGGTTTTGCGTCCATCCACAAAGTCTTGAAACTCACGACGTAATTGTTTGTTCTGATAGAATTTGCGTTCAAACTCATGGGCATCAAAAATAAAGAATTCATGAATATTAGTAGCGATGAGATATTTAATATCATTGTTCTTCTTATTGACACGTTCTTTAAGATAGTATAGCAATAATTCCTGCAAAGCCTTACGATTAAGATTGTCATTAGAAATCATCTCACCTTTGTTGGTGGTACTCTTTACTTCAATCAATAACCCTATATTGGACTTGATAGTTTTATCCAATCGGATAGCCAAATCAATATCTTCTTCGGGAGCCATGTAGTATGGCTTGTAGAACGTTTCACTCAGAAAATTACGTAAATGTTCTTTTTGCGTGTGTTCTCTTTGCCCATCCACAATATTGTCTCTCAATGTGCGAAGGGCATTTTTGAATAAGTCAAAATCTGTTGTTTCAATCGCAACCTGTCTATATGCTTTGTTCAAAACTTGATTCGGTTTGAGTAGTCCCATAATGTTTGGTAAATGAGTTAATAAAATACAAAGGTAGTCTAAAAACTTGATAATAAAGAATGAACGTATTGGTTTAACGAAAGTTTGTTCTACTGCCAGCCATTATCAACAAACAATAGCAGCAGTAGATTTGACATGATTCTACTTATTATATTGTAATAGCCAGCCAAAGTAATCTTTTCACATCCGGATCTATCACAGGTTGGATAAGTTGTTAACCTGAAGGTAACCGACCTGATGGTATAGGAACAGGAAGAAGTCTGTAATCATGGCATTTACCCGGATAGAGAAGCCACATTTTTTATTGCCGGACTTCCGGCATTGCCTCATCCATGTGTGAAAAGGAGTTTTTTCTTTCACCACAACGTTCCTTTCACATACCCAAAGGGGGTAGTGGATCCAGACCTGCTTCGGCTTTCTTTTTCCTTCCCATATGACAAAAACCGACTATCCATGACTATTCCTGCCAGTGTGCCGGTCGTGCTTGCCTCTCATGGTTTCTTCCCTTATATTCGCACTGATATTTAAACGAGTTGAAAATATGGAAATATGCTACATCGAGGCCGGTGTCCTTGAGAGGATGCTGGCGCGCGCCGAGAACCTGTCCGCACGTGTGGACAGATTGTATGAGAGAAACCGCTGTAAGGAACCCGGAGAGTGACTGGACGGCCAGGATGTCTGCCTGCGCCTTGACATCTCGCCGCGTACCCTGCAGACTCTCCGCGATACCGGACGGCTGGCGTTCACCCGCCTCCAGCGCAAGTTCTATTACAAGCCCGGGGATGTGGAGAAGTTGATGGTCTACGTCGGCATCAGACGCAAGGAGAAGGAGGTGAGAGAAAGAAGGAAGAACGGAAACCTTTAAAGAGCGGAAGAGATGGAAGGCATTATCGACAAGGAGAACGAACGTGTCCGCAGGTTCTTTGCCCTGCTGGACGACATGGAGAAAAAAGTGGAACGTCTTGCCCGTGACAACCGTCCTCCCTTCAACGGGGAACGGTTCCTGACCGACAGGGAGCTTTCCGGGATGTTGAAGATCAGCCGCAGGTGCCTGCAGGATTACAGGGACCAAGGACGGATTCCCTATATCCAGCTTGGCGGGAAGATCCTGTACAGGCAGTCGGACATCGAGAGGCTGCTGGAGGAGAACTATCACCCTGCATTGGTATAATATCGTATTTAAGTTTAAGGATTGTCGCCGGAATTGCATTTACGATTCCGGCGGCAGTTTTTATTTAGCCTGCGGCTTCCTTGCCGGCCGCGGGCTTTCTTCTTTCCATCAGCCGGTTCATGTCCGAGGATATCTTCCGGTCGGTGACCTGGGCGTAGACCTGCGTGCTGTCGATGTTCGTGTGGCCCATCATCCTGGCGATGCTCTCTATCGGAATACCTGCGGTCAGTGTCAGGGTCCCGAACGAATGCCGGGCCATGTGGTAGGACAGGTTCTCTTTCATGCCTAATGCCACGCCCATTCCATGTACCTCATACCAGAGGACGTCGCGGACCGGCAGCGGGAATACCGGCCTGTCGTCATCCGTGGTGTTGTAAAGCTCCAGTATCTGTCCGGCTATGGGATGCAGCGGGATGAACGCCTCCACGTCCGTTTTGGCGCGGCGGATGCGGATATACCTTCTTCCTTCCGAAGTCGTTCCGATGTGACGGGGATGGAGAGCCCTCGTATCCGCGTAGGCCAGACCGGTCAGCGAGGAGAAGATGAACGTCCTGCGTGCCAGCTCCATCATCGGGTCGGGCAGCGGGGTTTCCATCATCCGCTTCAGTTCACTGCGGCTGATATGCCTTAGTTTAGGTGTTTCTTTCCTCTCGTATGCCACGTCCTCTATCGGATTGGCTCTTAGTATTTCCCGGTCCACGGCGATGTAGATGAGCCGGTTGAGCCAGCACAGGCAGTGGTTCACGTGTCCGTTCCTGTGTCCCAGCTCCTTCTTGAGAAAGACCTTGAACGATTCGGCGAACTCCTCGGTGATGTCCGAAAAGGCGATGTCCTTCATCCCGCGGGATTCGATGAACTGCCTGAGGTTGAGCTGGGTGGTCTTCGACTGGCGGTAGGTGGAAGTGGAGTTGATCTCCTTGGAGCGGACCCTGAGCCGTTCGCGTTCCACCTCTCCGGCCTGCAGGAGGTATTCCGGTACGGAATTGGCGCCTGACACGGTGGTCTTGAGCAGTTCGGCCGTGACCACTCCCTGGTTCCTCAGCAGGTTCCCGTACGCCTCTTCCAACCGGCTGCGGAAGGCGGCAAGGCGGTTGTTCTCCCTGGCTGTTTTGATTTCACACTTCTTGCTGTCCCAGTCCCCGGGTTTGCAATAGACGCCTGTCGTGACTGCCGATTTCTTTCCGTCGATGCTGATCCGGCAGAGGACGGCGGTCGTGCCGTCCGATTTCACCTTGTTACGGTTGATGTAGAATAAGAGCTTGAATGTACTGCGCATGATAATGATTGTTTAGGGATTAAAGGATAAGTTTCAAATCGCGGGTTGCCTCGACGAACCTGTCCATGTCCTCGAACAGCTTCTTCGGGGTTACGCGCGCGTATATCTGGGTGGTCTTTATGTTGGAGTGTCCCAGCATTTTGCAGATGGTCTCTATCGGCACTCCCTCCTCGAGCGTGACCAGCGAGGCGAAAGAATGCCGTCCCATGTGGTAGACAAGGTCCTGGCTCAGCCCTGCCATCAGGCGCAGGGATTTCATATTGGCCCTGAGCGTGTGGTAGTCCTGCGGCGGGAAGAGGGTGATGCGGGTATCGTCACGATACTTCCCGATCAACGCGAGTGCTTCCGGCAGCAACTTGACGCGTCCGAGGTAGTCGGTCTTCTTCCGCCGGTATTTCAGCCAGAGGCTGCCCTCGTCATCCCGGAAGAGGTTCTCCCGGGTGATGCTTACCGCATCGGCATAGGCGGTGCCGGTGTAACAGGCGAAGAGGAAGAGGTCCCGGGTGATGACATGTGACCTGCGTTTTTCCGGTATCTCCAGATCACGCAGCTTCTCGAAATTCTCACGGCTGAGTGCTTTCGGTGTTGTCTCCTTCTGCTTGGGCAGCTTGAAGTGGCAGAAATGGTATTTCTCCGAGTGCCCCTCCTTGTAGGCGATGCGGCAGATCTTTTTCAGGATGGACAGGTAATGGCGCACCGTCTCCATCGCCAGTCTCTTCTTTTCCAGGCAGAAATCCTGATAGTCACGGATGAACTGCTCGTTGAGCTGTCCGAAGGCGAGGTCCGAGACCTTGAATTCCGTTTTGATGAATTCGGCAAGGGTGCGCCGGGTGTACACGTAGGTCGACATTGTCGTCGGTGCACGGTCCACGCCGACACGGGCCTTCATCTCCTCATTGTGCCGGTCGAGAAGTTTGAGCAGGGTCATCTGCATGCCCGCGTTACCCTGGAACATGTCCCTGACCGCGGCGGCATCGAAATCCTTTTTCCTTTCCATGAGGGAATTGAAGGCCGAGTGTACGGCAAGCAGCAGTCTTTCTATTTTTTCATTGGTCTCCACCGCTTCCCGGCTCTTGCCGTTCAGCCGGCTCTCACGCGCGTTCCACAGCCCGGGGGTGCAGGAGAGCTTGCAGCTGAACTGCGCCATCGTGCGGTTGAGGGTGATCCGTCCCATGATCGGGGCTTTGCCGGTCTTGTCCGGCTCGCTCTTTTTCAGGTAGAGCAGCACCTTGAATTTTTCCACTTTCATAACGCTCTTTTTTAGGTTGTAAAAATACTCCTTTGAAAAGCGTCCTTTGGCATGCAAAACATTGATAAACAGTGAATACAAATCCGCTTTGTTCCTATCGGTAAAAATTCGGTTACCTGCCGTTGTTTCCGAAACAGGCGGCTAACAGTCTGGTAACTGAAACGTCGCAATATTTTGTTGTCTTTTGCAGGTATGTCTGTTCTGCAATTCTTGCAAAATGCTTAATTATAAACGTTTTACGTTTAATTCTCGTCATTCTGTTTTTTATTGCATTTCTAAATATTACTTACTGTGCCCGTCATAGCTATGCCACAAGCATTTGCCTTGCAAATGGCGTGAGTATGGAGAATGTTGCTAAGATGTTAGGTTATGCAGATACAAGCGTAACAAAACACTATGCAAGGGTATTGGATCAGAATATTTTCAAGGATATGCAAAAAGTAAATAGCTGCCTGTCGGAATTGGCTATATAATAAAAATAGTAGCTAATATTGAAAAAGGATTGGGAAGAATGAATTTCATTTTCTCAATCCTTTTCTTTTATAGTAAGTTTTCCAGAACTCAATATGAAGCATTGGCAAAGGTAAGTTCCGTATTTAGCTTGTTCAAGTCCGAGCCTTCGGTTTAGATGAAAATCTTCCTCTCACTATGTTCGAGCGTATTTTCATCTAAAGACTTGCACAGACTAAATACTTCACTGGAAAAGTCAATGATTCAAATTAAATTCCGAAAAACAATGTTTTTGGGCTTGGCAGGTTACTCTTTCCAACTTTCAAAGTAGTGCTTTTGAAGCAGTTTATCAATATCGATTTGGCGATAGATGATTTTACCTTTTATCTGGATAAAGGGGATTAGTCCTGTATCTCACCACACCTGCAAGGTTCGCAAACTGACATTCAGTTTCTTGGAAACCTCATTATTAAAAAGAAAACGTTCCCCGTTAAGGTGGGGCTTGTAATGCTTGACAATAGATTCAATGCTGTCCAGCATCGAATCGAGCGAAGAAATAAATTCTTTGACTTGTGGGGTATCTTTATTTATTAGTTCCATGATTGAAAGATTGTTTTATTGAAATATTGATTTCAAGATGGCTAGATGGCTGATTAGTTGCGCAGATAGTCACCCAACGATGAAATACTAAGTATATCTTTTGCCGAATCATAATCTATATAGAGCCGTTTAGACGCAATGGCAATAAAATACTGGCTACCATCTTGCTGTATCTCATAAGTAGCGGGTGAAGCCTGTTTGGTAGTTTCCGATACATATATAATAGAAAAGAGATACTCTTTGTCGCTCCGATAGATGATAACCGTGGGATTCAGATTAACACTTTCCCATGTGCCGACAATGGAAAATAGGTTGAAAGACGAGTAATCTTCTTTAGTTCTTTTCATAAGGCATAATTTGTTTGGGTGATTGATTTTGTGTTTCACTGTTCGCAATAATTCTTTCAATATCGGAAGACTTATAATAAATCTTGCTCCCGATTTGTGAATAAGCCAATCTTCCACTACTTCGGTAATATTGCAGTGTACGTTTACTAAAGCCCAACAACAGACACACTTCCTGACTATCCAGCCAGTTTTCTACTTTCTGGATATGAGTGCTGCACAAACTTTCTATTGCAAACTCGGTAAATCGTTCGCAGACATACGAAAAGGTTCTCTTTTCAATGGTTACTACTTCCATACTTTTAATTTTTAATGGTTTATAAAACGTGTTGATTCTATTTTCATCGGCAAATGAAAATAGAATCAACACGTTTTATAAACTGTCTGAAAGTGGTATATCCTGTCTATCTCTGGCTCAATTCATTTAGAATATACTCATAGGATATTCGTTTTTTGAACGCATTTATTTAGAAAGTCAAAAGGAAATAGAGATACAAAAAGATTTATCGCTTATCTCTGCCGCATGACTACCAATAAGATAACTCCCGAAGAATTATGGGCAAGACAGCAGATCAGCCCGCTGGATGTGGACTATAATTTGTGGAATGAACGCAGAGCACCTATGGAGCGAATCAAGCGGACGGTTATTAATCGGAAGACGGGTGAGATACTTGCATCGGCAGTTGTTCCGGCAGACCAACAATTAACCAAGCGGGAAAAGGAAATACTCTTACTAATCCGACAGGGCTTTTTGAGCAAGGAGATTGCATCTAAACTGAACCTTAGTATTTACACGGTGCACAATCACCGCAAGAATATATTGGCAAAACTGAATGTCGATAATGTGATCGAAGCTATCAACCGGGCAGAAAGTTTTGGTATTCTCTATTGATTACGGCAGCCAATCCAAGCTATTTGTCAGCGGATTGGTTTTTCTCCATTGTTCCAGTTCTTCGTAATTGCGAACTCCACCCACGAAAACAGCATGATAGATTTCTATGCCGGGAATCTGTATCCCGTCCGGCACATCGAATTTTATTTGAAGGATGGTATTCTTGATTTCAGGAGTAAGTTGGTTCGTAATGGCAGCAGTTACTTTTTCAACCACACCATCATATTTTGAGCCTTTGCGAATATGAATCATATCAAACTTCCATGTATTCATGTCCTCATCTTCGTAAATGGCGTGCCATTCGATGCACTCTTCTTCTGTCTGAATCAGATTCTTAAATTGGACTTCCTTTAAAGATAGCCGTTCGGCAAGTTCCTGCATCACAGAAAAGCTGGCTGCAATATTTAGTGTATCGGTATAGATATGTAGGTCTATATCCCTACTCTTTGCCAGCAGACCGGATTTAAGCGAGCCTACCAGATGAACAGTTGCCCCAATACGTTCCCATGCCGGTATAATACCGGTATGTTCCAGTATATTCCAAGCGGTTTGCTGATTATGTAGGGCAAGTTCAAGAATATCCATATCGTTCATTTTGAGCATGCAAAGATACAAAACTTATGGATATATAGCTATAAATAGCCATTTCCTATCCTACTCGATTGCAGTAATTTTGCGCACCGTTTTGACTCTATTTTCATCCTTTAGCAATAAATTACTATGGTATTCAATCAAACAGAGAAGCAAGAAAGAAGCTATTTGCAGCAAATAATCAATCGGTTGAAGCAGATAATCAGCCATACAGATGTGTCCGTGAAAGACCATGTAGATACATTGGCGGAGTACAAAGACTACCTTTGGAGCAGTAAAGATATTGATCCGCATGAGATACGCTCCATGCGTGAAAGCATCCTGAATCATTTTGCCATAGGCGAAAGTGTAATTGACAAACGCCGACGGTTTGCCAAAATAGTGGATATTCCCTACTTTGGACGAATCGATTTTCAAGAGAAGAGCGAGAACTGTACGGTAATCCCTGTTTACATCGGCATCCACACATTTCACGATTCGGAAAGCCGAACAACCCTGATTTATGATTGGCGGGCACCTATTTCGAGTATGTTCTACGATTACGAATTGGGTGAAGCATCTTATCAATCCCCATCGGAAGAGATAAAAGGAGATATTTCATTGAAACGCCAATACCGGATTCGGGCTGGAAAGATGGAATTCATGATCGAAAGTGCGCTGACCGTCCACGATGATATTCTGCAAAAGGAACTGAGTGCTAATGCAGATGATAAGATGAAGAACATCGTTGCCACCATCCAGCGGGAGCAGAACCGGATTATCCGTAATGAGGAAGCCCGGACGCTCATCATTCAGGGTGTAGCGGGTTCGGGTAAAACTTCTATTGCCCTGCACCGCATCGCCTACTTGCTGTATGCTTTTCAGGGCAGTATCTCTTCAAAAGACATCTTGATTATTTCTCCGAACAAGGTGTTTGCCGATTACATCTCTAACGTGCTGCCCGAACTGGGCGAAGAAACCGTACCGGAATCCAGCATGGAACAGATACTTTCCGAAGTACTGAATCACAAATACAAATACCTTAGTTTTTTTGAGCAGGTGAATGAACTACTGACAAAACCAACACCGGACTTTATTGAGCGAATCGAATATAAATCATCTTTCTACTTCATCGCCAGTCTGGATCGCTTTATTCTGCACATCGAAAACCACTACTTTAGAGCAGAGGATGTGAAGCTAACTAAACATATCACCGTCCCGGCTGAATTTATCGAAGAGCAATTCCACCGCTTCAACCGCTACCCCATGCGCCAACGGTTCGAGGCAATGACGGATTATATTCTCGACATGATGAAAGTACAATATACTTTCACGGTGACGACTGCCGAACGGAATTTCCTTAAAAAAGAGATGAAGCGAATGTTTGCCGGAAACAATGATCTGCAAGTCTATAAAGATTTCTTCGCATGGATGGATAAGCCGGAACTGTTTAAAATGCGGAAGAACCGCACACTTGAATATGCCGACTTAGCACCATTGGCATATCTGCATATCGCTTTGGAAGGTGGTACAAAGAACTATGTTAAACATTTGCTGATAGATGAAATGCAAGATTATTCTCCAATCCAGTATAAGGTAATGCAAAAGCTATTCCCTTGTCGGAAAACGGTGTTGGGCGATGCCAGCCAGTCGGTTAATCCTTACGGTTCGTCTACTGCAGATATGATTCAGAAAGCTCTTGTCACAGGTGAAGTGATGAAGCTATTCAAAAGTTATCGTTCTACTTATGAGATCACTGATTTTGCACAGAAAATACGGACAAATACCGATCTTGAACCAGTCGCACGGCATGGAGAGAAACCGAAAGTATTACAATTTAATAATGAGAAAGAAGAACTATCTGCTATTAAAGAATTAATTGCCACTTATCAGGCATCCGCCTATAAATCGCTGGGGATTATCTGCAAAACCGAATCGCAAGCCCGTGAGATGGCAGATAAATTACAAATTCCTGATATTAATTTCCTATCAAGCCAAAGTTCGGCTTTTGTGCAGGGTATTGTTATCATCTCTGCCCACATGGCAAAGGGTTTGGAATTCGATGAGGTGATTATACCACAGGTGGATGATAGGAATTATCATTCGGAAATCGACCGGAGTATGCTATATGTGGCGGTAACAAGGGCAATGCACCGTTTAACGCTGACATATAGCGGAACAAAACACACGCCATTCATCTAAATTTTCGGCTTACTTTATTGTCATGCGGGAATTAACCTCTATATTTACCGCCATGCGCATAGCAGATTAACGAAATAACGATGAGAGAAAGCAAGATTTTATATCCGTCACCTGTACTTTCCCAATACATTAAATACTATTGGGCGTTAAAGACCGATGAAGTAGAGCCAGTATGATACAGACTATTCCATCGGGGTGAGAATCTAAATATCCAATCAAAAGGTTTACAGCCAAAGAATTTCATCCAGGGACAGTTCTCAACTTATGGAAGTTTGATTTCAGAGGGCAATATTGATATGATTGCCGTTATATTTCATCCTCTGGGGCTAAATCCATTTGTGCGGTGTTCTATGAGTGAGCTTTACAACCATTATATAGATGTAGAAGATTTGGAAGATATTGAACTGAATCACCTGAAACGAAATATTTCTGCCGAACCAGCCGTTGAAACCTGCATCCGGTTGATTGAACGCTTCTTTATGCAACGGTTGGTCGATGCAAATTGTAACTACCAAAGAACTCATCACGCTATCCGTCAAATCATCAATCAACCGCAAATTGACGTGAATACCCTTGCTGAAAGTGCTTGTTTGGGATATAGGCAATTCAAGCGAGTATTTTCCAACTATGTAGGAATGAGCCCTAAAGAATATTATCGGGTAGTTCGCTTTCAGCGGGCACTGTATCTGTTGCAGAATCATCCGGGAATGGAGTTCGTAGATTTGGCTTATTCTTGTGGCTTTTACGATCCTTCGCACTTGGTGAAAGACTTTAAAGAGTTTACAGGCTGTTCGCCTACTCAATATCTATCTTCCCGTTCTCCGTATTCTACATTCTTTTCCGAAGATTGTAGGCTGAATGTTATTAAATCGCATAGTCGTGCGTAGTCATCTGTGATAAAGTCAGTTTTTTACAAGTGGATGATAGGCAAAGAACTTACTTTTGCAGAAGTATTTAAAATTAGAAAGTTATGCAAGAAAGTAATTTTATACATATAACCGCTAGCATTGCACAGGTTATTGAAGCAGAAGAGAAATTGTTAAGTAGTCTGCCCGTAGAGGTTATCACACAAAGACGAAATGCGCAGAATCGCACCATCAAGCAGATTCTCGGTCACTTGATTGATTCGGCATCCAACAATCATCAACGCATGGTTCGGTTGCAATATAGCAAAGACCTACTTTTCTTCCCTGATTACACACAGGATAATAACTTGTGGATAGCTCTGCAAGATTATCAGAATGAAGACTGGGCTAACTTAATCCAGTTGTGGAAGTGTTACAATCTGCACATCATCCAAATAATTAACTCGGTAGATAAGAACAGGCTGGATAGTTACTGGTGCGACTTTACAGGAGTAAAGGTAACACTACAAGAAATGATAGAGGGATATTTGGGACATTTGCACTTGCATATAAAAGAAATCCATGAATTGATAGATTGAATTTATTAATTTTTCATACATTTGCGCTATATCAACTCACAAATAGTATTCACTTCTTATGAAACTCTGTATATAGCTACGCTCCTGCGAATAGCCCCATTCAAGAAAGCTATTCAGCTATTTGACAAATAACGATTTATTTGCCACAGAGATTTTATATCCTTTTATTTATGAATTTACGAGCTGGCAGACTATATGATGCAGTCTGCTCGTGTCGTGCTATTTTGCAGTTGAGCAATGAATTATACATATAAACAAATCTGGCTTATCAACTTTCCGGTAATGATGAGCATCTTAATGGAGCAGTTAATCAATATAACGGATGCTGTCTTTTTAGGTCACGTAGGCGAGGTGGAGTTGGGAGCATCCGCTATTGCCGGAATTTATTATCTGGCAGTCTATATGTTGGGCTTTGGGTTTAGCATCGGATTGCAAGTAATGATTGCCCGAAGAAACGGGGAGCTGAATTATAAGGCAACCGGAAAGACTTTCTTTCAGGGGCTATTCTTTTTATCGGGATTAGCCGTTTTGCTTTGCCTATTGATTCATGCCGTTTCTCCTTATCTATTGAAACGATTAATTTCCTCGCCGGAGATTTATCAAGCGGTAGTCCGCTATTTAGACTGGCGCAGCTTCGGGCTGTTGTTCTCATTTCCTTTTCTGGCTATCCGGTCTTTCTTCGTTGGAATAACGCACACGAAAGCCTTATCGTGGTCGGCTGTTACTGCGGTGGCGATTAATATCCCGCTGAATTACTTCTTAATATTCACACTGGAATTAGGTATTTCGGGAGCAGCCATCGCTCCATCTTTAGCAGAAATGGGTTCTTTGATTGTGCTTTGTCTCTACACAAAAGCGAAGATTGACAAAGAAAAATACGGATTGAAGCCCGTGTATGATGGACAGTTACTTATCAAAGTCCTGAATCTGTCTGTGTGGAGTATGCTCCATGCTTTTATCAGCGTAGTTCCTTGGTTTCTATTTTTCGTGGCAATCGAACATTTAGGGAAAACAGAGTTGGCTATTTCCAATATAACCCGAAGCGTATCAGCAATATTTTTCGTAATTGCCAATTCCTTTGCTGTCACTACAGGTTCATTAGTAAGTAATGCTATTGGAGCCAGGGCGAGAAATGAACTTTTCCCGATCTGCCACAAGGTTCTGAAATTAGGTTATGCCGTTGGCATCCCATTCGTAGTAGTAGCTTTACTCTGTAACCGTTGGATTGTCAGTTTCTACACCGATAATGAGCTATTGATAGAATTAGCATTTGCTCCTTTCGTGGTGATGCTATTGAATTACACGTTTGCACTACCCGGTTATGTATATCTCAATGCGGTCGGAGGAACGGGGAAAACCAAAATCACCTTTCTGTTTCAGGTAACAACCACCTGTGTGTATTTAGTGTACCTCTATTGGTTGAGCTTCTGTATAAAAGCATCTTTATCCCTCTACTTGACGGCAGAATACCTGTTTGTGATTCTGCTGGCACTTCAATCTATCATTCATCTAAAAAGTAAACACTATTAAAGCGAATCAAGTTATGATGACAAAAATATATCCTCGCACCGGAGATCAGCAAACAGTCTATCTGAATGCCGTGATTAAAGATCCACAAATTGAGGTAGGTGATTATACTATTTACAATGACTTTATAGCTGATCCCTTGCTGTTTGAGAAGAACAATGTGCTTTATCATTATCCCATCCATCGGGAGAAGTTAATCATTGGCAAGTTCTGTTCTATTGCCTGTGGCACGAAGTTTCTGTTTAATTGTGCGAATCATACATTGAAATCTCTGTCTACCTATACCTTCCCTCTATTCTATGAAGAATGGGAATTGGAAAAGTCGAATATTACTACTGCATGGGACAACAAAGGCAATATTGTAATCGGCAATGACGTATGGATCGGCTACGAAGCTGTGATTATGGCAGGGGTTCATATCGGTGACGGTGCTATTATTGCCGCACGTGCCGTAGTGACCAAAGATGTTCCGCCTTATACGATTGTGGGTGGAACTCCTGCCAAAGAAATACGAAAACGCTTCGATGCAGAGGTAATCGAACAACTGCTAATACAGAAATGGTGGGATTGGTCTACCGATAAGATACATCAGTGTTTGCCATATATTGCAGAGGGTAAACTAGATGAATTACTTGCCATGAAGAAATATAGATTATGAACTATATAAAGAAACGATTGACAAGGATTGATGCAAGTTTCAGTTCTTCTATATAGCTACATTTCGCTATTTTAGAACTCATGCCAGTGGATTATATTTGTAAGAAGCAGGAATTTGAAGTTCACCATTTCTGGAATTGCGACCAATAAGGCTGAATACCCCTTGAATCATTCTGATTAGCAGAGGAACTACAAACAAAACAAAAAATCATTCAGCATACAAAGCTAGTGCTTTGATATATATAATTTATTCACAATTAAATTTTATGCCTATGAATGATTTATTGAGAACGAGTTTTTTTCATCTTACTGGCTGATACCTCACAAGAAGTTATTAACACAGAAATGCAAGATGCTTATGAAGATTTTGTGAAGCAAATAGTAACAATTAGCCATTCGGAAGACTATACTCATGTCTTCCGGATGCTTAATCTCACCCGTATTGAGATAGCCCCTTTAAAGGGTTGTATCAGGATGGGCTGGGGGGGAAATACGCTTAAAAATCTATACATTCATAAAGCATTATCCTTAATTGGTGCAGAATTAGAGTTACTCAATCTGAAAACTACCCATCCCGAACAGTTTAATTCACCTGTGTCTACCGAGTTCAAGTCAGACCTATATGTACTCCCAAAGTCTAAAGAATTGGGGATTATAGGTATTGCTGAAATTGTACTAGCTCTGTTTCTACTGGGAAAAATCGTTGGGGAAAATGGAACGCCAGTCCCAAAAATTCAGTTGGCTCGTGGCTTTGAGCAGCTTTTCAATCTGAAATTTGGTAGTATCTACGATAAGATCGGTAAAGTGTTTACTCGTAAACCGTACAATCTTACTAAAACTTTGGACGCTTTGCGAAATACTATTACCAGAGAAGACCGTAAACGCAAGAACAAATAAAGATTAGAAAAGATAATTTTGCAAATCGTTTATTTATAGCAGTTTATAAACCATTTTTCGGGGAGTAGTTACCTACTCCTCTTTTTTTGCAACCTTGTTTTGTAAAACTTTGCTTCATCAATCGATTGAAAACAATAATGTTGAACTAAAAATTGAAGTAAAATGTATATAGACAACGAAAACTTCGAGAAGTGGATGGAGAAGCTATCCAAGAAACTCACCGAGATCGGGCAAGACTTGAAATCTCTTATTAATACTGATACTGTATTCGATGAAAACGAAAGGCTGTTGGATAATCAAGACTTAGCCTTTCTGTTGAAAGCATCTTTCAGAACCCTACAACGCTATCGGGCGAAAAACGTATTATAAAGCCAGCGATATCCGGGCTTTTGTTCGTGAATAGGCCGATTCTCAAACCTACAAACAGTTCGAAAAAGCAAATCAGTTTGCTTCACCTATCGATTTAGCGTGTTACAAGAACACGCTATAATGACACCTGTAATAAGCATTTCCTTTTCAATGCTTATTATCAGGTATTGATCTGTTCATATTTCTATAAAAAAGTAATTACCGTGCCAAACAGCAGTCGAAAAACGATATTCACTACCATTTCCATAGACAAGGAAACGGTAGCTTTGGTAGAGAAGATATGCAAACGCTATTCCCAGAAAAAGAGAAAGTTGTAAAGTTGGCGTTCAGATATATAGATAAGGTACATATCAACCCATCCGAAGCCCCTAAATCCGTAAAATCGGAACTGGCGAAAATAAATAAGGGACAGGATGATATTATCCGATTCATCCGTCACTATGAGGAAGAACAACTGAATCCCATGATACGGGTAACAAATTCTATCGCTTTGCGTTTCGATGTCATCGGTAAAACTTTGGAAACTCTTATGGATAAGCAATTGATGAAAACGACTGTAAATGACGAGTTATCCTCCGAGAAAAATATGCCGGAAAGAAAAAGCGTTTTGAGACAGGAAAATTACTTAATAATCCCTTTGAAAACGTTTTTTGGAGACACTCTGGGGGGAGGATATGCATTTGCGTTTTGCAGTAAGCCGATACATAACAAGTAATCATGCCCCTTAAGATTGCAGACGAAGGAACGCAAGAAAGATAAAAATACACGCTATTTTCATCCGGACATATATAAACTATGAAGATATTTATGTAAGTTTGTCCACGAAGAAAAATGATCATATAAATACACACAATTTGAAACATGGCAGACGACAAGAAAATTATTTTCTCGATGGTAGGCGTGAGTAAAGTCTTTCCGCCTCAAAAACAAGTATTGAAAAATATTTACCTGTCCTTTTTCTATGGAGCAAAGATCGGGATCATTGGTTTGAATGGTTCTGGTAAATCTACATTGCTAAAAATTATTGCCGGCGTCGAAAAAGAATACCAAGGAGAAGTAGTATTCTCACCCGGATATTCCGTCGGATATCTAGAGCAGGAACCGAAACTGGAACCGGGCAAAACAGTAAAGGAAGTCGTACAGGAAGGCGTACAAAATATTGTGGACACCCTCAAAGAATATGAAGAAGTAAACGAAAAATTCGGCGATCCCGAAATACTCGAAGATCCAGACAAAATGGACGCACTGATCAACCGGCAGGCCGAATTACAAGATAAGATAGATGCAACTGATGCATGGAACCTCGACAGCCGCCTAGAAAGAGCGATGGACGCTTTACGCTGTCCTCCTGAAGATCAGGTGGTCGATACGCTGTCGGGAGGCGAACGCCGCCGTGTGGCTCTCTGCCGTTTGCTGTTACAACAGCCGGACATCCTATTGCTGGACGAACCGACCAACCACTTGGATGCTGAGTCGATCGACTGGTTGGAGCAACACCTGCAACAGTATCCGGGCACGGTGATATGCATCACCCACGACCGATACTTCCTCGACCACGTGGCGGGATGGATTCTCGAACTCGACCGCGGCGAAGGCATTCCCTGGAAAGGCAATTACAGCAGTTGGCTCGAACAGAAATCGAACCGTCTCGCGCAGGAAGAGAAGCAGGAGAGCAAACGGCGCAAAA
>OKRW01000047.1_pt1 | contig 107868 bp, 91 predicted proteins | sample 1601151 | NCBI WGS metagenome assembly OKRW01 (sample SAMEA3541471, study PRJEB24748) | human gut metagenome | biome: human gut; feature: human-associated habitat; material: faeces | place: China | collected 2012 | reverse complement strand
CGTTTGAAACAATATTTTTGTTATTTACCCTATCTACTTGACAGGGGGCGGTTCAAAATGCGAGGATTTTCTGCGGCCTTTTGTTTTTGGAAAATGGTACGAATGAGAAAATGGTTTTGTGTAAGTGAGACGGTGGAGTCAATACATAGTGTGTGACATGAAACATTGGGGATGATTTTAAGGTAAAACAATTAAGGGAGATACTCAGTTTTCTTCTTTTTGGTCCTTGATTTCTTTTACGACAATGTTATGAGATTCGTTGTCGACATCGTCTGGGCAGACCATGCGCAGACCGCCAGTCAGTAGAACGGCGTCGCGTGCTTCTTCGCAGCTGACAGGCTTGGACTCTTTTTTCTTGGATTTTTTCTTTGAAAAGAACATGTGATCAACTCCTTTTCTGAAGATGGTTCAAGTATACGCGAAAACCGATGAAAAAATAGAGAAGCGTTAGTCTTTTGGGGTGTAAGTCTGGAAGTGTTACAACCAATTATTGTGTAACTCCTGGAAAAAGTATGATAAAATAAATGGTATTGATGGAAAACATGATCAAATTCTTTCTGACCGCATTGGGGGTATAGTATGCAATTTGAACAGTTGGAATATTTTATTGAAGTTGTGAAAGCTGGTTCTATAAATGCGGCCAGCAAAAATGTTTATATTTCCCAGCAGAATCTGAACAAATCTCTGCACAGTCTGGAAAATGAGCTGGGGTTTGAGATTTTGAACCGTACGCACCGTGGCGTCAGCCTTACCGAGGAAGGCGAAGTTTTTTTCAACGCTGCTCAATCTATCGTGGCACGTTTCGAACAAATGCGTGAACAGGTTCGACGGATGAAAACCGCGAAAGATGAGGCACTTCGTGGCCGTATGAACATTCATATTTCGCCAATGCTGAGCATTTCTTTGTTGCCAATGGTATATGTGGATTATATGAATGCTTTTCCGGAGGTGCAGGTGTATTGCCAGGAAAAATATCGCGACGATATCATCCGAGAAGTCTCGGCAAATTCGGGCGATGTTGGCTTTATTCTTGTGCCAAATACGATCGACGTTTTCTTTGAAAATATTCCAGAGAATGTTCACATGGAGCTTTTGAATACCTATCCGATTTATATGGCGATGTCTCCGCGCCATCCGCTGGCCAGCCAACGCTCTTTGTCGTTGCAATCGGTGTCAAAATATCCTTTGATCGTGTATGAAGCGGGAGGTTTCAAAGGGATCCATGCTTTTCAGAAAATGGAAGATATGCGCGTGGCGCTGTCGACGAATAATTATTTTATCTGCGAGGATTTACTGCGCGAAGGCGAGTCGTTGATGTACTCCTATCCGAAATACGTTGGCAAGCGTGTTTTTTCAGATTTTGTGCATTTACCAGTCAATGCGAAAAATGTGCATTTTGAAATGTATATGGTCTACAACGACAACGCGAATAATCATGAACGGCAGTTGATCAACAGTTTCAGCATGATTTTCCAGCAGTATTTATAAATTGATGCTGAAATATAATGAAGAGCGCATTTTATAATGTGACTAATAGAATACATAAAACGCCAGTTCGTAATAATGTATACATAGCTTTTTTGTAGGGAGCAGTCGATTATATCCATTGGTTGTAATCGACTGCTTTTTTTGTGCGCAAAAATTTGTTATTTTAGTCTTGTCATTAATGAAATTTATCGAATGGATTTGAGCTCGAATTATTTATGCGATAAAACGGAGGTGTCGTGAACGAGAATTCTGGACTAGTAAATCGAACTTGATAAAAAGGAGTGACTACTGTGAAAAACAAAACCTTAGCAATTGTTCTTGCATTTATCATTCCGATCGCAATGTCGTTTGCGATCTTGACGTTATCTGCCAGCGGTCAATCTGCCAGCGATGGCGACGATACCCTGGTGCTGAGAATTGCAAATCCACAGGCAACTGGTGACTGCGTCACCGTTGGTTATGAAAAATTAGCGGAACTCGTTGATGAACGTTCTGATGGCAAAATGCGCATCGATCTGTACTCCAATGCGGTGTTGGGCAGTGACCGTCCAACGACTGAATCTGTACAGGAAAACGCTTTGGATATGGCAAGCTGCTCATCGCCAAACTTCGCCAGCTTTATTCCGGAGTTTATGGCTTTTGACTTGCCATACATCACCGATCCACAATATCAGGAAAACCTTTACAATGCGCTTGATTATGGTGAGCTTGGCGATTATTATCGCGAAGTTGCACGTACAAAGGGTTTTGAGATCATCATGTTCAGTGAATTCGGCTACAGAAACTTTGCAACGTCTGAAATTCCTGTAAAAACGGTGGATGATTTCAAAGGGCTGAAGCTGAGAACCACCGACAGCCCAGTCGAAGTTGCTGTGGCACGTTCCATCGGTGCGCAGGCGATGCCAGTCGCTTGGGGCGAAACCTATACAGCACTTTCTCAGGGCGCGATCGATGGTGAAGGGAACACTTGGTCTTTGCTCTACAGCGCAAAGCATTATGAAGGTCTGAAATATGGCGTCGATTCCCGTCACAATTATTCGATGCACATTCTCGTCATGAACAAAGAACGTTACGATGCGATGGATCCGGAACAGCGTGAGATTCTTGTGGAATGTGCGCGCGAAGCGCTGGATTGGCAGCGTGACAATGCCGCTGTTCTTGCTGACGAAGCGCGACAGGAAATGGTCGATTTTGGTGTAGATATTTATACGCCAACTGACGAAGAAATGGAAGCTTTCAAAGAAGCGACCGCTCCAGTTTATGATCAATTTGTCGGCGATCGTGTTCCGGAAGAAGCTGTGAAACTGATCCAGGCTACGCAGACCGACGATTATCAGATGCTCGGAGAGGAGGAAAGTAAATGAGTACGATGACTGTAAACTCAAATAATAGCTCGAAGGGAATTCTTCACTGGTTGGACACCAATATTGAGCGCGTGCTCCTGATGGTCACGCTGGTCATCACCATTTTGTTGATGTCTTATCAGACGTTGGGTCGCTATATATTGGTCGATGTAATGGGACTCAATTTGAATCTGGCCTGGACGGAAGAAACTTCACGTTTCCTCTTCGTCTGGATGACGTATCTGGCGATCCCTATCTCGATCCGCAATCGCAATATGATCCGTGTGACGGCGCTTGTTGATCAATTCTCAAAACGTTGGCAGGATGCCCTCTGGGTGATGGCGGATGTGCTGTTCTTTATCCTTGGCGGCAGTATTTTCTACTATGGTGTGCACCACATCAACATGCTCATGACTTTCCCACAGACCACGGCTGTTTTGGGCATTCAGTATTCGATCGTTTACATGATCCTGCCGATCGGTTTTGGTCTGATCCTGCTGCGTCTTGGTCAGGATCTCTATCGCATGATCAACGAGAGCGGCGTGCGACCATTTATCGAAGGCGCTGTCATTGCAGCGATCGTCATGGTGCCATCTCTGATCGGGCTGGATCTTCCTGCTGCTGCCTGGCTCTTTGGTTATTTTGTTGTTTTCGTTGCGCTCGGTGTGCCAGTCGCAATTTGTCTCGGGCTTTCTGCCTTTGTGACGATGTACGCAGCTGCGACGCTGCCAGTCAACTATATCGCGACACAAAGCTTCACCGCCGTTGACAACGTTACGCTTTTGGCGATTCCATTCTTCATTGCTGCGGGTACGTTTATGGGCGAAGGTGGCCTCTCGGAACGTCTGCTCAAACTTGCTGACAATCTGCTCGGTCGTCTGCACGGTGGTTTTGGGATGGCGACGGTCCTCACCTGCATGCTCTTTGCTGCGATGAGTGGTTCTGGTCCGGCAACGGTTGCAGCGATCGGGAGCTTGACCATTCCTGCCATGGTTGCCCGTGGTTATGACAAGCATTTTGCAGCTGCGCTCGTTGCTGCTGCCGGTTCCATCGGCGTTATGATTCCGCCATCCAATCCGTTCGTTGTTTACGGGGTTTCCTCCAACAGTTCGATCGGTGACCTCTTCATGGCTGGTATCGTTCCAGGTATCATGGTCGGTATCGTGCTCATGCTTTACACTTTCTATCTTGCAAAGAAAAACGACTGGCACGGCGACAAGCTGGAAAATCCTGGCAAAGAAATTGCAGCATCTTTTTGGGATGCAAAATGGGCGCTGCTTGTTCCAGTCATCATTCTCGGTGGTATCTACAGCGGCCTGATGACTCCGACTGAATCTGCAGCTGTTGCTGCTCTGTACGGCCTTCTCGTCGGTATCTTCCTTTATAAAGGGCTGAATCGCGACAACCTCGGCAACTGTCTGGTTGACTCTGCAGATACCTCTGCAACTGTTATCTTGCTGATGGCAATGGCCACCATCTTTGGGAACATTCTTACCCTCGAAAATATCCCTGCAACGATCGCAACCTTTATCCTTGGTATTTCCTCGAGCAAGATCCTCATTCTGTTGATCATCAACATCCTGCTTTTGATCGTCGGGATGTTCATGGAAACGCTGGCTGCCATCGTTATTCTCACACCGATCCTTCTGCCAATCGTTACGCAGCTGGGTGTTGATCCTGTGCACTTCGGTGTTATCATGGTCGTCACCCTGGCAATCGGATTCATCACGCCTCCTGTCGGCGTCAACCTTTTCGTTGCCAGTGGGATCGCGAACCTCAAGCTGGAAAACATCGCCAAGGCGGCTATGCCGATGCTTGCACTGATGATCCTGCTCCTGCTGATCCTGACGTATGTTCCAGATATCTGCCTGTGGCTGCCAAATATGGCCAACTGATCAGACGCGCGCGGATAACTGTAGCTAAAAATGTCGGCAGCTGCATCTTGTGGGTGTAGCTGTCGGCAGGATGAGTCTGAGAGTAGTGGCTTTCCTATTGTATTCTTTTGATGATCAGCGATAATAGAAGCAGATAAAGGAATCTGATAGAATAAATAAACCTTGAAAGGATGATATTAAAATGACAACTGAAACCATTCCGTTCAAAAATGCAGAAGCAGCCGACGCACCAGATGCATGCTGCCATGTTATGTCCCCACACGAACAGAAGCTGGCAGACGACAGAGCCGGCCGCAAAGGATATCGCGAAGGCCGCGAACGTATCTACAGCATTCTCGACGGTGTCAGCGGTGTAACGCCAAAGATCGACGTTGAACGTGGGAAATATTTCACCGAATCCATGAAGGAAACCGAAGGTGAAATGCTCTGCCTGCGTTGGGCAAAAGCGCTGAAGCACATTGCAGAAAACATCGATGTTTATATCGATGACCACAACCTTCTGGTCGGTCGTGCTGGTGCAAAACCAGGCCGCTATGGGATCCTGTTCCCAGAACTGGACGGCAATATCTACGCAGCAGCTTTGAAAGGTCTGAAGGATCGCGCAGAATCTCCATTCGATTATGATGAAGAAGACGCGCGCGTAATGACCGAAGAAATCGCTCCGTACTGGGAAGGCAAAACCTTCTTCGAAGATCTGACCAAGGCACTGCCAGAAGATACCTATAAACTGACCTACGACAAAGAAGATCCAATGAAGTCCACCTACATTGTTAATGAAACGGCGTCCTTCCGTTCTTCCATCCAGTGGGTGCACGACTATGAAAAGATCCTGAAAGTCGGTTTCAAAGGTGTTAAGGAAGAAGCGCAGGCTATGCTCGATGAGCTCAATCCACTGAGCCCAACCGACAATACTGAAAAACGTCCATTCCTCGAAGCCATCATCACTGTTTCCGATGCCATTGTTCTCTGGGCACATCGCTACGGCGACAAAGCCCGCGAAATGGCAACGACTACGCAGGATCCTGTCCGCAAGAAAGAACTGGAAGAGATCGCTGGACGTTGCTATCGCGTTCCTGAATTCCCAGCCACCAACTTCCGCGACGCTGTTCAGAGCCAGTGGTTCACTCAGATGTTCTCCCGCATTGAACAGAAAACAGGGACCATTATTTCCAACGGCCGTATGGATCAGTATTTCTATCCATACTTCAAAGCTGATAAAGAAGCTGGCATCCTGACAGACGAACAGGCTATGGAACTTTTGGAATGCATGTGGGTTGCCATGGCAGAATTCGTTGACCTTTACATCTCCCCGACCGGCGGCGCTTTTAATGAAGGCTATGCACACTGGGAAGCTGTTACCATTGGCGGGCAGACGCCATACGGCGAAGATGCGACCAACGAGCTGACCTATCTCTTCCTGCGTTCCAAGCAGGAATTCCCACTGAACTATCCAGACCTGGCAGCGCGCATCCATTCCACTGCGCCTGAACGCTATCTCGTTGAAGTTGCCAAGACGATCAAAGAAGGGACAGGCTTCCCTAAACTGATCAACGACGAGGAAGTTGTTCCGCTGCTGCTTTCCAAGGGCGCTCAGTTTGAAGAAGCCTATGACTATGCCGTATCCGGCTGTGCTGAATGCCGTATGCCAAACTGCGATACCTACACTTCCAGCTGCGCGTATGTCAATTTTGCTTCCGCTGTGGAAATGGTGCTTTATAATGGTAAAACGCTGCACACTGGCGATGAAGTTCTGAGCATTGAAACTGGCGATCCAACAACGTTCAAGACTTTCGATGAATTCCTGGATGCTTACTACAAACAGGTTGACAATCTGCTTAAGCATGCGTTCATTCAGCAGTATCATATCATTCGTCTGCGCGCACAGCATTTTGCATCCCCACTCGGATCCTCGATGCACAAGCTCTGCATGAAGTACAACATTGACCTGCATCAGCCAGATATTCCAGAAGGCATCGACCTTGGTTATTTTGAACTGATGGGCTATGGTACTGTTGTCGACTCGCTGACAGCGATCAAGAAACTCGTTTTCGAAGATAAGGTGCTGACCATGCAGGAAGTCATCGATGCCTGCAAGAATAATTTCGAAGGCTACGAAGTGGTTCGTCAGTATATGCTGAACGCACCAAAATATGGCAACAACGACGAATACGCTGATGCGATCGCCAAAGATGTCGACAAGCATGCTGTTGAATTCACCCGTGCTTATACCAGCGAACTCGGCGTACAGCTTGACCTGCGTCTCGTTCCATTTACCAGCCACGTTCCATTTGGTAAGGTTGTTGGCGCAACGCCAAACGGTCGCTTTGATTCGATGCCTCTGTCTGACGGTTCTTCCCCAACGCAGGGCATGGATGTCAATGGTCCAACGGCTATCCTGCTGTCCAACTATCATTCCAAGAACTATGAATATCGCAACCGTGCGGCACGTCTGCTGAACATCAAGTTCTCGCCAAACTGCCTGGCAGGCGACGACGGTACCAAGAAGCTTGTTGATTTCATCCGAGCCTGGTGTGACCTGAAACTGTGGCATGTTCAGTTCAACGTTGTCAATAAAGAGACGCTCATCGAAGCGAAGAAACATCCAGATGATTATCGCGGCCTGATCGTTCGCGTTGCTGGTTACAGCGCATACTTCTGCGAACTGTCCCCAGATCTTCAGGACGACCTGATCGCTCGTACCACGCAAGAGGCCATCTAATTTCGTAGAAAAAGATGAACAGCCGTTGCCTGCTGGGCAACGGCTGTTTTTGGAAAGGAGAAAATAATGACCAAAGGTACTGTTTTTAATATGCAGCACTACTCTGTTCATGACGGTCCGGGGATTCGGACGATCGTTTTCCTCAAGGGATGTCCTCTGAACTGTCGCTGGTGCTCCAATCCGGAAAGTCACTACGCTGGGCCGGAAGTGGCATTTAATCCGGATAAATGCATCGGTGCTGCGTGCAAAATGTGTGAGAAAGAAGCACCAGAACACGTAGTCTGGGATTCTGCTAAGAATCTGCCGATCCTTGCGGATCACCGCGATCCAAAGATCGTTGCGGCTGCGCATCTTTGCCCGGCAAAAGCGATGACGGTTTATGGCAAAGAAATGACTGTCGATGAGGTGCTTCGGGAAATTGAAAAAGACGGCACGTTTTATGCGCGTTCTGGCGGCGGCGTAACTTTCAGCGGCGGAGAACCGTTGATGCAGCCGGAATTTTTGCTGGAACTTGTGACGGAATGTAAGAAACGGAGTCTTCATACTTCGATCGAGACAACGGTTTTCGCCAACTGGGAAGTTGTGCGACCAATTTTTGCTGCGCTGGATTATCTGTTGGTGGACCTCAAGCACATCGATCCAGTGAAACACGAAGAGTGGACTGGTGTGACAAATGCTGTGACGATGGAAAATCTCAATCACATCCACGCAGAATTTCCGAATAAACCGATCCGCGTGCGCACGCCGGTCATCCCCGGTTTTAACGACGATCCGATGACGCTGAAAGCGATTGCGAATTTTGTCAAAACAGAACTGCCGAACGCTGAATATGAACTGCTTAAATATCACCGTTTTGGGCTTAATAAGTATGAATTCATCGGCCAGGAATATCCGCTGGATCGTGAACTGGAATTGGAACAGGAACGTTTTGATGCGTTCAAAGAACTGGTTAAATAGGAGGAAATAACATGGCTATTATCGATTGCCGTTTTAGACCACATACGGAAAGCATTTTGCGTGGGCTCACAGAGAGTCCGATATTCAGAGATGGCCTGCTGGCGATGGGGCTGGATTTGGATGAATACGTTGCGCGTGCTGAGTCGGTGCCGAAGATCTGTGAAGACCTGCGTGCCTTTGGCATTGAAAAGGCGATCCTCGTTGGTCGTGATGCAGAAACGACCTATGGCTTCAAGCCAAATAACGACGAGCTGAAGAAATTTGTCGATCAAGATCCAGAATTGTTCTGTGCATTTGCCGGACTCGATCCTCACAAGGGCATGGAAGCTGTGCGCACATTGGACCATCTCGTTAAAGAAGAAGGCTTTGTCGGCGCTGCGACCGATCCGATCTACAATCAGATCCCGATCGATCATGCAAAATTCTATCCGATCTATGCGAAATGCTGTGAGCTGGACATTCCGATCGTCATCACCACCGGTCCGGCACGTTTCACCGTCGGCACAACGGCCAGCTTTGCGCATCCAGATCAGATCGACCGCGTTGCCAACGATTTTCCAGAACTGCGCATGATCATCAGTCACGGTGCATGGCCGTATATCAACGAAATGATCGGCGTTGCATTTCGCAACAAGAATGTCTATGTAGAATGCTCCGAGTATGAAAAATATCCAGGCAGCGATGCGTTTATCGAAGCGGCCAAAGGAATCCTGCAGGATCGCGTCGTTTTTGCGAGTGCACATCCATTTGTACATTACAAAGACGCTGTGGCGTTGTATAATGAATTTGGTTTCACTGATGAAGTGAAGGAAAAAATTCTTTACAAAAACGCTGCGCGCGTGCTGGGACTTTGAGCACATCGCGCAGTGTGAAAATTCGTTGGAATATGCCGCAGACTTGCTTGTGAAAAGGCTGTCACATGTGTGGCAGCCTTTTTCCGGCGGCTGAATGAGGAGCGATGAGTGGGAGGTGTGCGATGAGTGCAGAGATGTTGGCTTTGTTTGGCGGGATCGTTTTTCTGGCCTCGTTTGTGCAGGGCGTCAGTGGTTTTGCATTTGGCATGATCGTGCTGATCGTTTTGCCGTATCTCTTCAGCTATACGACAGCGTTGGCGCTGACGAGTATGATGACGGTCGTGCTGTTGCTTTACAATAGCTTTCTATATAGGAAGCATTGCGCCTGGAAATGGATCCCGCTGGGGCTGGCGGCATTTGCTGTCGGAGATATCTGTGGTGTTCTGGTGCTGCGTGTAGTGGGCGATGCTCCTGTGTGGTATATTCTGATGGGAATCATGCTTATTTTCATGGCAGCCTATCTTTGGTGGGGGCAGAAGCGTGTAACGTTTACGGCGACCAATCGCAACTGGGTGATCTTTGCCTGTACCAGCGGATTTGTCGTCGGTGCGTTCATTGTCGGCCTGCCAATTTTGGCGACGTTTTTTCTGCAGGCCACGAAGAGCAAGGAAGAATATCTTGGTACGATGCAGATGTTTTCGCTGTTCACTGTGGGCTTCGATACGATCGTGCGTGTGGCAAATGGAATGGTAACGGCGGAAGTGCTGACGTTCACTGCGATCAGCCTTGCTTTCATTATTGCTGGGCTGCTTGTTGCGCACTATCTGGTTCAGAAAATGAACGCTGACATGCTGCGCAAAGTTGTCTGTGTTGTGATGGCGGTCAACGGCGTCATTATGTTTTTTCACCAATAGAAGGATAGTGAGTGAATAGGGGGAGATTTGATGGTTGGAACGATTGTGGCGTTCTGTGCGATCGTTTTAGCGGCATCGGTGGTACAGGGGATCAGCGGTTTCGCGTTTAATATGGTGGTGCTGATGGTTTTTCCATATCTCTTCAGCTACACTGAATCGCTGGCCATGGGATCGCTGCTTGCTGTGGTGGCAAATTTTTACAATGTTTATCTTTACCACAAAGCGATCGACTGGACCTGGGTATTTCGCTGGCTGGGCGTGTATTTCGTTGCAGACATGATGGCGGTGTTTGTCCTGAAAAAAGTTGGCGATCATCCGATCTGGTATACACTGATGGCGATCATTTTTATTGTCATGGCGCTGTATTTATTGTGGGGGCAGAAGATCATTCGTGTGAATCCGAGCATGGTTACGCTGGTCATTATGGCGATTTTAAGCGGGATCATCATGGGGATGTTCGGTGTTGGCGGGCCGCTGATGGCGGCGTTTTTTCTGGAAGCGACGCGCAGTAAGGAAGATTATCTCGGCACATCGCAATTGGTTGGCGGCTGCACGTTGGCGATCGATTTTGTAATGCGTGTGATAAATGGGATGTTCAGCGTAGATCTTGTTGGCTATACGCTGCTTGGTGTTGTCAGCATGGGTGTTGGACTTTATATTGCGAAGCGATTGGTGAGTCATATGGACGCGCTGGCGCTGCGGCGTTTTATCTGTGTGGTGATGATCGTTGACGGTGTCTTCATGTTATTTCATAATGCTTAAAACAAAAACAACCCTGCCGGAGAACGGTGTTCGTTTTCTGGCAGGGTTGTTTTTATGCGGCGATTTTACAGTGCTGCTTCGTAGAAGGCTTTATAGGCGCGCATGGTGAAGTAGAGATCGGCTTTGCTGGCGAGTTCGACGGGTGCGTGCATGGAGAGCATTGGCACGCCGCAGTCGACGACTTCGGCGCCGCGTTCGGCGAGGATGTAGGCGATGGTGCCGCCGCCGCCTTCGTCAACTTTGCCGAGTTCGCTGATCTGCCATGGTACGCCGGCGGCTGAGAATGCCTGGCGGAGTTTGGCGAGAAATTCTGCGTTGGCGTCGTTGGAGCCGCTTTTGCCGCGGGAGCCTGTGTATTTGCAGAGTGCGACGCCGTGACCGAGAAGGGCGACGTTGCGCTTGTCATGTACGTCAGGGAAGGTTGGATCAAGGGCAGCGGTGACGTCGGCGGAAAGGACGCTGGAAGCGGCGAGGGCGCGGCGCACGGAAAGCTCGCTGTCTTTGCCGTCGAGGGCGAAAAGCTCTGCGAGGATGTTTTCGAAATAGCGCGCGCTCATGGAGGTGTTGCCGACGGAGCCGATCTCTTCTTTATCGACGAAGAGTCCGACGGCGGTGGTCTGTGGCGTTGCGAGATTCAGCAGCGCGTCGAAGGCGGCGTATGCACAGGAGCGGTCGTCGTGGCCGTGGGCGGCGATGAGTCCGCGATCGAGTCCGACGTCGACGGCGTTCTGTGCGGGAACGAGCTCGAGCTCGGCGAGGAGCAGATCTTCTTCGATGAGGCCGTATTTTTCGTGGAGCAATTTCAGCACGGCGGCTTTGATCGGTTCTTTTTCGTCAGCGTCGGCCAGCGGAATGTGGCCTGCGATGGCGTTCAGCTGTTCGCCGCTGATGGCTTCGGCAAGCTTGCTGTCGTTCTGGCGCTTGGAAAGATGAACGAGCAGATCGGTGATGTAGAGCACGGGATCGCCGGCTTCATCACCGATGCGCACATCGACTTTGCTGCCGTCGGCGCGATGGACGACGCCGTGCAGCGCGAGGGGCTGGCAGGTCCATTGATATTTTTTGATGCCGCCGTAGTAATGGGTCTTAAGCAGGGCGAGTTCGCCGTCTTCATAGAGCGGATGCGCTTTGAGATCGAGTCGTGGCGCATCGATGTGTGCGCCGACGATGTGCATGCCGGCTCCCAGCGGGCGCTCGCCGATGACGAAGAGGACGACGGCTTTGTTTTTGTGGTTGTAGACGATCTTTGTGCCGGCTTCTGGCATTTTTCCGGCAGCGAGCACGTCGGCAAGATCGATGAAGCCGCGGGCGTGCGCCTGACGGGTCATCTCGGCTGCACATTCGCGCTCGGTTTTGCCGGCGTCGAGAAATGCTTTGTAGCGTTCGCCGTAGGCGAAGAGGGCGTCGCGATCTTTTTCGGCAAGATCCTGCCAGAGGCTTGGGTTTTTGTATTCAAATTCCATGGAATGATCTCCTTTCACATACCAGCGGCTGGGCTGGCAATCAATGATAAAACATGGTACAATCAGTATAGCATGAAACGGGATCGGATGACAGCTCCCGTGCACAGAGGAAGGATGGATAATATTGAAGAAAACGATCAATCTCGTGACGGCCATCATCGATTTCTGCATGGCGGTCATCTTGATGATGATCGCGGTGAGCGGTCGCAGCGTGCTGGCGTTTGTCTTCGCTGTGATCTTTGTCGGCATGGGCGTGTATTTTCTGCGTTACTTCGAGCGCCAGCGCCGTCTCGACAATATGACGGAGGAGGAGCGCGCGCAGTTTTTCGCCAATGGCGGCGCCATTCTCATGCCGCACGAGGTCGAACGCCTGAACAGAGAGAAAGAGGAAAAAGAAGGCTTCGTAAAAAAATCGGAGCATTGACAGGAGACGCCGTTCGGCTGGAACGGCGTCGTTTTGTCTGGACCATTGGCGAAAAAATTCGGCAAATTGCCGTAGAATATTTGCAACCAATTTGTCATCTATGGTATAATGGCAAAGAGCCTAAAGGAGGGAGATCCCGATGGTCCATTATTTATTATTAAGGTTCAAGGAAAACGCGTTGACGGAAAGCATCATCGACGTTTTCGCCGATAAATTTGAATCGCTGGAAAAACAGCACGAAGGCATCGTCAATCCACAGGTCTATCGCAATATTGTTTCGCGGGAAGGCAACATGGATCTGATGATCACCGTTGAGATGCGCAGCCTTGAAGATCTCAAAACCTATCTGGAAAGTCCGGAACATGCCGAGCTCCAGGAACGGTATAAGGACCTCGTTGAGTTGCAGATCTCATTCGACCACAATTAAATACAGAAAACAGGAAAGAGGCCGCATGGGCCTCTTTTTTCGTGCGCTTACATGCGCGTGGCGGCATCTTTGGCGAGAACGGAGCGCTCGCATTCCTCGCTCGTCATTGTCACCTGCCAGCAGTAGGGGCTGTTCTTCATTTTTTCGGCGGCGTAGCTGAGGCCGTTGGTGCGATCGTCAAGGAGCGGGTGATCGATCTGGTTTGGATCGCCGAGCAGGATGATCTTTGTGCCGACGCCGGCGCGGGTGATGATGCCTTTGGCCTGTTTCGGCGTGAGATTCTGCGCTTCGTCAATGATCAGGTATGTTTTTGTCACGGAGCGGCCGCGGATGAAATTGAGCGCCTGGGCGGAGACGATGTCGCGGGCGAAAAGCTCCTCGACTTTTCCGGCGAGGCTTTTTTCATCGCGGAAGCGCTCGCGCTCGTTCTGATCCACCAGAAGCTCCAGATTGTCGATCGCCGGGCGCAGGAGCGGCGCGATCTTTTCGCTCTCGTCGCCAGGCAGAAATCCGATGTCGTCGTCGAAATGCACATTCGGCCGGCTGATCAGAATGCGGCGATAGGCGGGCGCGTCCTGTTCCATGATCGCCCAGAGACCACAGGCCAGCGCATAGAAGGTTTTTGCCGTGCCGGCGATGCCCTTGACGATGACCAGCGGCGCTTCCTCTGCACTTGTCATCAGCGCTTCCTGCAGAAAAGTCTGCCCGACATTGCGCGGTGTCACGCCGTAAGGATGCTTTTTCTTAAACGCCAGCGGCACGATGCGCTGTCCGTCAAAACGTCCCAGCTGGGTTTTGCCGTGAGACTGATCGGCGTGCAGAATGAGAAATTGATTTGCAGTGAGCGCCACCGTCTGACGTTCGCCGTCCGCCGTCACCTGATAAATTTCCTGTGGTGCCAGTGGACGTTCCGGAAAAGCGTCGAAGAGCGTTTCATCGACATAAACCTCCGCTCGCCCTGTGTATTGTTTGTCGCGTTCCGGCGCTTGCTCCGTTATGTAATCCTCCGCTTCGATATTCAGCATCTGCGCTTTGATACGCACGAGAATGTCTTTCGTCACAAGGATCAACGGCGCTTCTCGTTCGGCGAGGCCGAGGCAGACCTTGAGAATGCGGTTGTCGTTTTTGTGGTCAGGAAACCCTTGCGGCAGCGCCACATCCACACAATTGACCTCCACGCGCAGCGAACCGCCGCCAGGGAGCGGCACGCCCTCCGTCAGACTGCCTTCCAGACGCAGCGCCTCCAGCATACGGATGCAGGCGCGCGCGTTTGCTCCGCGTTCGCCGTCTGCAGTTTTCAGCGCGTCCAATTCCTCCAGCACCGCCAACGGCAGCACGATGCGATTATCCTCAAAGGACAGCAGTGCCCGTGGGCTTTGGATCAGCACATTTGTATCCAATACATAGGTCTTTTGCATAGTAGATCGACTCCTTTTCGTCTCAAAAGAAAATGGCCCAGCACCGTCGTAACATGCAAAATGCACAGATTTCGACGAGCAACATGGCCATCACTCCTAGGGGAAGATTCTACGTTCAGTTTACAGAATGAATGTGTGATCGGCTAGCGGCGTGCTGTTAAGTGTCTGTAAAAGAGAAACGCTCCGCCAGCGCGTGCAGGCGGAGCGTTGTGTGTTTATAATGTGCCAAAGATGCGGTCGCCGGCATCGCCGAGTCCTGGGACGATGTAGGCGTCGTCGTTGAGAACGGGATCACATTCAGCGGCGTAGATCTCCACGTCTGGATGTTCAGCGGAAAGACGGGCGATGCCGGCTTCACTGGCGATCAGGCAGACAAATTTGAAACGGGTGACGCCGTGCGCCTTCAACGTGGCGATGGCATCGCAGGCGCTGCCGCCGGTGGCGAGCATTGGATCGACGACGATAACGGTGGCGTCTTCCACGCCTGGCGGCATTTTGTAATAGTAGGCTTCTGGCTCGTGGGTTTCTTCGTTGCGAGCCAGCCCGATGTGGCCGACGCGCACAAATGGCAGGAGCTTTTGAAAACCAGGCACCATGCCCAAACCTGCGCGCAGGATCGGCACGATGACGAGCCCGTCTTCTGCGACGCGGCGGCAGTGAGCAGTTGCCAGCGGCGTTTCCACTTCGGCGTCGTAGGTTGGCACATCGGCCAGGACCTCAAACGCCATGAGCAGCGCCAACTCTTCGACGAGATTGCGAAAATCGGCAGTCGATGTGGTTTTGTCGCGCAGATAGGAAATCTTGTGGTGGATCATCGGATGATCGAAAATGTGAACACGATCCATGGTACGTCCTCCCTTATTAGCGGATCATTCGTAGAGTGGATAACGGTCGGTGATCTCTTTCACCATGGCGGTGCCGCGGGCTGGATCTTTGTCGACGAGGATGATCTTCATGATCTCAGCGAGCTTGCGGAAATCGTCTTCCTTGAGACCGCGGGTCGTGCCGGCAGGCGTGCCGAGACGGATGCCGCTGGTGACGGTTGGTTTTTCAGTGTCGAATGGAATGCCGTTTTTGTTGCAGGTGATGTTGCAGTCGTCGAGGGCTTTTTCTGCTTCAGCGCCGGTGAGCCCCATCGATTTAACGTCGACGAGCAGCAGATGGTTGTCGGTGCCGCCGCTGACGAGACGGAAACCAACGCTCTGCAGCGCATCGGCAAAAGCCTGTGCGTTGCGCAGCACCTGATCAATGTAGCCGGTAAATTCTGGCTTCAGCGCTTCGCCAAAAGCGACGGCTTTGGCAGCGATGATGTGCATCAGCGGGCCGCCCTGAGCGCCAGGGAAAACCGATTTGTCGATGGCCTTGGCCAGTTCTTTTTTGCAGAGGATGATGCCGCCGCGTGGACCGCGCAGCGTTTTGTGGGTCGTCGAGGTGACAATGTCGGCGTAGCGCACAGGATTTGGATGACGGCCTGCAGCGACGATGCCGGCGATGTGCGCCATGTCGACCATCATCAGCGCGCCGCATTTGTCGCAGATCTCGCGGATGCGGGCGAAATCGATGATGCGTGGATAAGCGCTGGCGCCGGCGACGATGAGCTTTGGCTGCACTTCCAGCGCTTTCTTTTCCATGGCGTCGTAGTCGATCATTTCTGTTTCTGGATCGACGCCATACTCTTCAAAATGATAGAGCTTGCCGCTGAAATTGACTGGAGAGCCATGGGTGAGGTGACCGCCGTGGGCCAGATTCATGCCCAGCACTGTGTCGCCTGGCTGGAGCACAGCCTGATAGGCAGCGTAGTTTGCCTGTGCGCCGCTGTGCGGCTGCACATTGGCGTGCTCAGCGCCGAAAAGCTGTTTGACGCGTTCGCGCGCCAGATTTTCGACGATATCGACATGTTCGCAGCCGCCGTAATAGCGCTTGCCCGGATAGCCTTCGGCGTATTTGTTTGTCAGGCAGGAGCCCTGCGCCGCCATCACAGCGCGGCTGGCAAAGTTTTCAGAAGCGATCAGCTCGATCTTGTCGCGCTGACGCTGGAGTTCCTGGGAGATCGCCTCTGCCACAGCAGGATCCTGCGGCGCGAGGAATTCGGTGATATCACTCATTCATAGACCTTCTTTCTTTTTTCTGGAGCATTTGATTTCATTATAAAGGACACCAGCGAAAAACCCAACCATGAATTTTGTCCACGGGCGAAAAATTCTAGTAATATCGTCGGAGAAAGGACGCTGGCAGCATTTCGCCTGAACGCAAAGAACCCTTCGCCGATTTTTTCTGGCGAAGGGTTCTCTTTTGTCATAGGATAAATTATTTACCGCCGAAGAGGGATTTCAGCTTGGCGCCGAAGCCTTTCTTCTGGATGCCGAGGAGTTTGTTGATCTCGTCGCGGTAGATGTTAGGATCCAGCGCGCCTGGCAGCGCTTCCTGGAATTCCCCGTCGTTGATGATGCAGGTCTGTGGCACGCCGACAAGGTTCCAGCTCTTGAAGAGGGAACGGGCGTCTGGGTCGTGGATCTCCATGTTGTAGAAATGCATTTCCGGATGGCTGGCGTATTCGTCAGCGATCTTCTGCATGTTTGGCATCAGACGCGCGCACACAGAACATTTCTGCTTGGTGAAGATCAAAAAGCATTTTTCTTTATCGGCAACAATGTCGTTGTACTGCGAAATTGTGATCATTGGAATTTCCATTGATTGGCCTACCTCCTATAGTTCGTTTCTCTCTATGATCCCTAGTCATTATCTTATCATCATCCCTAGGGATTGACAAGACAATATCCGACAATTCACGATCAGCGTGTGAAAAATGCGCCCATCAATCGTTCCATGGCGTCCTGATCGCGGAGATCGGCGAGCTCGCGGATGCTGTGCATGGCGAGCATCGGATTTCCGACGTCGATGGCCTCGATGCCGCAGGCGGTTTCTGCGATGGGACCGATGGTGGAGCCGCCGCGCATGTCTGCGCGATTAACGAAGGTTTGCAGCGGAATATTTTCTTCGGCGCAGAGGGCGCGCAGCATGGCTTCGCCGCGCGGCGTGGTGGCGTAGCTGTGGCTGGCGGCGAGCTTGAGCACAGGCCCTTCGCCGAGACGTGGACGCAGCACAGGGTCGGCTTTTTCCGGATAGTTTGGGTGCGCGGCGTGGGCCTGGTCGCAGCTGAGGATGACGCTCTCTGCAAGCAGCGCGCGCAGGTCTGCTCCGGTGGCTTTGGCGATGCGCGCAAGCGTCTGCGAAAGCAGCGAAGCGGCGGCGCCCTGTCGCGTGTGGCTACCGATCTCTTCGTGCTGATAGCTGATGAAAACGGCGATGTGATCTGTCGGCTGGCAGTCGCGGATGGCGCAGGTGGCTGCGTAAGCGTTGGCGAGATTGTCAATGCGCGGGCTGGCGTAGAGCGTATGCTCAGCGCCGAGGATCTCCGGCGCTTCCGCGCTCACAAGATAAAGCTCGTGAGCGAGAATATCTTCCGGTGTAGAAAGATCGTGGCTGGCAGCGGCGATCTGTTCGCGCAGAGCAGGCGCGTCGCTCGTTCCCCAGAGGGCGAGCAGCTCTTTTTGCGGATTGATCGGATCGTCACCGCGTTTCATGTGCGCCGCCAGCGACGGGATCGTCACCTTCTCCGGCAATTCGACGAGTGTGCTTTGTGGATGCGCCCAGTCCTCGCCGCGGATGAACACACGACCGGCGACAGCCAGCGGACGGTCGAACCAGGTGGAGAGGATCGGCCCGCCGTAGACGTCGATATTGAGCATCGAGAGTCCCTCGCGCAGGATCTCTGGCTGCGGCTTCAGGCGCAGCGCCGGCGAATCGTTGTGCGTAGCGACGATGCGAAAACCGCGCGGAGCTCCTTGCGGCAGCGCGAAGGCGATGGTGGTGCCGTCGTTTGTCGTGAGGAAATAGCGCCCGCCGGGGGAGAGCGCCCAGTCGGCGTTTTCGTCGAGAGCGGGGATCCCTTCCGCGACGAGCATGTCCTGGCTTTTGCGGGCAGCGTGATACGGCGTGAGCGCAGTGGTCATATATGAGAAAAAGGCTTGCGTGTCCAATCTGGATCGTCCTTTCGATGGTTTTTCTCTAGCATACGCGTTTTTTGCGCGGCGCGCAAGCGCTTTGCAAGATTTCGCAGATGGTGTATGATGGAGAGCAGGAGGAATGACCATGATCTCATTTGAACACCAGGGCTGGACGGTGCAGATTTTTGCGAGCACTGCGCCGGCTTGCCCGCTCATCGTGCTGCCAACGTTCGCAGAAGCTGTGGCGCCTGTGCGCGAAGCCCTCGCTGATGCGCCGGATTTTACCCTCGTTACGCTCAGCGGATTTGACTGGGAAGGCGATCTTTCGCCGCGGCCAGCGCCCGCCCTCAGAAAAAACAGCGCGCCCTTCGCTGGTCGCGCCGACGCTGCGCTTGCGCTCCTGAGCGAGGAGTTGCTGCCGCAGATCGAAGCTGCGCTTCCAGCGCCGCCAATCTGGCGCGGCATCGCCGGCTATTCGCTGGCGGGACTTTTTGCCGTGTACGCGCTCTATCGCTGCGATCTTTTTCAGCGCGCTGCCAGCATGAGCGGCTCGCTGTGGTATCCGGATTTTCTGGATTTCGCTCAGAATCATGCCATGCACACCAAGCCGGAGCGGATCTATCTCTCCGTCGGCGACAAAGAGCGCAAGACCCGCCACCCCCTCATGCGCAACGTGCAGACAGCTGCAGAAGATTTTGCCGCCCACTGTCAGGCACTCGGCATCTCCACCACTTTTCAGCTCGAGCGCGGAAATCATTTCAACGACGCCGCCGGTCGCACAGCGCGCGGCATCCGCTGGCTGCTCGAAGCGTGAAAGCGTGAAAAAGTTTTTGCTGCGCACACCGAAAAACATTGCAAAAATATAAAGTTTTTACCGGTAAAACCGAAAAACATTGCAAAAGCGCAAAGTTTTTGCCGGCAAAACCGAAAAACTTTTGCAAAAATGCAAGGCCTTCGCTATACTAAGATATAGAAGAAAGGCGGTGATGACATGATCAGACGACCTCGTTATATGGAAGTGTTGCGTACTTATCGCGATGTTCCGTTGGTGAAAATTTTAGCAGGGATACGGCGGTGTGGAAAATCTACTTTGTTGGAAATGTGGCGCACAGAGCTTTTGACAAGTGGCGTTGCGGCAGATCATGTGCTCAGCGAACGTTATACGGCGGAAAGCTATTACAATGGATTAACGGCGCGGGAGATGGTGCAGCGGATCCGTGCGAAGATGACAGATGACAGCCGCTACTATCTGCTACTCGATGAGGTGCAGGAAGTGGAAGACTGGGAGCGTGCAGTGAATAGCCTGCTCGAAAGCGCGAACGTGGACATTTATGTGACAGGCTCAAACTCTCGTTTGATTGCCGGAGAGATTTCTACTTATTTAAGTGGACGTTACGTGTCGATACCAGTGTTTCCGCTATCCTTCTCGGAATATCTTGATTTCAAATCGCAGAGCAACCGCTCAACGCAGGAGCTTTTTAACGATTATCTGCATTATGGTGGTTTTCCGATCGTGGCATTGGGCGATTTTGATGAGCGTGCCGCTTATCAGATCGTTGACGGTATTTATAATTCTGTGATCACCAACGACATTGCCCGGCGTCATCAGATCACCAATCTCGATCTTTTTAATCGTGTGGTGCGATTCGTGGTGGAAAATGTGGGCAAAACGTTTTCGGCGAATTCTATTGTGAAATTTTTGCGTGGCGAGGGGCGGTCGCTCTCTGTTGAGTTGGTCTATAATTATCTGGAGTGGTTGGAAAAAGCGTTCATCATCTATCGTTGCAGACGCTACGATCTCCAGGGGAAATCTGTGTTAAAAACACAGGAGAAATTTTATCTCGCCGATGCTGCGCTGAAATATTGCGTGATGGGATTTAATCCAAAATCGATCGCATCCATGCTCGAGAATATCGTTTATTTTGAATTGTTGCGGCGCGGCTACCAGGTTTACATCGGAAAGCTGGGGAAGAAAGAGATTGATTTTGTGGCGGAGCGTCAGGGGGCACGGATTTATGTACAGGTGTGTCGCACGCTGCCTGAGGATTCCGACAGAGAGATCGCTAATCTCCTGGAGATCAGAGACCAGCATCCCAAGCTCATTGTTACATTAGATCCCTATGCCGCTGGGAATGTGGATGGCGTGCGTATTTTGCATGCGGTGGATTTCCTGCTCAGCGCTGGTTACTGATCTGATTGTCAAGAGCTTGTGAAGATTTGGTGTATTCCGTATCGTTTTTTCGACAACTTCCATGTAATTATTCCTTTTGTGATCGTAACGTGGTAGAATGGGTGCAAAGATCGCGTCCACGTTTTATCACAAGGGAGTTGTAACGAAGATGGATACCGTGATCCTCAACAATGGTGTTGAGATGCCAATGATCGGGATCGGCACGAGCATGCTCGATGAGGAAGCGTGCGAACGTACTGTGCGCGAGGCACTGGAGATGGGCTACCGCTTCGTCGATACCGCGCAGAGCTATCGTAACGAAGGCGCCGTTGGCCGCGCAGTGCGTCAGAGTGGCGTCAAGCGCAAGGATATTTTTATCGCGACCAAGCTCACCATCGCCAACACCACCTATGAAAAAGCAAAAGAGAGCTGCAAACGTTCGCTGGACCGTCTCGGCGTCAGCGCCATCGATCTGCTGCTCCTGCAATATCCTTATAATGATGTTTTTGGCGCCTGGCGCGCACTCACCGAGCTGCGCGAGGAAGGCCTGGTGCATGCCATCGGCGTCTGCAATTTCGCCGCTGACCGTCTCGCTGATCTGGTGCTCCACGTCAAGGAACGGCCGCAGGTCGCTCAATTCGAGCGTCATCCGTATTATCAGCGGCCGCAGCTCATGGAATATCTGCGGCGGCAGGATATCCAGCCGCTGGCGCGTGGTCCGTTCGCCGGCTGCAAGACCGATCTCCTGCAAAATCCGACCGTCTGCGCCATCGCCAGCGCCCACGGCAAAACGCCGTGTCAGGTGCTCCTGCGCTGGCAGACACTGCGCGATGTCGCCGTTATACCAATGACCGCAGGGAGCGACGAGCTCGCTGAAAATCTCGCCAGCTTTGATTTTGAGCTCAGCGCCGATGAGCGCGCCGCGCTGGACGCCCTCGAACGCGACGAGAGCGCCCTGCCGGCAAATATGATGACGCCCGACTGGATCGAAAAACTCTGTCGCGGCTGAAAAAATTTCATCGCCCGTTCAGTTTCCCAGATTGGAAACTGAACAGGGCGATCTTTTTTCGTGCAATTTACAAAGGTTTGGTGTAAAATAGAGAAACTCTCTACAAAGAAGCACTTCTCACAGGAAAAGGATGGTGGATATTTTGGATGCAATGATCGATGGATGGGTGAATCAGATCGTCATGGTGATCGGCCAGATGCCCTGGCTTGGCCCGCTGCTCGCGCTCATAGCTGGCGTGCTCGCCGCGTTCACGCCCTGCTGCCTGTCGAGCATACCGCTGATCGTTGGCTACATCAGCGGACTCGGCGAAAAAACAACGAAGCGCGCCTTTCTTTATTCGCTCACCTTCGCTGGTGGAACCGCCTGTACCTTCGTGGCGCTCGGACTCATTGCAACCTCCGTCGGCCATCTCCTGGGGACCGACTCAGCGATCTGGCACATCATCCTGGGCTTGCTCATGTTTCTGATGGCCCTGCAGATCTGGGACGTCATCAACATCATCCCTGAAACCGACGTGCTTGAAAAAAACAGCCGGCGTGGGTTCGTCGGCGCTTTTCTCACCGGCATCCTCGCCGGAATTTTTGCCAGCCCCTGCTCAACGCCGATCCTCGTCGCCCTTCTCGCCATCATCGCCGGAGACGGACGGTTTTTCTGGGGCATCCTGCTCATGCTCTGCTACGCCGCCGGGCACAGCGTGCTCGTGCTCATCGCCGGCACCTCCGTCGGTTTCGTGCAGCGCCTCAAAGGCAGCGCCCATTATGAGCGATTTTCGTTTTGGAGCGAAAAAATCCTCGGCGCCCTCATTTTTGCCGTTGGCATCTATATGTTCTGGCTTGCTCTGTAAAGCAAAACGCCTGCGCAGCGGACGATGTGTCCGCACGCAGGCGTTTGTTTATTCTTCGCTTATCTTACTGAACACGCATAGCCAGATCGTTGGTGCGGTGGTGGCGGCGACCTGGTGACGGGCGTGGGCTGGGATCAGATGCGGTTTGCCCTTGCGCAGGGCGATGAGGCTGCCGTCGTCGTAGCGGAGGACGGCGCGACCTTTGAGCAGGATGAGCCACTCATCTTCGTCCTGGTCGTACCAGAAATTTTCGTCGGTGGTCTGGCCCCAGCTGATGATTTGTTCGACGCGGGTGCTCGCTGAGTCATAGAGCACGGTCGTCACTTCCTCGGGCATCGGTTCGCCGGGCTCAAAGAGGTTTGCTGGATCCATGGGTCATTGCTCCTTCCACGAGGTCATACAGAGTGCGGTAAGCATCCACCAGTTTGTCGTCTGGCCACCAGCCGCGGTTGGCGGCGGAGGTGGAGGGCAGGGCCACTGCGCGGATGCCGGTCAGCGGTTCCAGATGGCGACGGTAGAGATCGGCTGCTTTTTTCCCGGTGGTGACGATATGCTGGATATTGGGATAGCGCGTAAGCAGCGCTGGCATATCGTTGGTCACAGGATCGGCGATGGAGCTGTCGGCGGCGCCGTCGATGGCGCAACTGGCGAGCACGTCCCAAAGCGCGATGTGGTGTCGCGCTGCAAAATCGCGCGCGGCTTCCGGCGTTTGTGGCCGCGGTTCCTGCCAAAGTGCCGCCAGCGTCAGCCAGAAACGGTTTTGCGGATGTCCGTAATACATACCGCGGACGCGGGATTTTGGCGACGGCATTGTGCCCAAAACGAGCACGCGGCTTTCGTCATCTGCCCAGGGCAGAAGGGTGTGGTCGACGCGCTCAAGCATGGATGACCGCCATCTGGCAGGATTCCATTGCGGCCAGTGCATTGTCGTGGCTCTCTGGCGTGACACCGGCGCAGAGCGCTGCGTCGATGTAGATCGGCACGTTTGGCAGCGCTGCTTTCAGGAGCATGGCGTTGGAGATGACGCAGATATCTGTGCAGACGCCGATGAGGGTGATCGATGTGAATGGGCGTTCGACGTGTGCGTCTTCGACGGCGCGCATGAGCTTTGTGGAGCCGAAGGTTGGTTTTTCAAAACCGGTGGCGTTTTGCATTTTCAGCGCGCGGGCAATGGTTTCGTTCAAGGCCCAGCCGTCGGTGCCTTTCAGGCAGTGCACGACGGGCAGATAATGGCCTTCCTGGGTTTGGAGATAATCGTCGCCGTGGGTGTCGAGAGTATAAAAAACGGTGCCGTTGTGGCGGCGGATGCGTTCGGCGACGGCGTCAACAATGGCTGCTGCTTCTTTGGTGCCGAGGGCGCCATCGATGAAATCGTTCTGCATGTCGATGACGATGAGCAGATCGTTGGTGGTGAACATGGGCGTTTTCCTCCTTAATAAATGGGCTGGCTCTATTGTACGGTGATTTCTGCAAAATACGCAAAGAAAATGATGCAAAGGGGCTTGCAATTCTAAAAAGAAAAGTTTATAATAGACATGAAGAAAAGTAATGGGATAGAATCATAAGGTGGATCAGGGGATCCACAAATGGAAGTAACCAAATAGAATTTCTTCTTCATCAATCCTTCTTCGTTTTATTTTCTGCTTATCATGAAACGCCACCAAAACACTCCCTCCGGATCGTTTTGGTGGCGTTTCGCATTGCTTGCAAACAGGTGCTGGCGAGCGCCTGTTTTATTTTTTGTAATCGATCTTGCGCTCGCTCTGAGCAAATTCTTCGAGAAGCTGCGCGTTGGTGATGACGAGCTCGTTGTCGTCGTTGTAGGTGATGGCGCCGGCGTGGCGCAGCGCCAGGATGATCTTGTTCGCCGTGATGCGATGCATGCCGAGAAAGCGCGCGATATCTGAAACGCTGGAGCAGCGGGTGAGTACGAGCTCGCCGTTGCGCTCTTTTGCGCGTTCAAGGATAAATCCGGCGACGCGCGGTGCAGCCTGGCCTTTCTGCTTGGCGATAAAGTTGTTCATGAGCATGGTGTATTCAGCGGTAAGTCGGCGCAGGAGTTCTTTCATGACCTCTGGATGGTGGTCGAGAAAAGCGTCGAACTCGATCGCTGTGAGCTTATGGGCGGTGATGTCTGTTTGGGCGATCATTGTGTTGCCGTTCATCGGCGGGATCGTTGTGTAGAGGATGTAAGGGCCGAGCAGGGCATAGACAGTTTTGCCGGGATGGTATTCTTCGAAGAAGATTTCTTCCCCGGTGATCGTTGTGACCTGGCGCATGGCATAGCCCTCGGCGAGATAGTAGACAAATCCGCCTGGATTTTCGTCATAGTCAAAAATGCTGTCGCCTTTGCGGAAATGTACGACAGGAAAGGTTGTTAATTCTGCAATGGCCGATTGATCCATGGAAGCCTCCTGTATGATGAACGATGTTGTTAACAGTTTCTTGAAACGCGGAAAGGGCGCAGGACCCGCGTTCTGCTTATCATAATAACAGAAAATATTGTTCAATGTAAGACCGAATGCGACCATTTTTGTAGCCTGGGCTACGTTCGAAAAGCCTGAAAAACCGCTAAAATATTAATGATAAGCGAAAATGGAATTTTAGCGATAAACATACGTTAATCATCGCAAAATTCCGTAAAAAATCTCGCGAACAAAGGAAAGGATGAATTAAAAAGTGAGTGAAGCAAAGAAAAAACGCAGCTTGTATCCACTCCACCTTGTGATTGGCTTTGGTCTCATCGCATTATTCTGGATCATGCCACCGATCGATCCGATCACATCGCTGGGGATGCGCTGCGCAGGTGCCTTCCTGGGGATGGTTTATCTCTGGAGTGCCTGTGATACACTGTGGCCAAGTTTGGTCGGGCTGTTTATGCTGGCCATTTCTGGCTACGATGCTGCAGGTTTTAACAGCCTGTGGATGAACGCCGTTGGTAACTACACCGTACTTCTGACCCTCTTCTCCATGGTGCTTTTCGGGGGCATGGATGAGATCGGCGACACCAAGTATATTGCCAAGTGGTTCTTGACCAGAAAGATCTTCAAGGGCCGTCCTGTGACCTTCCTGGCGATCTTCTATCTCTGCGTCTTCGCCATCAGCGCTGTTTGCCAGCCAATGACCGCGCTGATCATTCTCTGGCCGATCGGCATCACCCTCATGGATACGATGGGCATCGCCAGAGACGACAAGATCTGGCGCTATTTCTTCGTCGGCATGTTCGCCGTTGCTACGCTGTCGCAGCCGCTCTTCCCATTCATGGGTGCGCAGCTCATTCCTTACGCAGCGTTCCAGAGCATGACCGCCGCCATGGGCAACCCAATGACCATCCCAATGCTGCAGTACATGATTGTCGACATCGTGATGACCGCGCTCATCATGACTGTCTATATCGCCATAGTGAAATTTGTGCTGCGTGTTGATATGTCCAAGCTCAAAGCCATCGACCCAGAAATGGTTGAAAAGCAGATGCCGCTGCCTCCGATGACCCTGCCACAGAAGATCTACCTGCTCATGGTGCCATGCTTCCTGATCATGATGCTCGTGCCAAGCTTCTTCCCAGATTTCACCATCTGCCAGGCCGTCAACTTCATCGGGCCTCTCGGCATTGCTGTGTTCTGGATCATGCTCTTCCTCATCGTGCATATCGATGGCAAGCCACTCCTCAACTTCAAGGAAGTTGCTTATCGCCAGTTTAACTGGGGCATCTTCTTCATGATCGCTGCCGCTGTTTATGGTGCCAACACCCTGTCTAATGAAGAAACTGGTATTCCAACCTTCCTTATCAACGTGTTGACGCCGCTTCTCGGTGGTCGCAGCGAAATGGTCTTCGTGGCCATTCTCTTTACCGTGGCGCTCATCGTCACCAACTTTGCCAACAACGCCGCCATGGCCGTTACGCTCATGCCAGTCGTGCTGAATTTCTCCAATCAGCTCGACATCAACCCAATGCCTGTGGCCACCGGCGTTATCCTCATGGTCTTCGTTGCCATGCTGACTCCAGCCGCATCTCCACACGCTGGCATGATGCACGGCATGAAGAAGATCTACAGCACCAAGGAAATTCTCGCCGTCGGGTTCCCAATCTGTATTCTCGCGCTGGTGCTCTACATCTTCGTTGGCTACCCACTCTGCAAGCTCCTGATGCTTTAATATCAGATCATTGCTTATCCAGCACCCGTCTCTGTAATGAGATGGGTGCTTTTTTATATTTCCGTGGGAGGATTTTTGGAGAGAGTAACAAAAAAATGAAGAATATGAAGCGATGTGGAGTCCAGACTACTAATCAATGAGATTAATTAGGTCTATAATACACCCATAAGAAACGCTGAAATGGCAATAATAAATCATACTAATTGTTATACAGTTTCAGCGATCACTCAAGGAAAAGGAAAGGATGAGAAAAATGAGTGAAGCAAAGAAAAAGCTTAATCTGTATCCGATTCATTTGGTCGTCGGCTTCGGTATCATCGCCCTCTTCTGGCTCATGCCACCGATCGGCTCGATCACCCCACTCGGGATGCGCTGCGTAGGCGCCTTCCTGGGCATGGTTTATCTGTGGAGTGCCTGTGACACTCTCTGGCCATCTCTGGTCGGTCTGTTCATGTTGGGTATCTCCGGTTATGGCGGCGAAGGCGGCTTCAATGGCCTCTGGATGAACGCCGTTGGTAACTACACCGTACTCCTGACCCTGTTCACAATGGTTCTCTTTGGTGCCATGGACTCCGTCGGCGATACCAAGTACATTGCAAAATGGTTCCTGACCCGTAAGATCTTCAAGGGTCGTCCAGTCGTATTCTGGGCCGTATTCTATGCCTGCGTATTTGCACTGTCCGCAGTCTGCAGCCCTATCACCGCACTCATCATTCTGTGGCCTATCTCCCTCAGCCTCATGGAAACCCTCGGCGTGAAGAGAGAAGACCGTTTCTGGAAATATTTCTTCGTCGGTATGTTCGCAGCCGGCACCCTGTCTCAGCCATTGTTCCCATTCATGGGCGCTCAGCTGATCCCTTACGCAGCATTCCAGAGCATGACTGCCGCTATGGGGAACCCAATGACCATCCCAATGGGTCAGTATATGGCAGTTTGCCTGATCATGACCACTTTGATCATGACCATCTACATCATCTTCGTTAAGTTCGTTCTTCGCGTTGACCTTTCCAAGCTCGAAGCGGTCGACCCAGCGATGATCGAAAAACAGATGCCGCTGCCTCCAATGAACTTGCAGCAGAAGCTCTATCTCTACATGATCCCTATTTACCTGATCATGATCCTGTTCCCAAGCTTCTTCCCTGATAACCTTCTCGGTACTGCTCTTGGCTTCCTTGGGCCTCTCGGTATCACTGTTCTTTGGGTTTGCGTATTCCTGATCGTAAAATGGCAGGGCAAACCGCTCCTCGACTTCAAAGAAACTGCATATCGTCAGTTTAACTGGGGCATTTTCTTCATGATCGCAGCAGCCGTTTACGGCGCCAACACCCTTTCCGACGAGGCTACCGGTGTGCCTGACTTCCTCGTCAGCAGCCTGACCCCTGTCCTCGGCGGTCGCAGTGAAATGGTATTCGTTGCCATCATGTTCACCATCGCCCTGATCCTCACCAACTTTGCGAACAACGCCGCTATGGCCGTCGTTCTTATGCCAGTCGTACTGAACTTCTCCAACCAGCTCGGCATCGATCCAATGCCAGTTGCTACAGGTGTCATCCTCATGGTATTCGTTGCCATGCTGACCCCTGCCGCTTCCCCACACGCTGGTCTGATGCACGGCATGAAGCACATCTACAACACCAAGGATATCCTGCAGATCGGTTTCCCAGTCTGCATCCTGTCCCTCGTGATGTACATCTTTATCGGCTATCCACTCGCAAAGATGCTGATGCTCTAATTTCTGATCAGAAGTTTACAGCCGGTGCGAAACATCAACGTTTCGCACCGGCTGTTTGCGCTTGTTTTGCAGCAACATGGCCCTAAAGATAAGCGCGCTGTAAAGTTTGTTCACTCTGCAGCGCGCGAAAATATTTCGGGGTTAGATGCCAAATTCTTCTTTGAGCATTGCATCGACTTTGGCCGCTGTGTAATCATTGCCAGCTTGGATGGAATCGAAGCCTTTTTGAATTTCTGTGATTAATTCTTTCTGGCTCATGTTGCCAATAGCGATGGGTTCTCTATAATTTTTTGATCATCCGGCTTTGTTTTAGAGCGTTTCATTGTTGGTGGCTTCTTTGAAATTCGGAGAAAGCCTCAGCTGCATTGCGCACGCGGCCTGCTTTTGCGTCGTCGTATCCCTTTTGGAATGTCGCGTTGAGTTCTTCGGCAGTCATCAGATCCATATTAATGGTGCGTGGTGGTAGAAAAAATGGAGCAGAAGAAGCGCTTGTAGTAGTTCGTATTGAGGATTTTTTCAATGAGGACACCTCCTGTGTTATTATTGTACAGGAGAAACCTTTACACTTCAAACAAAACCCGCTGCCGAAACGATCGTGTTTCAGCAGCGGGTTTGCCTATTGTTTTCAAATAAAGAATTCCAGTACCAGCACGATCCCACAGCAGGCGCAGGCAACCTGGAAGAGGCTGGCGCCCTTCCAGGCGGTGATGATCCCGACAGCGAGCGCGGCAGCGCCGGCGACGGGCGAAGCGGTGGCGGTGAGGATCGCTGGGAAGGTCATGACGGCGAGCGTCACATACGGCACATAATAGAGGAAGGATTGTACAAACACATTTGTGATCGGCTTGCGGATCAAGGTCAGCGGCAGCACGCGGATGAGATAGCAGGTGATGGCGAGCACCGCGATGTAGAGATAGGTGTTGTGTTCCATATTATTCAGCCTCCTTTGCAGGAGCGCCCTGCTTCACAGGGAAGAGGAGCGCAGCGACAGCGCTGATGACGATCGTCAGAATGATCGTGCGTGTGCCGTCGGAAAGGGCAGAAACCCCTGGCAGCACGCTGAAAAGATAGCTCGCCGCAAAGCTCACAATGACCACTACACCGACCACGCGATTTTCGCGCGCAGGCGGGATGATGATCGCGAGGAACATACCGAAAAGCGCCACGCCCAGCGCGTTGGTCACGATCATTGGCAGGATATTGCCGGCGATGATCCCCAGCGCCGTGCCGATGGACCAGCCTGGCGAAGCAACGACGAAGGCGCCGTAGCTGTAGTATGGATTGACATAGCCTGGTCGCGCGATCGATATGCCAAAGATCTCATCAGTGACCCCGAAGCCCACCAGCAAACGGTGGATGAACGGCGTGTCCGGCGCAAAACGCTGGCTGAGCGCACAGCTCATGAGCATATAGCGGGCATTGGCCACCAGTGTGATGATGAAAAGCTCGAGATAAGTACCCAGCGCCGCCATAACGGTGAGCGCTGCATATTCGCCGGCGGACGCATTGACCAGCGCGCTCATCAACCACCCCTGAAAGGCGGATAGGCCGATGTTTCCCATCTGGATGCCCAGAGAAAAGGACACCGCAAAATAACCCAGCGCGATCGGGATACCGTCGCGCATCCCTTCGCGAAAAGCGTGGCGATTGTCCAGCGCCGCAGAGATACCGACACTGGCTGGTGAAATATGCTTGGCTGCAGACATTGAACCCCTTCTTTCGTCGTTTCTATCATTAATATAGCGATAATTTTGAAATTATTATACAAAAAAGATTGACATTAGTAAAGACAATAATTATGATGGATTTATCAGAAAAATAGATATTGGAGGACACCACCATGCTATCCAAATACGACATCTTTTGCAAAGTCGTCGAGCACAGCGGATTCACAAAAGCCGCCAATGCCATCCAGTATTCTCAGAGCGCCGTCAGTCAAACCGTCAAAAATCTTGAGCAGGAACTCGGCCTCACCCTGCTCACCCGCGGCAAGGAAGGCATTCATCTCACCGCCGATGGTGAAGCGATCTTTCCGTACATCCAGGCCATCGCCAACGCCGAAGATGCCCTCGCGCGTCGTCAGCGCGAAATGCAGGGGCTTAAGGGCAGCGTCATCCGCATCGGCACCTTCACCAGCGTCAGCCGCACGCTGCTGCCAGGCTGGATGATCGCCTTCAAGCGCAGCCATCCTGGTGTGCGTTTTGTCCTCGAGCAGGGCGAATATACCACCATTTCTGAGTGGGTCAAAAACGGCACCGTCGATTTTGGCTTTGTCAATATGGATGCCGCACCGGAAATGGAAGGGCGCCTGCTCTACGCCGACGAAATGTGTGCCGTCATGCCGCCAGATCATGTGCTCACGCGCCAGTCCGCCGTCAGCCTCGCTGATCTCTCCCGCGAAGCCCTCATCCTCCTCGACGAGGGCGAGTTCAACGTGCCGTTGCGCGCCTTTGATGCCGCCGGCATCGCGCCGCAGATCGAGTACGAGGTTTTCGACGACTACACCATCATCGCCATGATCGAGAAAAAACTCGGCATTTCCATCATGTACGAGCGTGTGCTCGCTGGATACGCCACCACCGTCGTCACCCGTCCGATCGAGGAAGATCTCAGTCGCCGCGTCGGCATCGTCTGGAACAACTGGGAGACCATGCCGATCGCCGCGCGCAGCTTTGTCGAGTTCATTCTCGAGCAGCCCTGCTGAATAATTTCAGAAAATATGTGAATCTGTAGTCCAGACTAGTAGCCTTCATCCGCCATTCCGTTATACTTTTTATAAGGTCAGTTAATGACATGAGATGCTAATGTTTGAAATAGGAATGGAGGACCAACATGGCAGAAATTAAATATACCAAAAAAGAACACATCATCCATCAGCAGAAAGCCAACGAAGAAGCTTTTCTCGCTGAACTCGCAAACGGCGATTATACCCTCGCCAACCCACTCGTAAAACTCAACCCTTACATCATCTGCCCTCTTTCCGCGATGATCCTCTTCAAGACCCCACGTCCAGAAGAAGTCACCATCATCGTCAAGGGCAAAGAACCAGCTGGTGACATCGTTCATCGTTTCCCAGCCGCTTATGACCACGTTCTCCCAGTTTACGGCCTCTATGCCGGCTACGACAACACCGTCGAGATCGTGCTCCAGGACGGCACCAAGAACAGGGTCACCATTACCACCGATCCTCTGATGGAAGGCGTGCCAGAATCCACCTCCATCGACACCACCGCAGAATACATGGGCGATAACTTCGTATTCCTCACCGCTTCCATGCGTTCCTGGCCAGTCGGCTACGACTACAAGGGCGACCTGCGCTGGTACTGCACCGAAAACCTCGCGTTCGATATTAAGCGCATCAAGAACGGCCACATCCTCGTCGGCACCGAACGTCTCGTGAAGATGCCTTACTTCACCACCGGTCTCTATGAAATGAACTTCGGCGGCAAGATCTTCAAAGAATACGTCATTCCATGCGGCGGTTATCATCACGACCAGTTCCAGATGGAAGACGGCAACATCCTTGCCCTCACCTTCGATTTCTATTCCGGCACCGTTGAAGACGTCTGCGTTCTTCTCGACAAAGACACCGGCGAAATCCTCAAGAAATGGGATTACAAGACCGTTCTCCCACAGCACGGCCCAGGCTCCGGCAGCCAGACCGAGGAAGACTGGTTCCACAACAACGCCGTTTGGTACGACAAAAAGACCAACAGCCTCACCTTCTCCGGTCGTCATGAAGACGCCGTCATCAACCTCGACTTTGAAACCGGCGAACTCAACTGGATCATCGGCGACCCAGAAAACTGGCCACAGGAATACGTCGACAAATATTTCTTCACCCCAGTCGGCGACGGCGAATTTGACTGGCAGTATGAACAGCATGCCTGCGTTGTCCTCCCAGACGGCGACATCATGCTCTTCGACAACGGCCACTATCGCGCAAAGAACCCAGACAACTACATCCCTAACTCCCAGAACTTCTCCCGTGGCGTGCGCTATCGCATCGACACCGACAAGATGACCATCGAACAGGTCTGGCAGTACGGGAAAGAACGCGGTGCAGAATTCTTCTCTCCATACATCTGCAACGTTGAATACTACGACGAAGGCCACTACATGGTACATTCCGGCGGTATCGGCTACCTCGACGGCAAACCATGCGAAGGCATGGCCGTTATGCTCGCAATGCAGCCAGAAACCAAAGACCGCGTATCCTTCGAATCCATCACCTGCGAACTCATCGACGACGAAGTCGTTTATGAACTCCACGTTCCAGCAAACTGCTACCGCGCAGAAAAGCTGCCAATCTACTTCGCAGGCGAAGCCTTCGAACAGGGCGAAGGCCAGTACCTCGGCGGCCTGATCGAAACACAGACCACCCGCATGAAGATTAAAGCTGATGAAACCGGCGAACTCATTCCAGAGCATTACAATGCCAGCATCATCGAAGAAGAAGACCGCATCATGGTCAACGCCATCTACACAGAAGGCGAAACCGTGCAGATCCTTCTCACCAGCGAAAACGGCGACGTACGCCGCTACCCAGTCAACACCGTTGGCCAGGACTTCACCGCAATGTGCGTTGGTACCTTCCAGAAGGAAAACCCATGCGACATCGACACCTTCATCAACAAGACCGGCCTCGTTGGTCCACAGACCGTCAAGATCCTCTGCGAAGACAAGATCTACGAAACCGGTATTGTTATCAACAAGTGATCACCCGTTTCTCATTTTCATAATCCCTTTTCCGAAAGCGCCGCAGGCCAGCCAAACCTGCGGTGCTTTCACTTTGCGCGATGTTATCATATATGATAACAATGCAAGCGCACAAAAAATCCAGACCTCGCAGGTTTTGCGAAGTCTGGGTTTTGTCGTTTATGCGTGGTTTGGGATCGCCAGGAGATGTCGCACGCGATGTTGCAAATGCTCTTCGATCGCCTGGAGGTGCGCTTCCGGCAAGTTGAGACTTGGATGACGGGTGAAAGTAAAGCCGATCATACGGCGCAGCTGTTCTTTTTGGCGACGTCCCATGACAGCAGAGCAGATTTCCTCGTAACTGATGCCATATGGCGTGGAGCGCGTTGCTGCATAGGACGCCAGATCTGCATAGTCGTCATCGCCAGCGTAGCAGAAGAGGGAGAGCCCGTTGTCGAAGATCGGCGCCGGTGCAACGATCTGGCCGCTGTGATTATCGCGCAACAAACCGAAGTTGCCAAAATGGCGATCTTCATTGTAGATCAGTGCATCGAACACCAGCATACTGCGCAGCGATTCGCCAAACTCCGGCCCCAGTGCGTCGTAGTAGCGCAGGCAGGCAGCAATGCCCCCCGAGGTCACAAGCCGACCGATGGGCACATAAGCCGTGTCGATATTTGTGAAGAGCGCGCAGGTTGAAGCCGTCATCCCTTTCCAATTTTCAAGTCCGTAGTGCACCGCATCGAGTTTCATCGTTTCAGCGATCTGTGAAGCGTAGAATTCGCAGAAAGGTTCCCGGCCTGTGTTTGAAGCGCCGTTCGTGCCTCCTTTGTAGAGCACGATCCCTTCTCCGTCGATCAATCGCCAGGCTTTCGGCAACATGCCGCCAGTCGTTAGTTCTGGCGACGTTGTAAATGCTTCGTGGCTTTGCCCCGCGCCAGTGTATGCGACCAGCGCGAGAATCTCGGAAAATCGATTTTCGTAAAGATTGTAGTCCGCAAAAGAGCCGGAAAAACCTTCTGGCACAACCCAGTAGCTGTCGTTCAGCGAAAGCCCCTTGCAGACATCAATGATCCCTTTTGTATCGTTGTGGCTAAGGCCAAGCGTTTTCAAAATCTCATCCACAAACGTGCGGTTTTTTGGAATCACTCGCCGCTCCAGCCATTTCAAAATGCCTGCGCCGCTGCGTTCCAATTCCAGGGGCAACAGTGGTGCTTTTTCTTCATTGATCCAGACTGGTTCTGCCACAAGCCCTTCCAAGCTGCGCTTCTCTAAGGAAAACCTTGCCAGCTCCGTGTCGTACAGGCGCAGGCTGTAAATTTCCGGCCCAGCAGGCACATGATCTGTTAGACTGAGCGACACATCCTTGCCCAAAGCGTTGGCGATACGCAGGATCATATCCAGCGAAGGGTTCTGCGCGCCGTTTTCCAGGCGCGAGATATTTGAAGGCTGCGTACCAATCCTGCGCGCCAATTCTGCCTGAGAAATCCCTTTTTCCAGTCGTGCTTCCACAAGCTGAGAGAGAATACGTTGCCGTTGATCCATCAGTATCACCCTTTCCGAGAAGATCTACACCCATGTTATCATATATGATAACATCGCGCAAGCGCACAAAAAATCCAGACCTCGCAGATCCTGCGAAGTCTGGATTTTGTCGTTTATGCGTGGTGGTCCGCCCAGGTTCTGGCGTAGGCCGCCAGCGCCGGAATGATATCCCGCACCGTTACATGCGTCGTGTTGATGCAGAGATCGTAGCCGCGGCGGTCGCCCCAGTCGTACGTGGCGAGGATCCCGTGGGTTTTTGCGCGGTTTTTGTCCACCTGGCGGATCTTTTTCTCATATTCCTTGTCCGTGAAATCTTCTCCCGACACCTCGCGGCGACGGCAGCGCGCGATCCGCGCCTCCATATCCGCGTGCACAAAAAGCCGCAGTGGATCCTGCTCCCGCAGGATGATATCCGCATTGCGCCCCACGATCACACAGTCGCTCTTCGTCGCCAGCTCCTTGATCAGCGCCGTTTGCTTCTGCAAGAGCTGCGTCGAATATTCCGCCTGGTAATTCGGCAGCACCGAAAACGTCTGCCCGATCGTGATCGGAAACAGCGCCGACGGCGCGCTTTCTTCCAGCGTGTGTGCAAGATACGCTTCGTCCAGATCCGTCCGTTCCGCCAGCATCGTCAAGATTTCGCGGTCGTAATACGCATAGCCCAGCGCCTCCGCCAGACGCTTGCCCAGCTCGCGCCCGCCGCTGCCAAACTCGCGGCTGATCGTAATGATATGCATCGTGTTTTCCTCCCTATGAAAAAACCAGAGCAGAAGCTGCTCCGGCGCTGCTGTCGTTCTGCTTTCAGTATAGCAGACCACATCTTCAGGTGCAACTGTCCCCAAATTACGCTACAATAATAAGAGCAAACGTGAACATAGTCATTGGAGGAACCATTATGCACACACAAAATACCATGCCACACGATTTTCAAGACTATATCTATTATCTGCAAAGCGAAGAGCGCAGCCCCGGCACCATCGCCAACAACCTGCGCCATCTTCGCGCCTTTGCCGTCTGGCTCGACGGCGAACCCGTCGACAAAGTCAGCGTCAGCCGCTGGAAAGACCATCTCCTCGAGCGCGGCTATCTGCCAGCCACCATCAACGGCATGCTCGCATCGCTCCACGGTTATTTCCGCTATCGCGAATGGGATCACTGCCGCGTGCGCTATCTGCGCGTGCAGCGCAAGCTTTTCCGCGACGACAACCGCGCCCTCAGCCGCTGGGAATATCAGAAACTCCTGCGCGCCGCGCGTGCGCGTGGCTGGCGGCGCATCGCCCTCGTCGTTGAGACCATCGGCGCCACAGGCATCCGCGTCAGCGAGCTTTCCGCCATCACCGCCGAATCCGTTGCGCGCGGCCGCGCCGATATCCATCTCAAAGGAAAGATCCGCACCATCCTCATCCCGTCCAAGCTCTGCAAAAAACTCACCCACTACGCCAGACTGAAAAAAATCGCCCACGGAGAGATCTTTCTCAACGCAGACGGAAAACCAATGACCCGCTACCAGGTGTGGGCCGAAATGAAAAACCTCGCAAAAGAAGCAGGCGTCGCGCCAAGCAAAGTCTTTCCGCACAACCTGCGTCATCTTTTTGCCACCGTTTTCTATGAAACTTTTCACGACATCGCACGACTCGCCGACATGCTCGGCCATTCGTCGATCGAAACCACCCGCATTTATCTCGCCGCTCCTGGCAGCGTTTGCTGCCGCCAGCTCGAAAGCTTACAGCTTGTGGAGTGACTGCACAACAATTTCAATGAATTGTTGGACAATTAATACGAAACAAATGGATGGTTATTCTTATTCAGGGTCATTATAGCATACTTCCTTGGATAAGGCAAAGAAAATACAGAATTTTATGCACGACAAATAGAGGTCATCAAAATTAGATTCGATGACCTCTGATTTCCTGCGCCCAAAAATAGAAAAAGCCGGCTCAATTTCTGTCAGCCGACCGATAAATGACAAAAAATACGAAGCGTGTTTAACAATTCATTGAGATTGTAGAACACGCTTTATTGTTTTGGAGGCGATCACCATGCGCGAATCCCTGGCCGACTTTTGTCACAGAGAACACCGCGAAGACCTACTCGCTGAATGGGACAGCGAACGCAACCTGCCACTCACGCCCGAGACCGTATCTCGCGGCAGCAAGCGCCGCGTTTTTTGGCGCTGTGAGAATGGGCACAGTTGGCAAGCCGCCGTCCATACCCGAAGCGGCAGCGGCACAGGCTGTCCATATTGCTCAGGTCGTTTGCCAGTCCCCGGCGAAACAGACCTCGCAACCCGTTACCCAGATCTCGCCGCCGAATGGCACCCAACCAAAAACGGCGATCTCACCCCGTCCGACGTGCTCCCTGGCAGCCATCGCCTCGTTTGGTGGCAGTGTGAACATGGCCACGAGTGGCGCGCCCAGATCAAAAGCCGCGTCTCCGGCGCCGGCTGTCCGGTCTGCAGCAATCGCGCACTCCTGCGCGGCGTCAACGACCTCGCCACCAACAATCCCGAGCTCGCTCGCCAGTGGCACCCAACCAAAAACGGCGACCTCACCCCAGCCGATGTCGTCCCCGGCACCCGGCGCAAAGTCTGGTGGGTCTGCGACAAAGGCCACGAATGGCGCGCAGCCGTCTCCGCCCGAGTCAACGGCAGCGGCTGCCCAGTCTGCACCAGCAAAATGATCATCCCCGGCGAGAACGACCTCGCCAGCCAGTATCCAGCCGTTGCAGCCCAGTGGCACCCAACCAAGAATGGCACCCTTACCCCAGAGCAAGTTGCTCCCGCCAGCAACAAAAAAGTCTGGTGGATCTGCGACAAAGGCCACGAGTATCAGGCCACCGTCGCCAGCCGCACCCAGCGGAACGGCGGTTGCCCATACTGCGCCAACACCAAAGTGCTCCCCGGGTATAACGACCTCGCCACCCTCTATCCCCACGTAGCGAGCCAGTGGCACCCCACCCTGAACCGCCCCCTTACCCCCGACCACATCCTCCCCGGCAGCCGGCGGAAAGTGTGGTGGCAGTGTAAGAACGGACACATCTGGCAAGCCGTCGTCTACAGCAGAACCGGCGCCCAAAACAGCGGCTGCCCCTTCTGCACAGGCTACGCCGGCGGCAAACGCCGCGCCCGCTACGAGCGCATGCTGAAAGACGCAGACGCTCACCCGCCTGATCCCCTCAGCAAAAAAGAACAGCGCGAGTGACAATGCAGAAATCCCAGTCCCCGCAGCCACAGGCGCGAGACTGTTAAAGATATAAAGAGAGAAAAATAGAAATAAGGAGGAATACAAAATGAACAGCAAAAAACATAAGCTGCCCAGACGCATCTTAGCCATGCTGCTCGCCATCTGCATGTTCGTCACGATGTTCCCTAGTGCGATGTTTGCAGTGGAGGGTGGCGTGAGTTATGATAACAAAACAGTTGCTCAAAAAGCAACTGGCGTTACGGCAAACAAAAGTGTCAGTGGTCCTGATAAGGATGGTAATTATACCGTCACGTTAGATGTGACAGGAACTACCACTACTTCAGAAGAGACTCAAAACGTTCCTGCAGACATTGTCCTGGTTGTAGATACATCTACCAGTATGAAGGAAAAAATTAGCGGCACGAAAATATGCGGTGGTCAGATAGTAAAAAAAGGATATATACTCCATAGGTATGAATGCGAAGTGTGTGGACGTCCTTATGATTCTGATCGCGAAGGCACTACCTGCGATCGAACAGTATCTCGCACTCGCTTAGATGCCGAAAAAGATGCAGCTAAAAATTTCATCAATGGTTTAATGACAGATGGTAGCGATGTTAAAATTGGTTTGTATGATTTCTCGGGCTCGAACCGTACTGATGTAGATCTTACTGGCGTAAGCGGCAAACAGGACTTGCTTGATGCAATCGATGGGCTTTCCTATCCGAATGGAGATGGCGATGGAACAGATTATGGGCTTGGCTTAAGCGGTGCCGAAGATATTTTGGAATCGAGCGAAAGTGGACGTCAGAAATTCGTTGTATTTATATCTGATGGAGAACCGAACAACGGTGATTATGGCACTTGGGAAGCCGAGCGTTTGAAGGAAGATGGTGTAACCATCTTTACTGTCGGCGTGGATGTGAATGATAATGCTGCAGGTGCTTTAAGAAACATTTCATCAACTTATCGTGATGATAGAGGGCAATTGCAGTATCGTTATTATAGCGCATCGACGGATGGAAATAGCAACGCTCTAACTGCAATTTTGGAAGAAATTCGCAAAGAAATCACAAGTACCATTCACGCTGGAACAGATGCTCGTATGACAGATGTTATCAATACCAATTCTTTCGCATATGTAGAGGGTTCCGCATCAGAAGGCCTTACTATGGGTGATGATGGCAAAACGTTGACTTGGGATATTGGTGACATTACAAAAGACAAGAAAACAGTTACCTTCAAGATTAAATTGAAAGAAGGTAACACCGCTGATGGCGATTTGTTTACGAACGAGGATGTTTCTCTGACTTTTGACAGCACTAAAGTTGGTCAAGAGGTTACTTTTGACAAGGGCGCCATCGGTGATCCAACAGTAGGTGTGTATAAGGTCACATATACCGATGGGGTTGAAGGCGAAGAGATTTTTGACGATCAGGTGACCTATAATTTGGTGTCCGGGGACAGTACTCCAAGATTCAATGGAACGCCAACGCGAGAAGGCTATACTTTTTCGGGGTGGAATCCAAAATTTTCAGGCACTGTTTCTGGTTCTGTGACTTATACTGCTCAATGGACGCCTATTGCCCAGTACACGGTAAAATATGACTTAAACGGTGGTGAAGGTACGATCCCGGATTCAGTAACGGACTATGCGAACACAGAGGTGACAGTAGCTTCTGGTGATGGATTCAGCAGAACTGGCTATAACTTCATTGGCTGGAATGATGAATCAGACGGTACTGGGACACCTTATGCCGGAACCTTTGTTTTGACAGAGAACGTGACATTGTATGCGCAATGGGCACCAAGTGAAACCACAGAGTACAAAGTAGAACATTATTTCGAAAACATTGGAGATAATGGTTATACACTGAACAATACTGAAAATAAGACAGGTACCACTGGAACAAAAACAAATGCAGAAGCTCAAACCGTTTCTGGTTTTGCTGCTCAAAGTTTCGAACAACAAACCATCGCTGCTGATGGGTCTACTGTAGTGAAAATTTACTATGATCGTAACGAATACACGATCTATTATCAGATTGTCGGTGATTATTTCACAGATAAAAATACCATCTCAGCTAATGAAGATACCTATTATCAGGTTGTTTCAAATGTGAAATATGGTTCAACAATGTCACTTATTGATGATGACATGAATACTGAAGAAGGTTATACCTGGTCTGGATGGAATGGGTTAATCGAAGGCACAACAATGCCTGCCAATGATGTATATGTGACTGGGCGCTACAGTCCGGATACAGATACTCAGTATACAGTCAACCATTGGTTACAGAATCTGGAAGATGATGATTACACTTTAGGTTCAACTGAAACTCTTACAGGAACGACTGGCGAGTTAACAAATGCTCAGGCAAATACTTATACAGGGTTTACAGCACGGTCATTTGATCAGAAAACCATTGCTGCGGATAACAGTACTGTGATAGATATCTATTATGATCGTAATCGTCATAATGTAACCTATCAAATCACTGGTGAATATTTTGCTGATGACGAGTACGAAGTGCAGACAGATATTAAGTATGGGGCTTCGTTAGAGCTTATTGATGATGACATGAGCCGGGAAGGCTATACATGGAGTAATTGGTCGGGACTTCCTGCGACAATGCCTGATGAAGATGTGATAGTTAAGGGCTCCTATTCTGCGAATACTGGAACACAGTATAAGGTAGAACATTATCAGCAGAATCTGGATGGAACTTATCCAACAACTCCAACAGAAACTGACACTCTTAGCGCTACTACAGGAGCAGAAGTAACTGCCGTAGAAAAAACGTATACAGGCTTTACACTTGATGAAGATGCAGAAGGAACGATTGCTACCGGTATAGTTGCTGGTGATGGCTCTTTGGTTTTGAAGTTGTTCTATGCTCGCAACACCTACACAGTCTCCTATAATCTCAATGGAGGTACAGGAGCGGATGGAGTGGATTATGATCCACAAACATTCAAATATGGTGAGCCGGTCACTGTTAAAGCAGCACCAACCATGGCATATCGTGAATTCCAAGGTTGGCAATATAATGACGGCGGAGATAAAGTAAATCCGGGTTATCAGTTTTCAATGCCTGCTAGAGATATCACCTTTACAGCCACTTGGGATGCAGAAAATTACAGCATGAGTGTGGATAAACAATGCGCTGCTACTGGTCCGGTTAAGTTAGGCGATGAAATCACTTATACTGTTACAGTTTCCAACAATGGGAATATGGTGTTGAACGATGTAACTGTCAGAGATACTCTTTGGGGTGCTGATAAAGTAACGAACGTTACCGTTTCTGGTGTAGAGGACACTCAGGATGTATCTGATGGAAGCTATACCATTGCAAGTCTTACGCCAGGGAGCAGCGTTACAATCACCTATACCTATACTGTGACACAGGCAGATGTCAAAGCTGAAACTATCAGTAATGGCGTAACAGCACAAGATGATAACAATACGGAAGAAGATACAACAGAAACCCCTGTTAATCCTCAATATACCATCACTATCAATTACGTAGATGGTGAAGGTAATGCGTTAAAAGAGGCAGAAACCATAACTAAGGATAGTGGTGCAAGCTATAGCTATAACGTTAGCTATGCAGATGGTGCGCTGATACCATATGACTTGCCTAACTACTACGTGTTCTCTCACTTTACAGACGACAGTGTTCTCAGTGGCACTTTAAAAGGTAATGTGACGATTACTGCTGTTTATACAACTGGTACTGTTAGCATTACGCCAGCAGATATTACCCTCTATCAAGGTGGTGATGGGTACGCTGGTATTGTAAATAATAGTGGTACGCCAGGAACGGCAGAAGATCAGAACAATAATGGATTGCCAGAACCGGGCTACTATATTCAGTTGGGAACCGATCTGAATAATGCCTTGCGAAGCGCACTCGGTGTAGGCAGTAATGAAATTGTTGATTTGTCGCAATATGTAGAGTTCGTATATAGTGATGAAGAACAGAGTCGAACCTGGACGATAGAGAAATACGATGAAGATGGAAATAGCAAAGTTAGTGATGGTCGTTATATCTATCGGATCGTTTCGCCTGAAGGGCAGGTTCCAGTCAGATTGGTAATCACAGATGAAGACAACGAGATTGTTCTTGATGATGAATTTAGCACCGATCTTTTGAACGGCGGGGATATTTATCAAGAATACACGACCAGTATTTATCCGGGATTGCTCCAGCAAGATCAAATTAAGCTGGTGATTAAAAATACCGGTTCTTCACTTGACGGTAATACGTATACGTTGGAAGTTAATCCTGGCAAAATGACAGTTCGCGGTACAACTGAAAGCAGTGGTACGGCACTTATTGGCCAGGAAGGTGCAGCTGATTCTGCTGCGGCTGGATTCTCCGCATCTGTGGCAAATGGTACAACCTATACAGTCAACGATAGTCAAATTGGTCTCAATGATACACAAGGTGTGGCATTGTTGGTCGATAATTTGATTAGCGAAGGTGTCGCGGGTGAAAATCAACAGCTTATCACAGATGTCATTGAAGCTAAAACTGCGCAAGCTATTCAGGAAGAGAATGCAGATTTTGAAGTGACAGAGACAACCAACTTTGAAATGCGGTATATGAACCTTGTAGACACCAATAATGGTAATGTTTATGTTACTGCGAAAGACCAGAATGGCAACAATGCGAACGTTACCATTTCCTGGCCAATGCCGGAAAATGCCGATAATGATGGTAAGTTCTATATTGTTCATTTCGATGGAATGGATCGTGAATACGATAATGCAACAGAATTGGCCATTGATATTAACGAATGGGAAAATATCAATGTAGTCGAAGGAAACGTGAATGGCGATAGCATTTCGTTTACGACTGATAGCTTCTCTCCGTTCATTCTTGCTTATGAAACCGATAACGGTGGCAACCAGGGCGGTGGCGGCTGGACGCCTGATGGCGGTGACGATGGTCCGGATGGTCTGAATACGGAAGATCACTTCTCCTACATCGTTGGCTATGCCGAAGACTACCGCACTGGTGAGCCTACGGACAACGAAGACCTCTGGCCTGTGAAACCAAACAACCAGATCACCCGCGCCGAAGTAGCGACGATCTTCTATCGTCTGCTGGAAGACGAAGTGCGTGACGAATACGACACCACTGTGAACGATTTCAGCGATGTATCGGCGGACAGCTGGTACAACCAGACTGTTTCCACGCTGGCAAGCATGGAAATTGTCAAGGGCTATGAAGACGGCACCTTCCGTCCAAATGAACCGATTACCCGTGCTGAGTTTGGCGCGATTGCTACCCGTTTCTTCGCTGAAACTGGCGCGACCTACGAGCCAGGCACCTTCAGCGATGTGACCGGCGACGAATGGTACGCAAATGCTATTCAGGATGCTGTGAACCTTGGGCTGATCGGCGGCTATGAAGATGGCACCGTGCGTCCAAACAACAACATCACCCGCGCCGAAGCCTGCGCGATTGTGAACCGCACGCTGGGCCGTGTGCCAGATGCTGACCATCTGCTGCCAGATGATGTCATGAAGACCTGGCCAGACAACCCAGAAAGTGCATGGTTCTACGCAGACATGCAGGAAGCAACCAACGGCCATGAATATTCATGGATCACCGAGGACGGCAACGAAGTCGAAGAATGGATCTCCATCATGCTCGACAACGATTGGACCGACCGCTAAGTCATTGATGTGACGAACTCGACGCCCCGCGGCGAAAGCTGCGGGGCGTTTTGCGCTCTGGCAAAAAATTTGCGGCGGGCGCATTTTTTTCTGGCTGTACTATTGACAGTGGTACACTTGTGGTGTATGATAAGTGTACTAGAATAAATAGTACAAATGAGCGAAAGGAGGTCTTGGCATGTTTCGTATCAATCAGCGGAGTGCGCAGCCGATCTATGAGCAGATCCTGGAGAATGTGGAGACGCTGATCATCAGCGGTGTGCTTCTGAAGGATGAGCAGCTGCCGAGTGTGCGGTCTGTGGCCAGGGATCTGGCGGTGAATCCGAACACGATCCAGAAAGCGTACGGTCTTTTGGAGGAGCGGGGGATCATCTATTCGCGGCCGGGGCGCGGCAGTTTTGTGGCGGTGGACGCTGGCGATCTGCAGTGTCAGCGGCTGCCGCAGGCTTTTGCGCAGCTGGACGCGGCTGTGGACGGCCTGCGGGCGCTGGCGGTGCCTTTGGACGATGTTTTGGCGCGTGTGCGCGCGCGATTTCAAGAAAAAGGAGGAGATGACGTATGATCACTCTGGACCATGTGAGTAAAAAATTTGACAAGCGCTTTGGGGTGCGCGATATCACGGCGGAGATCCCGTCGGGATGTGTGTGCGGGCTGGTCGGATCGAACGGCAGCGGAAAATCGACGCTGCTGCGTTTGATCGCAGGAATTTACCGACCAAACAAGGGCGGCGTGGCGATCGATGGCGCGCCGGTGTTTGAACAGCCTGGCACGAAGGAGCGGATGTTCTACATTTCGGACGATCAATACACGGATCGCCACAGCTCGATCGCGCAGATGGCGCAGTGGTACACGCGGATCTATCCGAACTACGATAAAAAGCTGGCGCTGGATATGGCGGAGCGTTTTGGGCTGGATGCGAAGGCGCCGTTCAAGACGTTTTCGAAGGGGATGCAGCGACAGGCGCACATTATCCTGGGGCTGGCGGCGAAGCCGACGGTGCTCTTGTGCGATGAAACATTCGACGGGCTGGATCCTGTAAAACGCCGGGCTGTGAAAAATATTTTCTCAGAGCTTGTGATGGATGTGGGCACGACGGTTGTGATCGCGAGCCACAATCTGCGAGAGCTGGAGGATATCTGCGACCAGATCGGGCTCTTGCATCAGGGCAAGCTGGTGTTCCAGCGCAGTCTGGATGATCTGGAAAGCGATATCTACAAGCTGCAGACGGCGTTCAAGATGGTGCATCGCGAGGAGGATTTTGCGGCGCTGGATCCTGTGACGTTTGAGCAGCGCGGTCGCATGATCTCGATGATCGTGCGTGGCAAGAAGGAAGAGATCGAGGGGCAGATCGCGGCGATGGATCCGCTTTACGCGGAGATGCTGCCGCTGACGCTGGAAGAGATCTTTATCACGGAAATGGAGGTGCTGGGCTATGACATCGCAGAAATCTTACAATAATCTGGGCAAGAATGTGCGCGATCAGCTGCACAAGATGCGCAGCGCGATCCTGCTTTTGGGTGTGCTCTATCTGGCGGCGGGGCCGGTGTGGTTTCTGCTGCAGATGACGAGCTATCCGAAATACAGCAGCCTGCCGCTGCTGTCGAACCTTTATGTGGGCTACTTCCATGTGTTCTATTTCCTGGCGTTGGCGCTGGGCACGGTGGGCGGTTTTTACGCGACGCGCTACCAGAATGTGCCGCAGCAGTCGAACTTTTACCACAGTCTGCCGGTGACGCGACAGGGGCTTTTGAGCGCGCGCATTCTGGCGCTGGTGCTGGTGCAGGTGCTCTTGCTCATTGTGGTGACGATGGTGGACGTTGGTGTGGTGCTGATGACGGCGTCGCATGTGAGCGGTGCGCTGGCGGCAAATCTCGTGGGTGCTGCGGGGATACATTTCTGCTACATCATGCTGGTATTTCTGCTGGCGCTGGCGGTGTCGCTTTTCGCTGGTCAGCTCACGGCGAACACGATCGGTCAGGTGCTGATGACGGCGGTGCTGCATCTCAGCGTGCCGTTTGTGGCTGCGGTGTTCATGGGAATCTGCTCGACGTTTACGAGCACTGTGGGCAATGTTGGCCTCCTGGAGCATCTCACGCGCTTTAACATCCTCACAGGATTTATGGCGATGATCACCTCTGCAACCGACCACATCAACACGCTCAATCCTGGGCTGGTGACGGCGGAAAACGCGGCGAATTTTGCGCCGCAGCAGCTGGTCTGGGATCCGGTTGTAACGATCCTCTATGTTGTGCTGGCGGTGGCGCTCTTTGTCGGCGCGTATGTGCTCTATAATCGCCGCGCTGTGGAAAAAGCTGGCGACACGCTGCTCTATCCGATGGTTGGCAACGTGATCAAGGCGCTGTATGTTTTCCTCGGCGGCGTGGTTTGTGGCCTCTTTTTCTGGTCGCTCGTTGCCGAAACGATGATCGGTTTTGTCATCGGTGCGGTGATCGCGATGGTTGTTGTGCATCTGATCGCAGAAATGCTCTACAGCATGGATGTGGACGGCGTGCGTCGCCATTACATCTCGAGCGTTGTGGGGCTGGCGGTGGCGCTGGTCGTGAGCCTGGGCTTTCACACGGGGCTTTTCGATCTCGACCACCATCTGCCGGATACGGCGAGTGTCAAGGGTGCGGTGATCGCGTACAGCGACGACAACGACAGCCGCTTTGATGTGAAGAGCAAGTTTGCGACAGATCCGCAGACGGTCGAAAAGATCATGACCGCTGCTGCCCAGGCGGAAGAAAAGAATCTCGCTGATATCGACTGGGGCGATCCGGATATGCCGGATGTTGTCGACCTCAACCTCGCCTACGGCACAATGTTTGGTAAGACCACGCGCCACTTCACCCTCGCGGTGGAGGATGCACAGGCGATCATGGCGCCGCTCCTCGGCGATGCGAATGTGAGCGCTGGCGCTTGGTCGGCCATTGCAGAAGCGACGATCAACGATGTTGTCGAGCTGTATGTGTGTCCGCCATTTGGCGATCTGGTCGGCGGCTATGAAACCTGGCTGATAGAATCGGAGAACAGCTACTCCGAAAGCGGCGAAGGCAAGCTGGTCAAGAATAAGGAAGATGGCGCTCGTCGTGCGGAAGAACTTTTGCAAGCGGTCCAGAGCGATATCGCCAAGCGCGATCGGAGCGTTTTTGAAAGCCGCGTTGTTGCCAAGCTGGGCTATGGCGTGCTCGCTGAAAATGATTACAACGAAGCGGACATCACCTATGGCAATGTCTTCACGATCTACGAAGGGGACAAAGCGACGACGGCGCTGCTCGCAAAATGGCGCGAGGAAGGCTTCCTCGATGACGAACAGACGCAGCTGAACGAGATGCTCGAGGGCTACGAGGCAACCGTCTATGATCCGGATAAGGGCAACGGCGAAGGCGATCTCGGCACCATGAGCAGCGAAGCGTTTGTGAACGCGTATCTCGCTGGCGATCTCGTTTCGGACAGTCAGGCGCGCAATTACAACGTGCCTGTGGAGAAGGACATCGTTCTCGGGCTCTGTGATGGGCCGGTCGACGATGACGATACAGCGATCTTTGCAAACTACTATGTGCGCGAAGGCGCGCGCGATGCGCTGCAGATGAGTGGCGAATAAAGCGCATAGAAAAACAGCAGTCCTACGCAAGAAACTTGCGCGGGGCTGCTGTTCATTTTTGTCTGGAAGCGGCGGTCATTGATCGCTCGCCGCGAAGGATTCGTCCTGCAGGCTGTGGCGGACGGCTGCTTTGAGGATCTCGAGAAAGGCGCGGTCGGCGTTGGAAAGCTTGTATTTGGTGCTTTCGATGTAGCCGATCTGCATGCTGGTGTCGTAGTCGGAAATGGGAATGGCGCGGATGGCGCCGGAGGTGCGGTAGATGTCGTCGCTGTTCATGTAGCGGTGGAAAAAGGCGACGTAGTTGTCGTGGCTGATCAGCTTCTTGATGGATTCGATGTCGTCGGTGCGGAGCACGATGTTCGGCGTCATGCCCTTGAACACATCGCTGACGCCGCCGTTGTTTTTGATGAACTCGTCGCGATAGGTGATGTACGGCTGCTGCATGGCTTCAGCGATGGTGATGCTTTCTGCTTCCCAATACGGAGACTGGGGACCGACGCAGAGCACATACTCGTCCTCGAAAAGAGGCGTGAAACGTAATTCCGGACTTTGCACGCGGGTAGAGAAAAAGACCACGCCCAGCGAATCGACACCACTGAGAACAGAATGATAGATCTCGTCGCTTTCGGCAGTGTGGACAGTGAGCTGCAGATTTAGATTTTTCGCTTTGGCGAGCTGCGCCGAGATCGGCAGGATCTTGTCGCAGAGATCGGGGATCGTGGCCAGCTGCACCGTTCCGTAGCTGGAATGCGCTGTGGCGACGCTTTGGATGTCCTCGACGAGCTCGAAGATGCCCTGCACCTTTTCGAGGATGACAACGCCGATCGGCGTTGGGCTGACACCACGGCTTGTGCGGTTGAGCAGGGTGACACCAAGCTCCTTTTCGAGCTTGGTGATGGCCGAGCTGAAGGATGGCTGGGAGATGTAGTTCTTCTCGGCAGCGACGGAAATGGAGTGATACTTGCAGGCTTCCTGGAAGCAGTGGAGTTGATCGAGTTTCATGGAGACGCTTCCTTTCATTAATAAATGGCGGGCAATAGGTATCTATATTTAATTATGACAGAATAGTCAGGGATCGCCACAAAGAAATTGATATATCGGATATTGTGTTTTAGAATAGCACAGACCCCAACGATTTTCAAATATCAGGTATCGTGTTTTGCTTATGTTCATAAATTCACATTATCTCTATAATAAAAACAACGATAAGGCCTGTCGTAATCGAACAACCGAATTTGTCGGACAATTAAATCTTTTTTGCGATAAAAAGAGATAGAGGTGAAAAACTTGTCAGCGAATACAAGTAGTATTAACAAGGGGGCATTGATCAAGTGGGGGATCAACATCATCATCCCGCTGATCCTGTTTCTGATCCCGGAAACGGATGTCTACACCTATCAGGTAAAGATGTTCCTGATCGTCACGATCGCCGGCATCCTCATGGTTGCTTTTGAACAGGTCAACCTGATGGCTGTGTCGATGCTCTTCCCGATCGGCTATATGGTCACTGGTCTTGTGCCAATGGAAGTTGCTTATTCCGCCTGGTTGCAGACCATGCCGCTCGTTGTTATCGGCGGTTATATGATCGCCATGGTTTTAAACCGTGTCGGTCTGTTGAAACGTATGGCGTACTGGTGCTTTATCAAAGTGCGCGGCAGTTATTATGGTTTATTGTACAGCGTATTTGTCGTTGGCTGCATTCTCAACACCGTTACCGGCGGTAACGCCTGGGTTATGATGGCGGCCTTCACCTTCGGGCTCTGCATGGGCTTCGAACTCGGCGTTTCCATCGACTCGGCGATCATCATGCTGGTTGGTGGTCTCTCCGCTGGCGCATCCTGCATGTTCATCTATTCTCCATACTTCATGAACCTGCTCTGGAACGCTGCCAACCTGACTTTGCCGGAAGGCGCAGAACCTTACGGCGCAACCTGGGTTGAATTTTTCTGGCAGAATCTGCCATACCTGATCTTCTGTCTGGTATTCATCTGGCTTTTGCCAAAGATCTTCAAACCAAAACACAAACTCCCGGATGTCAGCTATTTCAAAGAAGAATATGCGAAGCTCGGTAAGATGAGCCGCGACGAAAAGATCGGCGCCATCCTCACTGTTCTGCTCATCATCTTCATGCTCACCGGTAATCTCCACGGCATCGCTCTGGACTGGGGCTTCATCGTTCTTCCTTGGCTGATGTTCTTCCCTGGCATTAAGATCGCTACGGAAGAAGACGTCAAAGGCGTCGACTGGAGCATGGTCTTCTTCTGCATCGCCTGCCTGTCCATCGGGACGGTTTCCAGCTACCTCGGCATTGGCGAACTCGTGGCTGATCTGCTCGTGCCAGCGCTCTCTGGTATGAACTCCACGCTCGTTATGGTTGCCATCTATGCGGTTGCCGTCATCCTCAACTTCCTGCTCACGCCGCTGGCGATCCTCGCCGGCTTCTCCGAACCGATCGCGCAAATCGCTGCCGGTCTCGGTCTCAATCCTGTGGGCGCCATGTACAGCCTCTTCATGGGCTGCGACCAGGTGCTCCTGCCTTACGAATACCTCACCTATATGATCTTCTATGGCTTTGGGCTGATCAAGCTCACCGACTTCATGAAGATCCTCGGCTTCAAGATGGTCGCTGCGACGGTCGTGCTCGCAGTCGTCATGATACCATGGTGGCATTTCGTCGGCGTACTCTAATTGCATCCAAACTCCTCGATCCAGAAATCCAAAATCCAAAAAAATCCTTTCCAGTTTATAAATGTAGTCGTCATTTTAGCCAATCAATTTTGAAGGAGGAATTTTCAAATGGCTAGACAAGCTATGACCAAGAAGATCATGGTCCTCGGTGTTGACGGGATGGACGCCCGCATCACCAAACATCTCATGGACGAAGGCAAAATGCCTAACGTCAAGAAATTCGTCGATCGCGGCTCCTGCCGTGAAGACCTGCACCTGCTCGGTGCTATCCCAACCATCACCCCTCCATGCTGGACCACGCTGGCTACCGGCGCTTATCCTGGCACCCACGGCATCACCTGCTACTGGCGCCAGAGCCCAGAAAGCCTCGATGCAGTCGTTTACAACATGGACAGCCGCAACTGCGAAGCAGAACAGATGTGGAACGTTACCACCGAAGCGGGCATGAAGACCCTCGTATGGCACTGGCCTGGTTCTTCCTGGCCACCAAGCACCGACAGCGAACTCCTCTCTGTTGTCGATGGTACGCAGCCAGGTTCTGTTAACATGGGCGTTGCTCAGCTCGACTGGGAAAAGATCATCGTTGCTACCCCAGATATCGCCGAAGTACAGTATGCACCACGTGTTGAAAAACCAGCCGGCGTAGGCTGCATCATGACCGACATCGACGACATGGTTGTTGGCGACAACGACGATGAAATGATGGAACTGTGGTGGGGCGACGAAGCCCGCAAGGGTGGCGAAATCCGCACCCCTCTCATGACATTTGAAGACACTGAAATGATGATCGGCGCTAAGGTTGCTTACGACATCATCAACTCCCCACTGAAGCCAGCAGAAGGCTGGGGCATCGATGTTCCAGAAGGTGCGCTTGAATTCACTATCCTCACTTCCAGCGGTTTCACCCGCCGTCCAGCACTGCTTCTGAAGAATGCTGAAGGCGCTTATGACAGCGTTGCCATCTATAAGAACAAGAAAGCCGCTGAACCAATCGTTGTTGTTCCTGGTGATGGCACCATCGTCAGCGCCATCGACGACGTTACCAAGAAAGAAGAAACCAAGCCAGCAAACCGTCTCTACAAGATTCTTGAACTGAACGGTGACGGTTCCATGCTCCGCATGTGGATCTCTAACGCTTTGGATACCACCAACGACATGCTCTGGCACAGCAAAGACCTCTATCAGGACATCGTGAAAAACGTTGGTCCAGTGCCTCCAGTATCTCTCATCGGCGGTGAAGAAGCAGACCTCGTACGCGACGTCTTCATCCCAAGCTGGGATCTTTACTGCGACTGGCAGGCAGATTGCCTGAACTACCTCGCTGACAACGCTGGTTATGACGTGATCTTCAGCCATCTCCACAACGTTGACTGCGCTGGCCACCAGATCTGGCATCTCGGTAAGACCCTGGAACCATGGGCACACACCGATGAAAAAGAATATCAGGATTGCATCGTCGACATGTATCGTCAGACCGATGACTATCTTGGCAAGTTCCTGCATTATCTCGACGAAGATTGGACCGTTCTCATTGTTAGTGACCACGGCCTCATCGTTGGCGAAGAAGTGCCACCACTGATCGGTGAATATGGCGGCCTCAACGTACCTATCATGAGCGAACTCGGTTACACTGTTATGATCAAGGACGAAAATGGCAACGACACCACCGAAGTGGATTGGGAAAAGACCCGCGCCGTTCAGATCCGTTCCAACTACATCTACATCAACCTCAAGGGCCGCGACAAATACGGCATCGTAGATCCAGAAGATAAATACGCACTGGAAGAACAGATCATCAACGATCTCTACAACTACCGTGACCCAGCCACCGGCCGCCGCGTCATCGGCATCTGCCTGCGCAATAAGGACGGCGTGCTGATCGGTGTCAATGGCCCAGAATGCGGCGATATCTTCTTCTCCATCGAAGAAGGCTTCAACCGTCTGCACGGCGACAGCCTCTCCACCTCCGAAGGCTACTTCAACACCTCCGTATCCCCACTGTTTATCGGTGCAGGTCCTGGTCTGAAGGAAGGGTTCACCACCCCACGTACGATCCGTCAGGTTGACGTCACCCCAACCATCGCTGCGCTGCTCGGGACACGCTTCCCAGCTCAGTGCGAAGGAGCACCTGTTTACCAGATCTTCAGCGAAGAACTCTAATTCCACACTCTGTAGACGAAGAGCAGGCCGGCGGTTGTCGGTCTGCTCTCTTCTTATTATAGGTGGCGCTCATTGAAATAAAGAATGACTGCGCCAAACATTCCAGCATAGGGGAAGGTTTGGCGGAGCGCCAGAAAAAGATGAAAGTTATAATATGAAATAATCTCAGCGATAAACGATGGGCGCTGCTGGGAAAGATCGAAAATTATTATGCGTATGAAAATTTTATGATGCATTTAGCAAAGCGACGAGGGAAAGTTGGAAAAGTCAGTCTTTTCCGAGAATCGCGTTGACATTCCTCTAAGGTCATTGGCTATTATTTGGTTCAGGTAAGTACATCTGTGGAGTGGGAGGCTGAAAACAGCACGCATTTCGCAACGTTTCTGCGCGTTTTCAGTATCACGAGAGCTGCTCGCAGATGTGCGGCACTTTTCATAAAGAAATTGGAAAGGGGTTGGATCGCCAATGAGCACAACCACAGACTCTCATCGTCGGGCTGCGCAGTTGAAAGCGCAGCTGGACAACCGTTTTTTCAAAAAAGGGCTGACTGTCGCTATTTTGTCTGGTATTTGCTACGGGCTATACACTGCGTTTATGACGCTGGGCATGGCGCGTGGTGTTTGGATTCCGTGGATGAGCGCGGAGACGGTGCTTTCGCTTTTTGTCGTCACGTATATTCTGAGTGCGATGGGCAGTGCGCTAAACGACACGTGCAGCGCCATTTGGTGCCTCATCATCGCTGCAATGAAAGGAAAGCTGGGAGATTTTTTCCGCACGCTCAGGACAAAACCTGGCATCGTTATGATCTGTGCGGCCCTTGTTGGCGGTCCGATCGCCAGCACCTGCTACGTCATCGGGCTGCAGCAGGCAGGCTCGCTTGCCGTACCAATCTCGGCGCTGTGTCCGGCGATTGGCGCGATCCTTGCGCGTGTGCTTTTTAAGCAGCCGCTGACGCCGCGCATGTTGCTTGGTATTGGCATCTGCTTTTTGGCGAGCTTCATGATCGCCAGCACGAGTCTCGGCGGCGATGCGTCGCCAGGGATGGCGCTTGGTCTCATCCTTGCTTTTGGCGCAGCGCTGGGCTGGGGGTTGGAAGGTTGTATTGCTGGTTATGGCACGTCGATGATTGATTATCAGATCGGTATCACGATCCGTCAGTGCACATCAGGCCTTTCCAATCTCATTATCCTGCTGCCGCTGATGAGCTTGGTTGGCGGCGAACACGCAGGCTATGCCTGGCAGCTGGTCGGTCAGGCTGTGAGCGATGGGCGCTCGATCATTTTCTTTGTCATCAGCGGATTTTTTGCAGTTTACGCGTACAGCCTCTGGTACAAGGGCAACAGTATGTGCGGCGCTGCGCTGGGTATGGCCTGCAACGGCGCGTTCTCATTCTGGGGACCGTTTTTCTGTTGGCTCGTGCTCGGCGTGGTCTGCGGTGAGCCGGGCTGGAATATTGCGCCGATCGGCTGGGTGGCGGCGGTCGTCATGATCGTGGGCATATTTATCATCGCTGTCAATCCGCTCGATTATCTCAAGAAGAAAAGGAGATGAGCCGCATGCTGCCACTTAACTATGCCATCCTTAAATATTTTACCACAGTCGAGCGCGCCTGTGCCGACGATGTCATCGCAGCGCTTGCGCCAGAATACGGGCATTTCAAAGCGCTGCGCAAACCGGAGGTCGTTGAAGCGCTGATGACCGCGGAGAAAAATGCGCTGCTGGAAGAAGTTGGCTACGATCTCGATGAAGACGGTGCGCTACGCGTGTTTTATGCGACAACGCCAGAGAGCCGCATCACCATCAAACGCTACATCGGTTAACACAGGAGGAAAACGATGAAAGGACTCGCGCTCGCACGCGCGTATTTTGACGCATATGGCGCGCCGATGATCGAGCGGCAGTTTGCTGCCTACAAGAGCAGCATGGCTGTCGGGCTTGTCGGCGAGGGCTCGGAATGTTTTGGCTACGACGATGCGTTTTCGCAGGATCACGATTTTGGTCCGGGATTTTGCATCTGGCTGCCGCAGACGGTGTACGCAGAGATCGGTGCGGAGCTTGAGCGTGCCTACGCCGCGCTGCCGCAGGAATATCTCGGCTATCGGCGACTGGAAACGGCGCAGGCTGGAAAGCGCGTCGGCGTCTGGTCGATCGAGCAATTTTACCAGCGCTTCACTGGCATCGATCATCCGCCGCGGGACAATATGGAATGGTTCCGCATTCCTGAGGAATTTCTTGCGATCTGTACAAACGGCCAGATTTTCTGGGATGCGCCGGGGATTTTCAGCGAGTGGCGCAATGCGCTGCTGGCGTTCTACCCGCAGGACGTTGTCAAGAAAAAGCTGGCAGCGCGCTGCGCCAATATGGCGCAGGCGGGTCAGTACAATTATGGCCGCTCGATGCGTCGCGGCGATCAGCACGCGGCCTATCTCGCCTGTGGGATCTTTGTGCGCAACGCCTTGGCTGCGATCTATCTGCTCAACGAACACTATGCGCCGTTTTATAAATGGATCTTCCGCGGCACCGAACACCATCGCCTGTTGCGGGAAACGGTGGACAAGCTGAAAATGCTCACGCTGCTCGCCGATACGCTGGAAAACGCCAGCGAGAAGGAAGGTCTCATCGAGCAGATCTGTGTCGACATTGTGCGCGCACTCAACCGCAAAGGCTTCACGCGCGTGAGCGAACCGTTCTTGCAGGTGCAGGCCGAGGAGCTCATGCGCAGCATCACAGATTCGCGCCTGCGTGCGCTGCATATTTTGGCCGATGCAACGGCCGGGAGGTAAGAAATGAGAGGGACAGAAAAAGATCCGCTGATCGCGGCGATCATCGGGGCCGAGTGGCAGATGTTCGATAAGGTGCAGAACGAAGGCGGGCGCGCTGCCTGTCAGAATGACGCGCGCACTTTTGCGATCATGCGCTACAGCCAGTTTGCGCCGCTGCCGCAGGATGTTCTGGAAAGCTATCACGACGATCTCGCGGCGGCAGCGCGTGAGGGACGCAATCTGCTCGCCGAAAAATATGCCTACATGATGGAATATACCGATCCAGCCACCTTCGATCGCACGCTGCGCGACCATCTGCCGGCAGTGTCGGCGTACAAGCAGGCGCTTTGCGCACGCATTGCCAATCGCCTGATCCGCGATGAGCAGCAGTTCGCCGCGCGCTATCCGGCGCTGCATGCGCAGGGGCGCCCTACCGAAGGCGCGCAGGCCGACGATGTGTCTGTTCATGTTTACGCGTTGGGCGAGCTGAAAACCTATTCTGAGCGCACGCTTGAGCGCTATGACGCCTGGCTGCGCGCGCATCCTGAGGAAAATATTTCCGTCAGCGTGCATCGCGTGATGGTGCAGCTTTACGGCTACGATTCGCTGGAAGCTGCCGAAGCCCGACAGAAAGGAGCACGCTTATGAGCAGGGATACCACCGGCGCCACCCTGGAACAGATCCTGGACAGCGACGCCGAGGACAAACTTTACTCTATAGGGGAAGTCTCAAAAATCTGCAACGTTTCCAAAAAAGCGCTGCGCTTTTACGACAAGATCGGCCTCATCGCGCCAGACTATATTTCCAGCGAGAACAACTATCGTTACTACAGCCGCGAAACACTGCTCTTCGTGCCCGTCATCAAATATTACAAGCAGATGGGCTTCAAGCTCGAAGAGATGAAGATCCTCATGGAGAGCAACCGCTTTGACTTTCACGCGAAAAAATTGCGCGACAAAATCGACGAGCTGCGCCGCATGCGCGAGGAGATCAACATCGCCTACACCTCCGTGAACGATTGGTACAATCTCATTCGCGAAGCAGAAGGCGTGCTTGAAAATCATGTCACCGAGGTTTCGGTGAAATACATCGAGCCGATCACCGCCTGCTATCGGAGCCAGGATTTCAACGACAATTACATGGACGCCATCATCAACATCGACTGGACCAATTATCTCGAAACCCTTGGCCACGAGATCACCGGCGCCGTGCATCTCTATTTCCCACATTTCCGCGAAAAGCTCGCCGGCAAGCCGACAAAAGCCGTGATCTTTCAGAAAGGCATTGGTCCCATCGACGAGAGTAAAACGCGCACCTTTGGCGGCAAGATGATGCTCGCCGCATATCACATCGGTCCTCACGAGAGCATCGGCGACACCTACCAGCGCATCGCCGAATGGGCCGATGCACATGGCTACCGCCCAGGAGAAGGCGCCATCGAGCGCTACGTCACCGACTACTGGACCACCAAACGCAGCGAGGATTTTGTCATGGAGATCCTCATTGATATTGATAAGAAATGAAGAGAATTGTATCCGAATCGGTGCAGATTGGTCAATGTTTTATATGTTTTCAAACCTCCGATAGTTTTCAAACTATCGGAGGCTTTCGTATGCCTAAAAGTGTGTACAGCTTTTTTGAACATGGATGAGCATAAAATGGTATATAGTCCTTTCCTCAAAAGAGGAATATAATTTGATTGTAGTCATGAAAATTATTTATGAGGAGGGGCGCGTTATGGAAACACAATACGTGTATCTTATGGAGTACTCGTCTGAAACGGAATGGCAGAAAACGGCAGTGGTTACTAAAATGACGTAGCCGTATTTGGAACGTGAGCATACGAGGGGAAAACGAATGCTTGCGTTACAGAAGATTCCCGTGATGGAGATTTTGACGAAGAACAACCAACGTTTTGATGTGATGACGAAAAGGAAAGAGGGGTAACATGAGTGTTACAACAAAAAATTTCTCAATCAATAAAAAACATTTGATGTGCTGGGTGATTATCTTTATTATACCTTTGCTTTTATTATTGATTCCTACTACAGACCTGTTTACGCACCAGCAAAAGATGTTTACAGTGATTACAACTTGGACAATTTTGATGTTTGCATTTGAATTAGTGGATAATTATATCCCGTGCATTATTATGCCGTTCTTGTTTATAATAACTGGCGTTGCGCCATGGGAGTTGGCTTTTGCAGGCTGGCATCAATCGATTCCTTGGCAGGTGCTTGGCATATTATTATTAGTTAACGCATTGCTTAGAAATGGATTGCTTCAACGCCTTGCTTATTTCTGCTTACTAAAAACGAGCTGTACCTATCGAGGTATTCTTTGGGGGATGTACTTCTTCGGTTTGGTTTTTAATCTCTTTTTACCTGGAGGATCCTGTGTGGCAATGGCGACATTTGCGTATGGCATCTGTTCAACACTGGGGTTAAAGAGATCAAAAACCGCCGCCGGGATTACATTGGCTGGCGCAATGGGATATTTGATGCCGGGGTTCTTTATTTATGTACCAACTAATTTTGGATTGCTGGCTTCTGTTGCATCATCTGCAGACCCTACAATTACTATGAATTTTGGACAATATTTGATGCACAATGCAATATTTATTCCGTTTGGGTTCATTATGATCGAGGTTATTGCAAGAATGTTTAAGCCAGATCAGCAGCTTGACAGTAAAGAGCTTTTCAAAGAAAAGCGTGCGGCTCTCGGCCGTATGAGCCGAGAAGAAAAGATTTCTGCTGTTGCAGTTGTTATTATCTTTTTATACATCGTGACTGCAAACCTTCACAAGCAGGATATGGCATATATATTCGTTTTATTGCCGGCGGTCCTTGCTTTTCCTGTATTTGGTGTTGTAAAGAAAGAAGATATTGACAGCATCAATTTCAAATTTGTTGTCTTCCTTGTTACATGCATGTCAATCGGATTTGTTGCAGCTTCAACGGGTATAAGCGATACGATTGTTTCGCTTGTATTCCCAGCCATGGAGCAAATGGGATCCCATGGTGTTATTGTCACAACCTGGTTGTTAGCTGTTTTGGTAAATTTCGCGTTGACGCCATTAGCTGCGATGGCGTCATTTGGGGTTCCTATTACAGATATTGCACTATCCTTAAATATGCAGCCTTATGCAATACTCTATGCATTCAATAATGGCTTAGACCAGGTGCTATTTCCGTACGAATATGCAATTTATTTAATATACTTTTCATTTGGAATGCTAACGATGAAGGATTTTGTTAAGTTCTTTAGTACAAAAATGGTTTTGGCGTTTATATTTCTTGTTGTTCTTGTCATTCCATATTGGACACTTATTGGATTACTTTAAGATTAAGGGATTGTCAATATATGCGACAATCCCTTTTATTTTAAAACAGAACGTGTGGGTCGTTTATTTCATATCTACACCTGTTTTGTAGAAAAAAGCCTTGCGATGAAATATAAGACATGATAAGGTGGATGTACAGTATTTGTATAGATGCTGTGACAGCTTACGAGGGAAGTAATGAAAGAGGGGGGAGTGTATGACACTACTTGTGCGTTCAGGGAACGCTGTGAATTCAGGGGATTTGTGTAGGGGGAATAATCTATAGCAAGTCCTGACAATAAATATTATAGGGAGAGCTGTTTATTTGTATGCTATGAAAGGAGTTTACATATGAATAGGATGTTGCGACAAGTATTAACGATGGTGCTGGTTTTCGTATTCATCATATCATCTGTTGTACCTGCTTATGCTGAAAGTACAGAAGAAACAACTACATCGCCTTCAATGGTAACTGTTACTTTTAAAATGAATCGTGGTGATGATACGACTTATCAGGAAGTACAGGTGCCAGCCGGAAGTTCACTTGGAGATCAGATGCCTGCCAATCCATATATTAAAGACATTACTTTTGTATCATGGAGTACAGAAAAATCTGGTTGGGATAGAACGAAGAACTTTGATAAAACAACGGTTGTAAATAGTGATACAACTGTTTATGCGCGCTGGAGAAATGATATCCTCTGGTACTACGAGGTCTATCTTCAAGGGAAAGATGGTCAGTATCGCCGGTGGTCATATGGTCAAGGTGGATGGGCTGTTGCTGACGCTACAGTAAGTATCGGCCCTGAGAAATTTGAGGGTGAAAAAACTGGTTGGGGAGATGTCATAGGTAAAGATTATACCTATAACGCAGAACATCCGAATCAGTGGTTGTCAGCTACCGCAAGAGAAGCGGATAGACAGCATCCGCTTCGAATTTATTTCAAACGGGATCCGTTTACCGTAACTTATAGTTATGATGAAATGGTTCCGGACAATGTTCAAGTGCCTGACAGCCAGACAGCATGGGAAAATGAAAAAATATCACTACCCATACCAACTGCTGAAGACTATATTTTTCAAGGATGGACAGTAAAAGCTCCAGAGGGGAGAAACAACTTGATCAACGAGGGGACGTTGACCATGCCAGACACGAACGTGGAGCTTGTTGGTTCTTGGAAAAAACAGTCATCAACGGTTACTTTCAAAATGAATCGTGGCGACGATACTACTTATCAAGAGGTAAAAGTACCGACGGGTACCACTCTTGGCGACCAAATGCCAAACGATCCGGCTATCTCCGACATTACCTTTGTAAAGTGGACAACTCAGAAATCTGGCGGCGAAGATTTTGACAAAGATACTGTTGTTACTGGCGATATGACTGTATATGCACAATGGAGAGATGACATTCTCTGGTACTTTGAAGCTTATCTTCAAGGGAAAGATGGTCAGTATTTCCGGTGGTCATATGGTCAAGGCGGATGGGCTACTGCTGACGCAACTGTAAGTATTGGTCCTGAGAAGTTTGAGGGTGAAAAAACTGGTTGGGGAGATGTTGTTGGTAAAGATTATTCCTATAATGCAGATCATCCAGATCAGTGGTTGTCAGCTACCGCCAGAGAAGCGGATAGACAGCATCCGCTTCGTATCTATTTCAAACGGGATCCGTTTACCGTAACTTATAGTTATGATGAAACAGCTCCGGACAATATCCAAGTACCTGATAGTCAGACAGCATGGAAAAATGAAAAAATAACACTTCCTGCACCAATGGCAGATGGCTACATATTTAATGGATGGAAGGTTAAAATGCCTGAGGGGCGAGAAACTTTGATCAACGATGGGGTATTGAATATGCCAGATACGAATGTGGAGCTTGTTGGTTCTTGGACGCGAGATGAGCCAGTTAATCCTCCAAATCCGGATCCTACCCCAAAACCACATCCACATCCGGATAAAGATAAACCAACTGTTTTGAACACGGAAGATCATTTCTTGTATATTCATGGTTATCCGGAAGATTATCGTAACGGAATTCAAACCGACAATGAAGACCTTTGGCCTGTAAAACCAGAGGCAAATATTACCAGAGCTGAGGTTGCGTCAATTTTCTACCGTTTGCTCAAAGAGGATGTGCGCAATGCAAATACAGTTTATGTGAATGCGTTTAACGATGTAGGCCAAAAGGCGTGGTATAATGTCACCGTATCTACGTTGGCAAAATTGGGTATTGTACGTGGCTATTCGGATGGTAGTTTCAAGCCGGATGCCCCAATCACACGCGCAGAATTTGCCGCGCTCGCTACACGTTTCTTTGAAAGACAAAGTAGTGTGTATCAGGATGGAACATTTTCTGATGTGAATGCAAACGATTGGTATGCAGATGCCATCGCGGCAGCTGTCGACCATAAATTGCTTGGTGGCTATCCAGATGGCACAGTACAGCCGCAAAAAAACATCACACGCGCTGAGACTTGTGCAGTAATTAATCGTACACTTGGACGAGTGCCACATCCAGAGCATCTTTTGTCCGTTGAGCAAATGAAAACATGGCCGGATAATCCAAAAACAATGTGGTATTACTCGGATGTTCAAGAAGCATCTAATGGACATGAGTATCAATGGAAAGAAGAAAATGGAAAACGCTTTGAACAATGGACACGGGTTCACATGGAAGGCGATTGGAGAAATCGCTAAAAATAATTTTGGCTGCAGCACAAACAATATTCTTTGTCTGTGTTGCAGCCTTTTTTAGGGCATGCGTAGATACAATTATTGAGAGCAGCCGCCTGAATGCTAATGTTCGAGATGTTTGTAATAATCACGTAGAAATTTTATTGCAGCAAATTCAACGTGGGACATTTTTTCGGAATCCTTTCTAAATACTAATGAAATCGTTAGTTTGATTGTAGAATCTTCTATTGGTATTTTTACGATATCTTTACGTTTATTTTCTTGGAATGTAAGACCTGGTGCAATTCCGACTATCTGGGCACTGGTGATTAACTTTTTTAGGAGTTCGTAATTGTCGACCGTATAGAGATGATTGAGCTTACGAAAATCATGATAAAACGTGTTTTTGTCCGGAAGTACAAATAAACGATATATTATAACTCTCTTGTTTATAAGCTGGTCTAAGTGTATTGTGGAATAATGGCATAAAGGATTGCTTTTATGAACAAATACATATAATGAATCTTCAAAAACTGGCTCGAAGGCAAAGTCGTGATTTTCGGCTTTGCGCTTAATATAAGGATAGGTTATACTTCCAGATGCAACGACCCCGATGCTATGACCAGTCGAGATAAGATCATTAATGATATTCTCTGTCTGAGTTTCGGGAATGGTTAAATTAGTCTCAGGATAGCTGGCATTCATATATTCTAAAAGTCTTACCATTGCGGAAACTGAACCGACAGGATAGGAGTAGACATACAAGCTTTTTTGATCCGTCGTTGATTTTGCTTGTGCCAATCTGAATATTTCCTGATTAGCACGAATAACTTTTTCTGCCAGCGGAACCATGTTTTCGCCGAAAGGAGTTAGAAAAGTTCCTTTGGTTGTGCGCCAGAACAGATCGTTCTGAAGTTCGTTCTCTAGCGAACTGATTGAATTACTAAGCGTGGATTTTCCAATAAAAAGATTTTCAGCAGCTTGTGTTAATGATTGACATTTTGCAATTTCTAAAAAGTGTTGAAGTTGCTCTGTTCGCATTAGAAAAACCTCCTCTAAAAATGTGAATTCCCTAGTTAGATTATAGAGAAAGGAGGGATGATTTTCCAGAGAAGAAAATATGAAAGCTTTTATATAGCTATCTTGGGAGTTTTTAGGAAACAGCATCGTGGACACCGTTCAATGACGAGCGGTGTCATTTTTTGTTGCAAAATCCTATAAAAATTGTAGAGAATTCTTGAGAAGCGTGCTGAACTATGGTAAGATGCAGGTAATATCGGGTGACTTTGGAGAGGAGGGATTTCTGGAAATTGTCAGTGAAAACGCTGCAGCGCTCTCGGACGCGAGAAGTTGCGGCTGGTTGTGAAGTATTCTAAGGAAAGGAATTTAGGAGGGGACAAATGAATATCATTTTGAAGAAGAGCCTTGCGCTCGTTTTGGCCGTCGTGATGATCGTCGGCCTGTTTCCACATGCGCTGTACGCAGGTGAGACGGATGCTGGTGAAAACACAGCGCCCGCAACGCTGACGCCGGCGGATACGTCGGACGAAAATATGACGCTGAGCAAAACCGCTGTACGCACCGGTGAGGATACCTGGGATGTGACGCTCACGGCGACGCCGAAGGACCAAGCTGTAAAGCCGGTGCCGTCGGAAGTGATCTTGGCTCTGGATCACACAGGATCGATGACGAGCAGCCTGAATGGATCGACCAGATGGAACACGTTAGTGAATGTCTTGATGGAGCCTGGTGGTTTGCTAGAGACTCTTAGTGATCTTAACGCCCGTGTGGCACTGATGACTTTTGATAAGCAGCATCACGCAGAATTCTTAAATAATGGGGGATTCTATAGTTTAGGAATGTCGGAGGAATTGGCTAAGATAAAAAGAGATATCAATGCTCTTCCATCGCCAACTTCTGGTACATACTTGGAAGATGCTTTTGCAAAATCCAGAGAATTATTAGAAAGCCTGCCCGCTGGAGGACGTCCTGAAGTAATATTACTAACAGATGGAGAGAATTATTATGATGTACGATCCAGTTCAATCCCAGAGATTGTAACTATGCGAGAGAATATCGTTTATATTAAAGAACGCGCTGAACTTTATGGTATTTCATTTGCTAATGGTGCCAAAGGCGATGCTGATTTGCGCTATCTGCTTGGCGCTGAAAATGTTTACACCTCAGACGATTACGCAGGCTTGAAGAAAAATTTCGAGGACATTTCGATCAAGATCCGTGCGCTGATCACCGATCCGATGAGCGAATGGGTGACATGCACGAGTCAGCCGACGGTGGAAGTGTCTGGCGCAAATGGAGAAACGTATCCACCAGCGGTGCTGAAGGATGAGTATGTGTCCTGGACGCCGGAGCCTGGTCAGGAGATCGCGCCGGGGCAGACGGTGACGATCAAATATTCTGTGAAGCTGAAGGACGATCAGCTGAAAACGTTACATGAAAATGGCGGTGCGCTGCCGCTGAATGGCGACGCGAAGGTCAATTATCTGGTGGCAGATTCCGGCGAGGATCCGGTGCAGCTGCTCTTCCCAAAACCGGAGGAAACGCTTGCGGTCAACAAGCTGATCACGACGGATTATCTGAACGGCGAGCCGGAAGGAGAGCCGGTGGTTGATTATGCGATCGCTTACGATGGCAAGACGCAGCTTTTGGCGCTGCCGGAAGAAAATGCTGTGAAAGAAAAGAACGGTAGCCAGTACACCTACGAAAACAGTACCCACGACGGCAATCCTGTGGCGGCTGGCGACAGTGTTCCGGTCAGCGAAGGGGAGCACCATCTGAACCATTATTATTACGACGCCAACGGCCGCGGTACGCTGGTCTATCATGCAGGCAGTGGCGTGTTCGGCGATCAGACGAACGAGGCTTCGGTGACTGGCTTGGCGCCGGGCAGCTATCCGCTCTGGACAAAGGATGGTCAGGGGCGCGTGCCGAATGGCGCGGCGGGCTGGCCAACGCATGAAAACCAGGATGGAAACGCTGTTATGATGGTTGGATGGACAAGCGATTCTGCGGCGGCTGACAAGATCTATGCGCAGAACGAACAGTTGCCTGCGCTCGCTGCCAATGCGACGATCAGCGCCGGGGCAGCGACGGATGTGTACGCTGTCTGGGCCTACGACAAAAATGGTGACGGCATTCCTGATCAGGGACAATACTTTGTTAATTTCGCCGTCGCTGATGGGCATGGCACAGTCATGCCTGAGATGATCGCGGTTCCGGCTGGCTCACAGCTTGGCGCAGCGCTGAACCAATCTGCGCCGCAGATCTCCGCAGAAGAAGGCTGGCACTTCATTGGTCAGTGGCTGCGCAAGGACGGCGACGGAACGATGCTGACGGATGAAAATCTTCTCGCAGAAACGATCAACGACAATGTGACCTACATTGCGCAGATGGAAAAGGTGCAGCCGTCTGAATACACAGTCGCGGTCAACGACAGCTACGCCGACGCGACGGGCGCGGGTTCTTATGCAGAAGGAATGGTTGTGACGATCGACGCAGGCCAGCGTCCGGGCTACAGATTTACCGGCTGGCAAAGCGACGATCCGGAGCTGGCGCTCGCGGACGCAGCGCACAGCACGACAACCTTTACCATGCCGGGGCATGATGTCACGCTCACAGCTACCTGGCAGAAAAAGCCGACGCCGCCACCGGTGGATCCGAAGGATGACGGAAAACCGCACGATCTGAACACGGAGGATCATTTCTCCTATGTGGTTGGTTATCCGGTCGATCATCGCACGGGCCTGGCTACCGATGATGTCGATCTGTGGCCGGTGCGCCCGGAAGCGGGAATCACCCGCGCAGAAGTGGCGACGATCTTCTATCGTCTGCTTAAGGAAGATGTGCGCGATCGCGTGACGAGCGATGTCAACGATTTCAGCGATGTGACGAGCGGCGACTGGTTCAACGTTACTGTTTCGTCGCTGGCGCAGATGGGCGTGATCGCTGGCTACGAAGATGGCAGCTTCCGTCCAAACGCACCGATCACGCGTGCAGAATTTGCGGCGATCGCTACGCGATTCTTTGCAGAGCGCGGCGTGACGTACAATGAAGGGCTTTTCGCAGATATCACCGGCGACGAGTGGTTTGCGGATGTTGTCGCCGCAGCGGCCGATCGCGGCCTGCTCGGCGGATATCCGGACGGCACTGTGCGTCCGAATGCGACGATCACGCGCGCAGAATCCTGCGCCGTCGTCAATCGCACGCTGGATCGCCGTCCGGATGCGAAGCATCTGCTGCCGGCTGGCGAAATGCGCGTCTGGCCGGACAATCCTGCCGATGGCTGGTACTACGCAGACATGCAGGAAGCGACGAACGGCCACGAATACCGTTGGCTGACAATCGGCAAGAACAAAATCGAAGATTGGACAGCGATCCTGCCGGACAATACCTGGAACGGACGCTGATGGTTTTGGAACATTCCCCTCGTGGGGAATGTTCTTTTTTTGTGCGCGAAAGTCCTTCTTTTCATTCTAGTGAAATGATTCGCAAAATTTTCGGACGAAGCGGTGGGCGGCGGTGGATTTTATGAAAAAAGGGAAGGATCCGCCGCGAAAAATGTGCGATGAAAGACGGATAAGCCGGTCATATTTTTTCGCGGAAGGGTTTGACATTCCTCTAAGGTCAACGCCTACAATCTTAGGTAGGAAAGTGTATCCCGGGAAGGAGAATGAACAGTGGCAAGATATTACGCGGAGCAGGCTTTGGGCATGCTCGAAACGGTGGGCATGGTCCCTGCGATCGAAGCCTGCGACAAGATGCTCAAAGCAGCAGAAGTGGATCTCATCAGCTACGAAAACGTCGGCTCCACGCTGGTGACGATGTTCGTCAAGGGCGATGTGGCAGCGGTGAAGTCGTCGGTCAAGGCTGGCGTCGAAGCAGCCGAGAAGATCGGCAAGGTGACGGCCCACGACACGATCCCGCGCCCGATCCGTCCGATCGGCGATGTGGTGTCGATCTACGACGTCGACGCGCAATGCAGCGAGCGCGAGGAAGCGTTCACATCGCAGGCGCTGGGCTTGCTCGAAACCTTCGGCATTGTTTACTGCATCCACGCAGCAGACGCCATGTGCAAGGCTGCGGATGTGGAGCTGGTGGGATTCGAGAACACAGCGTCTGGTTATATCTCGGCGATCGTCGAAGGCGATGTCGGCGCTTGCAAGACGGCGGTCGCAGCCGGTGTGAAAGCTGTCGCAGAAATGGGCAAGGAAGTTTACAGCTCGGTGGTCATCGCGCGTCCACATCCTGGGATTAAAAAGATCACAGCCCAGTATTCGCTGGAAAAATTGCTGCCTGCAGCAGCGGAATAAAAATGCTGAACGCGCATTCAAAGACAGGAAAGAGGTGAGAGCATGAGATTTGAGATCATGGACAATGATCTGCTTTCTGTGCAGGAGGCGCGCATCCTTGCGGAAAATGCGCGCGATGCACAGGCGCAGATGGCGGCGTTTTCGCAAAGCCGGCTCGACGCCATTGTGGCGCAGCTGGCAGATGCTGTTCGCCCGCATGTGAAAGAGCTGGCGCTGATGAGCGCAGATGAAACAGACTACGGCAACTGGCAGGATAAGCTGGTGAAAAATCGCTTTGTCACAGAGACGCTGCCGCGGCAGCTGGCCAGTATGAAATGCGTCGGCATCACCCACCGCGACGAGGAGCGCAAGCTTTACGACATCGGCGTGCCGCTGGGCGTGCTCGTGAGTCTGACGCCGGCGACGAGCCCGGTGTCGACGACGATCTACAATGCGCTGATCGCGATCAAGAGCGGCAACGCCATCCTGTTTTCGCCGCATCCGCGCGCGGAGCGGACGAGCGCCCGCGTGCTCGACATCCTCATCCAGGCTGCAGCGTCGGCTGGTCTGCCAGAGGGCGCGCTCGCCTATCTGCACACGGTGACGAAAGCGGGCACGCGCGAGCTTATGAACCATCCGGCGACGGCGCTCGTGATGATCACCGGCGTGCCAGGGATGGTCAGTGAAGCGCAGCGCTCCGGAAAGCCGGTGATCGTCGGCGGTATTGGCGGCGGTCCGGCGTTCATCGAAAAAACGGCTGATCTGGAGCAGGCGGTTTGCGACATCATCGCGAGCAAGACCTTCGACAATGGCGTCGCCAGCGCTGCCGAGCAGCAGGTTGTCGTCGATGCGCCAGTGGAGGCGGAGGTGCGCGCGCTGTTTGCGCGACACGGCGCGTATTTTATGAGCGACGAAGAAGCACAGCGCCTGGGCGAGATCTTTTTCTTCAAAGATGGCAGCGCAAATCCGGAACCGATCGGCAAGACAGCGTTGGAGCTTGCGCGTTGGGCAAAAATCGATGTGCCGCTGGAAACGAAGGTGCTGATCGCCCAGCAGAAGAGCGTCGCAATGACCAATCCTTATTCGAAGGAAAAGCTCTGCCCGGTGCTCAGCTATTATGTAGAGGACGACTGGCTGGGCGCCTGCGAAAAATGCATCGAGCTGCTCCTGACCGAGCGCAAGGGGCATACGCTGGTCATCCATTCCCGGGATGAAAACGTCATCGAGCAATTCGCCCTGAAAAAACCGGTGGCGCGCATTCTCGTCAACACGCCAGCGGCTTACGGCGGCATGGGCATGACGACGAATCTGTTTCCGGCGATGACGCTGGGCAGCGGAACCATTGGCCAGGGCATCACGACGGACAATGTTTCGCCGCTGAATCTGGTCTATGTGCGCAAGGTCGGTGTTGGCGTGCGCCGCGTGGAAGATTTGGGCTTCGGCGCAGCGTCCTGTGTGGAGAAAAAGCAGGACAAACCGCCAGCGCTCAGCCAGGCGCAGCTCGAACAGCTGCAGATCATGTTGGAACAAGCTTTACAGCGCAGTCGCTGAGACGGCGCGCTATCATAAACAGTGTATAAGAAAGTGAGGGTATAACGTGGATATTCAAGAATTTGCTGGAAAGATCGCGGAAGCGACCAAAAATATGTCCGACGCAGAGCGCGCATCTTTAATGAAGGTTTTCGCCTCTGTTTCTGACGATATTGCTCAGGTGCCAGCCGGCGCGCCTGTAACTGCTGACACAGACGACGGCGAAAAGCTGCCATATTATTCTTCCATTGCCGCTGCCACCAGCGAGGTGGACGAGGATGGGGTGCCGCTGGGGCCGACGGAGCGTCTCGTTAAGTTGAAAGAGAACTTCCTCAAGCAGGTGCCAGCCATCTCCACCTATCGTGCGCGTGCAGTCACGAAGATCACCAAGGAAAATCCTGGCCTGCCAAAGATCGAGCTGCGCGCAAAATGTTTCCGTTATTGCTGCGAAACGGCACCGCTCGTCATCCAGGATAACGAGCTCATCGTCGGCAACCCAACCGGTGGTCCGCGTGTCGGTGCTTTTGCGCCAGACATCGCCTGGCGCTGGATGGTCGACGAGATCGATACCATCGGCGAGCGTCCGCAGGATCCGTTCTACATTTCCGAGGAAGACAAGCGCATCATGCGCGAAGAGCTGTTCCCATTCTGGGAAGGAAAATCTGTCGACGAATACTGCGAGACCCAGTACCGTGAAGCAGGCGTCTGGGCGCTCTCCGGTGAATCGATGGTTTCCGACTGTTCCTACCACGCCATCAATGGCGGCGGCGATTCCAATCCTGGCTACGACGTCATCCTGATGAAGAAAGGGATGCTCGACATTCAGCAGGAAGCGCGCGACCATCTGGCGCAGCTCGACTACGAAAATCCAGACGATCTGGAAAAAATTTATTTCTATAAATCCGTCATCGACACCACCGAGGGTGTGATGATCTACGCCAAGCGTCTCTCTGATTACGCCGCAGAGCTTGCTGCGAAGGAGAGCGATCCAAAGCGCAAGGCTGAGCTGCTCGAGATCAGCCGCGTCAACGCCCGCGTGCCTGCGCACAAACCAGAAACGTTCTGGGAAGCCATCCAGGCTGTGTGGACCGTCGAAAGCCTGCTGCCAGTCGAAGAAAATCAGACTGGCATGTCCATCGGTCGTGTCGACCAGTACATGTATCCGTTCTACAAGCACGATATCGAGACTGGCAAGCTCAACAACTTCCAGGCGTTTGAGCTCGCTGGCTGCATGCTCATCAAGATGAGCGAGATGATGTGGATCACCAGCGAGGGCGGCTCGAAATTCTTCGCCGGCTACCAGCCATTCGTCAATATGTGCGTCGGCGGCGTCACCCGCGATGGGCGCGACGCGACGAACGAGCTGACCTATCTGCTGATGGACGCTGTGCGCCATGTCAAGATCTACCAGCCATCGCTGGCCTGCCGCATTCACCAGAAATCGCCGCAGAAATATATGAAGAAAATCGTCGACGTCATTCGCAGCGGCATGGGCTTCCCAGCCTGCCATTTCGACGACACCCACATCAAGATGATGCTCGCCAAGGGCGTGTCCATCGAAGATGCGCGCGATTATTGCCTCATGGGATGCGTTGAACCGCAGAAGTCTGGCCGTCTCTATCAGTGGACGTCGACGTCCTACACGCAATGGCCAATCTGCATCGAGCTCGTGCTCAACCACGGCGTGCCGCTCTGGTATGGCAAGCAGGTCACACCGGATCTCGGCGATCTCGACCAGTACAAAACCTACGAGCAGTTCGACGCCGCCGTTAAAGAGCAGATCAAATATATCACCAAATGGACAGCCGTCGCCACCGTCATCAGCCAGCGCGTACACCGCGAGCTGGCGCCAAAACCGCTCATGAGCATCATGTACGAAGGCTGCATGGAAAGCGGCCGCGACGTTTCTGCCGGCGGCGCCATGTATAATTTCGGCCCTGGCGTTGTCTGGTCCGGGCTGGCGACGTACGCCGACGCGATGGCAGCGATCAAAAAGCTCGTGTTCGACGACAAGAAATACACGCTGCGCCAGCTCAACGACGCCCTCGTCGCTGACTTCCAGGGCTACGAGCAGATCCGTCAGGATTGTCTGAATGCGCCAAAATATGGCAACGACGACGACTATGCAGACTACATCGCTGCCGATCTCATCAATTTCACTGAGATGGAGCACAGAAAATACAAAACTCTGTATTCCGTGCTCAGCCACGGCACCCTCTCCATCTCCAACAACACGCCATTCGGTCAGATGACCGGCGCTTCCGCTGGCGGCCGCGCTGCCTGGACGCCGCTGTCCGACGGCATCAGCCCAACCCAGGGCGCAGATTTCAAGGGCCCAACCGCCATCATCAAATCTGTGTCGAAAATGAGTAACGACAACATGAACATCGGCCTCGTGCACAATTTCAAGCTCATGGCTGGCCTGCTCGATACGCCGGAAGGGGAACAGGGCATCATCACCCTGCTGCGCACAGCCTGCGCCCTCGGCAACGGCGAGATGCAGTTCAACTACATGGACAACAAAACCCTGCTCGACGCACAGAAACATCCTGACCGCTACAAGGACCTCGTCGTCCGCGTCGCTGGCTACAGCGCGTTCTTCACCGAGCTTTGCAAGGATGTGCAGGATGAGATCATCAGCCGAACCGTTCTGACTGAGCTCTAAGGCGTTCGCGGGACAGGAGAGAGAAAATGGAAAACCAAAACATTGGGCGCAAAGCCTTCATATTTAATAAGCAGAAATACAATCTATATGATGGTCCTGGTGTGCGGTCCATGGTCTTTTTCAAAGGCTGTCCCCTGCGTTGCAAATGGTGCGCCAATCCCGAAGGACTGGAACGCAAGTTTCAGATCATGCTCAAGCCGACAGCCTGCGTCAGCTGTGGCGCCTGTGTGGCAGTTTGCCCGCAGCACATCCACAGCATCACAGCAAACGGCGAGCATCTGATCAACCGTGCCATCGACTGCATCGGCTGCGGCAGCTGTGTGCGCGCCTGTATGCAGTCGGCGTTGAAGGTTGCCGGCGAACAGGTTCCGGTGAGCGATCTTCTCGCTTACCTGGAAGAGGACCGCGTGTTCTACGAGCAGTCCGGCGGCGGTGTGACGCTTTCCGGCGGCGAGGTCACGTCTCAGCCGGAAGCGGCGATCAATCTTCTGGAAGCGTGCAAACGCGAAGGCTTGCACACCGCCATTGAAACCTGCGGCTACGCGAAAAAAGATGTGCTGCTCAGATTTGCAGAAGTCGTCGATCTCTTTCTTTTCGACATCAAGCACATGGATCCGGAGCGCCACGCAGAACTCACCGGCGTGCGCAACGAGATGATCCTCGACAATCTCGAGACGCTGCTCCAGCGCCGCCACAATGTGAAGGTGCGGATGCCGCTCCTGAAAGGGATCAACGACAGCGAGCCGGAGATTCGCGCCGTCATCGATTTTCTCACGCCGTATAAGGATCTGAAAAATTTCAAGGGGATCGATCTGCTGCCGTATCACAAGCTCGGCGTCAATAAATACACGCAGCTCGGCATGGATTATGCCATCGACGGCGATCCGAGTCTTTCCGACGACGATCTCGATCGCATTGAAGGCTGGATCAGCGGATCGGATTTCCCAGTGACGGTGATCAGGCACTAGAAAGGAGCCTGGCTATGAACGACAAACCCATGGAAAGGATCATCCAGGAATCGGTGCCTGGCAAACAGGTCACCATCGCCCACGTGATCGCTTCGCCGATGGCGGATATCTACGAGCGTCTCGGCATCGACGAGCAGGGCGCGCTCGGCATCTTGACGTTGACGCCGTGCGAGACCGCGATCATCGCTGCGGATATTGCGACGAAAGCTGCGGAGGTGGAGATCGGATTTCTCGATCGTTTCACAGGCTCGGTCATCATCAGCGGCGATGTGCAGAGTGTGCAGACAGCCCTCGAGGCTGTCACGGAAACGCTGCAGTCGCTGCTCGGATTTGACACCGTGGCTGTGACGAAAACATGAAGAGAAAACGCATCATGATCGCAGGCCCTGCCAGAAGCGGAAAATCTGCCCTCGCCAATTTTCTCAACGGCGAGGAACGACCGCTGAAGCGCACCCTCGACACGAGCTATCGCCAGCGTACGTTGGAGGTGCCGAGCGCGTATCTCGAGAACACGTGGATGTATCAGCATCTCATTGCCCTCGCGCAGGATGCCTGGTGTATCCTCGTGCTCGTCGATCAGGAAAATCCGCAGCCGCTGTACTCGCCGGGATTTGCACAGATCTTTCGCTGCCCGGTGGTGGGCGTCATCAGCAAATGCGATCTGGCGCCGCAAAACCGAGCGCTTGTCGAGCGCCAGCTGGCTGAGATCGGCGTCGCGGCTCCGTATTTTGCGGTGAGCATGGTGACGGGAGAAGGTCTGGAGGATCTCAAAAAATATTTGCAAGAACTGGAGGGAGGGCGGAAGCATGAAGTTCATCACAGAAAATGATCTCAGGGCGCTGTATAAAGCACAGCCCTTTTCATCCTACGATCCGAAGGAAGGGGAACGGCTGACGCCTGGCGCCAGACAATTTCTCATCGACAGAGGGATCAATATGTACGGCGGGCGCAGCGAAAAATCGCAGGCGCGTGCTGCACGATCAGCAGATCCTGTCGGGGCAGCATCCGAGCATGAAAAACGCTGGCTCAAGCTGAAACTGGAAGCGGAGCGCCTGCGATTTCTGCGGGCCGAGAAGAAACTGCTCGCCAGTGATGTGCAGATGGCGCAGCAGCTGACTGCGCTGAGCCGACAGCTTTCGCTGCTTGCGCTCTGCACATCCGACAATTACGAGGTGGCGGATTTATTCTGCACAGGCTGTGCCGGTATGGACGAGGAAAATTTTTCCCAGCCGCTTTCCGATTGTGTTGCAGTCAACGAATTCTGCATGCAGCTGGAACAGGCGGAAGCCTTGCTCACACTGGCTGAGTTGCGCAGCGACCTGCGCCTGCTGCAGCTGGAGCTCGCTGAGAAGATCCACGACGAAAAGCTGCAGGAAAAACTGACGACGAAATTGAACCAGATCATTAACCGACTGTCACAGCTGATATGTCAAACGATGGGAGGCAGAGCATGTCAGAGGAACGCATGAATTTTACAGCCTGCGACGAAATGGTCGCAGCTTTTGAAAAAGTGATCGCGACGCCGCTCACGCACAAATCTTCGATCTATTACACCGGCGTCGATCTCGGCACTGCCTGCGTGGTCATCGCGGTGCTCGACGAAAACAAGCAGCCGATCGCCGGCGCCATGCGCTACGCAGACGTTGTGCGCGATGGTATGGTCGTTGACTACATCGGCGCGGTGCAGATCGTGCGCGAGCTGAAGGAAGAGATCGAAGCCAAGCTCGGCGTCGAACTCGTCTACGCTGCTGGTGCGATCCCGCCGGGAACCGACACCCTCGACGGCGGCGCTGTGAAAAACGTCATCGAAGGCGCCGGGTTTGAATGCACAAATCTGCTCGACGAATCCACAGCAGCCAATCTGGTGCTCCAGATGAAAAACGGCGCCGTTGCGGACATTGGCGGCGGCACCACCGGGATCTCGATCTTCAAAGACGGCGACGTTTCCTACATCGCCGACGAGCCAACCGGCGGCACTCATTTTTCGCTGGTCATTGCCGGCGCGTATGGAAAATCTTTCGCAGACGCCGAGCTCTATAAACGCGACGACGCGCATCACAAGGAGCTCATGCCGGTTGTGCGTCCCGTCATCGACAAGGTGGCGACGATCATCAGCCGTCACATAGAAGGACACGATGTGGACGCGATCGCGCTGGTCGGCGGCACCTGCTGCTTCACAGGCATTGAGGGCGTCATCGAAAAACGCACCGGCGTGCCAACGCACAAGCCGAAAAATCCAATGTTCGTGACGCCGCTCGGCATTGCGCTTAGCTGCAAGCCGGAAGCGATCGAGGAGTGAGGGTCATGGATATTCGCATCATCAAGTCGCCGTCGGCAGGCACCGTCGATATTCTGCTCCGGCGCAAGGGCTCGGACAGAAATACCCTGCCGCCCTGCACAGACGCCATCGGGCTTGTGCAGGGAAAAATGATCGACATGGTCGTGGCGGCAGACATTGCAGAAAAAGCGGTGGGCGTCACCGTCGAAGATATTCGCGGCAGCTGCCCGCAGAATATGATCCTGCTGGCGATATTTGGCGACACGGCGTCGGTCGAATCGGCGCTGGCGCAGATCCAGCAGGAAGTACAGGGAGGGACACGGTACACATGCTTACAGCAAAATTGACTGGCCACATCTGGTCGACGCGCAAAGCAGAGTCGCTGAATGGACTCAAGCTGATGCAGGCGGAGATCATTGGCGGTGGCAGTGATTCCGGCAAGCGGATCATCGTCGTCGACATCATCAGCGCCGGCATCGGCGATCGCGTGATCATCACCACCGGCTCCTCTGCCAGACGCATGCTCGGCAATGACGACGTTCCTGTGGATGCCGTCGTCGTCGGCATCATAGATGAAGATTGCAGTTTTGAATAAAGCGGGGTGTGAGAATGAACCTGATAGAACAAATACGGAATGCGGGGGTCATTGGCGCCGGGGGCGCTGGTTTTCCGACCCATGCCAAGCTCGCATCCGAAGCAGAATATATTTTAGTGAACGGCGCCGAGTGCGAACCGCTGCTGCGCGTGGACCAGCAGCTCATGGCGCTCTATCCTGACGAGATCATCAAGGGATTTGAGATGGCCGGGCGTGCTGTGAACGCGCAGCACGCGATCATCGGCATCAAGAAAAAGCACGACAAAGTCATCGCGCTTCTGCGCGAGCGCATCCAGGCCCTCGGGCTGGCAGATTTTGTCGAGGTGAAAGAGCTGGCGGATGTGTATCCCGCTGGCGACGAGCAGGTGCTCGTTCATGAGCTGACCGGACGCGTCGTGCCAGAGGCTGGCATTCCGATCGCTGTCGGCTGCGTCGTCGTCAATTCGGAGACAGCGCTCAATATCTACAAGGCGAGCCAGGGCCAGCCAGTGACAGAAAAATACATCACCATCGCTGGCGATGTGCCGCGCCGCCTCACTGTGAAGGTTCCTGTCGGAACGCCGATCATCGACGTGCTGAAGCTTTCCGGCATCGACGATTTCACAGACTACGCTGTGATCGACGGCGGCCCGATGATGGGGCCAGTGATGAAAGATCTTGGCGGCTACATCTCAAAGAAAAACAAGGGCTTTATTATTTTACCAAAGCGCCATCCACTCATCGCCAAAAAATCGACGACGCTGGAACAGGCCAGACGCGTGAACAAGGCCACCTGCGAGCAGTGCCGCATGTGCACCGATCTCTGCCCACGTTATCTGCTGGGCCACAACATGCAGCCACACAAAATGATGCGGGCGCAGAATTATTTCACCGGTGATCTCGCAGGAACAGAGCTCGCGCAGCTCTGCTGCCAGTGTAATCTCTGCGAATTGTTCAGCTGTCCAGCCGGGCTCCATCCAAAAATGGCCAACCTCTTTTTCAAAGGGCTGCAGCAACAGGAGGGTATTCGCTACCAGCGCGAGAAAGATGTTTTCGAGCCACGCAGCATGCGCCCCTATCGCCAGGTGCCATCCAAGCGCCTGATCGCGCGTCTCGGGCTGCATGATTTTGACCAGCCAGCGCCAATGAGCGAGGAAACCGTGACGCCGAATGTGATCCGCATCTCCACCCGTCAGCATGTCGGCGCGCCGGCTGTGCCAACGGTCAGCGTTGGTGCGCATGTGGAAGCAGGACAGAAGATCGGCGAGATCGCGCAGGATAAGCTCGGCGCTGCGATCCATGCGAGCATCAGCGGCAGCGTGAGCGAAGTGACACCCTATTATATAGAAGTAAGGAGATAGAACAATGCGGGCAATAGGTATGGTTGAATTTAACAGTATCGCCAAAGGCATCTACGCGGCCGACCAGATGGCCAAGATCTCTGAGGTGGAGTTCGCAGCAGCCACCTCCACCTGTCCGGGAAAATACATCGCCATCGTTCACGGCGATGTGGCGGCGGTGGAAGATTCTGTGCGCATCGGCGAGCGCATGGCAGGAGAGTTCTTCATCGACTCGATCATCATCCCGAACGTCGATCCTGGCGTTTTCCCGGCGATCACCGGCGCAACAATGCCGGAGCGCGTGCAGGCCGTGGGCATCATGGAATCCTTCTCGCTGGCGACGATGATCGTCTGCGCAGATGCGATCCTCAAAGCTGCTGAGCTCGAACCGATCGAACTGCGTCTCGGCAATGGCCTCGGCGGAAAAAGCTACTTCACCTACACCGGCGATGTGGCAGCTGTTCAGGCTGGCACCGATGCCGGGCTGGAGATCGCGAAGGAAAAAGGACTCCTCGTTGATGCCGAAGTCATTCCGTCGCCATCGGAGCTTTTGATCCCAACTTTATTATAAATGATAGAAAATAACGCAGGCGAAAGGATGTGATCCAATGAAAAAACTGATCTGTGCCAAGGATGTGGAACACGCTGTGGCAGCAGGCGAACACGTCATCTACGTGGACGCGAGCACCATCATCACGCCGTCAGCGCGCGACGTTGCCGCAAATGCCGGGATTTCTTTCAGCGAAGGCTGCGCGCCGACAGCGACAACCGCAGCAGATTCTGCGGCGAGCACTGCCTGTGAAAAAACTGCGCCAGAGACAGCGGGAACGCTTGACAGCAACCTGATCTATAAAGCGCTGCAGATCCTTACAGAAAAAGGCATGCTCGGTCAGCTGATGAACGCCGTCGGCGTGGACGCGCCATATGTATCAGAAAGCGACAGCGCCGGCATGGTCAAGCTCGTACGGAGCAATACGGCAAAATTCCAGCCGCTGGATACCGGACATCCCGGTGACCAGGTGTATTACAACGAACTCATCGGCGCTGGCGACGGCGTGCCGCTGAACGCTGGCTTTATGACGATCGATCGCTGCACGTTTTCCTGGAACGTGGACTGTCAGGAGATCTACTACGTCATCGATGGAACCCTGACGGTTGAAAAAGACGGACGTGTTTTCACAGCCGGTGTCGGCGACTGTCTGCTCTTCAAACGCGGTGCGCGTTTGACTTTCGGCACGCCGGGCAAGGTGAAGGTTTTCTACGTTACACATTGAGTACTGACCAAGGAGGTTAATCATGGAAGCTATCGGTATGATCGAAACCTATGGATTGGTCCCTGCCATCGAAGCAGCGGACGCTATGTTAAAAGCCGCCGAAGTGCGACTCTTGGAAAGAGATTTTGTCAAAGGCGGGATCGTCACCATCATCGTCACCGGTGATGTCGCAGCGGTCAAGGCCTCTGTGGATGCTGGCGCAGCAGCTGCAGCGCGTTTGGGCGAAAATTGCCTGCGCACCCAGCACGTGATCCCTCGTCCGCATCCGGAAGTGGGCGAATGCATCGTCAATCCCATCCCGCTCGCAGAGCTCCGCGAACAGGGAGATTGTCCCAGGCGAGGCTTGAGTGAAAAAGCGCTGAGCGCTGAACCGCTAGCCGTTGTCAGGGATGTCGCAGAATCCTCGTCAGAAGATCAGGACGCGATCACCATCGCTGAACTCACAAAAGAAAACCTCGATCGATTGATCGAGAGCCACGGCGTCGCAGCCGTGATGAACGCGCTCGCGTCGGAAAAAGTCGTGGCGCTGAGAAATCTCGCTCGTGAATATGACGATCTGGCGATCGCCGGACGCGCAATCTCCAAGGCGAACAAGGAAACCTTGCTCGCAGAACTCACAAAACATTACGAAGCAGAAAAATGATCACAATAGATAAAGGAGGTCGCCCTTTAAATGGAAAATATTGATTACGATTTACGGTCGGTACAGGAAGCCAGAGATCTGGCCCGCAAGGGACAGATCGCTACAGAAAAACTGGCAACCTACACAGAAGATCAGATCGATCGCATCATCCGCAATATGGTGCGCGTCGCTGAAGAAAATGCTGTGACCCTCGCACAGATGGCAGTCGAAGAAACTGGATTCGGCAAGGTTGCCGACAAAACGTATAAAAACCACATGGCATCCACCCTGCTGTACGATGCCATCAAAGATATGAAGACCATCGGCGTGATCCACGAGGATCCTGCCCTCGGCACCATGGATGTGGCAGATCCTGTTGGTCTGCTCATGGGCATCGTGCCATCCACCAATCCAACCTCGACAGCGATTTTCAAATCGATCATTGCCGTCAAAGCGCGCAACGCCATCGTCTTTTCTCCGCATCCATCTGCAGTGAAATGCACCGCACGCGCTGCTGAGCTCATGGCGCAGGCCGCTGTCGAAGCTGGTGCGCCGGAAAATACCATCGGCTGCATCACCAAGACCTCGATGCCAGCGACCAATGAGCTCATGCACTGCAAGGAAGTGAAGATGATCATCGCCACCGGTGGTCCGGGCATGGTAAAAGCTGCGTACAGCGCCGGCAAACCAGCGCTCGGCGTCGGCGCCGGGAATTCTCCAGCGTACATCGAGCGCACCGCCAATATCAAACAGGCTGTGACAAACATCATCGCATCGAAAACGTTTGACTACGGCACGATCTGCGCGTCGGAGCAGTCCATCATCTGCGAAGAATGCAACAAGGATGCTGTCATCGCCGAGCTGAAAGCGCAGGGCGCGTACTTTATGAGCCCAGAGGAAACAGACAAGGTCTGCAAGCTCCTCTTCAAAAATGGCGGCCACGCCATGAACGCCAAATTTGTCGGTCGCTCTCCGCTCGTCATCGCCAGCGCAGCTGGGATTTCTGTGCCGGAAAACACCACCGTGCTGATCGGGCCACAGGGCGGCGTCGGTGATGGCTATCCGCTTTCCTACGAAAAACTCACCACCGTTCTTGCGTTCTACGTCGTCAAGGACTGGCACGAAGCTTGCGATCTTTCGATCGCGCTCCTGCAGAACGGCATCGGTCACACGATGAGCCTGCACACAGAGGATCGCAACATCATCCTCGAATTTACGCGCAAGCCAGCCAGCCGCATTCTCGTGAATACCGGCGGCAGTATGGGCGGCACTGGCGGCAGCACAGGTCTTGTGCCATCCTTCACCCTTGGCTGCGGCACCTGGGGCGGCAGCTCGACGTCGGAAAATGTCAGCCCGCTGAATCTCATTAATATCAAGAAGGTCGCCTTCGGTCTCAAAAACTGTGCAACCATGGTTGCGGACGATCCAACCTTCAACCATCCAGAGCTGGGCAGCATTCCTGGCGCTTTCGGCAACACCGCTGCGAATACGCAGCGCATCAGCGCGAGCGCACCGACTGCCTGCGCAGGGAGCACCTATCTTTCCCCTGAGCAGTACCAGAACGGCGGCTGCACGACAGGCTGCAAAAATGGCGCGAACATTGGCGACGAGATCGACGCCAAGCAGCTGAACGAGATCGTCGAAATGCTCGCAAAAGTGCTGCGAGGTGAGTGAGATGGCCAGCAAGGAATATGAAGTGCTCATGCAGGCGCTGCTCAAAGCCGTGCAGGAGGCTTCCAAAGAAAATGCGGCCAGCAACGCCACTGGCGTGCCGGTGGGGATTTCCAACCGTCACATCCATCTTTCACAGGCGGATCTGGATCAGCTTTTCGGCGCAGGCTATCAGCTGACACCGATGAAAGAGCTTTCTCAGCCGGGACAATTCGCCTGCAAAGAAACAGTCACCATCTGCGGACCAAAGGGCGCGATCGAAAAAGTGCGCGTGCTCGGTCCGGTGAGAAAAGAAACCCAGATCGAGATCGTCGCCGGCGACTGCTTTAAGCTCGGCGTGAAAGCGCCAGCCAAACTTTCCGGCGATCTCGCTGGAACGCCAGGTATCACCGTCGTTGGTCCCAAAGGATCTGTGCAGACGGCGCAGGGGCTCATCGTCGCTCAGCGTCATATCCACATGGCGCCAGCAGACGCGCAGGCTTACGGCGTGCAGGATGGGCAGATCGTCAAGATCCGCGTGGGCGGATTACGCGGCGGCATTTATGACAACGTTGCCATTCGTGTGACCACAAGTTCAAAACTGGAATGTCATCTCGACACCGAAGAAGCCAATGCGATGGGTGTCGCAGGGACTGTAGAGATTGTTCACTAATTAAAATTAAGAATAAAAAGCAAAATTTAGGAGGAAATCAACATGACTAAGAATGAAGCACTCGGTATGATCGAAACCAAAGGTTTGGTAGGCGCCATTGAAGCAGCAGATGCCATGGTAAAGGCTGCAAACGTTACCCTCATCGGTAAGGAATTTGTCGGCGGCGGGCTCGTCACCGTTATGGTCCGCGGCGATGTCGGCGCTGTCAAGGCTGCGACTGACGCTGGTGCTGCTGCTGCGCAGCGCGTTGGCGAACTGCTCAGCGTACACGTTATCCCACGTCCACACGCTGAAGTTGAAGACATTCTGCCACAGAAGTAAACTACACGCATAGAAAATGCCCCAAGCTGACGATCCGTCGGCGTGGGGCATTGCTGTTTTATGAGAGATTGATAAAGCGCTGCAAAATGGCTGCGAGCTGTGCGCGCGTTGCGCCTTCGCGCGGAGCCAGGGTGGTGTCGGTGAGACCGGTGATGAGTCCCTGCTCGACGCCCCAGCGCATGGCGTCTTCTGCCCATGGCGAAATGGTGGCGGCGTCTGTGTAACGGTCGAGATCAGCGCCAGCTGTTGGCGCGTTGCTGTAGCGATGGAGCATGGTGATGAGCTCTTCGCGGCTGACGCTGTCGTTTGGCCGCAGACCATCGGAAATATTGTTTTCAATGGCCCAGGATTGCACGCCGCTGTACCATTCATCACCGTCTGGCAGATCCTGCGCGTTTGCCTGGCGGGCGAGGGTGGCCCAGATCATGGCGCGGGTGACAGACGTTTGCGGTCCGAAGAGCGTGTCGGAGACGCCGATCATGAGCCCGTTTTCGTAGACGTAGCGCACCGGCTCAAAGAACCAGTCGCTGGAGAACACGTCGTCAAACGGCACAGCGTCCTCGCCGATTTTGGCGAAGCGCACGTCGAGACTGACGGCGCTGTCTGGCATGTTGAAGGTGTAGCGGCCGTTTCCTTCGGCGCGGATCTCGATGCGGCGTCCGGCGTCAGCGGTGACGCTGAGCGCGTCGAGGGTGTAGCCGGCGTCTGGAGAAACGGTGAGGGTGACGACGGTGTCTTTGGCGGCGGCAGTCGGTGAAATGAGAATGCTGCCGTGCTCAGGCTTCTCCGAGATCTGGACAGGATAGAGCGGGCTGTCGCTTGGTCCAGGTGTGCTGCCGGTGCCGCGGGTGATCTGAAGGGTGATGGTGCTGTCGCTTTTGCCGTCTGCGCTGACGCGCAGCTGGAAGTTTTTCGTTTCACCTGGCGCAAGCGATACGGCGCTGCTCCAATCGCCGGAGCTGAGCGTTTCACCATCGAGGCTGATGCGGTCGCCGCTCTGCGCCATGAGCTGCACGCTTTCTGCTTCCAGCGGCAGCGTGACGCTCTGCGCGTTTTCGCTGACATCGAGATGCTGCGTCGTATCGCCATAGCGCACGGCGAGATCGCTGAGCAGAGCCGTGGCGCGAGTGAAGGTGCGGCTGGTGGTGTTGCCGCGTTTGCCATCTGCTTCGGCGTAAGCGCGAATGGTGACGCTGTCACCTGCGGCGTCGAGCGCGTCTAGGCTGATCGGGCCGGTGTAGCGCTGGAAACTGTCGCCGTCGCTCCAGTAAATGTCTGCTTCGCCTGTGGTAGAAAGCGAGAGGCTGGTGCCGTCGGCGACAGGACCTTCCATTTTGGAGAAGCGTACCTGTGGCACTGCAGCGCCGGAATCTGGCAGCGGATTGGTGAAGCCTTTGATGCAGACGTTGGTGATGTAGTAGTGGTTGTCCGTCGGTCCGGCGACATCCTGCCAGCCGTTCTGCGTGTAGATGTAGCTTTCGCCGCCGTCACCCATGTAGACAGGCACATAATTGTCCGATGGCATTGGGCACCATTCGATCGGCACTGGCAGCGTGTAGCCAGGATTTTCAAAGGTGACGACGATGCTGAATTGCTCGCCGGCTCTGAGCGCAACAGGCTCGTCAAGCTCGATGGTGTGGTAGCCGGCGTAGGTTTCGCGGCCGCTCTGTTCAGCGAGGGCGCAGGTGCCGGAAGTTGGTTCTCCGTCTTCTACGCCTGTGTAAACGGAGATGTGATAGCGGGCGCCGGCGTCGGTTGTGTAGAAGGAGACAGCTTCCAGCTGCTCGTCGCTTTCGGCGGTAAAAATATTCGCCGCTGTGCCGCTGGTTGGGTTGTTCGGATCTGTGGCGATCGAGTAGGACCAGCCGACGGTGTCGTACTGATAGTTGTGGGCGTAATTGTTGGCTTCTTCAAGCAGATAGGCATTGCCGCAGGCGATGGTCTGGTCTTCGTAGGAAAGCCAGAAATAGCCGTCGTCGCCCCAGCTGTTGCCCCAGCTGTTGCGCACCAGCCAGGCACCGTCGTGCTCTGGCTGATTGCCGGCGACAAAGTTTTCTTTTGGATAGTTGTCGTCCCAGCCAACGATGAGCACCGCATGGTCCGAAGCTCGGGGGACGTTGTTGTACACAGCGTGGGTGGATGGATTGTAGGTGCTGAGCCCGTGGGAATAGTAATTTGTGCTGACTGGACCGACGGTCATGATCAGCTGTTTGGTGATGGAATCCGGGACGTGGTTGTCTGTGCCAGGACCGGAATAGCTGCCAGTCGGCATGTAGTAGGCGTCCTGCAAATGATAATCGGCAGTGTAGCGCAGACTTTCGTCGAGATGCGGCCGTTCGTTCGTCAAAAGCGGCGCCTTGTCGTTCGTCACTGGCCCTTTCCAGGCAGCCAGCGTGCCGACGGCGCGGGCATCGTTGCCGCCAGTGAGATAAGGATCAGACAGCGGCGCATATTCTTCCTCTTCGTTGCCGTGGTAACAGAACCAGGCCGTGTGCATCGGCGAAAGCGTCAGCTGCGGAAATTGATCGCGGATGCTGCCCGCCGCTGAAGAATTTGCAGCGATCGCCCAGCAGACGCCGAGATCGCCCTGGTTCACCACAGAATCCACCAGCCCGTATTCGCGCAGATCGTAGCTTGACGGCAAGCTGCCGCGGCTCGTGCGCGTCTGCGCCTGATCCGCCAGCGCTGCGTAGCTTTCGCTGAGATAGGAAAAATCCTGTGCCGACGGCGCCGGCCCCTGGCGACCATTTTCGATCCATTCCGTGTAGGCTGGATTGATGCGGCTTTCGTCGATCACCGCCGGTGAGGCTTCGCTTGCAAGCGCCGGTGCCGCTGTGAGCAAAAATGCAGCCGCCAGAAGACTGCTGAGTAAACGTTTATGGTTCAAGGAGAATCCCTCCTGTTGCATTAAAGTAAGTGCGCGCAGTTTCGGCGGCGCGCCTGTTATCTACTATAATAACGGACCAGCGCCTTCTTCGCAATTAAATAATGACCGCCGAGGACAACTTCTGCTCGCGCGCGGCAACAAATCGTTGCAGAGGCGGGGCGCCGTGCAACAATTTGGAGCTATGGAATCTATTATAGATGGTATAAAATAAAAGGAAATATATATCATATGGAGAGAGGATGATCACCTGTGGAAGAAAATCAGGAAATACGTTCTGCGGCGCTCGATCTGGACACGCTGAAAACGCGCGCAGCGCGCTGTGTGTGCAAATACTGTGGCAGCCCGCTGAAGGTTGAACGTATCATGTATCATAATTGTGAGGCGGCGCGCAGTGAGTTGTTTTGCCCAAAATGCGGCCGCATTGAATTTGGTGTTGAACGCGAGGTGTATCTGGCGGCGAAATATTACGTCGACACCTTTCATTTTAATATGTATCAGGGGCTGGAAGACAATGAGCAGCGCCGCCGCATGAACATCGCCAAGATCAGCGAGATCATGGACTGGCAGAACGACAAGCTCGGCATCAGCGATGAAAACGGTTTTTGCGTGCCCCTCGATATCAAGCCAGACGCGCTGGGCCGCACCAGCATTTTCCGCGACAGCGACCTGGCAGAAGGGGAGTGAGCGCCGTGGAGAACACGCCTATCATCGATGTGCATGGGCTGTCGTGTAAATCCGGCAACAATTATCTGCTGCACGATGTAAACTGGAAGGTTTATCCTGGCGAGCACTGGGTCGTTTTCGGCCTCAACGGCAGCGGCAAGACCACGCTCCTCGGCGCAGTCGCCGGATTCCAGCCATATACCCATGGAACCTTGCGCGTATTCGGCGAAGAATACAGCGACGAGAATATTTTCCGTCTGCGCCGACGCATCGGCTTTGTTTCGAGTTCGTTTTTTGACAAAGTTGTCGCCGAGGAGGCCGTGATCAATATCGTGCTCTCAGGTCTGTTTGGCAGCCTTGGCGTGCGCGGCAAAGTCAGCGATCGCGCGCGCGTTGAAGCAGAGATGCTGCTGGCCACATTTGGCCTTGAGGAAAAGATCGACTATCCGTTTAAGATGCTCTCTAAGGGCGAGCGCCAGAATGTGCTCATTGCGCGCGCACTGCTCGTGCGTCCGGACATTCTCATTCTCGATGAGCCTGGAACTGGCCTGGACGTTCTTGCCCGCGAGAAGACCCTTTACATGGTGCAGCAGCTTGCCCGCGAAACAGGCACCGCCATCATTTACGTCACCCATTATCCAGAAGAGCTGCGACCAGAATTCGATCAATGTCTGATGCTGCGCCGTGGACGCGTTTACAAAAAAGGCGCGACTGCAGAGCTGTTCAGCGAGGAAAATCTCGATAACTTCCTGCAGGAAGACATCCAGCTGCATTACGATACCGATGGCAACTACGTGCTCCGCGCCGAAAAACCATCTGCGCTCTACGACCTTCTGCAGAAATATAAAGCGAACAAACAGAAGGAGGTGGGCTGAAAATGGGAACACGCGACGATATGTGCGGCATTGATGTTGCCCGCATGGCAGAGCTTAGCGGCTTTGCCGAAGAGATCACCATCATCGGCTGCGTCTACAAGCAGGACGGAGACGTGCTCTATCGCGTCACCGATGATCCGGACGAAGCTTACCATTTTTACGAAAATGCTGCGCGCCAGGGCATCCTGCCGACGCTTCCGCAGATCTATGTGCGGCGCGAGATCATTCCTGCCGGTCAGCGCGAGCGCATGACAGACGAAGCCAAACTGACCTGTGCGCGACAGATGCGCGACGCATTCGACAGCCGTTTCTGGCAATGCTTCGATGCGCTTGCTGCCACTCCGGCAGCAAACAGCGCCGCCGATATTTTGGAACGCTACCGGAAAGATCTGGAAGGCCGCTACGCGCGGGAGCCGCTCGATCTTTTCAGCGTCTTTCTTGATGAAGCGCTCGAGCGCCATCGACTATCGACAGAAGCCTATGCCGATTTTGCCGGCTGGCTGGAAGAAAACTACGAAAAAATGGCCGACGACTGGATCGTCAAGGAACAATACGAGCGCACCTTCTACGGTTTTGCGTCTTATAAAGATCCAGCGAGCCTCAACGTGCGCGTAGACACTGCGCCGTTTAATCTCCTGCAAAAGCAGCAGGAGATGCGTCGGCAGGGCGTTGCTGCCACGCCGATCTTCCGCAAAACCGTGCAATATAAAGAAAGCTCCGCCGTTGCCAAAGTGCGCCGTGATTTTCAGGATTGGCTGAAGGAGACCATCAAGCGCTTCGCGCTGCCATTCGAGACAGCCATCAGCGGCGACCACGCGATAGCCGCGCCATTTGACACCGCAACCCTTGAGGAACTCTCCGCACCAGCGCAGGAAACGCTGCGCTACTATCTTGGCCTCTGGGGCATGCAGTGAATGAATACGACACGATTCTAAAAAAGGATATGATGAAGAAGAACGCTCTCCAGCGTATGGAAATAAGCAGTCCATCGCTGGGGAGCGTTCACATTTTATGAGATTGTTTCAGGAGCGTTTTCGCGCGCCAGCTCAACAAACGCCCGGCTGACGTCATCGAGCGCAGGCTGCGCGTTGGTGGCGAGCATGATGTCGAGGGTGAGGTCTTCCTCAAAAGGAATGAGCACCGCGTCGTTGTCGGCGATGAGCTGGCTGCCGTCAGAATAATGGCGACTGGAAATGCCGACGTAGCGCCCGGACGCAATGAGCTGTCCGTAGAGCTGACGACTTTGCGTTTGCAGCGCCGGTTCGACATTGCCCAAACGTTGGAGCAGCTGCGTGAAGGGATGTGTTTCGTTGATCTCCGTCTGCAGCATAGCGATCGGCTGCTGCATCAATTCAGCGATGCTTATCGTTTTGCGCTTCGCCAATGGCGATTGCGCGCCGGCGACGCAGATGTATTCATCCTTCATAAAAGGCTGGAGCCGCACCTGATCGACGTATGGCGTGAAGACTTCCCGATACGCTTCGTTGTGCATGATGACCACCAGCGCCAGGCCATTGTGGTGCAGCGAGACATATTGCATGCAGTCAAGGGTGTTGGCCTCCTTGATCTGATAGCGCACCTTGGGATAGAGCGCGCTGAAATCGCTGAGCAGCGAAGGCATCGCGACAGCGTTTGAGATTGGCGTGCCCCAGAGAAGCAGCTCGCCTTCCAGATCCTTTTGGCGCGTCATGTGTGCCAGCTCAAGCCGCACCTGCTGGAAAGCTTTCACCGTTTCGCGCGCCACCGGTAAGAGCACCTCGCCCTCTGGCGTCAGCGTCATGCCCTTGGAGCTGCGCACAAAAAGCTGCGCCTCCATTTCTTCTTCAAGTTGGCGGATGATTTTGCTGACACTCTGGTGCGTCGTGTAAAATTCCAGACTGGTTTTGGTGATCGAATGATTCTCCGCCAAAGCCAGAAAATATTTCAAATGTTACGCACGCATAGCAGGACCTCCAATCTCATAGCGGTTTTCGTGTGAATGCTCTATCTTTTATTATAGCATGTTGTGGAGAAACGGCAAAAGAAAACCTGGAAGCATGCAACGATTTCTTACACGTTTTGAAAAACATGCAATAAGCAGGACCTATGCGTGCTATAAACGTCGGCCTATAATAAAGCCATGATCAAACATCAACAAATTTCCAAAAGGAGTGTAATTAAAATGGCTTTAACAGACAAGGTATTGATGCTCGGTGTTGACGGCTTGGACCCAAGCCTGACAAGAAAATTCGTCGACCAGGGCAAACTCCCTAACATTCAGAAATTCATCGAACGCGGTGCGCAGAAGCACGATCTGAAACTTCTTTGCACCCCTCCAACGATCACTCCCCCACTGTGGACGACGCTGGCTACCGGCGCACTGCCTGTCACCCACGGCATCACCTGCTTCTGGCGTCAGGATCCAGTACACCTGGACACCGCTGGTTATAACCTCGACAGCCGTCTCTGCCACGCAGAACCACTGTGGAACGTTACCGCAGAAGCCGGCATGAAGACCCTCGTATGGCACTGGCCTGGCAGCTCCTGGCCTCCAACCAGCGACAGCCCAAATCTCCATGTTGTCGATGGTACCCAGCCAGCAGCGCCAAACTCCGGCGTTGCCAAGATCGAAATGGACAAGATGACCTATGCATCTACCCGCTTTGAAAAAGTAAATTATAAGCCAGGCGCGACCAACAATACTGGCGCTGGCTGTGTCATCGAAGATGTTCCTGAAGCAGATGATACTTTTGATACTTCCAGCGTTCTTGGCGGCGATGCGATGAGTATGCGCAACATTATCCTTACCCATTCTGACGGTGAAGATGGCATCGAGGACGTACCTGTCGATCTTTGCAACTCTCCAATCAAAGAAGCTACCGGCTGGGCAGACGCTCCAGAAGGCGCCAAGAAATTCTACGTCATCACTTCTAACGGTGTCGTTCGTCGCCCTTGCCTCGTGCTGAAAAATGAAGAGGGCGTTTACGACCGCGTTGCTTATTATCACAGCAAGAAAGATCCAGAACCTATCGTTGTTCTGAAAGTTGGTGAATACACCTCTGATGTTGTCGATGAATTTGTATTTAAAGATGAGAAAGTACTGGGAAATCGCAACATGCTTTTGACCTCTCTGTCTGAAGACGGTAACGAAGTGCATCTCTGGATGAGTAAAGCGTTTGATATCTCCCACGATAACCTTTTCCACCCAAGAAGCCTTTATCAGCAGGTTGTAGAAAATTGTGGACATGTACCACCAAACCCAACCTTCGGCGGCAAACAGCTCGATGTTATCAATCAGATCATGCTTCCAACCTGGGATGTGCTCTGCCAGTGGCAGGCCGATGCCCTGAACTACATCATTGACACCAACGGCTACCAGGTCGTTTTCAGCCACATCCATAATGTTGATGGGATGGGCCATATGTTCTGGTATTATGGTAAGAACCGTCCGATCATGGGCAAGATGGAAGAAGAAGGCTATCAAGCTGCGATTGAAGAAGCATATAAGCAAACCGACCGCTACCTTGGCCGCTTCCTGCACTATCTTGATGAAGGCTGGACCATCACCATCTTCTCCGACCATGGTCTGCTGACTCCGGAAGAAGAAGAAAAGCCACTCATCGGCGATGCCTTTGGCTGCAATGTTGGTGTTCTTAGCGAACTTGGCTACACAGTACTTAAAAAAGATGAAAACGGCAATCCGATCAAAGAGATCGATTGGGAAAAGACCCGTGCCGTTGCTACCCGCGGTGGTCAGATCTACATTAACCTCAAGGGCAAATATCCAACCGGTATCGTCGATCCAGCCGACAAGTATGAACTGGAACGTCAGATCATCGACGATTTGTACAGCTACCGCTTGAATGGTAAGCGCGTCATTTCTGTGGCCATGCGTAACAAAGACGCCATCAACCTTGGCACCGGCGGCCCAGAATGTGGCGACATCCTCTACTGGCTGGAAGAAGGCGTCAATCGTCTCCATGGCGACGCTCTGCCAGAAGTAAATGGCTACTTTGATACCTGTGTCACGCCTATTTTCATCGCAGCCGGCAAGGGATTCAAAGAAGGCTATGAATGCGACCGCATCATCCGTCAGGCAGATATGGCCCCAACCCTCGCTTACATGCTCGGCGTAAGAATGCCTAAGCAGTGTGAAGGCGCCATCGCTTACCAGATCCTCGAAGATACTGGGATCTGAGTCAATTTGATCAGATAGTCACCTCAAAAAACATTAAAATACTTCACGCTAAGTGCATAGACTGAAAAACGCGGGACCTCTCCTGTGAGTGTCCCGCATTTTTTTAGAAATTTTTAGATAAGAGCATTTGATTTATTATATTATTCAACATTACGCGATTTCATTGTAGTGAAAGAAGGGCTGTTCTATGTCTGAAGCAACAAAACGCGATCTGCTTCCTATTCATATTATCATCATGTTTGCGCTGATTATAGGTTTTCATTTTGTCCCCCAGCTGTTGGCATCACACGCGAAGGTATGAATCTGATTGGCATATTTTTTGCAATGCTCTATGGCTGGACATTTTGTGACCTACTTTGGGTTAGCATGCTGGGGATCGTCGCTATGGCGTTCAGCGGCGTGGTCACTTTGCCGGAATTTTTAGTAATGGGATTCGGCAGTGATACATTGGTCTATATTCTGTTCATATTCTTTTTTACCGGCGTTATTTCTGAAGTTGGTCTCATTGATTACATTTCAAATAAAATGATCAGCTTCAAGTTCCTAACAAATCGTCCCTGGTTGTTTTCCACATTCATTATTATTGGCTCCTACATTTCTTCAGCGTTTATCAATATGTTTGCAGCGATGATTGTTTTCTGGGAGATCGTTTTCATCGTTTCTGAACGTTTTGGTTTCGAGAAGAAAGAGGCATGGCCAACACTCATGATTCTTGGTGTAGCGATGACGAGCATCATTGGCGGTGCAGTCATGCCATATAAGCCGGTTCCAGTTGTTATCTTGTCAACATATAGTGAAACTGCTGGCGTACCGATGGATTTTGCAAAGTATATTCTTTTTGCCTTACCGATCACTTTCCTGTCAATGATGTTCTACATGTTGATTTGCCGTTTCATATTCCGTCCAAACCTCAAGGACCTCGTTCATGTCAGTGTAGATTTTGCGGATCCAACAAAACTGCACCTCGATAAAAAGCAGAAAGTGGCCGTTATTTTCCTGCTGGTTTTCATTTTTATGATGGTTGCGCCAAGCGTATTGCCGGAAGCGTTTTTCCTGACGCAGTTTATTAATGCATTAGGAAATAGTGGGACTGTGTTACTACTTCTGGTCGTGATGTTTTGGATCAAATTTGATGGCGAAGCCCTTTGTGATTTTAAAAAGCTTGCGAAACACGCCAATTATGACGCGTGGGTAACGATGTGCTTCGTTATTCCATTTGCCAGCGTGTTTACCAGTGATGCCACAGGGATTAAGAATACCATTGTTGGCGTGATGCAGCCACTTTTGGCTGGGAAAAGTGAATTGGTATTTATTGTTCTGGCGATTACAATAGCGACCTTCCTTACTAATATTGCTAATAACATGGTCATAGGGGCAATTTTTACAACACTCATTGTCGCCATTGGCGGCAGTATGGGGATGGAAGTTGCGCCGGTCATTGCCGTGTTGTCAATGGGTGTTAATCTTGCGTATGCAACGCCAGCTGCTTGCCCAAATATGGCGATTACGTTTGCCATGAAAGACTGGGTACGTCCAACAGATATCTATAAATATGGCAGTCTTACGGTTGTTTTTTCATTGATTTTTCTCTTTATCATCGCACTGCCATGGGCAAATCTCATCTATTGAGAATCAGATAAAATATACAAATAACCGCCGTCGTTGCAACCACAGAGGATCGCAACGACGGCGGTTTTGTTGTTATCTCGCAAAATATTCCAGCCCAAAATGAACGATCTCGAGAATGCCTGGGATGTTGACACCGGCGAGGAGGGCGGTAATGAGCAGGCTGAAGAGGACGAGGAGCCAGGTGGCTTGGAGGTAGCGGGTGAGTTTCAGGAGCAGCTGGAAAAGGAGAAGGACGTATGCCCAGCCGAAGTAGAGGGCGTAGAGGATGAGCCCGTTTTCTTTTGTTCCCCAGCCGAGTCCGACGAGGAGGGCGAGGGAGAAAAGGAGCCAGCAGCCGGCCATGCGGGCGGCGCGGCTGTGGCGGTTGAGCAGAAGGCTTACGAGCGCGAGGGCAAGGATGACGAGTCCGACGAGATTGAGCTGCTCCACGGGGGCGAGCATCCAGGAAATGTGGGTGGCTGGTTCTGTGCCGGTGAGTCCGGCGCTGGCGGCTGGCGTGAGAAAAATGTCGTGGATGAAGGCTGTGTATTGTTCGATGCGGCCGCTGAGCGGAACGGCTTTGCCGGTAAATTTATTGAGTGATTCGATCTTGTCGATGAGGGTTGCAAAAACATCGTAGCGACCGAAAACGAAAAGCAACGCGATGAAGCCAAAGCCACATTTGAGCATGTCGAGAAACCATTTGCGAAAATCGCGGAATGGTGAATGGGCAGAATGGAGCGGTGTCCAGAAAAGACTGGTGAGCAAGGTGCTGCCAGCGCCGTAAAGGGCGATATAATGCGGTTTATACTCCCCAGTTATATTGCTGCTGATGGCTTCACGGTTTGCGGCGAGGAGGGCGAGTGTGAGGGCGAGCCAGAAATAAGCGACGATGTACTGTTCCATCATCAGCACGCCGAGCATCTGAGCGTAGGTAAAGCTGGTGATGAGCATGAGCGCGGCGCGTTCGAGTGGCTTGAGATCGAGCAGGCGTGTCAGGAGCAGATTGGCGAGAACGAGCATGACGATCTGCACGGCGTCGACGAGGATGGCCTGCGAAGTCGGAGAAAGCTGGAGAATCTGCCCGAGAAAATACGGTGCGCCGAGAAATGGTGCGGCGAAGAGGGCGAAAAGTGGTTGGCGCAGGTCGTTTTCCGGGAAGGTGATGAAGAGATAGCCCATGTTGTTGACAAGGGCGCCAGAATCGCTCGTGTAGATGATGTCGTAGCCGCTCGGGTCGTTGGTGTAGAAAGCGGTGGTGGCAAAAAAGATGCGCGCCATGCAGAGGATTTCTGCCAGAGCGAGTAAAATGTAGAGCGCCCATTCCCAGCGTGTGAGTTTGGAAAAGAGCAGACAGTCGCGCAGCATTTCGCCAAGACGGCTCCAGAACCAGCAGAGGCAGATGTAGATGAAGAGAAAGCCGCCAAGGGCCAGTGCGACACTGACGAAACGCGCCATGTTGGCGCTGCTGTCTGCAACGAGTGCCTGGAAGCTGGCGTTGCCGGCGAGGGCGTCATAAGCGAAGCGCTGACTGCGCAGCAGGATGCCGCACGCAGAAAGGAGCGTCCACATTTGTACGAACCATCCGTGGGCGCGGGTTTCGTTCCACAGGTTTGTCAGCTGACCGCTGATGAAAATCATGCAGATAAAAGTGATGGCAAGGCTGACGTGCCAGATCTCTGGTTCGACAAGCCACTGCACCTGCGGCCAGAAAAAGGCGAGCGCTGAGAGCGGAAAATACCAGTTGGCTTTGAGGTTTTTGAAAAAATCGTGAGCGGTGCGCGTCGGCAGCTGTCCGAGCACGGTGTGCGCATAGTCGCGGAATCGGTTGTTGGACATGATTGAGCTCCCTCGTGATGACGTAGATAGGACTATTGTAAATCATAATCGCGTGGCTGAAAAGCACAATTTGGTGACGATTCCCAGCAGCTGGCTGCAAAAAAGCCGACGCTTCAGGTGGAAACGTCGGCTGTGTGGTTAAGGGCGATAGGGTTCGCGTTCAGATTTCATGATACTGCCGTCGGCGGCTGCGATCTCATAATCGTATTCGGTGTCCTGGGTGGCAAAATCCACGCTCCATTCGTTGACGCCGTCGTCGCGGTCGTAGTCAATATCGATGTAAAGCGCATCGGCTTCGGCGACACCGGCGTGCTGCAGAGCGATCGCTTTGGCCTCGTCAGCGGTGATCTCATCAGCGGTCTGCGGGCTGGTGGTGGTGTTTTGCTGTGCATTGCTGTCGCGCCCCTGCTCGCGGTCAACGGAAAGGATGGCGCCGCTCTGTGCGTCGATCTCATAATCGTACTTGGCGTTGTCAGCACTGGCGATAAATTCGATCTCATATTGCTGGCGGCCGTCGTCGCGGTCGAGTTTTGTTTTGGTGAAGCTGACATCTGCTTCGGCGAGACCGGCATCTTCGAGGGCGATCTGCTGCGCTTCAGCTTCCGAAATGGTGGCTGTGCTGCTGGTTGTGCTCGCGTTCTGCGGAGAGCCGCTGTTCTGGTGGGTGAAGTAATAGCCTGCGCCGATCCCGACGATGACTGCTAATGCGATGATGGCGATGGCTCCGATGATCTTTTTCATGATGGATCCTCCTTTTTGATGAGTGGGCGATTATGTTCGCGTGTTTGAACTTGTTTTGTTACATCAAGTATAGCTTTATGGCGGGCAAATGCCAATAACAAAAGCATAAATTAATTATAAACTTTTGTTAAACTGTTGTCGCCGCAAAAAAAAGAAGGCCCGCAGGCCTTCTTGGTCATGAAGCGCTCTCATCGCTCCCAAGATTTTTTGGGTTTCTTTTCGATCTTGAGGATCGCCAGGATGACTGCGCAGATCATCATCACGGCAGATGCCCCAAAGGCTGCGTGGATACCGGTGAGAGAATCGGATGTGTAGGATGCGACCGAATAGATCGAAACGAAGATTGCTGTACCGACAGAGCCAGCGATCTGACGCAGCGTTGCAAACACGGCGTTGGCGTGAGGAATGCTCTCGCCGGTGAAGTCGCTCATGCTCCAGGTATTGATTGGCATCATCACGAGGTTGATACCGAGGATACGGATGGTGTAGAGGGTGACGAGCACCCAGGTTTCTGTCTGTGCACGGAAGAAAAGGTAGCAGCCGGAACCGATCGTCAGAAGGATCAGCCCGAGAATACCCAGCGGACGTGCGCCGATCTTGTCGTAGAGACTGCCGACGACTGGGTTGAGCGCGGCTGCGAGGAGCGAAGCTGGCAGCATGATGAGTGCGGACCAGAGTACGCTGTAGCCGTGGATATCCTGCAGATAGATTGGCGTGAGCACACCACCGAAAAGGAGGGCGGCGTTGATGATCATCCCGATAATGAGACCGATCGTGAAGCGCTGGCTCTTGAATGCGTCAAAACGCAGGAGCGGTGTTTCGAGCTTGCTCTGGCGTTTGATGAAGAAATAAGTGATCAGCGCGCCAGCGAGCAGCGGTACATAGACGTGCGCCGAGGTCCAGCCGTAGCTACCGACGGAGCTGAACCCATAGAGCAGACCGCCAAAGCCCAGCGTCGAGAGCAGGACGGATGTTTTGTCGAGATCGATGTGGTGGGTTTCGCCGGTGTTTGGCATGATGACGGCGCTGAGGATGATATCGATAACGATCAGCGGAACCAGCCCGAGGAAGACGACATTCCAGCCGTAGGCATCGATGACAAAGCCTGCGATCGAAGGGCCGATGGCCGGCGCGATCGAAAAGACGAGCCCGATCATGCCCATCGCTTTACCGCGCTGGTTTGGTGGATACACCATGAGGACTGTCCCGGAAAGGAGCGGCATTAATACGCCAAAGCCCATCGCCTGTAACACACGCGCGAGAAGCAAGAGGACAAAGGTGTGCGCCAGACCGCAGAGCAGCGTGCCGACAGCGAAAAGTGTCATTGCTGCGAGATAGAGCTGACGCGTCGTGAAGCGCGCCATAAGATACGCGGTGCAAGGGATCATGATCCCGTTGACCAAGAGGAAGATGGTCGTCAACCACTGACCGGACGAGGCGTCAATATGCAGATCGGCCATGATGCTTGGCAGAGCAGGACTGAGGATTGTCTGGTTGATGGAACCGAGGAAGCTGCCCAGCATCATCAGGTAGATGGCTGTACGTGTTCGTTTTGAAACTTCTGCCATAGATGTCAACCTCCATTCAAAAACTTTTTTCTACTACTTTATAATGGCAAATAATTATTATAGCACAATAATTTTAGAATACCAGATGGCGGGACATTAAAAAATTTGATGAACGTCGTTCAACGGATTGTCATATTCTGACTGAGCTACTGGGAATAAAAAAGATCGCCCCTACAACCCTCGAGCGATCTCAACTGCATTTGAAAAAGAAAAGACCCGCGCCACAGGCAGGTCTCGGGATGGGATTAGTGCTTGCATACTTGGTTGCCAACCGTGCAGCTGGTTTTGCAAGCGGATTGGCAAGAGGTCTGGCATTCGCCGCAGCCGCCAGTCTTCAGGGTCTTCTGAAGTTTCTGAGCGCTGATAGTTTTGATATGTTTGGACATTTCCAATACCCCTTTCAGCATAGATTTACTATATTATTATAGCATGACATTGCGCGCGTGACAAGGGAAAGGCGCGTCGCGCGAGAGATTTTCGCCCGTTCTTGACAGGTGATCGCGCTTTTGCTAAGATGGATCCAGAAAATATTGTTCGCCGCCGGGTGAACACGGAGCGCTTCGGCGCTGTATCGTTAGGCCGTAGAAGATACAGCGCAGGGAGCGCTTTTTCTTTTGTGCAGAGAGAAAGGAGAAAATCTATGGCTTGGGTCTATCTTTTTATTGCGGGATTGTGTGAAGTTTTCTGGGCGACGTGCATGAAACTCTCCCACGGTTTTACGCAGCATTTCTATACGGCGCTGACCATTGCTGGCATGCTTGTGAGCTTTGGGCTGCTCAGCCATGTCATGAAAACGTTGCCGATGGGAACTGCCTACGCGATCTGGACAGGCATCGGCGCGCTGGGGTCTGTCGTCGTTGGCATGCTGCTTTTTAAGGAAGCGATGTTTCCTCTGCGCGCCATTTTTGTGTGCATGCTTCTCGTGGGCATCATCGGTCTCAAGGCAACGAGTGGGCATTGATCGCGCGCAGTGCAAAGCGCTGGAAAACCGTGTGCTGATGCGATTTTTGGTGTGAATGTGACGTTTTTCTTCCTTATAATAAGGAAAGCTGTTGCCGTATTTTCCGGTTGATGGCAGGAGATTGCAAAACGATACTGAATATGTAGGAAAAAAGATGCTTGCAACGGGCATAACATAGTACTATAATAGGTTTAACAGAGGACGACGAACCGCACCTCTGTTGACGCAGCACTCTATAGAGGCCGGCGCTCTGTGATAGGAGGGGACACCGTTCACGGATCCGGTTGGAGCTGCAGCTGCGTTTCCTACGGAAGGAGATTGTATGAGAAGGTTGCAATTGTAGGACAAAGAGAATGGCGCTATGGCGACGGTAGCTCCAGACGCTGTCGCCAGGCGCTTCTCTGTACGAATGCCGCGGTGTCCAGCCGCCGCTGTATTCCATAGCCATAATGAGGACCTGCGATGCTTCTCAGCCATCCGTGACTGCGGAAAACCGGGCTGCCCAGGTGCAACCGTCATGCATACGCCCGAGCCTTTTGTGCACAGAAGGATCATTTCCGACGGTCAAAAAGCGGTTTCACACGCCAGGCTGCTCTCGCCTGGTCCTCCTTAGTTCACAGGCGCCCAGCTTTCCTCCTGGCGCCTGTTTTTTTATGCCTGATTTTATGGTACAATGCAGATAACGACACGGATCAGGGGGACGATTCCATGGCATTTTTCAAAAATCTGCTGCATCCGTTGCGCGCACAGGACACATCGCATCTCACCGACGGCGAGATCCAGCTGTTGCTGCGACAGTATCAGTGGGGATCGGCGTATGTTGGCGAGCTGCCGAGCTATTTTTTCAAGATTGTTGATGCGACGGAGATGCGCCGCGAGCTGGGACATTGCGATCTGCGCGTGGGAATGCATCCAGAGATCGCCTATTCCGGACATGTGGGCTATCGTGTTTACAGGCCGCATCGCGGCAATCACTATGCGCTCAAGGCGACGCGGCTGCTTTTGCATTTTGCTTACGAGCTGGGGCTGGGTGAATGTATCATCACCTGTAACCCGGACAATGCTGCCAGTCGTCGCACGCTGGAGGAGCTTGGTGGGCGGCTTGTGGCGACGGTGGATGTGCCGGCGGACAGCGCCTGCTACAGAGCGGGCGATCGTGTGAAGTGTCAGTTTCTTTTCACGACGGCGAATTATTTTGATCCGGTGCGTCACAATCCCTCGGTGACGGCGGAAGTGGCGATCGCGCATCTTTAGAATCGATAAAAACGGCGGCAGAGCGATTGACGTTCTGCCGCCGTTTTCGTTAAACTATATGATAGCGGCTGTGCGCACGCGCAGCAGCTGACGGCTTCTTTGCGGAGGTCGTTTATTTTTTGACCATACATGGAGGGACGAACCATGATCAGAACAATCCTCGGCAGTGTCCGGGAATATAAAGCGGCGACGTTTCAGACGATCTTTCTCGCTGCGATCGAAGCAGTCTTTGAAATCGTTATCCCGTTCTGGATGAGCTATCTCATCGACCGCGGCATCGAAGCGGGCGATATGCGCCAGGTGGCGATCTTTGGCGGGCTGTTGCTGCTTTTTGCAGCGCTGCAGTGTGCGACGGGCGTGGGCTCGGCGTATCGCGGCTCCTACGCGTCGGCGGGATTTTCTGCGAACCTGCGCGAGGATATGTTCGCACGGGTGCAGACATTTTCCTTCGCGAACATCGACAAGTTTTCGACCTCGTCGATCGTGACGCGTTTAACGACGGACATCACCTACGTGCGCAACGCCTACAATATGATGATCCGCATGGCGGTGCGTTCGCCGATGATGATGATCTTTGCGGTGATCATGGCGTTCAGCATCGACCGCGAGATCTCGGCGATCTTTTTCTGGGCGCTGCCGATTCTGGCTGTAGCGCTCGGGATCATCATCTTTTTCTCTTATCCGATCTTCGGCAAGATCTTTACGAATTACGATAATCTCAACAATGTCGTGCAGGAAGATGTGCGCGGTATTCGCGTTGTCAAATCGTTCAACCAGGAAGCATTCGAGATCAAGAAATTCAATCTTGTGAGCGCCGTCATTCGCAGATTGTACACGCTCGCTGAATGCATCATCGCGCTGAATGGTCCGGTCATGCAGATCAGCATGTATACATGCATGATGCTCATCAGCTGGTTTGGTGCAGAAGCCATCATCGCCAGCGGCAACGACGCCGCAGTTGGGCTCACGACTGGTTCGCTGACAGCGCTTTTCACCTACGCGATCCAGATCCTCATGAGCATGATGATGCTCTCGATGGTTTTTGTGATGATCCTCATTTCGAGCGCGCCGGTGAAACGCATTTATGAGATCCTTACAGAAGAAAGCACCATCGCTGCGCCGGCAGAGCCTGTGATGCAGGTGAAGAACGGCGAGGTGCGTTTTGAGCACGTCAGCTTCCATTATCGTGACGAGAGCGACAAGGACGTGCTCTCGGACATCAATCTTACATTCCCGTCCGGCAGCACAGTGGGGATCCTCGGCGCCACAGGCTCGTCGAAAAGCTCGCTCGTGCAGCTGATCCCGCGTCTCTACGATGTCACCGACGGGCGCGTGCTCGTCGGCGGCGTGGACGTGCGCGATTACGATCTCGACGTGCTGCGCGGCGAGGTGGCGATGGTGCTGCAGAAAAACGAGCTTTTTTCCGGAACAATCGCCGACAACCTGCGCTGGGGAAATGAGCATGCCACAGACGAAGAGATTCGCCACGTTGCCCATCTCGCCTGCGCCGATGAATTCATCGACCAAATGCCGGAAGGCTACGATACCCACATCGAGCAGGGCGGCTCCAATGTTTCCGGCGGCCAGAAGCAGCGACTCTGCATCGCCCGCGCTCTCCTGAAACAGCCGAAGATCCTCATCCTCGACGACAGCACCAGCGCTGTGGATACGCGCACCGATGCGCTCATCCAACAGGGGCTGCGGGAATATATCCCGACGACCACCAAGATCATCATCGCTCAGCGCGTTTCCTCGCTCGCTCACGCCGATCAGATCGTCGTGCTCGACGACGGTCGCGTGGAAGCCTGCGGCACCCACGAGGAACTTCTCGCCACCTGCGAGATCTATCGCGATGTGTATGAATCTCAGCAGAAAGGGGGATTGGAAGAATGAGCCCAAGACACGGCCCGATGCTTTCGCGCAAAACCCTCAAAAGCTTCGACAAAAATACCCTGAAACGGCTGCTCAATTATTTTGGCGCCTACAAAGCGTTGCTCGCAGTTGTCGTCGTCTGCGTGCTGATCAGTGCCATCGCTTCTGCAGCAAGCTCGCTTTTTCTGCGCACGCTCATCGACGATTACATCACCCCGCTCATCGGCGTTGCTGATCCCGACATGAGCGGACTGCTCCACGCCATCTTTCGCATGTGTCTGCTTTTGGCCAGCGGCATCGTCGCCACGCTGGCTTACAGCTGGATCATGGCGTTCGTCGCGCAGCGCACCATGGAACGCATGCGCAACGACATGTTCGCCAAAATGCAGCGCCTGCCGATCAGTTATTTCGATAGCCACGAATACGGCGACGTCATGAGCCTCTACACCAACGACGTTGACACCCTGCGCCAGATGATGAGCCAGACCTTCACCGCAGCTGTGAGCTCGTTTTTCACACTCGTCACTGTTTTCGTTTCCATGCTGACGATTAGCGTCTGGCTGACCATTCTCATGGTGCTCGGTATTTTTTGTGTGATCAAGATCGCCGGCTTCATCACCGGTCTTTCCGGCCCGTATTTTATGAAGCAGCAGACCACGCTTGCCGCCCTCGATGGCTACGTTGAAGAGATCATCAACGGCGAAAAAGTCGTCAAGGTTTTCGGCTACGAGAACAAAGCCAAGGAAGAAATGCAGCGCCGCAACAAAGCCTGGGAAGAAGCCGCCTATCTTTCCAACGGCCACGCCATGGCCATGATGCCGATCATGAACGGCTTCGGTTATCTCCAATACATCGTCGTCGCCCTCGTCGGCGCAGCCATGGCCATCGGCGGCGTCACCAATCTCGGCATCAGCGGGTTTGGCCCGATGACCGTCGGCATGATCGCCAGCTTTCTCACGCTCGCGCGCAACTTTACCATGCCGGTGACGCAGATCTCCAGCCAGCTCAACGCCATCATCACAGCGCTCGCCGGCGCCGCGCGTATTTTTGCGCTCATGGATGAACCCGACGAGATCGACGACGGCAGCGTCGTCCTTGTCAATGTCACAGAAAATGCAGACGGTTCCTTCACAGAGAGCGATCACCACACCGGCATCTGGGCCTGGAAGCGTGTGCAAAATGGTAGCGCTGAGTACCGTCGCTTGCGCGGCGATGTTCGTCTCGAGCATGTCAATTTCGGCTACACACCAGCTAAGCAGATCCTCCACGACATCACCCTCTACGCCAAGCCTGGACAGAAAGTTGCCTTCGTTGGCGCGACCGGAGCGGGAAAAACCACCATCACCAATCTCATCAATCGGTTTTACGACATCGACGACGGCACCATCCTTTACGATGGCATCGACGTCAAAAAAATCCGCAAGAACGATTTGCGCCGCTCTCTCGGCATCGTTCTTCAGGATGTCAACCTCTTCACCGGCAGCGTCATGGAAAATATCCGCTACGGCAATCCAGCCGCCAGCGATGAAGAATGCATCGCCGCAGCAAAACTCGCCAATGCCGACAGTTTCATTCGTATGCTGCCGCAGGGGTATGACACCATCCTCGCCGGCGACGGCGCCGGACTCAGCCAGGGACAGCGTCAGCTTCTCTCCATCGCCCGCGCAGCTGTCAGCAATCCGCCGGTGATGATCCTCGATGAAGCAACCTCGTCCATCGATACGCGCACCGAAGCCCTCGTCCAGCGCGGCATGGACGCGCTCATGGAAGGACGCACTGTTTTCGTCATCGCCCACCGACTCTCTACCATCCAAAACGCCAACGTCGTCATGGTCCTCGATCACGGCAAGATCATCGAACGCGGCACCCACGACGAACTCATGGCCCAGCACGGCACCTACTACCAGCTCTACACCGGCGCGTTTGAGCTGGAGTGAGAAAATAGAATAAAAAAGACAAATCGCAACGCTTCAGAGATAGCATGCGATTTGTCTTTTTTATTAGTCAAGGAAGTCCTTCATGATTTGAGGCATTGTTTCATAACGGTAGGTACAGAACTCATCGATAGTAAGATCTAATTCTCCATTTAACCAGTCTCTAACGATCATAGAATTTCCATAGCAATACATTTTGATAGCGAAGACAACCTCTTTTGAGAGTGTTGTACAATTATATTTTTTCTTTGCCAATCTTGTGAAGTGAGCAAGACTATAAGAATATAGAAATTCGTCGAAAGAATTTTGTCCGTCATAGTTAAGGATATTTGTAAAGTATTCTTTGTGTTGCATATAAAAATTTGCGTATTGATATAATTTTTCTTTCCAAGCTAAGTTAGATTCAACATCTAAAAAATTGCTCTTTACAAAACTCTCATAGTGATAAGACATAAGTTCATATTTGTCGTGAAAGTATCTGTAAAAAGTAGCTCTGGATACTCCGGAGCGCTTGCATATATCGCTAATTGTAATACTATCAAAATCTTTTTCCTGAACCAAATTGTATAATGCGTCTGCTAATAATTGTTTTGCATCAATATTAAAAGCCAATAGTATCACCTCTTGAATTTTAGACAAATGGGCATGAATGTCTCAAACGATACATTCGATTTTCTTTGTAAATTGAATACTAAGCAAAAAACATAGATAATGAAATCAATAAGAAAAGCATATGGATTGTAGCGTGCCACAACTGATTATTTTGATAATGAAAGGAAGATTTATATGTATGATGGCAAGATTATTGATTTCCGATGCAGACCTCCTTACAGCGATTTCTTACATGGATTTTTGTATGCAGATTTAGATTATATGACGAACTTTTCGGCGCATTTTGGTATGCCTGTTCCGGAAAGTGCAGAAAAACGCGATCTCGAATTAAGTGTTAAAGAAATGGATGAGGCTGGTGTTTTACAGGGAGTTGTCCCAGGAAGAAAATATTTTGGAATGGATAATGCTGATCTCTTATGGCTAATGGATAAATATACTAATCGCTATCTGTGCTTGGCTGGTGTTGATCCTAATCTTGGTGCTGATGCTGCAGCATATGAAATTGAAACATATGCAGTCAATGGCCCTTGTGCTGGTGTAGTTGTTGAACCAGGTTTGTGTAAAGATCCAATGGGCCCTATGGATCCACGTATGATGCCGATCTATGAAATGTGCCAGCAAAATGAGTTACCATTACTGATGTCTTTTGGTGGACTTACTCAGCTGAGTTTAAGATATATGAATCCGATTGAATTGGATAATGTTGCTGAACAATTTCCTAAATTAAAAATCGCGTTGGCTCACGGTGGCTGGCCATGGGTTAATGAAGTTTGTTGGTTAGCTCTGAAGCGGCCAGGTATTTATCTCAGCCCAGATTTGTATTGCATGGGTGGTCCGGGAACAGTGGATTATGTGGCAGCTATGAATCAGATGATTCCAAATAAATTCCTTTTTGGCTCCGCATACCCAATAGCTCCAATGAACGATGCTGTAAAATATTATACAGAGACACTTGGTATTAAAGAAGAAGTTTTGCCGAAGATTATGTATCAGAATGCAGTAGATTTTTTGGGAATTTAAGTCTGTAACGGCTGGAAAGGAGTCTGTATGTTAGATCATGTTTTTTCTCCATATACAATAAAAAATGTTACTTTCCCGAATAGATTGGTTGTTTCTGCAATGGTTACTAATTTTTGCAATAAAGATGGCTCGGCTTCAGAAAGATATATAGCATATCATAAAGAAAAAGCCAAGGGCGGATTTGGCATGATTATTACAGAAGATTATGCTATTCGTGTTAAAGGAAAAGGTTTTAGTAATGTTGCAGGAATGTGGGACGATAGTTTAATAGATAGTCATTCTGAGTTAACACGAAGAGTACATCAATATGATAGTAAGATTATTGCACAGATTTATCATGCTGGGCGGCAGACTCATCAAGGTGTTACAGGATTCCCTCCAGAAGCTCCTTCAGCAGTTCCATGTCCAGCAAATAAGCAGATTCCACATGAATTAACTGTAGAGGAAATTAAAGACATAGAACAAGATTTTGCTGATTGCGCAAGACGATGTAAACAAGCTGGATTTGATGGTATTGAAATTCATGGCGGTCATGGATATCTTGTGGCAGAGTTTATGTCATCTTATTCAAATAAGCGAATTGATCAATACGGCGGTTCTTTAACTAATCGAATGCGTTTCCCATTAGAAGCTATCGCGGCAATTCGAAAAGCTGTTGGAGAAGAATTTATAGTTGGTTTCAGAATTTCAGCAGATGAATTGGTTCCAGGTGGACGTACAAAAGAAGATACAAAAACAATTGCATTAATGCTGGAAGCTGCTGGAATTGATTTTTTGCACGTTTCCGCAGGTGTTTATGGTAGTTCGTACGCTATTGCACCACCACAGGCGATAAAACACGGGTGGTTGACTGATTTTGCTAAGGAAGTAAAGGAAATCGTTCATATTCCAGTCATAACAGTAGGGCGAATTAATGATCCTTTAATTGCTGATCAGATCATCCGATCAGGGAAAGCTGATTTTGTAACAATGGCACGTGCGTCATTATGTGATCCGCATATGCCGGAGAAAGCGAGACAAGGAAATTTTGAAGAGATTAGATACTGTATTGCTTGCAGTCAAGGTTGCATGGGGGTTCTTTTAAAGGATAAACCGATACATTGCGCGTTAAATCCTATGTTAGGTCAAGAGTACAAATATATCAATAAACAAACCGACCAATTTAAAAAAAGTATTGGTTGTTGGTGGTGGCCCTGCTGGGATGCAGGCCGCGATTACAGCAGCAGAACAAGGACATCAGGTCATATTATATGAAAAAAATAATTGCTTAGGCGGACAATATCGCCTGGCTGCAATTCCGCCAAATAAAGGGGAGATAACATCATTCTTATACTGGCAACAAATTATGTTGAAAAAACTTGGTGTTAATGTGATTCTGAATCAGCAGGTTGATAAGGATTTGATCGAAAATAGTGATTGCGATGTTGTTATTGTAGCTACGGGAGGCAAACCAATCATTCCAGAGATTTCTGGAGTTGGCAGCAAAAAGGTAGTAACAGCATGCGAAATTTTAGATGGAAAAGTATTTTGTGGTCAAAAAGCTATCGTGATTGGTGGCGGACAAATTGGGACTGAAACAGCGTTGCATCTTGCAGTACATAGAAAAGACGTTACTTTAATCGAGATGACAAATGACTTAGCCATTAAGGAAACGGCTCATCCAAGAGAGTTTTTATTAAAAGCTGTTGAGGATAGTACTATTAATGTGATATTAAATGGCTGTGTAAAGGATATTCGAGAAGATAGCGTTGTTGTTGAAATTGCGAAAGATCAATTAATCGAGGTTCAAGCTGACACCGTGATTTTAGCAATTGGTATGCAGGAAGAAAATGCGCTTTCAAAATCAATTGTAGATTGTAAGAAAAAAATTATTACAATTGGCGATGCAAAAGAGGTAAGGCAGGTTATGGATGCAGTGCGAGAAGGATTTGAAACTGCAATGAACCTTTAGGTGTTTTATGAAAAAATGTTATTAGGAGGGACAAAAAATGGAACAAGCGAAAGGATTTACCCTCAATAAAAAATATATTCATGTCGTTATTATGTTTATCTTGATGATTGGCTTCAAATTTATTCCTCCAATAGGTGGTTTGCCGCCGCTTGGGATGGAAATCATAGGGATTTTTTTAGGAATGATTTGGGGCTGGAGTACATTAGGATTTGTTTTACCAAGCATATTTACCGTGCTCTTTTTAGCTTTGTCAGGATATACGACAAGTGCAGAGGCATTAAGTGTTGGGTTTGGTGATTCAACGACGGTTCTCATTTTCTTCTTACTTTTGTTTGCGGCCGCAGTTGAAGCATGTGGTCTTTCGACTTGGCTGGCAAATTGGTTGTTAAGTCGTAAAATTACAGAAGGTCGTCCATGGGTACTGAGTTTTATGTTTTTGCTGGCGGCATGGTTAATGGGCTGCCTAGTAAGTTTGTACGCTTCAATTGTTTTACTATGGAGCATTTTCCTGCATGCTTGCGAACAGGTAGGATATAAACCTTATGATAAATATCCGGTGATGATGATTGCTGGTATCAGCGTAATGTGTAACGTTGGGGCGGCGATGCTTCCTTTTAAAGGCCTTTCAGTTATTTATGTCCGCTTAATGGGTGGATTTTATGAAAACTTTAATGTTAATTATGTTCAATTTACGGTTGTAACAGTAATATTGGGGCTCCTGTTCTTGGTTGGTTTCTTGCTTTTTGGTAAGTATGTAATGAAGGCAGATACCTCATTATTGACGAATACAGAAATTTTTAAGCAGCATAGGGACGATAAATTAACGTTTGATCAAAAGGTTATTGGATTTTTGTTGATTCTGATGATGGTTATGCTTTTCTTGCCAAGTATTTTGCCACAGGATTCAGCGTTGTATGCTTTCATTAATACTTTTGGGACTTATGGGACGCCGGCATTAGTTGTAGGCTTGTTCTTGGTCTGGAATTTGAACAAAGGAAGGTACAATTTTGCAGAACTGATTTTTAAAGGTGTTCAATGGGATATTATCTTCATGTTCGTTGCCATTGCAAATATTGGTGGAGCTTTGACCTCGGAGGAAAGTGGAATAATCGCTTTGTTAAAGACGGTTCTTGAACCACTGTATAGTGGCTTTGGTACGACAGGCTTCATTATTATTTCGATGCTTATTCCATTAGTTATTACACAGTTAGCAAATAATGTTGTGGTTATTACTGTATTTGTACCTATTATGTGTTCCTTTATGGAACAATGTGGGGCAGATCCATACGTAATGACGGTATTGGGCTGCTGGATTTTGAATATTGCATTTATGACAGCTCCAGCTTCCGGTCCTGCAGCGATGATTTTTGCTAACAAGTGGGTAGACACAAAATCGGCATATATTTATGGCGCTTGGGTATTTGTTTTGACAGTAGTTTTGGGTTTGGGATTAGGTATTCCGTTAACCAACCTTATCTATTAAGAGTGATAGGAGGATTATAAATGAAAAGACTTGAAGGAAAAGTTGCCATTATTACCGGTGCTGCAAGTGGTATTGGTGAAGCGGAAGCCAGAGCTTTCGCAAAAGAAGGCGCGAAAATTACAATGGTAACAAGTCGGCGTAAAGAAGACATGGAAAGAATTGCTGACGAGATTCGAAAGGACGGCGGTGAAGTCATAACGGTTCTGGCTGATGTCAGTCAAGAAGCTAGTTGGGAAAAGATTGTTGAAGAGACGTTGAATGCTTATGGAAAAATCAATATTCTGTTGAATAATGCGGCTATTCGACCTTTTGGGACGATTGAGGATACTGATCCAGATGAATTTAGAAGAGCGTTAAATATTAACGTGGTAGGTCCTATGCTTGGCATGAAGGCGGTAGTACCTCATATGAAAGCAACAGGTGAATCATGTGCAATTTTGAATACATCTTCGCTTAGTGGGGTGAAAAAGGGGCAGCCAAATGCTTTACCATATAGTGCAACTAAAGCTGCTATTGTAGGTATGAGTAGATCTGCTGCTAGAGATCTGGAAGGTACAAACATCAGATTGAATATTTTACATCCAGGATTGATTTTGACTCCGATGAATATTAATGGATCAATGGCAGATCCGGCTTTCCGCGAAAGAGTTGCTAATACAATTCCAATTGGACGTGTAGGCAAGCCTGAAGATATGGCTGGAGCGGCAATCTTCCTTTGTTCGGATGAAGCGGCTTATGTACATGGCGAGAGCTTGTATGTTGATGGTGGATTGGGAATTAGATAATAATATAAGGAGTGTGAAGAAGAATGAAAGTCATTGACTGGCGATTGAGACCACCATTTAAGTCTTTTAATGTAAATAAGATTTTTGAAGCAGCACAAAATAATCCGGATAATCCACATTATAGTGAGGCTGCCAGAAAATTTGACATGGACCTCATGATCAAAGAAATGGATGAAGCAAATGTTGTTCTAGGTGTAGCTCCTTATCGATATGGGCAGGATATGAGTGATATGGATGAGCTTGTCGGTACATATAAAGATAGATTTGTGACATTAGCTCATATTGATCCGTATGCAGATGATCCAGTTGGCGATATTGACAAGTACATCGTCAATGGTAATTCTGTTGGCGCTATTATCGAGCCAGGACAGATCTTTATAAAAAGACCTGTTCCAGCAGATGATCGCATTCTTTGGCCGATTTATGAAAAATGCCAGGCGGAGAATATTGTGCTAACGATTACTTTTGGTGGATTGTACTGCGATTCCTTGGAATTTTATGAACCGAAATATATTGACTATGTTGCAAAAATGTTCCCGGATTTAAAAATGGTATTAACCCACGGTGGATGGCCTTATATTACACAGATTTGCCATATTTGCTATCAGCGTCCAAATGTATATCTTAGCCCAGATTTTTATTTGATGCCAGATAATCCTGGTCATCAGGATTACGTAACAGCTGCCAATCATTTTCTGGCGAAAAAGATTATTTTTGGCTCTACGTATCCTGGAAAAACGTTGAAGTATGCTGTTGAGGCTCATTTGAAGAGTGGTATCAAAGAAGAAATCCTTCCGGATATTATGTACCATAATGCAGCCAGATTGCTTGGCTTAGAAGAAGCAGAGAAAACAAAAACTGTTGTTTGATGTGTGGTTTGGAAGAAAAGTAATGTATGAGTTTAGAAAACAAGACGTCACTTTTGTCCCCCTCCAGCTTGTCGAAAAAGGTCACCAATCGGCTGCCTTTTTCTCGTCATATCACCCCACATGCAGTAAAATGTATGTGGGGTGATTCATATGTTAGCTAAATATCCTAATAAACGTAACGTCATTGAATTCGTCAGTCTCGAAGCCATGGTCCCAGAAGACCACCTTCTCCGCAAGATAGATGCTGCCATCGATTTTGACAGGATCTATGATTTCGTGGAAGATCTTTACTGTGAAGATAATGGCAGACCAAGCATTGATCCTGTTATCCTTTTTAAGATCGTCCTTATTCAACACATCTATGGCCTTCCTTCTCTTCGCCGAACTCTGGAAGAGATCAATATGAACATGGCCTATCGCTGGTTTTTGGGCCTCCCCATCAATGAGTCTATCCCACATTTTTCCACAGTCAGCCATAATTTCAAACACCGTTTCTCACAGAAAACGATCGAATATGTCTTTCGTTGGATATTGAACACTGCTGCCGAAGAAGGCTATCTCGATACAGAGGCAGTATTTGTTGACGGTACTCATATTAAAGCCAGTGCCAATACAAAGAAAAAAGCCAAGAAAATGGTACCAAAGCAGACCAAACGTTATGCCAAAGAGCTCCTCGCAGAAGTCAATAAAGACCGTGAAGAACATGGCAAAAAGCCTT